>WNGC01001952.1_pt1 | contig 25590 bp, 24 predicted proteins | sample 5400051 | NCBI WGS metagenome assembly WNGC01 (sample SAMN13153368, study PRJNA577476) | soil metagenome | isolation source: 20 cm soil or saprolite under grassland replicate 2 | place: USA:California | collected 2016-06-15
CTAAGCGCGGCTAGCCTGGATTGAGCTTGCCATTAATCCGTTGGCTAACCCAGACTCGGGAACCAAGAGGGCGGCTGTCAATGAAAGTTAGCGCGATCCTATCGCCAGCAAGTCAAAGATCCTTCGTCGCTTCCATCGGCGTTAGTCTGTTGATCACTGCCAACGTTCCCGCTCAAGCAATTGTGCCGGCGGCGGTAGCATCGCCGCCGCCGGCACAAGTGACAACGGGCGCGACGGCCGAAGTGGAACGTGTCATTGTCACTGGCTCGAACATTCCCAGCGCAGCAGAAACGGGACCGAATCCAGTGGATACCTATCGTCCGGCAGACATCGAAAAACTGGGCATTCGCAATGCAACGGACCTGACAACGTTTCTGCCACAGGAGGCGGGGGGGACCAAGAACCTGAACGCCGGCACTGGCGGGGACGGCACCGTTCAATTCAACCTGCGCGGCTTGTTGTCCAAAGAAACCCTCGTGCTCGTTGACGGAAAACGTGTCGCCCTTGGTTCGTTGAACGCCGTCGGGTTCAGCGGAGGCGTGGACATTAACCTGATTCCATTTCCGATGATCGATCACATCGACATCTTGAAGGATGGCGCCTCGGCGGTGTACGGCTCCGATGCGATCGCCGGCGTGGTTAACTTCTTTTTGGTGCACAAGTTCCGTGGGCTGGAGATCGGGGGTAGTTACGGGAACACAAACTTGGGAGCGTCTAACGACACGGGCGAATGGGAGGCATGGATCAAAGCCGGCACTGGAGATGACAAGACCGATATCGTAGTCATTGCTGATTTCTGGCAACGTACTGGCGGCCTCTTTAGTCGTGACCGGGACCTGACGGCTAACGCGTTTTACACACCATGGGGAGGGTTCGATGATCGCGAGTTCGGTGTACCCGGCGGCAGCGTAGCTGGACTCGGTTCTTTTTTTGGGTTCCGCTTGCTACCGAGCATGTTTTTCGGCCCAGGCGGTACACCGCTACCAGGCGTGAACACGCCCCTTCCGCATTCGGCTCCGAATGCGCGAACTTCTCCGTTTTATGAGATCGACGTTGTGGTTAATCCCAATGCATATCCAGGCGCTCCCGGAATCATTGGCCCGCATGCGTTCCAATTCCGTCCACAGTTCGGCACTGATTACAAGGGAGGAGGCGATTACTTCTTCTATAACTTCGCGGCTATAACGCCAGAGCTTCCGCCGGCTGATCGTCAGAGTTTTTATGGCTCGTTCATTCGCGACATCTGCGACAAATACCTGCAGGTGTTCTCGGATTTCAAGGTGGTCCGCTCATTTTTCGATTCGTCCACCGCAGCGGTGGCGATTATTCCCGACCCATTCAAGATCCCAGGCACGAATGGGCCTTTTAGCCCACGCGCCTTCAGCGTGCCAATTCAAAATCCATTCAACCCTTTCACAGTCGCCGATGCGACCATTCCAGGTTTTTTTCCCGATGGGAGCGGTCTTCCGGTAACTACCGGAGTTCAGTTTCGCGGCGTTAGCGACACCGGTCCGAGACACGAAAAGTTCACTTACCACGATTATCTATTTGATGTTGGTCTGCGCGGCGAGATGGGGGAATTTGGCGATTATTTCAAGACTTGGAACTGGGAAACTGGTTTCCGTTATTCTCGGAACGAGGGGCAGCACTTGTCTACTGGTGCAGTCAGCGAGCCTGGATTGCGGGAGGCACTTTTGGATACAGATCCAGCTACGGCATTTGATCCGTTCCTGAACTCCAATGCTCACAATACTAGGGCGGCCAGAGCGAGAGTTTATGTTAACCTGCATAACTCAGGCGAATATGAGTTGCCCATAGGTTACGCCACTGTTAATGGCGAGCTGTTCAATCTTCCCGCCGGACCGGTCTCATTTGCTCTTGGCGGTGAGTATGATGCGCCGAGATGGGCGCTTGATCGTGACTCGCTCAATACAACGTTTCAAAGCATTGGCTCGGCAAACGGTGGAAGCGCCAGAGTCAACCGGGATGTTTGGTCAATCTATCAAGAAGTGCGCGTTCCTTTCACCAGCCCGACGTGGAACTTCCCGGGTTTCTACAGTTTCGAGGTTGATTTTGCCGAGCGCGAGGAATGGTACAGTCAGAACACGTCTGCAGTTCTACCTTCTGCAAGCTTCCCCTTTCAGCCGGCGGCGCACAGCCAGTATAACGCACAGAAGCCAAAGGTCTCAGTTCGCTGGCAGCCGCTTGATCCAAAATATGTTGGCGCCCTTATCTTGCGTGGTAGCTACACCGAAGCGTTTCATGCTCCGGCTCTATCTGAGATTTCACCCGCTTCCACAGGAAGTCCGATAGGGATCCGCGATCCGCTTTTGCGATCTTTCTACGGCTCGGAGGGCCGCGTTTTAGGAAATCCCAACTTACAGCCGGAGGTGGCCTACGAATGGTCCTATGGGGCTGTTTATAGCCCGAAATGGATTAAGGGCCTGACGCTTAGCGCCGATTGGTGGCATATCGACATGCGATCGATCACGTCGTTCCTCGGTTTTCAATTCATTGTCAATAATGATATTCCCGGCCTGGTTTTCCGTGGTCCCCCTACGACTCCTGGCATACCAGGACGAATCGTCCTGGTCATTGATCCTAACAGAAATCTTACAGGTGCGATCTTTGAAGGTCTTGACTACGAAGCGATCTATATTCTCGACTCTTCGATTTTTGGTCACGGTGATTTTGGCAAACTGACGGCGACGCTAAACGGAACCTGGCTGTCGCGGGCTGAGCTTCAGATTGCGCCCGATACAAAACGGTTCGGTATCGCTGGCGAAGTTATACCGGGTGGATTTGCCCTGACTGGCTCACTGCCATGGAATCGCGCCAATTTCAGTCTGTTCTACGATGGCCCGGCGGACACTTGGCTCGCTGGGCTAGATGTTGGGGCGGTGGTCCACTACACCGGCCAATACGAAGACGACAATGTCGGTCTCACCGGCTCGCCCAAACCACAAATGCCCAGAAGTGGGCCTTTCCCTTGGATCGCGCGGAAGGTGCGGGAGTGGATTACTTTCGACCTGATCGCGTCGTACACGTTTAACCTGCCGCCCGCAGCTCCGGCCCCGGTGCCTGGCTTTGCCAAGGACGGAGGTAAAAATTTCAAGATGAAGGATGGCAAGGAGAAAAACGTCATGCCTGTATCCACCGCCGAATACAATCCCTGTGGGTGGGGCGCCTGGTTGAATAACACCACGATTTCCCTTGGAATGCAGAACGTGTTCGACGAAGACCCGCCGTTTGCAGCTGGCTCGGGTGGCTATGACGCATCGCTTGCCACGATCAAAGGCCGGTTCTGGTACGTCCAGTTGAAGAAAAGATTCTAGTCAGTCGGAACAGATTAGACCCGATATGGGATCCGCTGCGAGGGGATCTGTGCTTCAAAAACATCGTCGCCTCGCTCGCGCCGAAGGGGAATTAACCACGGATCGCACTGCTAACACGGATGGGTAGGGCGCGACCGCCCAGAATGGGTTTTAACAGAAGGCAACGAAGATAACGAAGGTCTTCGGCTTTGGCAGAACAGAATCTTTGTTTCCTTTGTTAGCTTCTGTTTAGAATCTCCGTTGCCGCGACATCCGCGTGATCCGTAGTCTGTCGGTTTCTCCGATTTAACAGTTCAACGCTTTAACGATTTAACGGGACGAAACCACTTTCCGCGTAACGAACCGCCAAATCTTACGGAGTACCTCAGTGAATGGCCCGAAATGAGTTCCTAATGATGAAAAATCAAAGAAGGCGAAAACAAGAAAAGGAAAATTTAGATTATGAAAACTCAAAATACTCAGCTCAAACCAGCAGGTCCACGCATCGCTTCGAGAAGTGCGGGACTTCTGATCCGACCGAACACTTACCGGGCAGCAGTCCTCGCTCTCTTTTTCTACGGCGCAACCCTGCTTAGCACAAGCGCTGCATCGACAGACACGATCACCGTCATCAACACCAATGACAGTGGCCCAGGCTCGCTGCGCCAGGCGCTGGTTAACGTAAACGACGGCGACACGATCAATTTCGATTCGTCGCTCAACGGGCAGAAAATCACGCTGACTAGCGGCCAACTGAACTTGGACAAAGATGTCACCATCAGCGGCCCCGGTGCGAAGAATCTGGCCGTGGACGGCAACCGGCGAAGTCGCGTGTTTTACGTCAATCCAGGCAAAACCGTCACGATTGACGGCCTTACCGTTGCGAATGGCTCTAGCGACTTCTACGGCGGCGGCATTTATAATGATTCTGCCGCGCTGACAGTCACCAACTGCGTGCTCAGCGGCAACTCGGCCTACTCCGGCGGCGGCATCCGCAACGAGAGCGCAAACGGCGGCGCGACGCTGACGGTCACCAACTGCACCATCAGCAGTAACTCGGCCGCCGGCGGCGGCGGCATCGCCAACCTCACCTCCGGAGGCGACGCGACGCTGATGGTCATCAACTGCACTATCAGCGAGAACTCGGGCGACTACGACGGCGGTGACGGCATCGCCAACTACGCCTACGAAGGCGACGCGAGGCTGACGATTACCAACAGCACTATCAGCGGCAACGGCAGCCCGGGCAGCCTCCCCGGCGGCGGCGTCTCGAACCTAGCCGACGGAGGTATTGCGACGCTGACGATCACCAACAGCACTATCAGCGGCAACTCGGCCGGCGAAGGCGGCGGCGCTTCGAACGAAGCGTACAACGCCAGCATCGCGACGCTGACGATTACCAACAGCACGCTTAGCGGCAACTCGGCCGGCTACGGCGGTGGCGGCATCGACAACTACGGCGGCTTGGCGGTAGTCGAAACCAAAAATACAGTCTTCAAAGCGGGCGGTTCTGGCGAAAACATTTTCAATTACGCCGGCACGGTTACCTCGCTCGGCTACAACGTGAGCAGCGACGATGGGGGCGGATTTCTGACAGGTGCCGGCGATCAGATTAACACTGATCCATTGCTCGGGCCGTTGCAGGATAACGGCGGCCCGACCTTCACACATGCGCTGTTGCCGACCAGCCCGGCGATTAACGCAGGCGATCCGAGTTTTACTCCGCCGCCTTTCTACGATCAGCGCGGTCCGGGGTTTGATCGCGTAGTAAACGGCCGCATCGATGTCGGTTCTTTTGAGATCCAGTCTGCGCCTACACCTACTCCAACGGCAACCCCCACGCCGACTCCTACACCAAGGCCTTCGCCCACACCGAAGCCTCGCCCGACACCAGCCCCGCGCCTGTGATTGGTTAAGAACGAATGGTGACTTGGGGAACTCGCGAGGTAACTCGCGAGTTCCTCGCCCTGTGCTAGCGCGAGTGACTGGGTAGCGCACTGCCTGCCCTGTGTACTGTGTCCTCGGTGTGGATTCGGGGAGCACCCGTGGGGTTCAACCGTTTTCGAACACATTCGTGACATCCGTGTGATCCGTGGTTTGCAAGTCTTCTGAACTTTCCGCGTAACGAACCGCCAAATCTTACGGAGTACATCAGTGAACGGCCAGAAATGATTCCTCACGATGAGAAGTCAAAGAAGGCCAAAACAATGAAAGGAAATAACACTTATGAAAATGACATTAGTTAAGAGCATAATGGCTCCCTTATTTGTCGCCTGTGCGTTGCTCCCTGTGGTTGCGGGAGCAACTGACGGCAAAGGAGGCACGCAAGGCGGAAGGATTCAAGGGACTTGGGACACGCAGGTAACTCTAAACGATTGCGCGGGTCACGTGATAAGGAGCTTCCAGGGAATGCTGACATTCCACGACGGAGGCACCTTAATGGATGGCACAACCACCCCGGCGGCTCTGAGGTCGCCAGGAGAAGGTGTTTGGAGCCATACGACTGACAACACCTTCGCGTTTCGCATTAAAGCCTTCAACTTTAATGCGCAGAACGTCTATACGGGGTGGTCGATCATCGCGGGAGAACTAACCGTGGATCAGACGGGAGACGCGATGGCGGGGCCCGCAACCGTCAAGGTCTATGACCCAAACGGCGTCTTACTTGCAACTCTCTGTGCTGACGCTACTGGCACGAGATTCGATCTCTGACAGATCATGGGATTTGGTGCGTTCTATCCGCGCCAAACCCCACTCACAATTTGAGCTTGTCTTTTGCGGACTCCTGCCAATGATGAATCTCGCCGGCGAGACGTGAAATCACCGAGGCGTATTGGCGGTCCGAATAAAGGTTGCGCGTTTCGAAAGGATCATCTTTCAAGTTGTATAGCTCGTTCGAATCCTTGTCGCGCAGGCAAAGCTTCCAGCCATCGGGAGTAACAACCGCCCTGGTGGATTCTTCCACCGCGCGTTTGATCGTGCGGCGCCGGGCGAGCTTGCTTCCCTTTTTGATTTTGGTGCGGTTCGGAGCCCACTCGATAAAAACATTTCCGGGCTGCGGCAAAGCAGGCGATACGCCTGCCACCACAGCTCCCTGATTGATAACCGGCAGCAAACTTTTGCCGGCGCACTGCGGATGTGTCGGCTGGCGGAGAAGATCGAGCAATGTCGGCACGAAATCGATGTGGCTCACTGGATGTGAAATTATTTTGGCTCGCGTTTGGCCAGGCAGCCGAATCAAAAATGGAACACGTGCAGCTTCTTCGAACATTGTTTCTTTTCCAAAGAGATGATGCGCGCCGAGGCTATCGCCATGATCGCTCGTGTGCACGACGATCGTATTCTCACCGACGCCGCATCGTTCGAGACATGCGAGTATAGCGCCAATGCTTTGATCGACCAGAGTAACAAGGCCCAGGTACCGTAGTTTGATGCTCCGGTATTCGTCCGGCGTGATTCCGAAGAACAATTGGGCGGGCAATCGCTCGCGATCCAGGATCGCTTCGGCCTGCTGCCATTCGCGCATTAGACGATAGCGCAGTGGAATGTCTTCGCTCTCGGGTAGAATGGCAGTCTTATCCAGTTCCACTTCATTGAGTTGATACTCGTCGTTGAGGGGGCCGTTGTACGGCGAGTGTGGTTCCACGAAGCCAACGATCAGAATGAACGGATCGCGCTGATGTTTTTCGATGAATTCGCATGCCTCTTTCGCCAGAAATTTTGGACGCGACAGTTCCAGCGGCAGATTGCTGATGGCCAATTCTGAGAATCGTCCGTTCGATTTATCAGGCGTGATGTTTTTTGAGAGTAGGAAATTTGTGTAGTCGCCGTGGTCATCAGTGGAAACCCACTGCTGAAATCCGCGTCCGGCAGGTCCGTCCTCGCCGAGATGCCATTTGCCCAGGTATGCGGTGCGATAATCCTTGTCCTTCATCAGTTCAGGAAAAACGAGAAACCGCTGATCTAGCGGCACGCTATTGCGGGTGCAACCGTTGATGTGCGGCCACGTGCCAGTCATGAGCGATGAGCGCGACGGCGTACAAACGGGATGCGTGACGTACGCGCGCTCGAAGATCACCGATTCAGACGCGAGCTTGTTGAGATTCGAGGCATGAACTTTGACTCCTCCGTAACAAGCGAGCGTGTCCGCTCTCTGCTGGTCGGGCAGAAAGAGAATCAGGTTCGGCTTGCGTTGCGCGGCCATGGATTACGATTCTCGCATTAAATTACCGCTGGTCATCCTCGCGCTTACTCGATGCAACGTTGCTGTCATTTCGACCGAAGCGGAGAAATCTCTAACTTACTTCATGAATCGGGCGCGGGTCAGATATTGAGAGATTCCTCGACTCCGCTCGGAATGACATAACAGTCGCAACAGTCGGCGTTTCAGTGTTTGATCATCGGCATGAAACGAATGTTGATCTTCCAAGTATTTGGCGCGCTAATCGCCGCGATGACGCAGGCCGCAACAAGCTTCGATCTGGCAGCAAAGGCAACGAACGAGCTCGCGGTCGATCTTCACCGCCAGCTTGCCAAAGGCGACGAGAATCTTTGCATCTCCCCGTACTCGATTGAAAACGCTCTTGCCATGACGCTCGCGGGCGCTGATGGCGACACACGCAGCGAGATGGCGCGTGTTCTGCATTTCAGCAACGACGCCAGCGTGCCCGGCTCGTTCGCTGCGCTTCAGCATTCGCTGGAGGATATGAGCGCGAAGACCGGTGAGCTTGCAAAACAATCGAAGAAATTTGGTGGGCCGAGTGAACCGATTACGCTGAACATCGCTAACAGGCTCTTTGCGCAAAAGGGCTATCCGTTTCGAGAGAATTATCTGTCACTCGTGAAGCAAAATTTCGGTGGGGCATTTGAGCCCATTGATTTCACTGCCGATCCTGCAGCAGCTACGCAGCACATCAACAAATGGGTCGCAGACCAGACGCGTGATCGAATTCGCGATCTGATTCCCGGAGGCGCGCTTGATAAAACTACCCGCCTCGTGTTGGCGAACGCCCTTTATTTGAAAGCGCCATGGGCGAGCGAGTTTTCCGAGAACGCGACGACGCCGGAGCCGTTCTTTGTTCGCGGCGGCGGACCTTCGGATGTCCCGATGATGCGAAAAACAAGTGACCACTTCGGGTACGCAAGACATGAGGGATTCACGGTAGTCAGCCTCCCCTATGCAGGCGACGAGCTGCAGTTTGTTGTTCTGCTTCCCGACGATGTAAATGGTCTGCGCGCCCTCGAATCAAAACTGACGGGCGAGCTGCTGGCGCAATGCGCAAAACTTGAAAGGCGCGACGTCGATCTTCATCTGCCAAAGTTCAAGCTCCAGCCGCCGACGATCGCTTTGGCCGAAAATTTTGAAGCGCTCGGGATGAAAACTGCGTTCGACAAGCCGCACGGCAGCGCAAATTTCGACAAGATCGCGCCACGGACGCCAAGGGATTACCTCTACATCTCCCAGATATTTCACAAGACTTTCATCGCGGTGGACGAAAAAGGAACTGAAGCAGCAGCGGCAACGGCCGTGGCGATGATGGCGGCGGCGGCGGCTTTAAGGTCACCTCCCCCGCCGCCAATCGAAGTCAAAGTCGATCGGCCATTCGTCTATGCAATTCAGCACGTGCCAAGCGGCGTCTGTCTTTTCCTCGGGCGTGTAACCGATCCGCGCTGAAATGGATCTCTCGACTCTGGCAAATCTAATCAATGCATTTGCCGTCACGGCCGGCGTCATTTTCGCGGCGACGCAAATTCGCGATTATCGCAGACAACGTAACCGCGATGCCATGCTCAATCTCGCCCGCTCTTTCCAGAGTCCGACGTTTGCCAGGGGGCTTCGAAGACTGGTCGAGTTGCCGGACAGTGCAAGCGCGGAAAAAATTCGCGAGATTCTCGGGCCGGAGGGCGAAGATCTGACCCTATACAACCGATCTGCGGCAACGTTATCGACGTGAGACGTGGTCGGAATGGTTTCAATGGCTGGCAGAACGCATGATGGAGCGCGAATCGAAGACTCCGGCAGTCCCGGCGTATATCGCGCACCGCGATTGGAAAAAACTGTAGCGGCGCTCTCCGAGCGCCGAAAACAAGGAGGGCGTTTTTCTCCAAGCACCCCTCACTCCGATTCAGGTTCGACCTTCAGAGACCGCCGTTAAAGAAGTGAGTCGGATTCATAGCTCAATTTGCCATTCACGATGCGAGCTGCAGATGTAAACGGATGCGGCTCGATTTTGTTTGAGTCGAGAATGTGCATCACCTCGACGCCGTGCGATTTCAGGTAATCCGAAATAAGTGAACGATGGCAGCGCCACCAAACTGCTTCCGCGCACATGATCGCTGTCGGCCCCGTATCGCGGGCGAGAGCGAGAAAACGTTCGATTCCCGTGCGGAATTCCTCTGTCTCCATGTAATCGGCGTAGCCGCGAAAAGATATGCTGCGCCACGCTGTATTGTGCGAGTCTGGCCTCGCTTTTCTTCGTCCACCCAGCTCGGGAAAATGTTCGTAGCGAATCCCGCGCGCGTTCAGCGATTCCGACAGTGCTTCTCTATTGAACTGCGGATACCGCTTCGACCCCGGCAACGATCGCACGTCAACCAGCGCCTTGATTCCGTTTTCTTCCAGCAACGAAATGAAGAAATCGATGTTGCGCGTTGAGTGGCCAATCGTCCAGATCGTCGAAATCTTCTCTTTTGATTGCAATTCGATCATCGGTAACTTCGATGAAAGTCAGAAGATACTAAGATGAACAAAATATTCTTATCGGTAGTCGCCGTACTCGCTACATTGTCTTTTGTGCAAGGAGCAGAGACCCAAACGCAACCCGAAGTCGGTAAACCGGCCCCGGATTTTAGTCTTACCACAGGCGACGGATCGCAGGTGAGCCTTAAAGATTATCGTGGAAAATGGATAGTCCTCTATTTTTATCCGAAAGATTTCACCAGCGGTTGCACCATGGAGGCGCACAATTTCCAGCGCGACCTTTCGAAGTATGAGCAGACGGGCGCTGTGATTCTCGGAGTAAGTGTGGACACTGCGCAATCGCACAAGGATTTTTGCGCAAAGGAAGGGCTGAATTTCAAATTGCTCGCGGATCCGGACGCAAAAGTCTCGACCGAATATGGGTCGATAATGGATTACAAGGGAAGCAAACTGGCGGCGCGGAACACGTTCATCATTAATCCCAAAGGCGAAATCGCCAAGGTCTACACCAGCGTGAAGCCGGCTGACCACAGCGAGCAAGTGCTGAAAGATTTAGCCGAGCTAAAGAAAAGCTAATCCAAACTTGAGGTTACAAATGGCGGCTCGAAGAAAATCGATCGATTGTCGGGATTATCCGAGCGAGAAGAATTGCTCGCTGAAAATTTCCGGCACAGAAGACGAGGTGCTCGACGCGGCAGTGCAGCATGCCGTCTCAGCGCACCGCCACGAAGAGACGCCGGAATTGCGCGAGCAGATTCGTTCGATGCTCAAGGACGACAGCGATTAGTCTTCTAAACGTTTGTGGCGTAGGCCGCGCCGGATGACGAATCCTCACGGTATCGAATCAGGGCGCCTGAAATGATCCGGCGGCTCAGTTTGCTCGCGATTGGCGTCGTATATTTCATGGTGATGTTCTTCGGTCATTTGCCCGACCATTTGATTTTATTCCCAACAAGGGCGCCGATCGATGCTGGCGGTGCCGTTCGCAAAACAATTCCCTTTCAAAACGGGGAGTTGGAACTGTGGATGGCAAAATCGCGCCGAGCGCAACAGCAGGGGCGAGCGGATATTTTCATTCTCCGCTTTTACGGCAATGCGGATCGCGCTGAACGCTGGCCCGCGGAAGAGGCCGAAATGTGGAGCGATCGCGCAGTTGAAATTTGGGGGATGAATTACCCCGGATTCGGCGGAAGCACGGGTCCAGCGCGACTTTCAACAATCGGACCGGCGGCGCTTGCGGCATTCGATGAGCTAAAACATCACGCAGACAATCGGCCAATCGTTCCTTTCGGGGCAAGCATCGGCACGACGGCGGCGCTTCATGTGGCGGCGCACCGTCAGGTTGCCGGATTAATTTTGCATAATCCACCGCCGATGCGCGAGATGGCCCTTCGTCAGTTTGGCTGGTGGAACCTCTGGCTGTTAGCGGGTCCAATCGCATTACAAATGCCGCGAGATCTCGACAGCATTCAAAATGCGAAAACGACTCGTGCCCCGGCAATCTTCTTGTTAGCAGAAAAGGATGAAATAGTTGCGCCGCGGTTTCACCGGCTGGTTGTTGATGCGTATTCCGGCGAAAAGCGCGTTGTCGAATTGCGCGGCGCCCATCATAATGATCCAATCGAAGGCGCTGCGCTGGCAGATTTGAATGACACGCTGGATTGGCTGTTAACGAAGACGGGTTCTCGTTAAGAGTGTCCCGCGAGGCGCGTGACACTGCGGTCGAGGCGCCCGCGCTCTCCGTCTACGACCACCGATGCTCCGATTTGCCACTCGATTTTGGCATTCGATCCCAGATAAGCTCAACGCGCCATGCAGAACGCACAGAATTTGATGAGCAGTTTCGAGTTCATCGCTGCGCTAATGTCAATAATCATCGGTCTGGGTGTGACCAACCTGCTCGCCGGAGCTGGCCGCGCGTTTTATCGCCGCAAAGAAAACCCGCTCGACGAGGTCCACATCGTCCTCACCGTCGCGACTTTGCTGCTGCTGGTTTTGCAGTGGTGGGTCACATTCAGGTGGAACACCGAAGCGAACTGGACTTTTGACAAGTTCCTGGTTCTGACTGCCTGGACCGTCACGCTGTACCTGTTAACGGTTTTCCTTTATCCACCCGACCTTTCGGAAGCCGAAGAACACCAGGGCCGGTTCGAACGAAACCGCTCAGGGTATTACTCCACGTTCATTGCGATGTGTTTGCTCGACATCGCCCAAACGGCAGTTCACGGCGAACTTTTTCAGCCAGTGTGGTATGTACCGTTCGTCGGACAATATGCGCTACTCGCCGTCGGCGGTCTCATTGCGCACCGACGCGGTTACGATCGGTTTTTTGCGTGGTACCAGCTAATCACGCTTTTAGCGTGGGCATTGGTGTTCAGAAGATTTCTGGTGGGAAATGCGATGCCTTGATTGGGAACTACTCGCAGCGGCTCCTTTGGCCGCATTCAGTGTTTAATCGGTATCCATTCATTCCGCGCACGAGAATCAGCGACAGCTTGCACGACACGCATGTATCGAATGCCGTCTTCGAAATTCGGATGCGGATGGACGCGACCTTTTGATTTAATCGCCGCGAGAAAATCTTCTTCCACACGCCACTCGCCCTCCAAGTCCGGCGGGACATCGATCACGTGCAGCGCGCGATCTCCGTGTTTTCCCGCCTGCACAATGTCGGACGTGAAATCGTACGTCAGCGTGCCGGTGCTGCCGTAAATTTCGAGCCGGTCGCCTTCCGCCAGCGCATTAATTCCGCTGAATTCCAGCACGCCTTCCGCGCCATTCTCAAAACTGCACAGAATCGTGACCAAATCGGGAACGATCACATCGTAGCCGTCGCGAACCGGGCCAATGATTTTCCCGCGTGCGAAGACGCCGGTGATCTCGCCGAGCCAGCGCTGCAAAACTTCGATGTAAATTCCCAGTGTGAGCGTATTGAGCCCACTAATCTCAATCTTTTGCCGCCAATGCGCCGGAGCGTCGGGATCCAGGTAATTGCCAGTGAAACTTTGCAGCCGGACATGATGCGGACGGCCGATGTAATTTTCCGCCAAAACCTTTTTGACCAGCAAATCGGCTCGCATTCCAAATGGCGGCGGGCAAAGCATCGTCACCAGTTCGGGATAACGTTTTGAGGCGGCGAGCATTTCTTCGGCTTCAGCCAAATCCATCGACATGCGCGCCTGACAGAAAACGTGTTTGCCCGCCTCAAGCGCGGAAATTGTGACCGCAGGTGGAATTGGAGACGGCGACAATTTCGACTTCCGGATGTTTCTTTAAGGCGGGCAAGTGACGGGTGCGAACGATGTTGCCCGCTCCGATAATGCCAACGCGCACTTTGTGATTGTTTCTGTGCATAAGCTCAGGTACGAGCTACGTTTGACCGCGAGCAGCGATGGCGCGTTCAACTCTCAACGAGCGACCGCTGCCAAAGCTCTCACTGCCTGAATATTTGCCAACTTGGCTTGACCAGAGCGCTTGTGCGCGGCAGGTTAGGCGGCTTTTTTGCAAGACATGAAAGTTTGCCACATCACAGGATCAAGAGCCATGCGCGGCAGCGTCATTCACCGACGCGGTTTGGCCAAGAAAAAAGGCGGCGTAGGCCGACACATCACTAAAATGGTGCCGCGTATTTTTGCGCCAAATTTGCGTCACCAGCGCATCTGGGTACCGGAACTCAAGAAGTTTGTGCGCGTCCGCGTTACCGCTCGTGGTCTTAAGACGATTAACAAACACGGCGCCTACAAGGCGCTAAAAAAAGCGGGTGCTATCTGAAACTGTAGGGAATTCCCCGTTACTGTTCGCGCCAGATCAGCTGTAGCGGCCAAGACCTTGTAAGGGCGGTTGTGGCAAGCGCCCAGGCGCTCGCCGCGGCCAGCGCCTCCACAGTTTCCTGCTGCTGTTTTGATTTGCCGCGCGGCAGATCGAGCGAGCCATCATTGAACTCGATCACGTAACCTTCATTGATCAGCCAACGCAGGTCGGACGCGAGCGCAAGGCTGCGTGCCTCTGCATGTTCGCTCGCGCTATCGCCAATCAACCTTTCGAAGAGCTGTTTGCCAGTGCTTCGTGGCGCCGATGCCAGCGCTTCAAGGATCGCATTCACGGATGGAGATACTCCAGCCTGTTCATAAGCAAACGGGCGTGGGCGAATTGGCGAGATAAACAACATGCCGCGGCGATGCCGAAAAACGTGCAGGCCATTTTGTCGAAACCGGCCGGCCAGCTCCTGCATCATGTTTGACGGCGATCGTGTTTCGCCCATCCATGCCTCCTCGATCGTCCGATTTAGCATGCGATCGGGCAAACGCCGGCTCAATCCTCCGCCAATGGTAGCTTCCCCAACGCCACGGATCAGTCCGGGCAAATAGTGCGATCGAAAATGCCGTTCCGCTTCCAGTGCAGAAGAAAATTTCAGAGAAGTCGTTTCGCGTAAGGTTGTATAGGTCGTGATCTTGCGGGTTTCGTCTTTCCAGCGCTCGACCAACTCGGAATCGCTCACGATCTCGATTTGCCGCTCGTAATCGGTAAAACTCATCCGCCGGCTGAAACGTTGCTCGTAAAGAGCGCGGAGCTGCGGCTGATAATTGTGATAATTCGTCGGGCCCAGAAGCGTTCCGCTCAGGCGGCAGCGCGCCACATTTGAGAAATTTCCTTTAATTGGATCGGTCTCCACAACATCCATCTGGTAGAAATCACGCTGAGCGAATTGGAATGAGTTTCGCTCCAAAAACTCGCGGTCCACGGACACCGTGCCGTTCTCGCCAAGCTGAAAGAGCGGCGATTCTGCTTTCGCTGTCACGTGAACCTCGTACCCAACGGGTTTTTCAAGAAATAACCTAGCCAGCGCAAACAGCGAATATGCGACCGATCCGGACTTGATCTGCGCCACTACATTTTCAAATACCGGTGAGTACGGCAGGAAACCAACGGTGACTGACGGCGTCCGTGCAAACTGAGGGTGCTGATTTGGCCGATGGCGATTTTTGGCCCCGCGCGGACGAACGTCTCTCGCACCGCTTCTCGGTCGCAATCCGTCCCGATGTCGCCTTGGTTCCTTGGGTGCTAAATGTTGGACGCCTGCTCGCGATTTATCGGACTTGGACGCCGGCTCGCGATTTATCGACGTTCGACGTTTAGGCTTACCGCGTTGGGCACCGTGCCACTTTTTTCGCGCTCCTTTCTCTTCTTCCTCTGTGTAACGCGCATAGCTCTTCGGCTGAGCAGGTTCTTTGACCCATGCAGGCAGCAGCTTCAGATCGAGAAGATCCACAGTCTCGGCAGCGGACGAGGTCATCAGTTTCATCTACTCGAAGGAGATCGGAAGGCAACCTCAAGGTGTAGGGGCAGAGCACGCTCTCATGTTGGTGCCTCAGAGTACACACCATCTTGTCATGTCGAGTGCAGTCGAGGCATCTCAAATCTGCCTTGCACGCGAGCGACTAGACGAAGATCGAGAGATTTGATTCGCTCACCCTTCGCCCGCTCAGCCTTCGGCCTTTCCGTCCATGTCGCGGCTTCCCGAGCCGCTCCATTCTCGGCTTCGCACGGAACGACAAGAATTACGCTCCTGCACGCGCGCCAAGCTCCCGAAAATGATTGACAACCTGCTTAATTCATTTACTTGCCATGCTGTGTCCGGACTGTCTCCCGCTCTGCGGGACCGGACTTAACCCACGCGCGACTAACACAAACCGAACAAATTTTTTATGGCGGAAAAATCGATCGAAGAGAAGGTCAAAGACATCATCGTCGAGCAACTTGGCGTGAACCCGGAGCAGGTCACGCCGCAGGCGTCTTTCATTGAGGATTTGGGCGCAGACTCGCTGGATATCGTCGAACTGGTGATGGCGTTTGAAGAAGAGTTTGGGGTCGAAGTGCCGGACGAAGACGCGGAAAAACTGCAAACCGTCGGCGACGTCATTAAATACATCGAAGAGAAATCTTCGAAACAGTAGCCATTTGCTGTAGCCGCGTCTCTTTGAGACGCCCCACGCGGGGCTCCAAATATGCCAGTGCCACGCTTCCCACAGGGAGGCGGCTACAAGCCAGAGCTATCATCGCTCCGCGGTTGCGAAGCCGTTTAACGCGTTCACACTAAACAGTGTGGACATGACGTTCTTGCAGCGGCCCCTGTTTTACGTTGGCCATCATTACGTAACGTTGCTCGGCCTCATAGCCTTCGCCGGTTTTTTCGCGGCCGGCCTGTTCATTGCCCGATTTCTCCAAAGCGAGATCGTCCGCCGTTTTTTCAACCGTTTCAAAATCGACCCAAATTTCATCGCGATCGTCACGACGATCTTAAGTCTGGCGTCGATCGTATTTTTCACCGTTACCGCGACCAATGCCGCGGGAATCCCGTTGGCTTGGAACGCAGCGCTTCCTGCGATCAGGCTGAGCCTGCTCCAGATTTTCCTGCTGGTTGCGCTGTTAATCGCAGTATTCTGGATCTCTTCCACCACCAAACGCTTTCTTTACAACCGGCTCCTCGCGCAAAGCGGTCTCGAGCGTTCACTGCAGTACGCGATTGCGCAGGTCATTAGCAATATCGTGCTCGTGGTTGGGATTTTTATTGTTCTTGAGAACACCGGTATTCATCTGGCTGCGTTGACGGTTTTCGCCGGCGCGGTTGGCGTAGGTGTTGGGCTCGGTCTGCAAAACATCGCGAGTAATTTCATCAGCGGCCTGGTGATCCTGGCGGAGCGACCGATCACCATCGGAGACCGCGTCGAAGTGGCGGGCATTGCCGGCCAGGTGGAACACATTCGCGCGCGCAGTACAGTCATTCGCACCAACGACAACATCATGATGATTGTGCCGAACACGAAATTCATCGATTCGCCGGTCACCAATTGGACGTACAGCGACCGGCGTGTGCGCTTTCGCATCCCGGTAGGTGTAGCCTATGGAACCGATGTGAAAAAGGTGCGCCAAGTCCTAGTGGCTGTTGCGGATGAGGATCCGCACACGTTAAAGGAGCCGGCACCGCACGTTTTTCTTGAGCAATTCGGGGAGAACTCGATCGATTTCAAACTGGTGGTCTGGAGCAGTGAAATGAGCGCCCGCCCAAGCCGTTACCGGAGCGATCTGAACTTTGCCATCGCCGAGAAATTTCGTGAAACCGGGATCGAGTTTCCGTTTCCTCAGCGCGACGTGCACATTCGCGACGGCGTAATCAAGGTGGAAAACGTCACAAAGAACCAAAACAAAGACCGTTCAGAGGCGACATTGTAGGGCGTCTGCGTCAGACGCCGCGATCCAAAGCGGCTAATTTCAATGCGGCACGGCGATACAATCCAGTTTCCTCATGGCGTAGTGACGGTTGTTACGCGTAACGAGTTGCGAAATTCGCTTGCCTGGAAACGGGCGTTCCAAGACAAATGCAAAGATCATCGTTACTACGAAATCGTCGAAGACACATTGCTGCAGAACGATTTCGAACATCATTATCTGTTGCTCGAAGACAATTCCGGCCAGCAGAGCGCGATCCAGCCAGTCTTCTTTGTCCGGCAGAATCTTGTCGAGGGCGTCCCGGGCAAAGTTCGCTCCATCGTTGAGGTCGTTCGCAAGATTTTCCCGCGGTTTCTTACGATGCGCGTTTTGATGGTGGGGTGCGCGGCCGGTGCGGGCGACCTGGGCGTGTCCGATAAAAACGATGAAATGTGGATGGCAAAAACGCTCGAAACAGGGTTGCAAAAGTACGCGCAACGAAACAAAGCCTCACTCATTGTCTTCAAAGACTTCTACGCACAGTATCGGGCCGCCTTCGCGCCGCTCTGTTCAAGCGGCTACGTGCGCATGGCGAGCATGCCGATGACGCGACTGCCGCTTCTATACAACAATTGGGATGAATATTTTCGAACGCTAAGCAAGGCCACCCGGAAAGATTTGCGCCGAAAATTCCGCAAGACAGAATGTGTGCCGAAGATCGAGATGCAGGTCGTAAGCGACATCGCGCCTTTCGTCGATGAAATCTACCCGCTGTATCTCGCCGTGCACGAGCGATCGCCGCTGAAATTTGAAACGCTGACCAAAGAATATTTCCTCGCTATCGCGCAGCAGATGCATGAACACGCGCGGTTCTTTATCTGGCGACGAAGCGGCAAAATCGTCGCGTTCAGTTTTTGCCTGGTCTGTGGCGACAAGATCCATGACGAATGCATCGGGCTCGATTACAGCGTCGCGCTCGGTCTGCATCTCTATTTTTATACGCTGCGCGACATCATCTCATGGGCGCTGCAACAAGGGTTGAAGTATTACTATAGCAATCCACTAAACTACGAGCCCAAGCTGCATTTGGATTGCGAGCTAGTGCCGCTCGATCTCTACGTGCGACATACCAGCGCTCTGCTCAATCCAATATTTCGTCGCGTGGTCAAATATCTCGGACCAACGCGGCATGATCCGGTCTTGCGGAAGTTTCCGAACGCCGATCAGCTTTAAGAGCACGATTCGATACGATTGGAGGTGAAGACTTTAGCTCCGGCTGAAGCGCGAACATCCAGTGCGTGCTGCGCAGAAACGGAATGGGAATCTTAGAAACTTGCCAGGCTGGTTTCTTTAGCGAATGTTTCTATCGGAGGTTTTCACCGGTGAATGCTGACGCGATCCGAATAGAGCCTCCGAGTACGAATTTAAAGCTCTTCGCACACACGCGCTGGGACGCTGTTCCGATCGCGGCCGGCCTTTTTCACCTCGCCTATTTCCTAGGCCTGTACTTTCTTTATCCGTACGCGCCGCTGTGGGTGATGTTGATCCTCGGGTTCATTTATTCGCTGATGATCAACGCCAACGTCAATGGCGTGTCACATAACTTCATCCACAACCCCTTTTTCCGCTCGCAACTGCTCAACCGAATTTTCGGCGTGATCGAATCGGTGGCCTGCTGCTTTTCGCAGACTTACTACGATGTGGTTCACATGCAGCATCACAAGGGAAACGCCGATCGGCCGGATGAAAATGGTGAGACGATCGATTGGATCTCGATTTACAAACATGGCCACGATGGCGAGGCCGAAAATCCGTGGGGCTACGTTTTTCTCAGCTTCTTTCGCGACAATCCCGGCGCTATTAAGCGCGAGTTGGCCAAGCGCGGTAAAGTCGAACTGCGTTGGGGCAACATCGAACTGGCCGTATTCATCACGGTTTTGATCACCATGGCAGTCATCGTCCCGACCAAACCAATCCATTTCATCAACTGGCGCTTCATGCTGTTTTTCCTGCCGTTCTTCTATCTCGGCCATTGCTTCAGCTACTTGAATGGTTACTTCCGCCATTACGGCGCCAACCCGGATAAACCGATTGCCTGGAGTGTGAGCAGTTACGGGAAAATTTATAACTGGCTCTTTTTCTACAACGGTTATCACGCCGAACATCATTTCCGGCCGAAAGTGCACTGGACGAAAATGGAAAAATTTCGCCAAGGCATTGCCGACTTACAGAGACGCGAAGGCGTCCGCACCATCAAGCGAGCGCATATGCTTGGTTTTCTCGATCCCAATTTGCCAAAACGTCGCGGGCGCGCCGCGCACATCGAAGGCGCTGAGGCATCAACTTCTGGGTAACACACGGCGTCTCGCGTGGCGGCCAGGGTAACTCGCGCTGTCGCTAATTCTGCCTCATCCGGGCAATCAAAAAAGATTCTGGGCGATCTGGGACGCGAAAGACCGCCAAAATTCCGGCTATCTGGCAACCACAGAGCAACCGTTGGAGCGTTCGCGTTGAAACAACGGTTTGAGAGTCCGTCGCCGGGCTGAGAAATAAAGCCGCTTGCCGCGTGTCAGGCGAAGCCCTACACCAAAATTAGGTGATGCCTGGCTGGACAGATTCGTACGAGTCTCTGTAAAAAAGGCCTCACATTAGGGATATCCGTGGAGAGCAAACAAAAGACACGGAATCCGCCGCGTGAAGCACTGGCAAACTACACTGGAAATTTCTGCGAACTTTCTCAAACGGGAAGGACCTTTGAAGTCAAGCCTCGCGGTTAAGCAAAGTAGTCGTCCCGCGCCTGTGGGCGCATTGCGCTTCTTTTTTCGGCAGGGGTGCGCAAAGGTTTTTGTAAAGACAACCGATATCGATCGCGAGATCTGGCGCGTCACCTTCGGAAGCGGTTACAAGAATTTCGAATACTATCGTTTGATTGAAGATACGGTTCAAACTGGGTTCACTTATCGCTATCTGGTTTTGTTCGATCTCGAAGAGCGGCCGATTGCTCTCCAACCGCTCATCATCGCCGACCAGGATCTGGCGACGGCGATTAATGGACGCATTGGTTGCGTCATAAAGTCGATTCGCACATGTCTGCCACGTTTTTTGTACTCGCGTATGTTGATGGCCAGCTGCCTCGTAGGCGACGGCAAACTCGGTATCGTGCCGGGAGTAAACCCAAGTTTCGCGAGCGACCTTTTGGCCGAAGCATTGCAACAATTCGCCCGCAGCCAGGCCATTTCGCTGGTTACGATCAAGGATTTTTCGCCCAGCCTGCGGTCAAATCTTCGCCCACTGGTTCGCGGCGGTTATACCAGGCTTGACGGTTTTCCGTCACTTCATCTCGATCTTAATTTCAGCAGCGTCGAGGACTACATGAAGCAGCGCCTCAGCCGCGTCACGCGCAAAAGTTTTAAGCGGAAACTAAAGAAAACCGCCGCGGTAATTCCGAGGATTGAATTGGAAGTGCGGAACGATTGTTCCGAAATGATCGATGAAATTTATCCACTTTACCTCAATGTGGCGCAGCGCAGCGACGTCGCATTTGAGGTTTTTACCAAAGAATATTTTCTCGAAGCGTCCCGGCGTATGCCGGAATGCGTCCGTTATTTCATCTGGCGGCAAAATGGCAGGGCCATCGCGTTTAGTTTTTGCACAATCTGGGGAGATACGATTTATGACAACGACATTGGCCTCGATTACGCCGTCGCCCACGAGCTTAATTTATATCACCTGACCTTTCACGACATTCTCGACTGGGCGCTCAGAAACCATCTGCGCTTTTATGAGACGGCACCGTTCAACTATGATGTGAAACTGCACCTGGGATTAAGCCCTGATCGTCTCGATCTTTATATTCGACACCGCTCGCCCGCTATTAATTTGCTTTTGAAATTTGTCGCGCCGGTTTTTGCCCCGGCGAGGTCAGATCCAGCTTTGCGAAAATATTTTCGAGTCCATACTAGCGCGTGATGTCTGGCGCGTTCCGTTGGTGGGCCAATCCGTGGTTGGTTCTCGTTCTCGAAGCGATTTTTGTTACCGCCTCCGAGGTTTTGTTGAAAGTTGGCGCGTCGAAAACAAGGCGAGTCGAAGGCTGGGAATGGACCGGATTAATGTCGCTCGCGTCGATCTGGATCTGGGTGGCGATCGTTTTCGTGATTCTCAGTTTTCTCTGCTGGATCTACGTTTTGCGCCATATCCCGCTCTCCATCGCATTTCCCCTCTCGAACGTGGTTCATGTGCTCGTGCCCTTGAGCTGCTGGATTTTCCTGGGTGAACACATCTCGGAGACACGCTGGTGCGGAATCGCAATCGTTGTTTTTGGTATCGCCGTCGTTGCCAGACCGATCGCGAAAATCGAGGAGAAACTTTGATGGCTATTTTCATTTTCATTATCGAGATTGCATCGGTGGTCGCCGGCCAGTTGTGGCTCAAACGCGCCATGGAAGAATCAAACCGGCTCGGCTTTCGTGATCGCCGCGTGCTGACATTATTTCTTTCCGGCGTCGCAAGTCTGACCATCTCGTTTTTCTTGACGATCGCGTTACTGCAGCACTTCGATCTTAGTTTCTTCTATCCGATCCAGGGTTCGACTGTTGTGCTCATCGTGCTCGCGGCCGTGGTATTTCTCCGAGAAAAATTATCACTCCCGCTTTTGCTCGGCTCGCTTCTCATCAGCATCGGCATCGTAATTGTTTCACTGAGCTAGGAACGGAACCTGGACGATACCGTGCACAAAGACCCAAGCTGGCACCCGTCTAAAGCGTATCTCCCGGTGTCAAGGTTTGATGACTGACCCTATCTATTATCCCTGCGGGAGCCGTGTCTTTTGGTTGAGGCAACACGGTCCTCAGCTCGGGCTATACGCTGCGGTAATCGCGGAGCGATAGCGCCTCCGCAACAGCGTACCGATAGCATAAATCGCCAGGAGCAAAAAAGTAGCTCGTTGCAGCATCAACAACCACCAAAACAACACTGGTTTGTAGTCGAACTCGACGTAGTTACGGCCAGCGCCCAGAACCACCGCAGGTTGGGTGAAATTCGCGCGAAGCACTTGCGCTGGCTCGGAATTTACCGTCGCATGCCAATCTTTGCTCCAGCGCTCGTTCAAAATTAAAACTCCGGGCCGACTGGAGTTAGTCAAGACAGCAAAGTGGTTGGCTGTGCCGGCAATCGGCTCAACGAAATCCTCTGATACTGAGAGTACGCTATCGGTCGATTCCATAGCCCTAAGCAACGGCGATCCGCTTTTTTTCGTCGATGTTTTGAGGGCAGCAATGTAACGATAATCGAAGCCTTCAGCGACTTGTGCACGGAACGGTACTACGCCTGGAAATGACCTCACGGCATGCAGCAGCGTGTATTGTTCCATCGCGTCCTTCACCTCATAGACCCCGTAACTGCTTTCGGTAAAGAGAAGCCGAGCATTCGGATCAAAAGGTTTCGCACCATCGGCACACACAAAATATTTCGCCCCATGCAGTTTCCGGAGATTTACCGCCTGTTCATCGAACATCTCGTGAAGTTGTGCCCGCGGCAGCACTGTGAAATTAAAGTAAAAGGTGCGGATGCCATAAAAGCTGGCGTTGTTCCACAACCTACGGGCTTCATGGCTACCCTCGAGAATTGCCACGCGATACTTCGCAATATCCGGGAGCTGCGAGACCCGCTGAAGAACGCGATGGACGATTAAATTGTCCGGGCGCAAATATTCGGAGACAAAAAACGGCTGCGTTCCAGGCGGTGCCAGTATAGAGGCCAAAGCTGCCAGCAATAACAACCCACTGCCGACAGCGAGTGTCTGGCGCGAAGCTGCCGGCACAAGTACCGCGCCCAATGGCACTATTACCAACACTAACCAGCCGGATATCCGGCGATGGTCAATGACCACAGCCGTCAAAAAAATTAACAAGCCGATGGCGATCATAGTATTAACAGATCGGTACCACGGCCGCATTGGACATACGTTCTCGGTAACGGTCTCCACAAGGCTCTGGAAGCCTAGAGCCGCCAACACAGCGGCAAAGGTAGTAAAGATCACGAGGTATCGAGTCGCTTCGCGGATCAAATTCACAAGCGGAATTCGGAAGTGCAGATACGCCAGTCCAAAGTGTGTTCCAAACGAAGTAATCAAAAAATAAAGCGCCAACAGACCGAACGTAATTATGAGAAAACGCTGGATGGCATCTCGCCGCCGATAAGCGATAACACAAAGAAGCATTCCAAAAACGCCAAGCGGTCCGACGTATAACCCCCCCGGCCCGGCCTGCGGATCAGATGAATCAAACAGCACATGTGGTAAGAAACACGGTCGCAACTGGTAGTCATTAAAACTCTCCCACGGAATTGAGGCGTGACCGATTACGGGGGGATGGTTGCCGACGAAACGAATCATTTCCTGCCCAGCGAGAAACATCGGCAGCAACGCCACGGCACACAAACAGAATGCGATTAGAACACTAATAAACACTCCCACGAACAATCGCCTCGCCGTGCCAATCCCATCTCTTCGCCATCTCCAAATCACTGCAGCTGCAAAGAAGATTGTGCCAACAAAGGCCGATTGGATCACCGGTTGCGACGGACTCGCTGTGCATATCAAAGCCGCAGGGACCGCAAACAGCACAATCCCCCCGAATGACAATGGCGCTTGTACGAGCCGGATCATTCCAGCAACCAATAATGGAAACCAGCTCCAGGACGCAGCGAGAGTGATCCACTGCGAGTAGACCTCGGTATTTCCACTGACAAGGCCCACCGTCGCCCCGCACAGGGCAGCTAGACCTTTAGCGCCAGCGACCCGCGCCATTACGTAAAGATTCAGATACAAAATGAAATTGTGAAAACATGTTAGATAACTCAGCGTGTACAGCACTTGCAACGCTTTGCCGTAATTGATTAACCCAAAGAAATAGAACGGATATGTCGGCGAGTGGTCTGGGTTCTGATAAATCGGAAAGCCTCTCAACAGGGTGTCAATCCAGTAAGGAAAATTGCCCGTTAAAGCGATTTCAGACTCGCGCGAAAACAGCGGCCCATAAAGCCAAACATTATCCTGGAATGGCGCGTAGAGCTGACCGTGTGCGAATGCAGGCCAGTATCGGAGAGCAAACAGGACCGACATCAAAAGAACAAAGATGCCGTCCTCGCGCCAGATACCGACGATTCGAGATTCGCTCGGCTTAAACATAAGATTGTAGTCCAGCTGCCTGCCTATTCTGGGGAAATTTGGGGTCGGCTCTCAACATTTAACATTTGCCGATCCTGGAGCCGAGGTATCATATGTGAAATGTGTATGCAAACTTAGCGCGTCGCCCGCATCGCGTACCGCCTTCGCGCGGCTGACGATTGCGCGCTCTGGTCCGCATCGTGGTGGTGTCAATGAGCTGATTTGAACGGCAACGGTTCCGTTGCCGTCGCCGGCGGCACAGCGCGCGCCTGTGCTACAACGGTTGCGTTAACAGCAGCCAGAGTGTTGTAAGTGTGGCTGAATTGATCGCGCGAATCTTGTCTTCGCTCGGCAATTGAATTTTGGGGTGATCGAACTCCGCGGCGAATCGCTGTTTGCGACGCGCGTAAGTCGGAGCGGAATACGCACCACAAATATCGCCGCCGACAATCGGCGCCGATTCCCGCAATTTTCTTAGCGCCCATTCAAGATCGTCGATCGTAAATCGGCCGTTTTCCCAGTTTGTCACTGCCGCTTCTGCACGAAGACAGTCGAGATCGATTGTGACGTAAACATTTTGACCGCGGGTCACTTTCAAAAACCGCTCAAATTGTTCCCGCCAATTATCTCGCAGGATAGCGCCCTTGCGTTGTCGATCTTTCATCGGCCGATCGTCCGCCCACGGATGCACTTCAAGTTTGCCCGCGCGTTCCGCGCGACGGTTGCCGAAAATCTGATGCGGCCACCAACATTCGAAATTACCGCAGCCCCACACGCTCACGAGTCGGACGTGCGGAACTTCGAGCGCGCGATTAATCCAACTTCCGCAACACCATTTCGGCGGGCGAATGTCCCAGTCGGGATGATTATCGAACGAGACCAGGACAATGGGTTCGGTAAGCGGCCGCAAGCGCAACGCAGTGAGATGGTGAAAGTCGCCCGACCCGTAAAGCAGGAACGGCACCCCGAGATTCCTTTCATGCTCTCGATAAAACTCGGCTACCAAGCGCGGCGGCGCGGAGAACCGTAAGCGCGAGCCCCATTCGCGCGCCTCAACCAGAGGAAGATCAAGTGGCTCATCTCGCCACGCGTCATCCAGATTGAGATGAAGTGAGCGGCTGGCCAACGAATCACTGGTGCGCCGCCGGAAACACCTGATCATCCGCCCCTTTGGCTATACGCAGGTTTTCCTCGGCTTCTTTGTA
>WNGC01004046.1_pt1 | contig 25587 bp, 23 predicted proteins | sample 5400051 | NCBI WGS metagenome assembly WNGC01 (sample SAMN13153368, study PRJNA577476) | soil metagenome | isolation source: 20 cm soil or saprolite under grassland replicate 2 | place: USA:California | collected 2016-06-15
ACCGCCCCGCTCCCGTCCGGAGTCGCTGATGCGCGGTTTCAGGTTCCTCGTGCTCGTGTGCCTCGCCGGTCCCACGCTGCTCGCCGGCCAGGGGCGGCCCACGGTGGCGGAGCACATCGCGCGGGGCGACAGCGCCTACACCGCGCTCGCGCCGCAGCAGGCCCTGGCCCACTATCGCGCGGCGCTCGCCCTCGACTCGCTCAACTACCAGGCGCTGTGGAAAGCGGGCCGCGAGCTCGTGGACATCGCCAAGCAGATCACGGGCAAGAACGATTCGTCCAAGCACCTGCGGGACAGTCTCTATACCGAGGCGCGCGACTTCGGCGAGGCCGCCGTGCGCGTGAACCCCAACGGAGCCGACGGTCACTTCACCATCGGCCAGGCCCTGGGTCGCCTGTCCCGCACCAAGGGGGGCAAAGAGCGGGTGCGCTTCGCCAAGATCATCTATGATGAAGGGATGAAGGCGATCGAGCTCGACTCGACCCACGACGGCGCCTGTCACCTGGTCGGCGCGTGGCATGCCGAGGTCAAACGGCTCTCGGGGTTCGAGAAATTCTTCGCCAAAACGCTCTTTGGGGGCGGCTTCCTCGACAAGGGCAACTGGGACGACGCCCAGAAGTACCTCGCGAAGGCCGTCGCGCTCAAGCCGCAGAACGTCTTTCACCGGTTGGAGCTCGGCGAAGTGTACGTCGATCTCGGGCATTACGCCAAGGCGCGCGAGCAATTCGCCGCGATCGCGTCCCTTCCCATCGCCGACGTGCTCGACCACGAATACAAGCAGGAAGCCAAGCAGCTCCTCGAAGACATCAAGGGTGAAAAGGACGAGACCTAGCGCTTCATCAGGCGCTCGATCTCGGCCGTCGTCTTCGGCGCCTTGCCGGAGAGCCACTCCGCGCCCGTGGGCGTAACGAGCACGTCGTCTTCGATCCGTACCCCCAGCGCTTCCGCCGGCAGGTAGATCCCCGGCTCGAGCGTGAGCACCATCCCCGGCTTGAGGGGCGTGCCGTAGTCCCCGACGTCGTGCACGTCCATGCCGAGCCAGTGCCCCAGGCCATGAATGAAGTACGCGTCGCACGATTGCTCGCCGCACAGCGTGCCCGAATGGGCGCGCATGTATTCCCGGGCGATGCGGTTGAGCTGGGCGACCGTGGCACCGGGACGGGTGGAATCGAACGCCGCCTGCTGCGTGGCCAGCACCAGGTCGTAGATCGCCTTCTGGCGCGGCGTGAACTTCCCGTTCACCGGAAAGGTGCGCGTCACGTCGGCGGTGTACTGCCCCCACTCGGCCGCCGCATCCACGACGACCAGGTCGCCGTCTTTCGTCTGGCGCCGGTTCACATCGTAGTGGAGGGTGGTGCTGTTGGGACCGCTGCCCACGATCGACGGGTACCCGACGCGGTCCGCGCCGTTGCGGCGGAAGCCGGCCTCCAGGGCGGCCTCGATCTCGTACTCCCACATGCCCGGACGTGCGGCCTGCATCGCGGCGACGTGCCCCGCCGCGGAGATATCGACCGCACGGCGCATCCGGGCGATCTCGTCGGCGTCCTTCACGAGCCGCATCGAGTCGACCAGGGGCCGCAGGTTGCGGACGTCGCGTCCGGCGAAGACGAGCTCCTTGAGGCGCGTTTCATCGCGCGTGGTGACATCGAGCGGCGCATACACCGGCCCGGCGGCGCGGAACAGGGCCGTCGAGAGCATGCGGTCGAGCGAGTCCGTGGGCAGTACGCGGCTGATGCCGGAGAGCCGCACCGCGGTGCTGTCGGGCCCGAGCCGGAGGCCGGTCCAGCGCTCCTGCGATGGGTTGCGCGGCGAGAGGAAGAGCACGGTGCCCGCCGCGTCGCCGCCCGCCACGATCAGCAGCCACGCATCCTGGGTCTCGAGCCCCGTCAGATAAAAGAAGGTATTGCTCTGGCGGAAATCGTTGTCCTGGACGTAGTCGCGCTCGAGGTCGCGCTCGTGCCCCGCGGGAATCAGGGCGACGCCGCGGCCGATGCGGGCCGCGAGCATGCGGCGCCGGAGCGCGACCGCCGCCGTGTCGACCGGGCGACCCATGCCCGGCAATTCCGGGACGGGCGTCCACGCCCCGATCGGCTGGACCGGCACGGGCGGGGGGGGTAGTGGTGGCGGCGCATTGGAGCGGGCCTGCGCGCCCGCGACGGCGGTGAACGTCACGGCGACGACGACGAATGCGGAAGGTCGCATGGGCTCGGAAGCTACCGCGCGCGATGCGACGCGGCAACTTGACGCCGCCTCCGCCGCGGACGCAAACTATGCCATGCCTTCGTCCAGCGCGGCCGCGACTGCCGACGGTGAACGTCTCGCGGCACGGGTGGCCGAGCTCGAGCGCGAGCGCACGCATCTCCTCGCGGTGATCGAGATCCTCAAGGAAGTCTCCACCTCGCTCCACTTCATCGACATCCTGCAGGCGATCGCGCGCAAGCTGGGCGAGGCGTTCGGCCTCGACCGCTGCTCCATCTTCCTCGCGGAGCGGGGCGGCAAGACCGTGCGGCTCGTGGCGTCCTACGAGGATCCGACGATCCGCAACTACATGGTGGACCTGGAGCGGTATCCGGAGCTGAAGCGCGCCATGCAGAGCGGCGAGACGGTGTTCATCCCCGATGCGGCGACCGATCCGAGCTTGAAACACGTGAAGGGCGAGCTGATCAACCGCCGCGTGAGGTCCATCACCGTGGTACCGATCACGTGGCGTGGCGTGTCGATCGGCGCGATCTTCCTGCGCACGTTTCGCGACGGACCCACCTTCTCCGACGACGACGTCCGGTTCGTGCAGGTGGTGGCGTCGCTCACCGCCCAGGCGCTGCGCAACGCGCACCGCTACGAGCGCCTCGCCCAGCGGCAGCAGGAGACCGGCGAGGCGATGCGCCGCATGGAGCTCGAGCGGGTGGCCTTGCTGTCCTTCCTGCGGCGGCTGCTCGGCGCGTTCGGCGAGCGCGAGGGCGCATGGGCGGAAGGGCTGCTGCCGCGCGCCAGCGCGGAGGAGCTCGACCGGCTGGTCGGCGTCGCGATGGCCGTGATCCAAGAAGAAGCCAAAGGAAGGTGAAGGGCCCCGCCGCCCGAGCCGCCGAGCTGCGGCGGCTCCTCGAGCGCGCCAACCACGCCTACTACGTACTCGACAAACCGATCATGTCGGATGCCGAGTATGACCGCCTGTTCCGCGAGCTGCAGGAGCTCGAGGCCGCACACCCGGAGCTGCACACCCCCGACAGCCCCACCCACCGCATCGGCGCCGAGCCGTCCGAGAAGTTCCGCAAGCATCGCCACCTCGTGCCCATGCTGTCGCTCGCCAACGCGTTCAGCGAAGCGGAGCTCGTCGAGTGGGAGGACCGGAATGCACGTCTGGCGCCGGAGGTCCGCGCCGCTGGGTACACGCTCGAGGTGAAGATCGACGGCGCGGCGGTGAGCCTCACCTACGCCGATGGCCTGCTCACCGTCGGCGCGACGCGCGGCAATGGCATGGAGGGCGAGGACGTGACCGCCAATCTGCGCACGATCGGGGAGATCCCGCTGCGGCTCAAAGGAAAGATCTGGCCCAAGCTGATGGAGGTGCGCGGCGAGGTGTATCTCTCCAAGTCGCGGTTCGCGGAGCTCAACCGGGAGCGCGAGCAAGCCGGCGAGCCCACGTTCGCCAATCCCCGCAACGCAGCGGCGGGAGCGCTGCGCCAGCTCGACCCCAAGGTCACGCGCAGCCGCGGGCTCCGGATGTTCTGCTTCCACATCGAAGCGCCCGGTCAGAAGCTGACGGTGGAGACCCAGCACGCGCTGCTCGAGCGGCTGGTCGTCTGGGGCTTCCCGGTGGAGCCACACCACACGTTGGTCCCCGACCTGGCGCAGGCGCATCCGGAGGTGGCGAAGCTCGAGGCGCTGCTGCCCCAGCTCGACTACGGTGCCGACGGCGTCGTCGTGAAAGTGAACCCCCTGCGGCTGCACGCCGAGCTCGGGACGGTGGGACACCGGGAGCCGCGCTGGGCGGTGGCCCGCAAGTTCGCGCCCGAGGTGCAGGTCACCCGACTCAAGGAGATCCGCATCAACGTGGGCCGCACCGGGGCGCTCAACCCGTACGCCGTCCTCGAGCCGGTCGAGATCGGCGGCGTCACGGTCTCGACGGCCACGCTCCACAACTTCGAGTTGATCAAAGCGAAGGACATCCGGGAAGGCGACCTCGTGGAGGTCACGCGCGCGGGTGAAGTCATTCCCCAGGTGCTGGGTCCGGTGATCAAGAAGGGAACGCGCCGGGGCAAGCCGTACCAACCGCCCGAGCGTTGCCCGGTCTGCAAATCGAAGGTGGAGCACCCGAAGGACGAAGTGATGGTGTACTGCCCGAACGTTTCCTGTCCCGGCCGGGTGTTCGAGAGCATCGTCCACTTCGCGTCGCGCGGCGCACTGGACATCCGGGGGCTCGGGCCCGAGCGCGTCAAAGCCCTGCTCGACGCCAAGCTGATCGAGAACGTGGCGGACCTGTACGATCGCAAGAAGGTGAACCTGATGCACCTGCTCGCGCTGGAGGGATTCGCCGAGAAATCCGCCCAGCAGCTGCTCGACGCCATCGAGGCGTCCAAGCGCCAGCCGCTGTCCACCTTGCTGTTTGCCCTGGGGGTCCGCCACGTCGGCGCCCAGGGCGCGAAGCTCCTGGCGCGGGATTTCGGCGCCATGAAGGCCATCGCCAAGGCCAGCGCCGACGAGATCGGCAAGATCCGCGGTATCGGGCCGGCGATCGCGGAGGCGGTCGTCGGGTTTTTCGCCGACCCCCAGAACCAGAAGCTGGCGAAGCGCCTCGAGGAGCTCGGCCTCAATATGGAAGAGCCGACGACGGCCGAGTCGAAGGGGCCGCTGGCCGGTCAAACGTTCGTGATCACCGGAACGCTGCCCTCGCTCTCGCGCGCCAGGGCCGCGGAGCTGATCGAGGCCGCGGGCGGGCATGTCACCGACAGCGTGTCGAAGAAGACCACGGCGGTGGTCGTCGGGGCCGACGCGGGGTCGAAGCTCGAGAAGGCGAAGGCGCTCGGGATCCCGGTCATCGACGAGGCGGAACTCTTGCGCCGCGCCCGCGTCAAACCCTAAGTTGGCGTCCCATATGAGCGCCCCGGTCCACCCCACGGCCGCGACCGATGGCCTCACGATCGGCCGCGGCGCCCTACAGCAGCTCCACCGCAGCCTGCTCCGCGACGCCGCCGATGCCGCGATCCCCATTCTTCAGGAAGTCGGCTTCGCCGCCGGCGAGGGCATCTACCAGGCATTTTGCGCCTGGCTGCCCCGCGAGGGCGGCGTGCCACACCCCGGCGACCTGGACGCCGGCCGGCTGAACGACGTGCTGTCCGCCTTCTTTCAGGCGATCGGCTGGGGCGCCGTGAGCGTCGCCCCGATGGGCAACGCGGCACTGGTCGTGGATTCGGTGGATTGGGCGGAAGCCGATCCCGGCAGCGCCCAGACGCCGATGTGTTTTTTTTCGTCCGGCATGCTGGCGGACTTCCTGGGGCGGCTGTCGGGCGAGCCCGTCGCCGTGATGGAAGTGGAATGCCGCTCCCGCAACGACGGGCGCTGTCGCTTCCTGTCGGCGTCGCCCGATACGCTCAACACCGTCTACGCGCAAATGACCGAAGGGCGAGACTACACGGAGGTGTTGGGCGGCCGCCACTAAAAATCGAGCGGAACACCAGACCCCGGCACGGTGCTTGCACAAAGTGAGCGTCGAACGAGGAGGTCTGGATGCTCGCTTTGAATCTCAATCGCGACGAAGCGGCGTTACTCACGCAGATCGTGGACGTCTACGCGGCCGAGCTCAAGAAAGCGGCGGCGGACGTCGGCCGGGGAGACCTGGTTGCGCGGCTCGCGCGGGAGCAGCCGCTGCTGCGCGACGTGCTCGCGCAACTGGTGTCGCTGCAGCGCGCCGCGTAGCTCAGCGCCGGGCCACGCTCACGCCGTCGAGCAGCACCGACGGCGTGTAGCGTGCGCCGGCCCACCGCGCGTCGGTTCCGAAGCCACCCACACGCTTCCACAGGTGGTAGGCGTTTCCCGCGACCGCGGCGTCCTTCACGCGGCCGCTGATCGCGCCGCGCTCCACGCGGTAGGCGAGCGCCACCGGATGGCTGAATGCCCCGCCGATGACGTTGCCCTGCCCCACGCCGATCAATTCGTCGACCAGGAGGCCGTCGCGGATCTCCGCCAGCAATCCGCCCCCTAATTGTAGGGGCGCAGCATGCTGCGCCCCTACATCACCCAGCGCTCCCTCATGCCCCAGCACCAGGCTCGTATATCCCGGCACCGGCTTTCCGAAGATCGTGCGCTGTCCGTGGCCCGTGCTCTGCGTGCCGGCGCGCGCCGCCGTCTCGAGGTCATAAACGAACCGTCGCACGACGCCACGTTCCACGAGACAAGTGGTTCGCGAGGGGACACATTCGTCGTCCACAGGACGGGAGGCAGCACGACCGGCGCGCAGCGCATCGTCGGTGAGCGAGAAGCTGGTGTCGAACACCTGCTCGCCGATGCGCGCGGCCAGGGGCGAGATGCCCTGCAGCACGGCCTTGCCGGAGAGCGCCTGGGTGACGGGCAGCATCAGCGCGGACAGGCCGAGCGGCGTGAAGATCACGGGCAGCGCCCCCTGCGGCGGGGCCACCACGCGGAGCGCGTGCTCGAACCGCGCGTTGACCGAGCCGACCAGCGCGGAGACGGCGTCGTCGCCGGGAAGGTCGGCGCCCTCGACGGCGTCCCCGATCGCCAACACGTCGTCGCCCGCGATGCGCCACAACTCGGCGCTGATCCCGATCGCCGTCGAGCGGTACGCCCCGGCGGCACCGGCCGAGTTGGCGACCCGCGTCTCGGCGGTTTCGCGCTCGATCGTGACGTTGACCCGGCACCCCTCGCGCTCGAGCCGCTCGAGGAGCGAGCGCCCGATGCCGATCAGGTCGTCCAGGGAGGCGTTGGCCGCACGGTCGAAGAACGTAGCCATGGCCGGCAGTGGTGCCTGCGCCGGAAACGCCAGGTCCAGCTCTTCGCCCAGCGCAGCGGATGCGAGGGCGCGATCCAGTAGGGGCGCAGCATGCTGCGCCCCTACGTCGTCCGTGGCGCCTCCCGCCGTCCCCGCCACCGCCGTCGTGCCCGCCACGCCGACGCGTCCGCGATGGCGCACGCGGACATTCACGCCCGCTTCTTCCGCGACACCGGCCGCCTTGAGGCGACCCCATTCGAACGCCACCGACGTCCGCTCCACCTGCCGCCACAGCGCGTCCGCTCCACCGTCGGCCCGGCGGCGCGCCCGCTCCAGCAGCCGTTCGATCACGCCGAGCCCGCGGGCACGTCGCCTCCGACGAGCGCCTCCTCGATGCGCACGTGCGGCGCCCCCTCGGTGACCGGCAAGGGCGCTTGCCCGCCCTTGCCGCACCCGCCGCCCATCTGATTCCAGCGGAAGTCGCCGGCGATGTGGTCGATCCGGTCGAGCGTCTGGAACAGGTTGCCTGCGAGCACCACATCCTTCACGAGCTCGGCGAGGTGACCGTCCCTGATCATGCGGCCGTAGGCCGCCGTGAAGGAGAAGTTTTCGAGCAGGGTCTGGCCGCCGAAGGCGCCGCAGGCATAGACGCCGAGCTTCACGTCGCGGATCAGGTCGTCGAAGCTGCCCTGCCCGTTCGCGATGTAGGTGTTGGTCATGCGGACGATGGGCGGGTGCCGGAACGAAATGGCGCGCGCGTTGCCCGTGGCCCGCTCTCCCATGGTGGCCGCCGTCTCGCGCGAGTGCAGCCGGCCCACCAGGATGCCCGCTTTGATGAGCGGCGTGTCCTGCGTGGGCGTGCCTTCGTCGTCGAACGGCAGGGTGCCGCGCAGACCGGGGGCGGCGCCGTTGTCGCCCACGTTCAAGGCCGGCTTGCCGAAGCGCCGGCCCAGCGTCATCATTTCCCGCGCCTGCGGATTCTCGTAGACGAAGTCGGCCTCGGAGAGATGTCCGAACGCCTCGTGGATGAACACCCCGGCGAGCTCGGGGTCGAGGATGACGGGGTACGCGCCGCCCGTCACCATGGGCGCGTCGAGCAGCTGCACGGCGCGCTCGGCGGCCTGCCGGAACCCGGCGGCCTTGTCCTGGACCGAGCTCCAGCCGCGGCGCAATCCGATGGACTCGAGCCCTTTCTCGATCGTCCCGTTGCGTCGCGCCACGGCCGTTCCCGAGAGCGTCACTTCGGGCCGGAGCTCGTGCAGCGCGGTGCCATCGGAGTTGACGTACCAGTACTCACTCACCTCGTCGCGGTAGGTCGCGACGGTGTCCACGACGCGGTCGCTCACGGCGAGCAGCTCGCCGTTGTACGCTTCGAGCAGGCGCTTCTTCTCGGCGATGGGGATGCCGCGCACGTCGCCGTCGAGATCGAGGATCGCATCGGCCTGGTGGGGCGCGACGTCGGCGAGGCGGATCGGGGGCGTCACGCGCACGGCGCGCGACAACTCCACGGCGCGGGCCACCATCGCCTCGAGCCGATCCAGCGACGTGAAGGAGGCGACGCCCCAGCCGCCGCCGGCGGAGAGGGCGCGCACGAAGCCTCCCTGGTCCTCGCTCGCGGTGGCGGACTCGAGCCGCCGCCCGCGAAACGTCACGGCGGTGCTCCAGGTACGTTCGACGCGGATTTCGGTGTAGTCGGCGCGGGAGCGCCCCAACGCCGCGGTGAGCCGGTCGATCAACCCCCGAGTTCCTTGAGCTTCGCGGCGTAGTCGGGCCGCATCACGATCTCCCCGTCGATGATCACCTCGCGGTCCCAGGGGAGGATGATGAAGTTGTCCGTCTGCAGGGCGTAGAAGTCCGGCTGGTACTCGCCGGTGCGGAAGGAGACGGCCGTCTTGACGGCGGCCGGCTTGAGCTCGCGCACGGCGTTGAGGCCGAGCTTCATGGTGGCGCCGGTGTCGCACGTTTCGTCCACGATCAGCACGCGGCGACCGACCACGATGCGCGGCGGGCCGGCGATCAAATCCACCTCGAGCACGCCGTGCGGCGCCTTGCGGACGGTGCCGCGCGAGTTGCGGGGTGGTGGAGTGCGCGGCGGGGGCGGCATGGGGGGAGAAGCTACATTGCACAGTCACGCGGCCGCAAGCTATTTTCGGCCCATGGGTTTCTGGCGCCGCCTGCTCGGCGGCTTGGGCGCAGACGACATCGCACCGCAGCGCCTCGACTATCTCAACGAGGCGCTCGCCCTCGAACGCCAGGGCGATTTCGAGGCGGCGCTCACGTCGTACCGGCTGGCCCTGCGCGATCACCCCAACGATGCGCGCATTCTCCAGAACATGGCCATCGCGTTCACCAAAACGCGTCGCATCGACGAGGCGATCCGGCACTACCGCCGCGCGCTCGAGCTCGAGCGCGACCTCGCGGGGGCCCACTACGGACTCGCGTTCCTGCTGCTCAAACGTGGCGATCCCGACGGGGCCACCCAGCACCTGCGGGCGTTCCTCGCGCACCCCCCGAAGGGACCGGACGCCCAACGCTGGATCGAGCACGCCACCCAGGCGCTGCGCGACCTGGGAGGGGGAGGGGGCGCCTCGGGACCGACACAGGCCGCCGCGGCGGAGGGGCCCTGAGGGCTGGCGTTCTGATCCTCGTGCTCGCGGCGGCCGCGACGTGCAAAGTCAGCACTGATCTCTCGCGCAACATCGCCATCGAGGTCACCGCCGCCGACAGCCTCGAGGAGTACGACACGCTCACGCCTCAGGCACGGGTCCTGACGGGTCACGGCGACTCGTCCGCGACCGCGGTCTTCTGGTTCTCGCCCGACAGCGCGATCGCCGTGCTCGACAGCACGACCGGGCGGACCGTGGTGATCCACACCGGGCAGACCGGACGCCTGGTGGCGAGCGGCGGCGGCCTCGTTTCGAACCCCCTCGCGATTCGCACGCTCGCCGCCGCGGATACGGTGTTCCCCGCCGGGCCGACGCTCGACACCGTCGACATCGCGGGGCGCACGGCGCTGGATTCGCTGTCCGACTCGCTCCGGATCGAAATCGCGGACACGGTAACCGCCGGCGCCGCCGGCGGTAATCCGATCGTGCCGCTCGCGGGCCGGCCGGTGGTCTATACCATCGTTCATCCAGTGGTCGCGGGCCCGGTCACGCTGGTGAGAAGCGACAGCGACACGACGCGCGCTGCGACCATCGATACGGCCGCGTCGAACAGTTTCGGCATCGCGTTCGTGAAGGTACGCCTGCTCGCCCCCGACACCATCCCGGACAGCGTGGTGGTGGTCGCGAGCGCGCAGCGGGCGAACCACGCGGTGGTCCCCGGCTCGCCTGATACGTTCGTCGTGCGGTTCCGCGGCGTCGCGGTGGCGGACACGCTGCGCGCGGCCGGTCCGATCGTCGACACGGTGCACGTCTCCGCGGCCCCGCCCGACTCCCTGTCCGACTCCTTGAGCGTCGAGGTGGGCGACACGGCGGCCGCCACCGGCTCCATTACGCCGCTTCCCGGCCGCGCCGTGGTGTTCGCCATCACGTCGCCCGGCACGCCCGGACCGGTGACGCTGGTGACCAGCGATACGGCGCGCACCCTGGTCACGACCGACACGGTCACCACCGACGCGCGCGGCGTCGCCGCGGTGCAGCTGCGCCTCATCGCGGGCCCCGCGCCCGCGAGCGTCGAGGTGACCGCCAGCGCCAAGCGGGGCGTGAGCGCCCGCCTGCCGGGCTCTCCGATCCGGTTCACCGTGCGGTTCGTGCCATGAGCGCCCGCACCCTGACCGAGCTGTTCTTCGGCGCTGTGGAGCGGTACGCCGATCACCCCGCGGCGTTCCGGTACAAGGCCGACGGGACGTGGCGCGCGGTCACGCACCGGGAGGTGGCGGAGCGGGTGGAGGCGTTCGGCGCCGGCCTGCTCGAGCTCGGCATCCGGCCGGGCGACCGCGTCGCCATTCTCGCGGAGACGCGCCTCGAATGGGCGCTGAGCGATTACGCGTGCCTGTGCGTGCGCGCCGCCGACGTGCCTATCTATCCTACGCTCCCCGCCAACCAGGCCGAGTACATTCTGCGCGACTCCGGCGCGGTGGCCGTGGTATGCTCGACGGCCGCGCAGGTAGCGAAGGTGCGCGCGGTGCGCGGCGGGTTGCCCGCCCTGCGGCACGTGATCGCGTTCGAGGCCGCCGCCGCCGGCGAGGGTGTGCTGTCGCTCGCCCACGTCGAAGCGACCGGGCGCGCGGCCGCGGCCCGGCACCCCCGCTTCCCGGAGGACGCGCTCGCCGTTACGCCCGCAGACCTGGCGACCCTGATCTACACGTCGGGCACGACGGGCCAGCCGAAGGGCGTCATGCTCACCCACGGCAACATCTGCTCCAACGTGCGCGCCTGTCTCGAGGTGCTGCGGGTGAGCGAGGGCGACAGCTGCCTCGCCTGGCTGCCGCTGTCGCACATCCTCGAGCGGATGGTGGACTACTACTTCTTCGACGCCGGGGTGACGATCAACTACGCGGAGTCCGTCGACACGGTGGCGCAAAACCTCCAGGAAGTGCGTCCCAGCGTCGTCGTGGCGGTGCCCCGCCTGTACGAAAAGGTCTACGCGCGCGTGCTCGAAAGCGCGGTCACGGGGAGCGCGCTGAAGCGCCGCATCTTCCAGTGGGCGAAGCGCACCGGCGAGGCCTGGACGGCGCATCGGCTGGCCGGCATCCCCGTGCCGCTGACGTTGCGGCTCCGGCAGGCGATCGCCGATCGCCTGGTATTCTCCAAGCTGCGGGCGCGCACCGGGGGGCGGGTGAAGCTGTTCGTGTCCGGCTCGGCGCCGCTGGCACCCGAAATCGCGCGTTTTTTCTACAGCGCGGGGCTGCCCGTGATCGAAGGCTACGGCCTCACCGAGACCTCGCCCGTCCTGACGCTCACGCCGCCGGGGCGGCCTAAGCTCGGGGCAGTCGGGAAGCCGATCCCCGGCGTCGAAATCAGGATCGCCCCCGACGGCGAGATTCTCGCCAAGGGACCGAACATCATGCGCGGCTACTACAATCTCCCCGACGCCACGCGCGAGGCGATCGACGCGGACGGCTGGTTCCACACAGGCGACATCGGCGAGCTCGATTCCGACGGCTACCTGAAAATCACCGACCGAAAAAAGGACTTGCTGAAGACGGCGGGGGGGAAGTACATCGCGCCCCAGCCGATCGAGAACACGGTGCGTCTCAACAAGTTCGTCGCCAACGCCGTAGTGCTGGGCGATCAGCGCAAGTTCCCGATCATCCTGGTCGTGCCCAACTTCGACGTCCTCGAGCAGTGGGCGAAGGAGCGCAACCTCTCCGATACGTCTACGTCGCGCGCCGAGCTCATCGGCCTCGCGGACGTGAAAGCGAAGATGGAGCGCGAGGTGATCGACGGGTTGCGCGACCTCGCGAAGTTCGAGATGCCCAAGAAGGTGGTGCTGATCGAGCGGGACTTCACCATCGAATCGGGCGAGCTCACGCCATCGCTGAAGGTGAAGCGCCGCCAGGTGGAGAAGAATTACAAAGACACGATCGATCGTGTCTACGCGGCAGCGGATCCCACGGCCGCCGCGCTCGAAGGCTGACTCAGCGCCGCTCGCCCACAAATAGCCCTTCGCCCGCCGCCAGGCGCGTGAGCCCGACCGGCACGGGAACGTCCTCGCCCTCGATCACCACGCGGCGGCCCGGCAACACGACCCGGCGGGCTTCCGCCAGCCACTCGGACCCCAGCCGGTCCGACCCTACCACCGCGCCCCGCGCGATCGTCTGCCGCAGCGGAATCATGCCCGGGCACACGAGCAGGCTCAGTATGGGCAGCTCCTCCACATCCGCGGGGGCGTTGATCCCGATGAAGTGGATGCCGCCCATGAGTCCCGCGAGGCCGACGGCGTGCCGCGCCGCCGCGCCGACGAGCACGATGTAGCCGCCGGGGCCGCTCAGGTCCAATAGCGCTTGGAGGGTCTCCGCGTCGACGGGATGGGGGATGCGGGATGCGGGATGCGAACCCCCCGTTGCCGCCACCCCTCCCGCATCACGCATCTCGCCTCCCGAGAAATTCACCACTCCCTTTGCGATCGGAAACTCCCGCCGGCAAATCGGACACCCGAGAATTCCCGACCGCACCATCCGCCCCAGCATCTCGCCCGTCGACATCACCAGGAAGGCCTCCCCGTGGGACTCCGGGCACCGCAGCATCTCCGTCAGCTCGATGTGCACGGCGGGTCAGCCTCGGGCGGCGTACACGGTGGGCATGAGGCGGATCTCGGTGACGTCCACGCGCGCGGGCTGCTCCACCGCGTACCGCACGGCCGCGGCGACGTCCTCGGCCCGCATCATGTCGCGTCGCTTGGTGAAGCCCGGCTTGGCATCCGGGTCCACGGCATCCCAGATCGGCGTGTCGACGGGGCCCGGCGAGACGAGGGTGGTCCGCACGCCCGTGCGCGACAGCTCGGCGCGCAGCACTTCGTGCATCCCCCGGAGGCCGTACTTGCTCGCCGCGTAGGCCGTGGAGCCGGTGTAGGCCACGTGGTCCGAGACGGAGCCGATGGTGACGAGATGCCCGGAGCCGCGACGCACCAGAAGTGGGACGAAGGTGCGGGCGATCAGGAACGGCCCGGTCAGATTCACGGCGATCGTCCGGGCGAAGTCGTCCGGCGTGGCGTCGGCGACGGGCTTGATGAAGAAGATGCCGGCGTTGTTGACGATGATGTCCGGGACGCCGCGCTCGGCCAGGATGCGGGCGGCAATCCGCGCCACGGCGGCGGGGTCCGAGACGTCACAGGGGAGATCGGTGCGCCGGTCGGCCGAGGCCTCGACGAGGCTGCGCGCCAGGCGGACCACGTGCGCTCCGGCCGCCTGGAGCTCCTCCGCCACCGCGAGCCCGATGCCGCGCGAGGCGCCGGTGACGAGGGCGAGCTTGCCGACGAGCGGGGGGGGCGCGTCGCTCACTCCCGGCCCCGGCCGCTGTACACCAGCCGCAGGAATTCGTCGCGCGTCTTCGCGTCCTGCAGCAGGGCGCCCCGGAGCGCGCTCGTGATGGTCTTGGAGTTCTGCTTCTCGACGCCGCGCATCATCATGCAGAGGTGGTAGGCCTCGATCACCACGCCCACCCCGCGGGGATCGAGCACCTCCATCAGCGCGTCCGCCACCTGGTCGGTGAGGCGCTCCTGGACCTGGAGCCGGCGCGCGAATACCTCGATGACGCGGGGAATCTTCGAGAGGCCGACCAGGCGGCCGTTGGGCAGGTACGCGACGTGCGCCCGCCCGAAGAACGGCAACAGGTGGTGCTCGCACAGCGAGTAGATCTCGATGTCGCGGACGCACACCAGGTTCTCGTGCCGCTCGTTGTACAGGGCGTCGCCGATGACGTCCGCCACGGCCATGTGGTAGCCGCGCGTGAGCCACTTGAGGGATGCCTCGACCCGAGCCGGCGTCTGGCGCAGCCCCTCGCGCGTCGGATCGTCGCCCAGCTGGGCGAGCATCTCCCGCACCAGAGTCTCGAACGGCGTGCGCGTTCCCGGCGCGGGCGTGGGGGGCAGCGGCTCCACGTGCTCGTCGTGAAAGCCGTGCAGGCTCGCGGACTTGATCTTGTCTCGTCCCATGCTTGTTGGGCCTCCGGCGCAGGACTATCTTCGGCGCTCGTGAAACTAAAGCTACTCGCTTTGCTGTGGACGGCGGGAGGCTCGGCGGCGTCCGCGCTGTGGACGTTTCCCGGCATTCTCGGGTCCGCGTTCCTCGTCGCCTGGGGCGCGGAAGCCGCGCAGTTCCTCATTTCTCAAGGCCTCGCGCTGGCGATTCTCGCATGGCTGCAGACGCTGCCCGAGTTCGCCGTCGAGGCCGTGATCGCCTGGGAGGCGGGGCGGGATCCCGAGCGGGCCCACCTCGCCATCGCGAACCTCACGGGGGCGATCCGGCTGCTGCTCGGCCTCGGCTGGCCGATGATCTACTTCGTGTTCGCGGCCGCGGGTCGCAAATCCGCGGCGCGACGGTTCCCGACCATCCGCCTGCAGCGCGAGCACGCCGCCGAGATCGTCGGGCTCGTGCCTCCGCTCGTCTACTTCGCGGTGATTCTCCTCAAGCGGCGGTTCGGCTGGATCGATGCCGTGGTCCTGCTGGGGTTGTACGTCGCCTACCTGTGGGTGCTGTTTCGCAACCCGCCCCACAACGTCGAGAGCCTCGCCGACACGCCCGCCGTATCGCGCTGGGCGTACCGCCAGCCGGGGTGGCGCCGGCCCGCCGCCATCATGGGACTGTTCGGAGCCGGCGGTGCGCTGCTCTACGTGACGGCCCATCCGTTTCTCGAGTCGATGCTCGCCGTGGCGGGGCTGTTCGGGGTGAGCCAGTTCGTCCTGGTGCAGTGGGTGGCGCCGTTTCTCTCGGAGTTCCCGGAGAAGGTGTCGGCATTCTACTGGGCCCGGCGGGTCACGCATGCCCCCATGGCCCTCATGAACATGGTGTCGAGCAACATCAACCAGTGGACCGTGCTCGCCGCCATGATCCCCCTCGTCTACGGCTATTCTCATCTGCGCCATCACGGCGTGTGGGTCGACTTTCACTTCGACGAGGCGCAGCGCCTCGAAGTCCTGATCACGTTGTTCCAGACGGCGCTGGGGATGCTGCTCCTGGCCAAGATGGAATTCGCTGCGCTCGACGCCGCCATCCTGTTCGTGCTCTGGCTCGCCCAGTTCCTCCGCCCGAGCCTGCGGGACGAAGTCACGATCGTGTACGGCGCGTGGATGGCGATCCTCGTCATCGGATTCGCGGTCGGGCGCACGCCGCTCCTGGCGCCCAGGTATTTCTGGGAGGCGGTGCGAAAACACGATCGGCCGGCACCGCTGTAACGCGGCCCGGCCGACCGGTACATCAGGAACGGAGAGGATTATTGAAGCCCGAAAGTAATGACTGGTCCCTCACCATGGCGTCTGCCTTCCCCCCGAGGGGGCATGACATCGGTCACAGTATCTGGGTCCACGATCGAGCTGTTGGCTCAATAATTTTTCTCGGGCGGCGCTGGTTTTCGGGGCGCACGTGGGAAGCGGGCCGGCGCAGCTGTTGTACGCCGTCGCGGCCATCCTGTTCGCGCGCCGCATTATCGTGGGCGCGCCGACGTTTCGGTCCTGAGCGCTCACCCGGCGCTCAGCACGATGATCGCGATCCCCCATGCGAGGGTCAGCAACGTCACGGGAACGCCGACGCGCGCGTATTCGCCGAACCCGATCCGCACGCCGCGCGCCTCGGCCTTTTCCGCGACGATCAGATTCGCCATCGAGCCGATGAGCAGCAGGTTGCCCGCGAACGTCGAGCTCATGGCCACGAGGCGCCACACCAGATCGGCCCGTGGGAGCGTGGGAATGACGCTCCGCAATAGCATGACCGCGGGGACGTTGGACACGAGGTTGGAGAGCAGTACCATGACGGCGCTCAGTGTCGCGGCGAGGCTCCACGCGGAGCCTAAAGCCACGCCGAGACCGTGCGCGTGGATCCACGGGTCGGCGACCGCCCGCTCGAATCCCCGCATCACCACGAACAGCGAGCCGAAGAAGAGCAGCAGTGACCACTCGACCCGGTTGATCGCGTAGGCGGGGTCGCGGTGCGCGACAGCGACCATCGCCGCGCCCGCCGTGATGGCGACGAGCGGCAGCGGGCCGCCCGCCAGCCAGCCCACCACGGCCAGGCCGAATACGGCGAGACCCTTGAGCACGAGCGACCGATCGAGAGCCACGGGCACGGTCTCGAGTCGTTCGCCGAACGGTTCCCGCAGCTCGTCCCGGTACGCCCAGCGCAGACACCCGTAGGTGATGGCGAGGCCGCCCACGCCCACCGGCAGCATGCGCACCAGAAAACCGCCGAACGATGCGCCGCTCCAGATGCCCACGAGCATGTTCTGCGGATTGCCCGTGATCGAGAGCACCGACCCGACGTTGGCTCCCATGGCGAGGCCGAGCAGGTACGGCGTGGGGCGCACGCGCAGCGGCCCGAGCGCGGCGAGCAGCACGGGCGTGACGACGAGGCAGACGGTGTCGTTCACGAACAGGGCGGACAGGAGCCCGCCGCCCACGACGACGCCCAGCAGCAGGCGGTGGGGAGAGCCGGCGCGGCGCAGCACCCACTCGGCGGCCCATTCGAAGAATTTCCCGACCTCGAGATAGCCGACGATGAGCATGAGACCCAGCAGGAACACCAGGACGTCGAGATCGATCGCGGCGTACGCGTCGGGGAGCGACAGGACGCCGCACACCACCATCGCGACGGCGCCGAGCAGGCTCGCCGCCGGGCGATTGAGGTGGACGAAGGGGAGCCGCTGGACGGCGATGAGGAGATACGTCAGCGCGAAGATCAGGAGGCCGGTGGTCATACAAGTGCGGAATGCGGAGTGCGGAGTGTCGAGTGTGCGCGGTCAACTCCGCACTCCGCACCCCGCACTCCACACTCGATCAGATCTCCCAATTCGAGAACAGCACCCCGTGCCGCGGGTGCGGCTCGCCGTACCCTTCGTAGGTCATGCGGAGGTCGGTCCAGCGGACGCGATAGCCGCGGGCGACGAGCCGGCGGAACGTGTCGTCGAAGCGCGTCTGACAGCGCACGGCGACGCGCCGGATGCCCGCGCGCGCGGCCGCGGCCTCGGTCGCCGCGATGCCCGCCTCGAAGGCGCGGTCGTCGCGCGCCGCCAGCTTGAGCACCCGCACCTCGTCTTTGGGCCGGCCTTCGGCGAGCGGCGTGGAATGCCACAACACGAACGCGGCCAGCCCGTCGTCGCCGTCCACGAGCGACGTGTCGCCGAGTCCCAGCTCCGCGGTGAGCGCGATCTCGCGGGTGAAGTCGTAGCCGGGCGCGAGCGTGCCGACGAGGCGACGGGCCGCCGCGAGCGCCGCGCCGCCCGCGTCTCCCTTCCGCTGCGACAACAGCGCGGGCGCGGCATGGCCGCGGGTCGCGATGTCGTTGGTCAGCGTCACCGTCAGGTGACCCGGCGCGAAGCCGAGCCGCGCGTAGAACCCGATGTTCTCGACCGTGCGGGGCATGGTCTCGAGACCCAGCGTCGCGACGCCCTGCTCGATGAGCCAGTCCACGGCCGCCCGAACGATCGCCTTGCCGACCCCGGCCCCCTGGCGGTCGGGACGCACCGCGAGGGGACCCATCCATCCTTCCGTGCCCGAGCGGTGGGCGACATTGAAGGCCACCACGTGCCCCGCCTCGTCGCGCCACAGCATCGCGCCCGCGCCGGCATCGAGCAGCGCGTAGCGCCACACCTGCGGATTCAGGTGCGGCACGCGCACGCCCACGAGGCCGTCGCGGCGGTAGCGGTCGGTGAACGCGTCCGCGAACACCCGGTTCAGCGCGTCGGTGTCCCGCTCGCCCGCGGGCTCCGGCCCGTAGACCTCGCGCTCAGGCAGCCACGCCCGCATCGGCGGCTCCCAGCGTTGCGGTGTCGTCCCGTACCACACTCGTGCCCCGGGCGGGGTCGAAGTCCACGCGGATCACGCGATCGAGGCCCTCCCGTACCTGCTCGATGTGTGTGATCAAGATGACCTGCGGAAACCGATCCGCCAATCGGCGCAGCAACCCCACGACGTGCAGGCGCCGGGCCTCGTCGAGCGACCCGAAGATCTCGTCCAGCACGAGCAGCGACAGCGGCTGCCCCGCCCGCTCGGCGATCATCTGCGAGATCGCGAGCCGCAGCACGAGATTGGCGACATCCTCCTCCCCGCCCGAGATGACCGGTTTGGGCACGCCTGCCTCGAGGATGGTGACGGTGTAGTCGTCGGTCAGCTCGAGCTCATCGTAACGCCCGTCGGTCAAGTCGGCCAGGAAGCCGGACGCGAGCTCCGCGATCTCGGGCCGCATCTGGGCGTTCAACTCGGCCCGGAGGTCCGAGAACGCGCGATCCAACTCGTTGTGGAGGCGCTGGCGCCCCTTCCGCTCGGCGATGTGGCGCTCGCGCTCGGCGCGCTCGCCCTCGCGCCGCTTCGCTTCCCGGATGTCGTCCTCCGCCCGCGTCAGCGCCCCGCGTGCTTCGACCACCGCGAGCTCGGCCTCGCGCAGCCCGCCCACCGCGCGGTCGTAGCGATCCTTCGCTCGCCGATATCCCTGGTCGGAAAACCCTTCCGCGCGCACCGCCTCGGTCAGCTCGCGCACGCGGCGCTCGCCGATGGAGAGCTGCCGCTCCGCCCGCTCCGCCTCCTGCACCAGGCTCTCGGCGCGGCGCGCCCGCTCCTCGAGCGCCGCCGCCTCGAGCGCGATCGGCTCGAGCTTGGCCAGCTGGGCCCGCACGGCGTCGTGCCGGGCGGCGTCGTAGCCGGCCGGCCGGGCCGCGAGCTGCCGCTCGAGCAGCGCCGCCCGACCCCGCGCCACCGTCAGCTGGGCACGCGCCCGCTCTCCCTCCTCGAGGCGCGCCCGGAGCTCGCCCGCCCGCGCGCTGGCGCGACGGCTCTCCTCCAGCACACGGTCGCGCGCCGCCTCGGCCTCCGCCAGCTTCGGGGGCCGCTGGGCCAGCTGCTCGAGCCGCTGCCGGAAGTACTTGCCGTCGCCCGTGATCACTTCGAGCTGCGAGTCGAGCAGCGCGAGCACCGCGGCATACTCGGCCCCGAGCGGGCGCTTGCAGGTCGGGCACGTGCCCTCGGGTCCGAGCTTGACGATGTGATCGCGCTGCTCCTTCACCTCTTCGTACAACTTGAGGAGCTCGGTGCGCTTGGTCTCGGCGTATTGGCGGTCTTGCACCCACGCCGTCCGCTCCGCTTCGGCCGCGCGCTCGGCCGCCTGGACGCGCTCGGCGAGCTGCCGGGCCGCCGTGTCGACCCGCTCCAGCTCGGCGGCGACGTCCCGCAACTCGGCGAGGCGGCGCTCCAGCAGCCCCGCCGCACGCCCCAGCTCCGCCAGCTGCGCCTCGTCGGCCTGCCGGGCCGCCGCCGCCCGCTGCAGCCGCTCGAGCTCGGCCATCTCCTGTTTCAGGCGCGCGACGGGGCCGAGCTCGGCATCGAGGCGACGCAGTTGCTCGCGGGCGCTCAGCGCGTCGGCGAGCTCCCGGTCGAGCCGCTGGAACTCCTGCCGCGCCGTGACCACCCCCTGCTCCGCCATGCGTCGCTCGCCGTCGAGCGAGAGGGTACGCTCGCGCCGCGCCACCCACTCGTTCCAGCGCGGCTCCTCGCGGGCCAGCGCGTCTTTCGCGGCGCGCCGCGCGGCGTCCGCGGCCTGCGCCGTCGCCTGGGCCCGCGCGAGACCGGCCTCGGTGGTCTGCCGCTCCTCCGCCAGCGCTGCGGCGTCCGGGAGTCCGGCTTCGAGACCGCGCACCTCCGCGACCACGGCGTTTCGCACGGCGCGTACCTGCTCCTGCGCGTCGCGCAGGCGCTCGTACCCGAGCACGCGCGACAGAAAGGCCGCGCGCTCAGTCTTGCCGAGCGCCGCCATCACCGCCAGCTCCTTCTGGCCGGTGAAGTACGTATTGAAGAACTCCTGGTGCGTCATGCCGAGCGTACGCTCCAGCTTGTCCGTGACGCTCTTGAGGGAGTTCGCCACCACCTGCCCGTCCTGCAGCAGCGCCGCGGTGGAGAGACCACGCGTCACGCGGTACTCGTGGGCGCCCAGCCGGAAGTCGAGCTCCACCTGCACGCCCGCGCGGCCCTTCGCGCCGAGCCGGCGGATCGAGTCCTTGTCGCCGCGCGTCGTCTTCCCGGAGCCGTTGGGCCCGAAGATTCCCGTGATGCCGGGCCCGAATTCGAGCTCGGTGTCGGCATGCTGCCGGAAGTTGACGAGGCGGAGCCGGTGCAATTCCATCAGGGGTCGCCCTCACGACTCGCCCGCGTCACGTAGTCGACGCCCAGGCGTACGAATTCCGCCCGATCGAGATCCGCATCCAGCGGCCGATGCTCGAGAAACGTCTGCACCGTCTCCGGCAGCGTCTGCCGGTGGGAGAGAGGTCCCGCGGCCTCGCCACGCTGCGCCTCGGGCCGGCGCAGGTCGAGTTGATAGTGCCGGCGCAGGTCGAGTTGATAGTGCAGCGCGCGGGCCTTGTAGCCGCGGATCGCGGCGTGGTCCAGATCCCGCGCGGTGGCGCGCGACACGTCGAAGACGAGCTGCCGCGCGATCTGCCCCTCGATGGGTGGGTTGGCGGCCGCGACGTTGGCGGCGATGCGCTCGTCGAGCTGTTTCGGGGTGAGCCCCTTCCCATCGATCGTGGGGAGGTCGATGTGGCGACGTGCCAGGGTCACGCGGCGGAACTCGACGCGCGCCGCGGGCAGGTGCGCGAGCAGATAGCCCTTGCCCTGCGCGCCGTACTCTTCCTCGTCCTGCATCTGGCCCCACGGATTGGGGGTGACGTACTCGATGCTGCCCGCGTACCAGGCGTTGGCTTCGACCTGATGCGCGACGTGGTAGTCCCCCATCGCCACGTAGTCCCACTGCGCCGGTGCGAGGTCCTCCAGCTGGAGCGGGGCGCCGCCGTACTCCATGGTGCCGCGGCGCTCACCCACGCCGGGGAGCGCGCCGTGCACCAGCAACACGTTGAGGGTCGTGCCGCGCTGCGGCCGCATGGCGGGGCGCTCGGCCTGCATCAGCGCCTGATGAGGAACGGCGAGCACCGAGCAGTCGAGCTGGGAAAACGTGATGCGTCGAGCCTGATCGACGACCACTTCCACGCCCAGCGCCTCGTACAGTCGCAGGATCGTGCCCGTCTCGACCGAGCGAGGCGTGTCGTGTGTCCCGGCGATCATGACCACCGGCGTGTCGGGCAGACCGGTCCGCAGCCGGTGCAGCTGCTGAAACAGGAACAGGATGGCCGGGTTGGTCGGCCGAACGGAGTGGAACACGTCGCCGGCGACGAGGATCAGGTCGGGGCGCTGCTCCAGCAGGTCGTCGACCGCACGGCGGAACGCGTCGGCGACGTCCGCCTCGCGCTGATTCCCGCCCCGCGGCGTCTGCCGGTCGTACTGGCGGAACCCGAGGTGGAGGTCGGCGAGGTGGGCGAGTTTCACCGTTGGATCAGTACGGCTCGTCGGAAATGCGATCCAGCGGCGCCACGCTCTCGCGTGCCGCGGCCGGCACGGCCGCCACCCGACCGCCGAGCTGTTTCTTGAAGTGGGCCAGCGCGTCTTGCGGTCGGGTCTGACGGGTGTGCGCGAGCGCGCGCCGCACGTCCTCCTCGCGCCGGTCCGCGATGAGGTCCTTGACCTGGTTGGGCCGCACCCGGCGGTCGAGCTTCACGAGCTGGCGGGCCACCGCGTCCTCGAACGGCAGGTCCACGGCGGGCGGGTAGCGCTCCACGCCGTCCCGGCCACGCAGCACGGCGGGCCGCGGGAAGCGCACGAAGATCGGCTGCGTGAAGTGCGGATGACGCACCATCAGCTCGCCGATGGGCAGCGTGGCCAACTTGATTTTGATGGCCGGCGAGAGCACCTGATAGCCCGGCGTCGCCAGCTCGTCCGCGTCCATGCGGCCGAATACGACGGTGCCGGCGTTCCCGACCACGCGCCGGTGCACTTGCGAGCGGAACTGCTCGGCGGAGAACAACACCAGCCCGAGGTAGCGCCCGCGCTCCGAGATGTCGAGCAGCATCTTCTTGACGTAGGTCTCCGGTCCGTCGGCGGGCGCGTACTTGTTCAGCTCGTCCACGAACACCACCACCGCGTCCACGCCCAGGTCGCGGTGCTCGAGACGCTCGCGCAGCTGCGACACCGCACGGGCGAAGACGAGGTCCTGGCCCAGGGGATCGACGTTCGCCACGTCCACGACGTACACGGTCCGGTCGTCGAACCGTCCCCACGGCAGGTCGTTCGACGGACCGTCGTCGGTGACGAGGCCCTTGCAGCGCGTCGAGATGTTCGCCAGGCGGTTGCGCACCTTGCGCATGGTGGCGATGTGATGCGTGCGCCAGCTGTCGCCGCCGCGGCTCGCGAGCTCGAGCCCGTCGAAGATCGAGCGGAACAGCCGTTCCAGATCCGCGAACGTGACCACGCGGTGCACACCGCCGAACCCGTCCTCGAACTCCTTGTCCACCACCCGGTCGGCGAGAAAGTCGATGAAGGCGTCGGCCTTGGCGTCGATGTCGTCCCGGTTGAGCAGCACCTCGGCGTAGTCGAGCACCTCGCGCAGCCCCCACACCAGCGGCTCGACGTCGCCGACCAGGTCCGGATGGGTGCGCAGCGTGTTCAAGTTCACGCCGTCGGCCGAAACGGCTCCGGCGCGACGCCCAGGCGCTCGTAACGGCGGCGGTCTTCGTCGTCGAGCGTTCCCGGGCGATCGAGGAAGCACAGGTCGGGGCCCTTCACGTTGAAGCACACCGCCGCCACGCGGCCCTTGTGGGGCGGGAAATGCTGGAAGATGGACGCCAGCAGGAACTCCACGGCGCTCGTCTTAGTGGCGAGCCCCGAGACTCCCGAGATGTTCAGGTGCGCGGCTTCCGGGCCGAGCAGGAAGTCCGCATCGACGTACACGGGCGCTTCGAGCCCGCCCGAGGTGTAGAGACCCACCGGGATCGCGGTCGGTTGCGCCCCACCCAGATAGGCGTCCATGCGGAGCGCTTGGGCCACATCGACGTCGCTCGCGACGTGCACCTCGCCGAGCGGGACCGGCTGGAGCGGCTCCTCCGGTGTCTGGCGCAGCACCGCCGCCGTCCAGAGCCTGATCTCCTGACGGACGGTCGGACTTTCGGCCGCCTTGGCGGGGTCGCCCTGGGCGCCCACGACGTCGTGCAGCGGCGTCGCGAGGTCGGAGTATGCGAACCCATCGGTCACGACTCCGTAGACGACGCGCCCCGAGTCCCCAGCCCCTAGCCCCTGGACCCTGACTATCGCTCCGATCCCGATACTCGTCTCGTTCGCGGTCCAGAAGTGGAACTGGTGCGGGGTCGCCGGTTTTTGCTCGGTGGCGACGACGCGGCCGATGGGGGGAAGATCACCTGGCCCGCTCACGAGCCGGTCCTCGGAAGCCGAGGGCCGGGATGCGGGATGCGAGATGCGGGATGCGAAGTGAAGTCGCGCGGGGCGCGAGCCCTCAGGTACGTCTCCACGTCGTGGATAGGATAAAGTAACCGATCCCACCGCCGGTCAGGGGTGGCGATCGGCGCACGCTCTGCACGAATCCAAGCGGCAAGGGGAGCAGCGAGCGCCAGCGTGTCCGGATGGGCGCGGGCTTCGAGGCGCAGCAGGCCGTACAACAGATCGTTTCCCTCCCACGGCCACAGCCGCACATACCAGGAATAGATGTCGCGCCGGGCTCCTCGCGCCCTGGGCCGAAACACGCCGGTGCGATGACCGTCCCGCAACGTCAGCGCCCGCTCCAACTCCGCACCCTCGAAATACCGAGCGCCATGACTCTTCACGACGCCGAGCGCGCGCGGATGCTCGGACAGCGCGGTGGAATCCGAGAGCACGCCGTCCAGCACCAGCCACTCGTCCGCGGCCAGGGCGGGGAGCCGTTGCTCCGCCAGGCGCCGCTCGAGGGCGGTTCGAGTCTTCTGCACTTCGACCCGCGCGGCGGCCAGCGCACGCGCCGGCTGGCCGGCGTCGTCGGCCGGAAACTCGAGCACCCGCACGTCGGCGGCCTCGAGCGCCCGGCGCACGCCCGCCGGAAGCCGGTCGAGCCGCGTGATCGCCACCTCTTCCGTGGCTTCCGCGACCGTGCGGAGACGGCGATCCGGCCCGCGCCGGCGGATCGCGGCGGCGGCGTGCGCCCGCACGATCGGCGTGATGCCGCCGTACCCGACGACGCGCCACTGCTCGATACCGTCCAGAAAGCACACGGCGGCGGGGGCCAACGGCCGCGCGTCCTCCAGCGCGTGCACGCGCAGCTCCGGGTCCTCGATCGGGTCGGCGCCCGTGAACTCCTCGAGGTCGCCGCGACCCAGGCTCGCATCCGGAACGTGGGAGGCCGGCACCGCCCCCGCGGCCACGACCGCCTCGACCCACGAGCCGGAAACGGTCATCGCGTGCGGAGCGCCCAGCCGAGGTAGGTGATGCTCACATCGTCCGTGAGGACGCGGCGGCCCGTCCCGTCGCCGGCCCGCGCCACCCCTTTCATCTCCTGCACCACCATGTCGTTGCGGGCGAGTTTGTCGGTCAGCTCCGCCGGCGTGATGAAGCGCCGAAAGTCGTGGAAGCCTTCGGGCATGGTATGCTGCACATACTCCTCGTCCCACACCACCTGCAGGAACCCGGCGATCGTACGGTTGTGGGTGAGGAACCCGAGCCCACCGCCCGGCGCGAGCACCGCCGCCACGCCGGCGAGGGTGCGATCGAGATCGTCCACGTGCTCGAGCACGTCCACCGCGAACACGAGGTCGTAGGACCCGTCGAGCCCGGCGGCCTGCAGATCCTCGGCCGTCCCCCGGCGGTAGTCGATCGACAAACCAGCGCGTTGTGCGTGGTCGCGCGCCGCCGTAAGAGAGCGCTCCGAGGGATCGATGCCGGTCACCCGGGCGCCTTCGGTGGCGAGCGCTTCGGCCAGGATGCCGCCGCCGCAACCCACATCGAGCACGCGCTTACCGCCGAACCCGTTGAACACCCCGCGGAAGTACTCCACCCGTGCGGCATTGAGCTCGTGCAATCCGGCGAACGGTCCGGCGTCGCTCCACCACAGGCCCGGCATGCGCTCCACCAGACGTTCGTACTTCTCGGGCTCTGAGAGGCCGCCGAGGCGGGGAAGCTGGTCGGACATGAGA
>WNGC01000482.1_pt1 | contig 25580 bp, 21 predicted proteins | sample 5400051 | NCBI WGS metagenome assembly WNGC01 (sample SAMN13153368, study PRJNA577476) | soil metagenome | isolation source: 20 cm soil or saprolite under grassland replicate 2 | place: USA:California | collected 2016-06-15
AGACAGCTTGAAATCGAACTTCACGGTCGCGGTTTGCGCGAGAGCGTCGAGTGACGTGTTGGAGACGCGAACCAGGACGTCGCCCCCGAGCTCAACGCGCTTGGTCCGTACCGGGGAATAGTCCTTCAGAACCGCATTCCCGTTCCAGAAATCGAAGATGAACAATCCGTCCTGCTTGAGCAAGCCGCGGATGTTTGCGAGCGTCCTCGACAGCTCGGAGTAGCTGGCGAGGTAGTCGATCGCAGAGAACATCGCGACCACCGCGTCGTATTTTCGGCCTATGCGACCACAGCTCTGGAAAGACTCATTGTGAAAGGTGATGGGCAAGCCGAGTGCCTCCGCGCGCTCGCGGGCCACCGCTACCATTTCAGCCGAAAGATCGCTTCCCTCGACGCGATATCCCATCCGGGCCCACTCCTGAGCGTGGCGACCCGTGCCGCAGGCGATATCAAGGAGCTCGGTTTGGGCGACAGGTTTGCCAAGACAGCGGTGCAGGAGGCGCGAGATGAAAGCCGCCTCCTCTGCATAAACCTTGTCGTGGTAGAGGAGATCGTAGACCTTCGCGTATTCACCGAAGAGATTCGACATGCGGCCGGTTCTAGCCCGTCGGCGTCCTAAGCACCCGGCTTGTCGAGGAGGGCAATGAGCGTGTCGGCCACGTAATCGAGCTGTTCCTCCTTGAGCTCCGGACCGCTTGGAAGATAGAAGCCCGTGTAGGCTACCGCATTTGCGACCGGGCACGCATCCGGCCTTACCCAGCCCCGTTCGATAAAGACCTCCTGAAGGTTGTACGGGATGAAGGTCTCGCGTGTCTCGATGCCGCGGTGGGATAGCCGCCCCATGACGTCGCCGCGTCGTTCCCGGTTCGCGCCAGTCAGGACTACGTGGTACATCCAATAGACGTTGCGCGCATAGGGTTTCTCGACTGGCAGTTGCAGCCCGTCGACGCCCGCGAGGCGCTTGTTGTAATGAGCGGCGACTGCGCGCTTCCTGGAGATGATGTCTTCAATCTTCTGGAACTGAGCATGCCCTAGCGCGGCTTGAAGGTTCGTCATCCGGTAGTTGTACCCGATGTCCTTGTGCATGAACTTGTTGGAGTCTCCAAACGCCAGGCCCCTCAAGTTGCGTGCGCGATCGGCCAGGCTCTTGTCCCGGAGCGTCACCATCCCGCCCTCGCCGGTCGTGATGATCTTGTTCGCGTAGAAGCTGAAGCAGCCGGCATCCCCCAGGCTTCCCACCTTTCGGCCCTTATAGGTCGCCCCATGTGCCTCGGCACAATCCTCTATCAAGAAAACGCCATGCCTCCTGGCGACGTCGACTACCGGATCCATATCGACAGGGTGCCCGAACAGATGCACGACCATGATCGCCTTGGTCCGCGGCGTGAACCTGCGCTCCAGCAGGCCCGGATCGACATTGAGCGTGTCCGGCTCGATATCGATCGGAACGGGTATGGCGCCCACGTAGAGAATCGCGAAGATCGTCGCCATGTTGGTAAGGGTAGAAACAAGGACTTCGTCGCCCTGCCGTATGCCAAGGGCAGCCAGGGCGAGGTGCAGCGCCGTGGTTCCGCTCGAAGTGGACACCCCGAACTCACTATCGGAGTACCGCGCAAATTCTTCCTCGAACTTGGCGATGTACTCCCCGAAAAAGCCGGAGATCGCCCCTTTGCTCAATGCGTCGTTGACGCACTCCGACTCTGCGGCACCGAGCGAAGGCTGCGCTACAGGTATGCGCCGATTCATGTCGGTGCCGTGGGAAGGTGATGCATTCACCCACGGGACGCCAGGGGCGTCTCGAGCCGAAAAGTATCGGTTTCGTATTCCTTGCCACCGCGTGGACCCTTCGTGAATACCATGAGGGACGACTCTTCGATTGCGACGAGCGCGTGGCGAACATTCGGTCCGGTGACGACAAGATCACCCGGAGACATTACGACCTCGACGACCTCCTTTCCTGGAATTTGACTCACCAGCTTGATCTTGCCGGACATCAGGTAATTCCATTGTGTGGTTTGCTTGTGGTAGTGGTTACCGCGAACGGCCCCGCGCCTGAAGGTCACGACGGTCACCGCGTTGATGTTTTCGTTCTCAAGAAGATCGACAATTTCGCCACGCTCGTCCACAAATGATGGGGTGAGCTTGAGTTTCTCCATTTGCGATGTCCTCATGCTGCGTAGCGCGTCAACCGACGACTGTCGGCGAGGGATTGGGAATGATGAACCTGCCCCCACGGCGACGATACTCGTCCAGGTTGCGCATTATCTCCTCCGCGAAGTTCCATGCCAAAAGGAGCGCATAGTCCGGCTGCTGCGACAGGAGCTCCGAATCGGGCACAACCGGGATGTGAGCTCCGGGGGTAAACCGGCCGACCTTCAGGCGTGACTTTTCTGTTACGAAATCGAGCACGTCCTTGTCAATGCCGCAGTAGTTGAGCAGAGTCATTCCTTTGGCCGGCGCACTGACTGCCACGACGCGCTTTCCTTCATGCTTCAGCGACTGCAGCAACCAGACCAAGTCTTTCTTGTTCTTCTTGACCGCCAAAGCGAATCGCTCGAGGACTTGGCGAGTGTGGATGCCCTGGTCGATCTCTTCCTGTATCAGAGTACCGACTGTTTTGGAGACCGGCCATTGCCCCTTGTGGGCGACAAAAACTCGGAATGAACCACCATGGATATCGTTCTGTTCGATGTCGAAGACCTCCATCTCGTGTTTGTTAAAGAAAGGCACTAGCGGCTTAACGGATAGATAGGACAGGTGCTCGTGATAGATGGTGTCGTACTCACCCTGCTTGAGAAGGTTAACGAAGTACGGCGCCTCGAAGATGAATACCCCGCGTTCCCGGAGCAATGACTTGATGCTCCGCATGAAGTCGTCGAGGTCGTGGACATGAGCGAAAACATTGGTGGCCGTGATTACCGAAGCGGATCCCTTGTCCCTCATGATCTGCAGCGCGGTGTCCTCGTTGAAGAAATCGCATATTGTGTCAATACCGTTCTGTTGTGCGATGAGGACAATGTTTGCCGCGGGATCTACGCCTTGTACCCGCAAGCCGTTACTCCTGAAGGCGGCGAGCAATACACCGACGTTGCTGCCGATGTCGACTGCGAGGTCGGTTGCGTCTAGCTTGAAGCGCTTCGCAACGTCTTCGGCGAATTGCGCCCAATGCTGTCGACCGGTTTTTGTGGTTGAGGACTCGTACGGATAGTCGTTCCGATAAAGCACCTCGGGGGAAACGACATAGCTGAGCTGCGCCAGACCGCAATCGTCACACATGACCACCCGTAAGGGGTAATAGATGTCGGGTTCGCGAAGCTGATCCTTGCGCTTGAACTGATCAGCTGGGGGAGTAAAGCCTAAGTCAAGGAATTCGTGCAGGTTGGTGCTGCCACACATACGACAGTTCATGAGGTCGAGCGCCCAAGTAAAAGTCTACGAGTGTCAATGCTCGGTATAGGCGCGATTCTACTAGAGCTTCGGTAGGGTAGTTGAAGGCACGGAGGGAGCACCCCCAGTAAAGCTGCGAGAAGTGCGCGATAGCACGTCTGAGGTATGGTTAAAATGCCGCCATGCCCAAATCCCTGAAGATCGCCGTCGCCGGGGCCGGCATTTACGGCTCGACCATCGCCACGAGTTTGGCGCGGCAAGGCCACCGCGTGACGCTGTTCGACCCGCTGGGCGTCATGCGCGCGGCCTCGGTGATCAACCAGTTCCGGGTGCACAGCGGTTACCATTACCCAAGAAGCGCTGAAACCATGGCGGAAATCTTGGAGGTGAAGGACGAGTTCCTTCGCGAGTTTCGAGAGGCGATCGTTCACGGCAGCCGACATTATTACGCTATTCCCCACCAAGGCTCGAAGGTATCGCCCGCCGAATATGAGGCGGTGTTGCGTCGATTTTCCCTTCCCTTTCAAAACGTCAGGCCCCGTTGGATGAATTTTGATTTCATCAACGCCTGCTACCGGGTCGACGAGAAGGTCTACGACCCGCGGCTGCTGCGGAGTATCGTGGTCCGCCGCCTGAAAGCCTCCGGAGTTCCCTTTGTCTGCGAACGTTTTTTTTCAAAGGACGAGCGCCTCTACGACCGCGTGGTGTACGCCACCTACGGCACCTGCGGCAACCATGTGCGGCTCTTCGACCGGGTCCAGCTCCAAGTGGCGGAAAAGATCCTGATCCAGCTTCCCCGGGAACTCCGAAAAATTTCCCTCGTCGTTGTGGACGGCCCCTTCACGGCCTTTGATTCTTACGGCAACAGCCGCTTTTCCCTTTTCGGCTCGGCGCTTCACACCAATCACTGGAAAATGTTTAAGCCGGAAAAACCAGTCCCGGAACGATACAGAAAAATCTTGAACGCGCGGATATTCGAAACAGTCCGCTTCACGCATTTTTCAAAGATGCGTGAGGAGGCCCAGCGAGCCGTTCCGCTGGCCTCGCGCGCGAAATATTTGGGTTCGCGGTTTACGCTGCGCCTCGTGGAATACAATCCCTCCGAGGATCGCCGGATCCTTCGAATTGGTCAGGCCGGGAAGGAAATCAGCGTTTTTTCCGGTAAAGTGGTGAGCGCCGTAAAAGCCGCGCGCATCGTATGCGAAATGGTCGCCGCCGATGCCTGAATTTCGTTACGCCGTCGCCGGACGCGGTTCGTGGGGAAGGCGGATGGCAGGAATCTTGAAGGAAATGTCTCGCGAGGTGCACGTCCTCACCCTGTCGCGGCCAAAGCCGGGCGAGCCCGAAGAAAATTACGCCGCACGCGTCGAAAAGATTTGCCGGGACGAGGCCGGCAAGGCCGACGTGGTTTGGCTCGCCGTTCCCCCCGGAAATCAGGAAATCCTGACGCGGGCGGCCCTGGCCGCCGGAAAGCACGTGGTGGCGGAAAAACCGTGGATGTGCTCCCGCGCCGTCACCGACGATCTGGGGCGAGCGGCATCGAAGGAAGGCCTGCAGATCGGCGTTCATTACGAATATTGCTTCTTAAGCGGGCTGGGGCGACTCTCGATGCCGCCGAACGGGAGCGGCCCGCCCGTTCGTTTCTCGGGAACGTTTATAAGCTCGAAGACGTCCGGGGCACCCCCGCTTTACAATCTGGGTTGCCACTTGCTGGCCATTAAATGTGCCCTGTTTCCCGACGCGGCCACCGGCGACATTACGGTCAGTTATAAAGGCATCGACGAAAGAAAACTCGAAGTGGTCCGCGGGACGGACAGGCGCACGCTGGATTTTTTGGGGAACCGCGAACCGCTCATCCAGCGATTCATCGCGGCTTTCGAAGCGTCGCTGTCCGGGAAAAACGCATTTCCTTTCGGGCTTCCGCTGTCGAATGAAATCAACGCCGAGCTGGCCGCAATCGAGAGAACTACCGCCGCCAAGTCTCAAAAAGCGCCTTAGAACTCGGTATAGGCGCGATTCTACTAGAGCTTCGGTAGGATGTTGAGAGATGTCCAACGCTTGCGTCAGCTGTCCACGATATCCGCAACCCGCACTGTCTTCCCCAAGTCGAGATCAACAAGCGGCATGTCTCCAATTACTCTGATACGTTCTCTCCCTGCCAAATAGGTAAGCTTGCCGGTCGGGTCCCTGGATTCTCGGTACTTTGACTCGACGTAGGCTCGCTCCGGGCTAAGTTCCGGAAAACCGCCAAGCCTGTCCCTACGCACGAAATACGCATTGTTGCCAGCGCTGTTTGACCCGACCAGCGCATAGCCTTTTTTGTTAGCCTGTTGTGCCAAGGCACGGAGGGAGCACCCCCAGTAAAGCTGCGAGAAGTGCGCGATAGCACGTCTGAAGTCTGGGTCGTACGGAACAGTAACAGCATGTTTCCAGCCAAAAAGGCTGTTGTATTCCGCAACCACAATGACGGGCTGTACACATTGAATCCGCTCCCACACCCAGTAATCATTGCCATCTACATCGATACTCAATATCCCGATTTCCCCGGAGAAGCCGTTATCGGCGATCAATCCATCGATATTCGACGTAGTGATGAAAGCGCATATGGCAGTCAAATCGTGGCGCCAGTACCACGGACGGCTCCTTATGTGCGCTACATTCCTCGCGCTACCGTCGATTACGAGTCCACGCCAGTTGTCTTTTATTAGGAGAAACCGAGTGTTCGATTCCTCATAATCACTGACCCCGAACTCGACAAAAGTATGAAGATTGGCAGGCAGGTCGGTTTTATGTATCAGATACTGTAAGATCCCGTCGTCCCCGAACTGCGAGAAGACCTTGAACTCCACGGCGATCAAGCCAAGCAGCGGAGATGTGTCCTTAAGCTGGTTGGTTAAATATCGTCCCAGGAGCACCTTGGAATCTTCCACCTCGGCCAGAATCCGGTCTATCCCCACGTACCGGCTGAGACGGCTAAACAACGCCCGGACCAGTCTTTTCACGCGTTTTTCCTCAACCCTCGAAGCAGATCGACGCAATTCAACGGGAGCGTGGAACCCATTTGCCGAGTCGCGCTCATCTTCCACCACGATAGCCTTGCCGAAACGACTTTAGCCGCGAGCGCGCGAATAGTTCACCCGACCGCAGTGGCTTTTAATCCTCGCGCGATGCTCGCAATGCCGTAACGCAATCTAATCCATGGAAGGCCGAGGAATGCGGCGTAATGCTCCTGGCGATCGGCCTGATGATCGACTGCGACCGCGGGGGGGTGCCGCAGAGGCAACCCGATTTCGCAGACCGGCAGCTGATAAAAGGGTTTCGTCCTGTAATGGGATGCGTCGCTGCCGAACCCGAAATGATCGACGAGGTTCACGCCTGCGGTGGCCGTCAAGCGCCCGAGCGCGAAGTTCGTAAATACCCAGCGATAGTCCCAGTTCATCCTTCTATTTACATAGACCTCACGCAGAATCCGCGACCAATACCGCACGAATAAGGGGTCACCACACGCGGCTTTCCGTAGAACGCTTTCATGGTCTATTTCGAACCAAAGCTGGCCCTCCCGATCGAAATCCTTCCAACGCGACGCCCACGTCGCCCAGCCCCAACCCGGTGCGTAACGGCTGAAGTAGTAGGAATCTTCCGGTGGCCGCAGCCGACATGTCCAGCCGTGAATTGCGGCGATGCGCGCATCAGACTCGTATTTCTCGAGCAACTCGGCCGCAAACGCAAAAAAAGAAGGACTCGGAGCGAGATCATCCATGAGTATGATCCCGCGATCGGTCTTCGCAAAAAACCAATCGATTGCTTTGGGTACGCCGTGCGGCCCGCCGACGTTCGCGTCGCGCAGCCAGACATTTCCGGAAGGCAGTTTAAAGCTGCGCACCGCCTCGCGCGTGCGCTCTACGCGGTGCGCATCGTTGTTTTTTGCAGAATCGGGACCGTCCACAACGACGTAGGGATCGCGGCAGCCGCAGGAAACGAGCAACTGCAGCAGGCGCGCGGTCAGCTCGGGTCGTCTGCAAGCGAGGACGAGAACAGGCGGGACGCTGAAAGCCACGAGTCAGGAAGATTGCCCGCTTAGCGCGCGGGCACGCTCGGCGTTCCACGCAGGGAGGCTCGGAATGCGCGACTTGTCGCAACGGTCGGCATACCGCTTGGCGATGGCCAGAATCTCTTCGAGCAGCCCCTGATCTAGGGTCGTCGGCTGCAAACCAAGTTCGACGAGAGAGCGATTATTGGCCTTCAATTCGTTTTCTGCGGCTTCCTTGCGCGGGTTCACCAAATACTTGATCCGAGCCCCGGTCAGAGCCGATACCTTTTCGGCCAAGTCGCGAACGCGGTGTGACTCCGTCATCTGATTGAATATCCGCACCTTACTCCCGCTCGGCGGCGGGCTCTCGATAGCCAGCTGCACGCAGCGCACCGAGTCGCGAATGTGAATGAATGCGCGCGTTTGACCTCCGCTCCCATGTACGGTCAATGGATAGCCGACCGCGGCCTCCACTAGAAAACGATTAAGCACCGTACCGTAGTCACCGTCATAGTCGAATCGATTAGTCAGTCGGGGATGCTGATTGGTCAGGGCGGTGTTCGTGCCCCAGACGACTCCTTGGTGAAGGTCTGTAATGCGGATGCCGTCGTTCTTATTATAGAAGTGAAACTGAATCTGATCCAACACCTTCGTCATGTGATAGACGCTGCCCGGATCCGTGGGATGAAGGATGTCCTCGCTGAACCGCGTTCCGTCCGGCTGAGGTACTTCGACGGTCAAGTATCCTTCCGGTATCGTCGCGCCGCGGTGCGCGCCGTATCCGTAGACTCCCATCGTGCCGAGGTGCACGAGATGGGCATCGACGCCGGATTCGGCAATTGCGGCAAGGACGTTGTGGGTAGCGTTGACATTGTTATCCACCGTATACCGTTTGTGCCAAGGCGATCTCATCGAATAGGGAGCGGCACGCTGCTCGGCGAAATGCACGATGGCAGCCGGAGAGTGCTCTCGGATGAGGGAAACCAAAGCTTCGTACTCCTGTGCAATATCGACCTGCACGAATGCAATGGTGCGACCACCGACTTCACGCCAGGCATCAAGCCTCTCAGCGATCGTCGCGATTGGAGTAAGTGACTGAACTTGTAACTCGAGGTCGATCCTCCTGCGGCTTAAGTTGTCTACGATTATGACGTCATGCCCCGTGCCAGAAAGGTTCAAGGCGCACGGCCAGCCGCAAAATCCGTCTCCCCCAAGAACTATAACCTTCAAGCAGCCTCCGTCTGTCGTCTAACCGAGCACATTGCTCACTAGCGGCCCTGGACCCCCTGCCGTCTGCTGGGCGCATCGCGGTTGGCTTGCAGCGGCGCTGTGCGGACTTGCCGGTGCAGGCGTTATACTCTCACCGGACGCTATTCGCGAGCGATAGAAGTTTAATCCGCTCGTCGGTGAAGTTTGCTCCCGATTGAGCCTGTTGCAAGCTCCGAGGTGGCCCTCGGCGGCCTCCGGGCCGAGCGCCAAGGCGCGTTACACCACCTGATTCGCGCTTGGGCGCGCCCCGCCCTAGCGACCCAAGCCAAGCGCAGGACGCGCGAGTTCACGCACTCTGGAATTCTTGGCTCTTTATTCGGCATCATCGTGCCAAGCCGAAGCATGCATCTGTTTCGGCTGCCAACGAGCATGGAGGAATCCGAGATGAAGCTTACCACCATCGCTGTGCATTTGACAAAGGACGAATGCCAAGTGGCATCAGTCTGCTTGAAATCCCCGCCGGTTTTCCTATTCTCGTCAGACCATCCGGCTCTTGCCTCTAATCGAAACGCAATTTCCACGGCGATATGATCGCCTTGGTCATGATGGCCAAGTTGACCCTCGCGCGCGGCGAGAACAGGTCCACGACGAAGATAGTCACGACGAACGAGACGATGCTCGCCACGATCGCACCCATCGACGCATAAATCGGTATGAGCCAGTAATTGAGAAGGACATTAACTAGCGAGCCGGCGATCGCGGTGGCAAGCGCGTGCTTGAACATGCTTTCATTCGTTATGAATAGACTCCTCGCGACAGCGAAGCTCGTGAAAAACAGCCTTATAGCGAATAACGAGAGCAAAAGGCCCGCCTGTTGATAGGCCTGACCGTACAACAGTAGCACGATGCTTTCTGAGAAGAAGAAAATAGGCAGCGCCAATACCAGAAACACGATGAACATCAGCCGGTAGACGTTAGTCAGTCTTTCCAGATAGTACGGCTCGCCTCTGAGCTTCGCCTGCGTGACTGTCGGCGCCACCGAGCTGTAAATGATCATCGGGAGGAACGTGAAGGCTTCGATCAACCTCATGGCCACCGAATATTGCCCGACCTCCGCATCACCGATCATCTCCCCCAGCATGACCTGATCGATCCGCGCCTGCACGTAAATGGCCAACCCGGAGAGGATCAGCGGCCAGCTGTCGTTCAACATGGCCTTGGCCCGCGATGCGCAAAACCTCCAGGCCCTGATCTGGTCGCCGTTCGCGCGGTAGGCCATCACCAATCCAGCTGCGCCTATCGCCAGCTCCACGGAGCTCGCCACCGCAAACGCAACGAGCGGGGCAGCAATGAGGATCAAGATGATCTTTACCAATGCCATCGCGCTAAACGCGAGGCTTTTCGCATATGCCACGTACTTCGACTTGATTTGCGACTGAAACCAGAAATCGATTGCGTCAAAGGCCTGAAATAAGGTGCCGGCGGCGATGACTGCGATCAAAAGCCAGACATAGTGCTGCGCGGGTCGTAGCAGCGCGATGGACACCACCGCGAGCAGCAGAGTGGCCACGGCGCCTGCGAGCTTCAGCGCGAAGGCGGTTCCAAGTATCGCATCCTTCGTGTCCGGGTCGCGCGCAATGTCCCGGACGACGATTCCATCCAACCCTAGGGTCGCTACCGCGCCGAAGAGGGATACGAAGGCAATTGCGTAATTCAGCAGCCCGAACTCCGCCGGCCCCAGATAACGAGCCATCCATACGGCAACAAGGAGCCCGACCGCCGCTCTGAAAACCCGGTCCGCCAACAGCCATCCGCTGTTGCTGATGACTCGCTGTAGGTTGTGCCTGCCGTGAACTAGCCTTCTGAGATAAGTGGGTAGGTATTTGATCCAGGCCTGGTTCATGGTCGAAGGTAGCCTGAATAAAACGCGCCGGGCTGCTCCGTGCCCACATTCTGACTACGCTCCCGAAGCGGTCTGCCAACGCGCGCGCAGGAGTTTTGTGTCTGAGGCATACCATATTAGCCGAAAGCGGCATGTATGCCACGCAAGCCGGGAATGTGTCAATGATCGAGACAGGTCGTACAAGAGTCGATGAGTTCAGTGCGACGGTGGTGCGAATCGAGTTCGTTCCCTCGAAGCACTACATTCGTGTGTACAGCGTCAACGCAGGCAAATTTGGATGGGACGTATAGAATCGCACCGCAATGCGTATCGTCAGGCTTGCCACCATCCCGTTTTTCCTGCTGCATCATCTGCGCAGCCAGATCGACGCATTGGTGGCTGCCGGGCACGAGGTGATACTGATCTCGAGCCCGATCGACGGCGCGGACGCGCTCGAGCGCATTGCTGGCGTGCGTTTCGTCCCGATCGACATTCCGAGAGGGATCGCCCCGCTGCGTGATCTCGCCGCGCTCGCGTCCATGTACCGCCTGTTCCGTTCGTTTCGCCCTGATGTCGTGCATTCGACCACGCCCAAGGCCGGACTCCTATGCGCCCTGGGCGCGTTCCTTGCCCGTGTGTGGGTCCGACTGCACACATTCACCGGACAGCCTTGGCTCGAGCTCTCAGGCCCCACACGGTGGCTATCAATGGCGAGCGACTGGTTGATTGCTCGCCTCAACACGCACTGTTACGCGGACAGTCCCTCGCAACGCGATTTTCTAATCACCGAAGGGCTGTGCCGGGCCGAGAGCATCTCCGTTTTAGAGAGCGGATCCCTGGCAGGAGTCGACCTCTCACGGTTCAATTCGGGGCCGCTGACCGCACGCGCTCAGAAGTGCCGAGAGACCCTTGCGATCCCTCCTACCGCACGAGTCGTGCTCTTCATCGGTCGCGTAACGCGGGATAAGGGAGTAGCCGAACTGGCCGATGCATTCTTCAGGATCAAGGCGGTAGATTCGGAGGCATATCTTGTCGTTGTCGGTCCCACTGAACCGAAACGGGATCCGTTGCCGAACGCTCTGTTGCAGGCGCTTACGTCCGATGATCGCATCAGAATGACAGGCTACGATCCCGAGCCGGAGAAATACCTCGCCATGGCCGATCTGCTGTGCCTGCCGAGCTACCGCGAAGGTTTCGGGAACGTAGTCATCGAGGCAGGTGCGCTCGGCGTGCCCACGGTAGGGACGCGCATCGATGGACTTCGTGACGCCGTCGTCGACGGAGTCACGGGGCTGTTGGTGCCGCCGAAGAACGCAGCGGCTCTCGCTGGCGCGCTCGCGAGCCTCCTCAAAAACGAGCCCAAGCGAAAGCAGATGGGAAACGCGGCCAGAGAACGCGTTCGACATCTTTTCGATTCCAGGGTCATCAACCGTCGCGTCCTGGAGGAATACGAGCGGCTGCTGAAGAATCGCAACCCGACGCGCTAGTTGGAAATCCCGAGGGGCTATCTCTGTGTTTCCGGCTTGCGACCGTAGCGGTCGTCGAATCGCACGATGTCGTCTTCGCCCAGGTAACTCCCCGACTGGACCTCGATCAGAAAGAGTCGTGTCTTTCCAGGGTTTTCCAGCCGATGTTTGGTACCGATCGGGATGTAGGTGGACTCGTTTTCCGACAAGAGTTTCACTTCCTCGTCCCGAGTCACCTTCGCCGTGCCCGAAACGACCACCCAGTGTTCTGCGCGGTGGTGGTGCATTTGCAGCGACAAGGCCTCGCCCGGCTTGACCATGATGCGCTTCACCTGGAAACGCTCGCCTGCGTCTATGCTTTCGTAGTAGCCCCAGGGCCGATAGACGCGGCGGTGCGAAACATGTTCGGTCCGCGCCTGCCGGGCGAGCTTCTCCACCACTTCCTTGACCTCCTGGGAGCGCGACTTGTCGGCTACGAGGACCGCGTCATCGGTCTCGACGATCACCAGATCGCGCACACCCAGCGCCGCCACCATGCGGTGCTCGGCGCGAATATAGCAACCGTTTGCCTCGCGCAGGTCGACGTCGCCGCGCACGACGTTGTCGCCCGCATCCTTCTCCCCGGTCTCCCAAAGCGCCGTCCACGAACCGACATCGCTCCAGCCGATGTCGGCCTGGACCATCGCGCTCGCGGAGGTGCGCTCCATCACGGCATAGTCGACGGAGTCCGACGGACAGGCGGTGAATGCAGCCGGGTCCAGCCGCAAGAAATCGAGGTCGCGCTTGCCCGCCTCCCACGCCGCCTTTACCGCGGCCAGAATCTCGGGGCGGAAGCGCTGCAGCTCCTCGATGAATCGTGCGGGCCGGAACACGAACATGCCGCTGTTCCAGTAGAACCGGTCGCTGGCAACATAACGCCGCGCCGTCTCCAGGTCGGGTTTTTCCACGAAGCGCCGTACGCGGAAGCTGCGCTCACTTCCTCGAACCGGGTCGCCGCGTTCGATGTAACCGTATCCCGTGACCGGTCCCCGCGGCGTGATTCCGAAGGTGACGAGCGAGCCGCCCGCGGCGAGAGGAAGCGCCGTGGCGATTGCCGCGTGAAACGCCGGGACGTTGCGGATGAGGTGATCGGAGGGCAGCACGAGCATGCAGGCGTCGGGGTGGCGAGTCTGGATGTGAAGCGCCACGACAGCGACCGCCGGTGCCGTGTTGCGACCGACAGGTTCCAGGATCTGAACTTCGGACTTCACCCCGATTTCCCGCATCTGCTCTGCGACAAGAAACCGGTGCTCGTCGTTTGATACGACGATCGGGGCACCGGCGCCTTCGACCCCGTGCAGCCTCAATACCGTCTCCTGAAACAGCGTTCGCTCGGAAACAAGAGGCAGGAATTGCTTCGGCAGAAGCTTCCGCGACATGGGCCAGAGGCGGCTGCCCGATCCGCCCGAGAGAATTACGGGATAAAAGGAGACTGGCACTCGCTCAACCTTGCTTTCGGATAAAGCGCGTATTGTAGTGGCACCCGCTCCTTGCAGATAGGGGCTTGCTAGAATCCCGCCGAGCTCTAAAGAGGGAAGGCGGCAGCTTTTCCCCAACATGCGCATTCTCGTCACCGGTGCTTCGGGGTTCATCGGCACTGCGCTTTGCCGCGACCTGCTCGCGCGCGGCCACACGATTCGCGCCGCGCTAAGGCGTCTGATCCCGCCGGGCGCAGTTCCGCCGGGCTTGCATCAGATCCTCATCCCGGATATCTCCGCTGATTTCAACCGGCACGAACTCGTGCACGGCATCGACGCCGTCATTCACCTTGCCGCGATCGCCCACCGATGGAATGGTGCCGAGGCGGAGATACGGCGCGTCAATTGCGATGCGGCGGCCCGGCTCGCGCAGGCCGCTGGCGGACTCGTCCGGCGCTTTATTTTCCTGAGCTCGGTCAAGGCGCACGGCGAGGATTCGGGCGGCGAGGCGTATGCTGAAGGAGACGCACTCACTCCGGAGGACTCCTACGGCCGCTCCAAGCTCGAAGCCGAGCGGGCCTTGACTGAAACCGCTGCCCGAAGCGGCATGGAACTCGTGCTGATCCGGCCGCCCCTCGTGTACGGGCCGGGGGTCAAGGCCAACTTCCTGCGTTTGCTCGGCTGGGTCGATTCGGGGCTGCCCCTGCCCTTCGCGAGCGTGCACAATCGCCGCAGCCTGATCTACGTGGGCAATCTCGTCGACGCGATCGCGCGCTGCGCGGAACACCCCGCGGCACGCGGACCTTTTCTTGTGAGCGACGAGGAGAGCGTTTCAACTCCCGAGCTCGTCTCGCGCATCGCCCGGGCGCTTAGGCGTCCGGCAAGGCTCGTTCCCGCGCCGCCAGCGCTATTGCGTGTCGCCGGGATGATCGCCGGACGTCGCGACGAGGTCCGACGCTTGACGGGCAATCTTGCAATCGACTCCTCCAGGGCACGCCGACTGCTCGATTGGCGGCCTCCCTACACGCTCGATGCGGGCCTGGTCGAAACCGCTCGCTGGTTCAGGTCAGCGCGCGGCTAAAAGTCTTCGGAACACGTTAAAATGCGCCCCGTGTTCCCCGAGCGGACTAGGTGAGTGGCGATCCCGGAAATCGCTTCCGTTTCGCCGATCGCCTCGGCGCTCGCAACACTGCTGCTCGTCGCATGGATGCTGAGGGCGCAGCACCGATTGCCGCTGGATATACCCAACGAACGCTCGCTGCACGTTCGTCCAGTGCCGCGTTCGGGCGGCATCGCCATGATGGCGGGCGTTTTTTCCGGCTTCGCGATCTTGCAAACTCCGCTCGTGGTCGTGCTTCCCGCCGGCGTGCTCGTCATCCTTTCTCACCTCGACGACGTTCACGGCCTGCCGATTTCGGTCCGTTTGGGCGCCCAGTTTGCCGCCGCCGCAGGGTTCGCCTTCGGCGCCCTCACCGCGGTGGCACTCCCCTTGCTCGTCCTGATCGTGATCGGCATCCTATGGATGACGAATCTCTACAACTTCATGGACGGTTCCGACGGGCTCGCCGGCGGCATGACGGTCACAGGCTTTACGTTCCTGGGAGCCGGCGCCTGGATGGCCGGCGACGACGCCCTGCTGATCGAGTGTGCCATTGTGGCAGCGGCCGGCGCCGCGTTTCTGCCGTTCAATTTTCCGCCCGCACGGCTCTTCATGGGCGATGCCGGCTCGGTGCCGATCGGTTTCCTCGCGGCAGTCTTGTCTTTCTCGGGTTGGCGCGACGGCGACTGGCCGCTCTGGTTCCCGGCAGCCGTCTTTGCGCCTTTCATCGGCGATGCGACGTTCACCTTGCTAAAGCGTATCAGCGCCGGGGAGCGCTTCTGGGAAGCGCACAACAAACACTACTACCAGCGCCTCGTGCGTATGGGGTGGGGCCACCGCACGACGGCACTCGCCGAATACGCGCTGATGCTCGCCTGCGGCGCGACCGCGCTTTGGGCGCTGCGCGAGCCCCCGTACCTGCAGCTGTGCGCCCTCGTCGGGCTTGTCGCGCTCCACGCAACGCTGGCGCTGCGGGTGGACTACGCCTGGCGGCACCGCGAAAACAAATCCGTTGAATCCGTTTAAGCTCAATTACCGCGCCGCACTCGCTTTTGCGCACGATGTGCTCGCTTCGGGCGCCAGCTGGGTGCTTGCTTTTTGGCTGCGCCTCAACCTCGAAATCCCCGAGGAGTTTCTTCCCGCGCTCGCCGCGGCGGTGACGGCGGCCGTTCCGCTGCACGCGCTGATATTCTGGTCGCTCGGGCTGTACCGCGGCAGCTGGCGCTACGCGAGCCTGCCCGACCTTAAACGCATTGCGTTCGCTTGCTTGATCGGAGCGCTCGCCGTGCCCGCGCTGCTTGCGTTCTTTCGCGCCGATGTCAGCGTGCCGCGGTCCACTTTCATCCTCGCGCCTTTTCTTCTCGCGGCGATCATGTCGGGCAGCCGGATCGCCTATCGCGCCTGGAAGGAACGTGCGCTGTACGGGCACATCCACCTCACCGGCGAACCGGTGCTCGTGATCGGCGCCGGCGATATCACCGTCAATCTGCTGCGGGAGATGGGACGCTCAAGCCAGTGGCGCGCAGTCGGGATCCTCGACGATGATCCGGTTTGGCGTGGGCAGGTCCTTCTGGGCGTGAAGGTCCTTGGGGAACTCGGCGAGGTCGGGCGCTGGGCGCAGCAGTTGGACTCCCGCCACGCGATCATCTCGCTGCCGGCTTCCTCCGCGGGCGTGCGCAGGCGTGCAGCGGAACTCGCGGCGGCTGCGGGCCTGACCGTCCTCACCGTGCCTTCCTATGACGACCTGCTGTCGGGCAAGGTCACGGTATCGCAGATCCGCCGCATCGAGCTCGAAGACCTGCTTGGCCGTGACCAGGTGGTGCTCGACGATCGTGGTCTGCATCAGCTGCTCACCGGCAAGGTCGTAATGGTCACGGGAGCCGGCGGATCGATCGGCTCCGAACTCGCCCGCCAGATCGCGAAATTCGCGCCGGCGCGCCTCGTCTTGCTCGAGCTGAACGAGTACGCCCTGTACTGTATCGGGCAGGAATTCCTGGCTGCGAAGGACCCCGTCGCGTCCATTATCGGCGACGTGCGCAATCCTATTCGCCTACAGGCGGTTTTTTCCCGGTTCAAACCGGAAGTAGTGTTCCACGCCGCCGCCTACAAGCACGTGCCGCTCATGGAGATCGACAACGCCTGGGAGGCGGCGCAAAACAACGTGCTCGGAACTCTGCGCCTGGCAAGAGCCGCTCGCGATCACGGCGTGGACAAATTTGTCCTCATCTCGACCGACAAGGCGGTAAACCCGACCAACGTCATGGGCGCGACCAAGCGCCTTTCCGAGCAAGTCTGCCAGGTGCTGCAGCGCCCCGGCGGGACGCGTTTTGTCGTGGTCCGCTTCGGCAACGTGCTCGGCAGCACAGGCAGCGTCATTCCCAAGTTCCGCGAGCAGATTGCCCGCGGCGGCCCCCTGACGGTGACTCATCCGGAAGTCACGCGCTACTTCATGTCGATTTCCGAGGCCGCACAGCTCGTCCTGCAAGCCGGATGGATGGGCCAAGGCGGGGAAATCTTCGTCATGGAAATGGGCGAGCCGGTCAGAATCGTCGATCTCGCGCGCGACATGATCCGACTCTCGGGGTTCAGCGAGGAGGACATCAGGATCGAGTTCACCGGACTGCGGCCCGGGGAAAAGCTCTACGAGGAGTTGCTCTCGGATCGCGAGCGCACTCTCCCCACACCGCATCCGAAGCTGCGCATAGCCAAGGCCGAGGCGGCATTGGCCGAGGAATGGCTCGCCGGAATCGAAGGCTGGCTTTCGCAAGCACACTGGCCCCGCGACGATGAGGTCAGGCAGGAGCTGGCCCGCCGGGTACCCGAGTTTCGGCCCGCGATCGGATAATCAGTGCGTTGTCCCGTCGATTGCGACGAGGGTTAAATACGTATGCCGACGAGCACATTGATCATCGGGGGCGCCGGGTACATAGGTACGCATTTGATTCCAGGGCTGCTTGCTACGGGTCGGCGCGTCACTGTGCTCGGCAGAAGAGCGGCGCCCATACATGGACTGCCTAAGGAAGTTTCCTATGTTTCAGGAGATTTCGGTCAGTACGACTTGATGGGTGACTTGCTCGACCACCACGAGGAAGTTATTCATCTCGCCTATACCACAGTTCCCAACACCTCTTTTGAAAACCCTTTGGCGGATTTGCTGCAAAACCTACCGCCCACGGTGCAGCTATTTTCCGAGATGGCCGCCAGAGGCAGAAAACTGGTGCTGGTGTCTTCAGGCGGAACGGTCTATGGCGAAGCAATCGCCCTGCCCATTCGAGAGGATCACCCGACCAAGCCCATCTCTCCCTATGGGGTTACCAAGCTGACTCTGGAGAGCTATGCTCATTTGCATGCAGTGACGCATGGTTTGAAGTTTGTTTGTATTCGTCCTGCGAATGCGTTTGGAGTAGGGCAGCGGCCATTTGTGGGTCAGGGATTTATTTCTACCGCCATGGCTTCGGCCATGCGCGGACAACCCGTCAAGATATTCGGTCAAAGGGGTACCGTTCGCGACTACGTATACGTCAGCGACGTTGCGACCGGGATAATCAGGGCCTTGGAGCATGGACGCTTATCCGAAACTTACAATCTCGGATCGAGAATCGGACTTTCCAATATGGACGTGATTGAAATCGTGTCTCTTCTGATAAAGGACGGCGGTTCCGAACTTCGCGTGGATCATCTTCCCGAACGCGTTTTCGACGTAAAGACGAATGTGCTGGATTCGAAAAAATTAAAAGAACATACGGGTTGGAAGACGCAGGTTGGATTTCGTGAAGGGCTACTTCTCACTCGCGATTGGTTGAGGGAGAGTCTTTCTGGTTGAGCCACAGCGCATAGAGCAACATCGCCAGCAAAGCGGGTCCATGGTGCAGGGTAGGGTTGACCAGTCCAATCACCACGGTAATGGTGAATGCGCCGGCGGCGCCCGACCACAGGGCACGTTGATAGAGCGAGGTATCGACGCGGGGACGCCATTTCCACAGCGCAAGCGCCCAAACCCCCAACCAGGCCAGCAACAGGACGAAACCCACGATTCCATGGGACACGAGTCGGGTGAGGTACAGGTTGTGCGCTTCCTTGGCGCGCCGCCGTCCTCGTTCAGCCTCGGATTCCGGTAAGCCTACGGCTTGACGCATGGCACTGAGCTGTGGTTCGCTGATCTTCCCCATTTCACCAGGTCCGACGCCGAGGAGAGGCGCGCTCCGCCAGATGGCGTAGCCATCCTTCCAAATGGTAATTCGTCCGTTAAAGAAATCGTCTCTTGCTTCCAGACTGGCCCCTTTTTGCATAATCCGCGCGTCGCTGATCACGGCAAGCGCAACCGTGGCGGCAAGCAGCAAGGATGCAACGGCCACCTGACGGCGGTAGTGGCGGTAACCCAGCACGATGCAGACCAAGATGGCGGCTAGACCGCCAACGAAATTCCCACGGCCTTCGCCGAAAAGCAAGGAGAACCAGCACGCGAGGGCGCTCGTCATCAAGAACCAGCGCTGTTTTCCGGAGAGCGCAAGACCAGCCGTAGCAAGCGCCACGGCTGCCGTACCGATGTACATCGAGCTGGGATGCACATGTCCGACTGCGTGCAACTCGGGGAAAAAACGTCTTTGCCCGAGGTAGAAATACTGCCAAACGGCGTCCGCCAAACCCACTGCCAACGATGCTCCCAGCACCAGCCACAGGATGCGGATTTGTTTTTCAGTCCAGGGTGGCGTGAGCACCGCCCAAAAAACGGCAAAGTAACGGAAATAGTCCAACCATTCCCCTCGCGCCGCGGGCGGATAGAGAAACCCGGCCAGGCCGAGCACCAAGAGCGTGATCACGATCAGCCATTGCTGGACTCCCCAGGAGCGGAGATGCCAGGTTCGCCCGTACTGCCAGGAGCTGCCCAGAACGAGCAGGAGACACAGAATATTTTTTGCGGCCTCGACCAAGGGCCACACCAGCACCCCCGCCGCGAGCAGCACAAACAGCCAGTTCGGCGGAACGGGTCTTGTCACTTTCGCAGAGCCCGCTCGTAGACAGCCTCCACGCGCCGCACCATCGCTTCGTCGCCGTAGCTGTCGCGGACATGTTGTGCGCCTTTCATTCCCTTCGCCGTCGCTGCGGGAAGGTTCGGCAGACATTCGGCAATCTTGTCCGCCAATGCGGCGGCATTCCCCGCCGGAACCGTAAAACCATACTCATCATTGCAAAACACCTCGGACACCCCGCCTACGGAAGTCGCCACCACCGGCAGGCCTGCAGCCATCGCAGACAGCATCACCAAAGATAGGCCCTCCCGAAGGGAGGGCATGACAAATATGTCCATCGCCCGGAACAAATCACCCAAATCGCTTCGTGTGCCCAGCAACATGACCTGCTCGTCCAGGCCGAGGCTCGCCACCAACGCCTCCAGCGCAAGCCTTTCGCGGCCTTCCCCTGCAAGCAGCAGCCGCGCGACTATCCCGCGACGACGCAGCAGGGCCAGCGCCTCGATCAGATAGCGATGCCCCTTTTGCTTCTCCAGCCGCCCTATGGTTCCAATAACCAGATCGTGCGGTACCAACCCGAGCCGCGCCCTTGCTTCCGATTTGGATAGCGTTGAAACAGAACGCGTAAGGTCCACGGAATTGGGGATGACTTGGATTCGTGAAGCAGACACACGATCGTAGCGCTCCACGTCGCGCCTGATGTCTTCCGAGCCGACAATGATCGCTGCCGTATGACGGCCCAGATACCAGTTGATAATCCGCCGGTGCAGCTTGGGCTTGCCGTAAGTGTTGTGAATCGAAATTACAGCCGGGACCCCAGCCTTCCTTGCCGCCAGGCGTCCGTAGAGATTGGCATGGTAGAGATGGCTGTGCACCAGATCAATACGCTCCCGCCGAATAAGATCACCCAGAGCCGGCGCCACGCGCCGGTCCATCCCTCCCTTTTCCATGAAGCGTAATTCCACCACCGGAATATCCATGCCGGCCAACTGGTCGCCCATCACTCCGCGCTTGCCTATACAGCATACGATCGATGAAAAACGCTCGGGGTCCAGCCTGCGCACAATGCTCAGCAGAAGATTCTCGGCACCGCCGACTGGAAGGGTGACAAAGAGATGGAGGATCCGAACTTGGCGGTGCAATGCGGCTTTCCCTTGGTGTTCAACGCGCCCGTCGTCAGCGCTCTGCAGCGCGGGAACGCTGCCGGGATGCCGCGGCATCGCGAAACACCTTTTCCATTCGATCGAGCATCGTTTCCACGCTTAGATTCGCGGCACAGTATAGGCGCGCCGCAGTCCCGAGCCGCTCGCGCAGCTCAGCGCTGCCGAACGCTTTTTCCAGGCCGCGCCTGAGGTCGTCCGCGTCCTCGGTCCTCACCAGGATGGCGGTCGTCCCGTCGCGGGCAATCTCGCCGATGCCCCCGCAGGCGGTCGTGACGCAGGGCAGGCCGCACAACATCGCCTGCATCAGGGCCTGAGGCACGCCTTCGTTGGCATAGGACGGCAGCGCGAACACGTCCAGCGACTGCAACCACGGCAGCACCTGGTCCTGGTTTCCGGCAAGCCAAACGCGGTCGCCGACGCCGAGCTCGCGGACCTTCGACTCGATGTTCCGTCTCTGCGGCCCGTCGCCGACGATGACCAATCCGACGTCTTGGGGCAGCTGGCTCAAGGCTTCGATCAGATAGCGGTGGCCCTTCCAGCTGCGCAGCGTGGCGACGATGCCGACCAGAGGGCGATCGGGCGGGAGGCCGGTGAGGCGCCGCGCCGCGTCGCGGGGACCGGGGACGAAACGAGCCGCGTCGATGCCCGTGGGAATCGAGGTGGTGCGCTCGGGAGCCAAGCCGTTGTCGCGAATGAGCCGCAAACGCAGGTTCTCCCCCGTGGTGACTACGTGCTGCGTCGCAGTGCGATAAAGCCAGCGCGTAGGCAGATTCGTTGGGATCGCAGCCGAAATATGCCGCGTGCGCACGATCGCCGGGGCCGCCGCCAGGGTCGCGCATGCGAGCGCCGCGAGCCAGCTGTCAGTCGAGCTGTGAGTATTGATCACCTCCACCGGGTGAGCTTGCAGCCACCGGCGCAGCGCGAAGAACCCTCCTGGGCTTTTCCTCGCGATGGTCAGGGGCACCGCGTCCAAACCTCGCTTGAGCGCCGCTTCGAAAATCGGCGCCTCGCGCGGCGCCGCGAGCGTCACGCTGTGGCCCCGCCTCGAGATCCCTACGGCCTCGTCGAGGATCCGGATCTCCTGGCCGCCCCAACCCAAGGAGGCTTCCGTGTGCAGGATGCGCATATCATCGGACCGTCTGGATTTGTGGCGCCACTTCTGACAATGCGAATTTAAGCAGCGCCGCAATCACTGGTTCAGCCTGCACGTCATAGATGCATAGCTGTTTTTCCAATACACATTGCCGCCGCGAACAAGTACTTACCCAGCTTACCTGGTGGCCATGGAGGCTATGCTTGTCACGACAGGGCAATGCGGACACATAAAAATATTGCCCTGGTCCGAACAACTGGCCCGCGTCCCCATATAACTCGTTCTGTCCTTGGCCCATCAGCACCACCGCCGGAAGGCCGAGTGCCTTTGCCAGATGGAGAACGCCTGTGTCTGCACCGAATACAGCGCGTGCGCGCTCGATCCGTTTGGCCAATCCCAGGAGCGAAGTCTGGCCAACCAAGTTGGTCAGCGTCACATGAGGTGGCAGTAACTCAGTGAGCCGCGTTGCCAGCAATGCGTCATCGTCCATGCCCGTCAGCATGGTTTCAACTCCACGCTCATGCAACGCAACGACGACTTGTGCATACCGTTCAGGCAACCACTGTCTCAGAGGAGAACGTGCCCCGATATGCATCACCACATAAGGCCTGGATACTTTCTTTGGTTCTGGGATAGTGCTGAGATCCAGATAGGGCGGTCTCAAAACCGGAAGTTGCGGGTCACTCCCCAACAATCTGAGTGCGAGCCAGGCTTGATGCATCATTTCAGGCCTATCGGTCGGGAAAGGAATCGTCCGATCAATCAGACGAGAGTGCCGACCTTTTGGATCATCGAAACTGACAATTTCTCGAACATCCAACGCGGCCATCAGGGGCAGAAGCCTGGTCTCGAAGACGACAAAAGCGATGTCGAAGCGATTGGGCACCAGCGCGGTGATCTTGCGCAGCTCCGCATAAGCCGTCGGCTCGGGTATCACACGACGCACGCCCCTGACTCTTTCCGCGAGCGCAACGTATTCCTTCCTGACGAGGAGCGTGACATTCGCTCGAGGGTAGCGCTTACAGACCGCTGCCACCAAGGGCAAGCTCATCATCAGGTCGCCGAGAAAAGTCGAGGCAACGATCAGTATTTCGCTTGCTTCACCATGACTCGGGGGCCCGCGCAAATCTCTCAACAAAGATTTGACCCCCAGCACGCCCTTGAAGAGCAGATGCTCGAACGTCAGCTTTCCCTGTTTTACCAACCTACTATGTCCCTGTGGCCGCAAGCGCCGGGACCTTCCCCGCATCCGGATGCTGGAACTGCAGGCGGTACAGCCGGGCATAGGCCCCGTTGGCCGCGAGAAGCTCCGCGTGCGTTCCAGATTCCACAATGCGCCCTTGGTCGAGCACCAGAATGCGGTCGGCATTCTGAATGGTCGAGAGCCGGTGCGCGATGACGAGCGTCGTGCGGCCCTTGATGAGCACGTCGAGAGCCGCCTGGATATGGCGTTCGGATTCGCTGTCCAGGGCGGAAGTGGCTTCGTCCAGGATCAGCACCGGCGCATCTTCAAGGCGTTGCCGCTGTCCGCCAGACAGGCGTACGCCGTTCTCCCCGATCAGGGTGGCGAGCCCTTCGGCCATCTCGCCGATGAAATGCATCGCGTGCGCGGCTTCCGCAGCCCGGACGATGTCCGCTTCACGAGTTCCCGCGAGGCGGCCATAGGCGATGTTGGCGGCGACGGTGTCGTTGAACAGGATGATGTCCTGGCTCACGAGCGCGATGTTCGCGCGCAGGCTCGTGAGCTTCAGCGTCGCGACGTCGATGCCGTCGAGCAGGATTTGGCCGGAATCGGGAGTGTAGAAGCGCGGCAATAGGTTGGCGAGCGTAGACTTGCCTGCACCGGAAGCTCCGACCAGCGCCACGGTCTCGCCCGCGTCGACCGAGAACATCACGCGATCCAGAGCGGGGCGCGTGCCCCCCGGATAGGTGAAGCCCACGTTCCTGAATTCGATTGTGCCATTCGCACGACTGATCTCGTGAGTCCCGGTATCGGCCTCGGGGTGTTCGTCGATCACGCGGAACACGCTTTCCGCGGCGGCGAGCCCCTGCTGCAAGGTCTGATTGACGCCGGTCAGCCTGCGCAGCGGCGGAAACACCAGCAGCAATGCGGTGAGAAACGATACGAATCCCCCCACTGTCGTCTCGTCTGCGGCGGCCTGGCGCGCCGCAAGATAGACGATGAGCGCGAGCGCGATCGTTACGACGATTTGTACCAGGGGAGTGTTGGCGGCCGCAGCCGCGGTCACCTTCATGTTGAAGCGGCGCACTTTGTTCGCCCCGGAGTCGAAGCGTTTTGCCTCGTAATCCTGCCCCCCGAACACCTTGACCACGCGATGGCAGGCGATAGATTCCTCCAGAGCATGGTTGAGGTCGCCCATTGCCGCCTGTTCGGCCCGGCTCATGGCGCGCAGCCGCTTCGAGAACGCCCGCGTGATGGCGACTGCGGGCGGCCCTACCAGGAGCGCCACCAGGGTCAGTCTCCAGTTGAGCCAGAAGAGCCAGGCGAGCAGCCCGGCGATGGTGAGCGAGTCGTGCAGCAGCACCGAGACCACGCTGGTCGCGGACCCGGTCACGCGCAGGACATCGAACGTGAACTTGGAGATGAGGTTTCCGGAGGTGTGGTTGTCGTAGTAGTGCGTCGGCAGCCGCACGAGATTGACGAACATCGCGTTGCGCAGATCCATGACGACCTTGGTCGCCACCCAGCCGATCGCATAACTGGAGAGGTACGAAGCGAAGCCCCGCACCACGAACACGGCGACGATCAAGACCGGCAGCCAGGCAAGGAGGCCGCCTTCCTTTTGCACGAAGCTGCCGTCGAGGAGCGGCTTGAGGAGGGCCGGGAAAGCCGGCTCGGTCGCCGCCGTCACCACCATTCCAGCGATGGACAGCGCGAACGGCACCCAGTAAGGCTTAACGTAGCGGAGGAGGCGAAGGTAAAGCTGCAGGCTATTGGCGTTAGACGATGCCATGGCCGGGCCGGAAAAACCGGAATTATAGCCGACTCCCCTCTCCTCCCGGCGGTTCAGACGGGCGCGAGGCTCCGATAGAGCTCAAGGAGCTGCTCGGCCATTGCCGTGAGACTGAACCCTTCAGCGCGCTTGCGCGCCCGGCGCCCCATTTCCTGAGCGGTAGCCACATCCAGGCGAGCGAGCCTTTCGGCAAGCGCAGCGATGTCCAGGGCGTCGACCACGAAGCCGTTCTTGCCCTCCTCGATCACCTCGGCCGTGCCGCATTGCGGCGTGGCGATGACCGGCAGGCCGCAGGCCATCGCTTCGAGCGCCGCGTTCGGAAACGGATCGTAAAGGCTGGCGAGCGCGAAGCTGTCGGCTGAGCCGTACCAAGGACGCACGTCTTCCTGGGCGCCGGCAAAGTGCACGCGGGGTGCGATCCCGCGCGAACTCGCCAGCCGCTCCGCGCGTGTCTGCATCTTGTCCCGACCCACGATGACAAGATGCGCATCAGGCTGCCGGGAGCGGGCGAACGCCTCGATCAGGCGAAACACGCCCTTCCTTTCGAATCCCGCGCCGACGTGAAGGTGCACGGGCGAGTGCTGCGGAATGCCGAGCCTTTGACGCATCGCCGATCGATGCGCATCGCGCAGCCGCGGATGGAACGCTTCCAGATCGATGCCGTTGTAGATGACGTGGAGCTTTGCCTCAGGGGTGGCGAAATGCGCGCGGATTTCATCCCTGACCATGCGCGAATTGCAGATTACGGCACGCAGGCCCGGGCTCGCGAACAGGCGCCGCTCCGCGGCGAGGACATAGCGATGATAGGGATTGAGCGCGACACCGACCCGGCCGAACGGGCCCAGGATCG
>WNGC01001969.1_pt1 | contig 25569 bp, 23 predicted proteins | sample 5400051 | NCBI WGS metagenome assembly WNGC01 (sample SAMN13153368, study PRJNA577476) | soil metagenome | isolation source: 20 cm soil or saprolite under grassland replicate 2 | place: USA:California | collected 2016-06-15
TGCTGCTCGCCAACGCCGCCCCGCTGCGGCGCGGGCCTGCCCTCATCCCGTGGCTGCAGCGCGGTTACGACAGGATGCTGGCGTGGACCGTGCGCCGGTCGGGCGCGATCTTCGCCGCCGCGGTGGTGACCGCGTTGGCGGGCCTCGCGGTGCTGCCGCTACTCAGGCTGTCGCTGCTGCCGTCGTTCAAAGAGCCGGACCTCATGATCCAGCTGGAGGCCCCAAGCGCCACGTCCCAGCCGGAGATGGCGCGGATCACGGCCAGGATCGGCCGCGAGGTGGAGGCCATTCCCGGGGTGCGCAACTTCGGCGCCCATTTTGGACGCGCCGTGCTGGGGGATCAGCCGGTCGGGATCAACTCCGCCACCTTGTGGGTCAGCGTCGATCCGTCGGCCAACTATGATGCGACGGTGACCGCCGTCCGGCGGACCCTCGACGGCTACCCGGGGGTCGTGCACCGTGTCCAGACGTACACCGAGGAGTCGCTCAGACAGGTGCTGACGGGATCGAACGACGACATGGTCGTGCGCCTCTACGGGCCCGATTGGCCGACCCTCCGGCGCAAGGCGGAGGACGTGCGGCGGGCCATCTCGGGGATCGCCGGCGTCGTGGGACTGCACACCGAGCGCCTGGTCGAGGCCCCCCAAATGGAGATCGAGGTCGACCTCGCCAGGGCGGAACGCTATGGGCTCACCCCGGGGGATGTGCGCCGGCAGGCGGCCACGTTGGTGAATGGCATTCAGGCCGGCAGCCTGTACGAGGGGCAGAAGGTGTTCAACGTGGTGGTGTGGAGCACGCCCGAGGCGCGGCAGAGCGTGACCGCGATTCGCAATCTTCTGATCGACACACCAGGCGGCGGGCACGTGCGTCTGGCAGACGTGGCCGACACCCGCATCGCGCCGGCGCTGACCAGCATCCACCGTGAATCTATCTCGGACCGCATCGACGTCGGGTTCAACGTCCGCGGACGCGATCTCGGCTCCGTCGCGCGGGATGTCAGACATGCGCTCCTGAGCGTCGAGTTCCCGCTGGAGCACCGCGCGGTGCTGCTCGGTGAGTTCGAGCAGCGGCAGGAGGCCCGGCAGCGCACGCTCATCGCCGCGGGGGTCGCGGTGATCGGGATCTTCCTCCTCCTGCAGGCGGCCTTCCGCAGCTGGCGGCTGGCGGCGCTGATCCTTCTGACCTGGCCGGCCGCCCTGGCGGGCGGGTCGCTGGCGGCGCTGGCCGGCGGGGGGACCCTCTCGCTCGGCTCGCTCGCCGGATTCCTTGCGGTCGCCGGCCTCGCTGCGCGGGGCGGCGTGATGCTGATCGGTCACCTGCAGCGTCTCGAGGAGGCGGACGGCGAGCCCTTCGGTCTAGGGCTCGTCCTGCGCGGGTCCCGGGAGCGGCTGGCCCCGATCCTGATGACGGCGCTTGGGGCGGGACTGGTGTTTGTGCCGTTCGCCCTCTCCGGCAATATTCCCGGCTTCGAGATCCTGTACCCGATGGCCGTTGTGGTGCTGGGCGGTCTCGCGACCTCGACGCTGGTTCACCTGTTCGTTATTCCCTCCCTGTACGCGCGTTTTGGCGCGGGGAGCGCTGAACCCGTTCTCGACCTTCCCCCGGTCGCCGTCGCCGGGCCAACAGGCAATGCGTGACGGCAATCCACATCAGTCAGAACAAGGAGGCTCTCGACATGATCCGTGATCCAAGGACGTTCACCGGCCAATCGAACGGGAGGAAAGTGATCACCATCCCGGTCCCGTTCATTGTCCTGTTCGTGGTCTTGGCCGCAGCCATTGCCATTCGCGCGCAGGTGGCCAGGCCGAGTGCTGTTCCCGCAGTCGCGGCGGCCGGCCAGAGCGAGCCCGCCAAGGTCGAGCCGTTGGGGAAGGGGAATCTCAATCGCGTCACCTTGACCGCGGAGGCGGTCGAACGGCTCGGGATCCAGACGGCCCCGGTTCGTGAGGCCGGAGCCGCGGGGAAGGGATCCGGCGCGGGGAGGGCAACGGTCGTTCCCTACGGTGCGGTGTATTACGACGTGCACGGCCGGACGTGGGTGTACACGAACCCCAAGCCCCTGGTCTTCGTCCGGGACCGCGTTACCATCGACCGCATCGACGGCGACCGCGTGGTGTTGTCGGAGGGGCCAACCCCGGGTACTGCGGTGGCGACGGTCGGCGTGGCCGAGCTGGTGGGGACCGAGTTCGGCGGATTGGTCGAGCAATAGCCGCCGCGTGTGCAGCGTAACCGAGGCGTGAGGTAAAAACCATGCGCTGGTTCGTGGGGGGCAGCCTCCGGTTTCGGCACCTGGTGGTGTTTCTTGCCGCGGTGCTGGTGCTCTTCGGCATGGCCGAGGTGCCCCGCATGCCGGTCGACGTCTTTCCGGAGTTCGCGCCGCCGATCGTCGAGGTGCAGACCGAGGGCCAGGGCATGTCCACCAGCGAAGTGGAAGAGCTGGTCACGACCCAGCTCGAGCAGTCGTTCGCCGGGACTCCCGGGCTCGACGTGATGCGCTCCCAGTCGGTGCCGGGCCTGGCGTCGGTCCGCCTCATCTTCAAACTGGGGACCGACCCCCTGCTGGCGCGGCAGTGGGTGCAGGAACGCCTGGCCCAGGTGATCCCGACCCTGCCGCTGTCGTCCGGGATCTCGTGGATGATGCCGCCCTTCTCATCGACGAGCCGGGTGTTGAAGATCGGGATGTCCTCCAAGACGCGGTCCCTGATGGATCTTTCCATGATCGCCTACTGGACGCTGCGGTTCCGCCTGATGCAGGTCCCCGGGGTCGCCAACGTGGCGATCTGGGGCGAACGGGTCAAAGAGATGAATGTGGAGCTCGACCCGAAGCGGCTGGGCGCCTACGACGTGTCTGTGCAGGATGCCATGAACGCCGGCTCGGACGCCCTGGAAATCGGGCTCTTGAAATATACTCCCAACGGGAAGGTCCTGACGGGTGGGTTTTTCGACACCCCCAATCAACGGCTCGAGCTCCGCCACGTCCTGCCCGTCATTGGGCCCGAGGACCTGGCGCGGGTGACCATCGGGGACCACAAGAAGCCCGACGGCGCTCCGCTGCGCCTGGGTGACCTCGGCGATGTGGTGTGGGATACGTGGCCGCTCATCGGCGATGCCGTGGTGAACGGCCATCCCGGTCTCTTGCTCGTCGTGGAAAAGTTTCCCTGGAGCAACACCCTGGACGTGACCCGGGGAGTGGAAGCCGCGCTGAATAACATGAAGCCCGGCCTGCCCGGCATCGACTTCGACGCCCACATCTTCCGGCCGGCGACCTTCATCGAGATGGCGGTCCACAACCTCACCAACTCGCTGCTGCTCGGGGCGCTGCTCGTGGCCCTGGTGATCCTGGCCTTCCTCTATGAGTGGCGGATGGCCTTGGTGAGCTGCACGATCATCCCGGTGTCGCTGATGATGGCCGTGCTCGTGCTGCGCCTGCGGGGAGCGACCCTCAACGTGATGGTGCTGGCGGGGCTGGTGATTGCCATCGGCGCCGTCGTCGACGACGCGATCGTGGGCATCGAGAACATCCTGCGGCGGCTGCGGCAGGCGCGCGCGGAGGGACGTGAGATGTCCCTGGCGGCGATCGTGCTCGAGGCCACGGTCGAGGTGCGGGGCGCCGTCGTCTATGCGTCGCTGATCGAGATCGCAGCGCTGCTGCCGGTGTTCTTCATGTACGGTCTGACGGGCTCGTTCTTCCGGCCGCTGGCGGTCTCCTACGCGCTGGCGGTGCTGGCGTCCACGGTGGTCGCGCTGACCCTGACGCCGGCCCTGAGCCTGATGGTGCTGTCCCGCGCGCCGCTGGAGCAGCGCGAGTCCCCCCTCATCCCCTGGCTGCACCGCGGCTACGACGGGATGCTGGCATGGACCATCCGCAGCCCGCGGACGGTGTTCGCCGCCACCGGGGTCATCGTGCTGGCCGGTCTTGCGGCGCTGCCGTTCCTCGGGCAGTCGCTGTTCCCGGACTTCAAGGAACTGGACTTCCTGGTCCACTGGGTGACCAGGCCCGGCACGTCCCTTCCGGAGATGGTGCGGAGCACGACCCATATCGGCCGCGAATTGCAGGCCATTCCCGGCGTCCACAGCGTCGGCGCCCACATCGGGCGCGCCGTGCTGGCGGATGAAATCGTCGGCGTCAACACCGCCGAGAACTGGGTCAGCGTCAATCCCGGCATCGGCTATGACAGGGCGCGGGACGCCCTGCATGACACGATCGACCGCTACCCGGGGATCCTGCATGACGTGGAGACCTACCTCCACGAGCGCATCGACGAAGTGCTGACGGGATCAACCCATCCCATCCTCGTGAACATCTTTGGCCCCGACGAGCAGGTCCTCCGCAGCAAGGCGGAGGAGGTCCGGGAGGCCCTGGCGCCGATCCCCGGCCTCGTGGACGTGCACAAGGAGTTCCAAATCGACGTCCCGCATGTCCAGGTCAAGGAGAACCTCGCCAGGGAAGAACGGTATGGGCTCAAACCGGGTGATGTCCGCCGGATGGCCGCGACGTTCCTGGCCGGGATCGAGGTCAGCGACGTGCACCGGGACAACAAAGTCTACGATCTCTGGATGTGGAGCACGCCCGAATCGCGCCGGAGCCCGCAAGATGTCCGCAACCTTCCGATGGACACGCCCCGCGGCGGCCGCGTGCCGCTGGCGGAGGTGGCCGACGTCAGCATCCAGCCGATGCCGAACATCATCAACCGGGAAAACCGGTCGCGGCGCATTACCGTTGAGGCCGACGTGAGCGGGCGTGACCTCGGCGCCGTCGCGCGCGAGATCGAACGCGCCCTCGGGCGCATCCAGTTCCCGCTGGAGTACCACGCGGAGCTGGCGGGCGAGTACGCCGAGCGGCAGGCGGCCCAGCAAAGTCTCCTCCTTCTGTCGGGGGTCGCGGTGATCGTGATCTTCGCCCTCCTGCTGACGTCCTTCGGCCAGTGGCGCCTCGCGATGCTCACCTTCTGGACCCTGCCGTCCGCCCTGGTGGGCGGCGTGCTGGCGGCGTTCGCCACGGGGCGCCTCATCTCGCTCGGGTCGCTTGTGGGATTCCTCACGGTGTTGGGCATTGTGGCGCGCAACGGCATCATGCTGATGAGCCATTATCACCACCTGGAAGTGTATGAGGGCGAAGCCTTTGGCCCCGGACTGGTCCTGCGCGGGGCGCGGGAACGCCTCCGGCCGATCCTGATGACCATGGCGGCGACGGCGCTCGCCCTCGTGCCCCTGGTGGTGGCCGGCGACATCCCCGGGCACGAGATCGAGTACCCGATGGCCATCGTCATCCTGGGCGGCCTGGTCACGTCCACGCTGCTCAACCTGTTTGTCGTCCCCGCCATGTACCTGCGGTTGGGGAGGGATCGGAGTGCGTTCTCCGGCCCGGTTGCCGGCGCAGCGCATTAAGTCGCTCAGCGGCCGGGACGCGGAGGTAGGGGGGAGGGGTTATGCAACGGTGTAAGTCGCCGGGCGGGCGGCGGGTGCCTCGCGGCGCCGTGGCTGTGTTGGCCCTCGCGCTGAGCGCCCTGGCCGGCGCTCCGGCACAGGCGCTGGCGGCGGCCGGTGAAGCGTTCGCCCGCGAGGTGGCGAAATGCGACTTGGCGCTCGATCGGTCGGTGCCCCTCACGGTCACCGGCGCCTTGACGTTCACGTATACGGACGCCGCGGTGGCGCTTCCGGCGGGCAACAGCAACTACACCGGCCCCAGCCAGGGCGCGCCGCAGACCACGGAGCCGGGGCTGGAGCTCTGCATCACGCTGGCGCCGACTCCGGACGTCGGCCTCTTCGCCGACATGTCGGCCAAGGCGCCGTCCGATGCGGCCTCGGCCCTCAGCATCGACCGGTTGTTCCTCGACCTGCCCAACACGCTCGGGGTGCGGGATCTCAGCTTCAGGATCGGGCGGGACCGAGTCAGCCTTGGGCCCGCGGGGCTGCTGTTGAACGAGGTAGACATAGAAGGCCAGCGTGACGGATTTCAAGCGTGGCTGCCCTCCGTCGGCCCGGTGCATTTCTCTGGTTTCTTCCAGTACGCGCTCGACGATAGGTCCACCACGCGCCGGGTGTGGGGCGGGCGCGCAGAATCCGAGGTTCTTCCCGGGTTGACGCTCGGGGCGAATTACCGGGCCGACATCGCGGCGGCCGCGGACATGGGCACCTGCCCGGGCGTCGACTGCGCCACCGGCAGCGGGTTCGCAGTGGACCTGGATGGCAACATCGGCCCGGGCCTGGCGATGACCCTGACCTACGGCAACTACACGCAGACCGGCGATGTCGCGCGAGACTACTACGCCGCCGAGGTCGCGCTCGACTTCAAGGCGCTGGCCGGGATCAGCCTCAATCCGGTCCTGACCTTCACATACAAGAACTTCGCTCCCTACACCATTCCCGGGTCGGATGGGACGGTCCCGCAGGGCGGCTTTTTGACGCCGGATGACTTCAAACTCTTCAACGTCAACGACAACCTCGAGGCGTACGGGGCCCGCCTCGATCTCAAGTTGTCGAGCGGCGTGGCATTTTTTGCGCTGGGTGAATGGGGCGCCTACAAGGACGGCGGCCCGCCCTTCAGCGTGACCTCGGCCGGACTGGAGTTCACGTTCCCCGACAACGTCAGCGTGAAGGTCAGCTACAACGCCGAAAGATGATGCCGCGCTGGAAGCAAATGGCCACGGTCGCGCTCTTGAGTCTGCTCCTGGCGGTCCCGGCGGGGTTGATCCCCCACCCGGTCGCCGCCGATTCCCCGGACGTGCAGGCCGCGCGGACGGCGCTGGACGCGGCCAGGAAGGCGCAGCAGCAGGCAGAGAGCGATTACCAAGCCCTCGCGGCGCATATGGACGCGGTGAAGCGGATGCAGCTGGACGACATGGAAAAGGCCCTGGTGAAGGGAACGGACCAGACGGGCGCGGTCGTCAAGACGCTGTTGGTGACGAACAAGCAGCTGATCGATGCGCTCGATGCCGTCCTGAAGATGCAGTCGAAGTAACCTCAGCGGGCGATCCGGTAGATCAGGGTCACGGTTCCGAACGGCGCGGTGGTCGTCTGCCGCGCCACCTCCCGCCCGCCGCGCAAGACGCGGACGGTCAGTTCGCCGTCCTCCTGCACTTTCGTCACGCTTACGACGGCCGCCACCGCGGTCTTCACCGTGAACTCGGCGGGGACCCGACCCTCGATCGACTTGTTGACGTTGCCCGTCCCCAGAGAACCCTGATACGTCACCCCGGGGGAGCCGGAGATCTCGATCACAAGATCGATGCCCTCCGGCGGGATCTCCTGGTGCTCCGGGACAAGCGCGACCGTGCAGCCTGTGAGGAGAAGACTAGACAAAAGGATCGCCGCATCGGATCGCCGCATGGCGGTTACCCTTCTTCACTCTCCCGGCGAGGTCTCCTGCCCCTGCAGGATATCCCCCGCGCGCAACAAAATCTGCTCACTGTATGGCCGTTGACCACGACACGCGGATGGGACGCCGGGCGTTCCTGGGCCGCGGCCTCGGGGCCGCGGGAGGCCTGGCGCTCGGCGGGTGGATCGCGCCGCGCGGGAACGTCGGGTCCGCGGCCGCCGCGGACGCCCCGGTGCCGGTGGCGTTCTGGCATGCGAACTCGGGCCCGCTCGGGACCATCCTGTCCGATCTCGCCGGACAGTTCAACGCCTCGCACCCGCAGTATCGACTCCAGCCGGAGTTCGTGGGGAACTATACCACCCTGAACCAGAAGATCATGAGCTCGGTCGCGGCGGGCGCCCAACCCGATGCGGCCCAGGCCGGCGCCTACGGGGCTGTGGCCGAGTACCTGCGGGCGGGTCTGCTGGCGCCCGTCCAGCGGTTCGCCGACGGTGCCGATGGGCTCTCCAGATCGAGCCTGGCCGACATCTTCCCGGGGTTCCGCGAGGACAACACCTACCGGGTCGAGCACAAGGCCGCGCTGGTCTCGTGGCCGTTCAACAAGTCCGTTCTGGTCTTCTACTACAACGGCACGATGCTGAAGTCCCTGGGCCTCGAGGTGCCCAGGACCTGGGATGACGTCGTCGCCGCGTCCGAGAAGGCGATGCGGGCCGGGACGGTCGCGGCGGGGATGGGATGGACCCCCGGGAGCGAGTTGTTCGCCGCCCTCCTCTACCAGAACGGCGGCAGGCTGCTCAGCATGGACGATACCTCTGTGTTGTTCCACGCCGAGGCCGGGGTGCGCGCGCTGGCCTTCCTGAAAGATCTGTACGAGCGGAAGATCATGTACCTGACCAAGCAGTTCGACTGGCAGAGCGATCTTGTCGCCCAGAAGATCTGCTTCGCGGTGTCCACGATCGTCTCCCAGCAGTACATCCAGCAGGACCTCAAGGGCGTGTGGGATCTCGGGGTCGCGCCGCTGCCCGCCGGCGCGAACAGGGCGACGATCCTGTTCGGCAGCAACGGGGTGATCTTCGCCAAGGCCAAGCCGGAGGTCCAGGCCGGCGCGTGGGCCTTCTTCAAGTGGTGGGCCGAGCCGGAGCAGACGGCGTTGTGGTCGGCGCGCTCCCACTACCTCCCCCTCCGGAGGTCGGCGCTCGCCATGCCCCCGATGCGGGACCTGTTCGCGAGGGATCCCCGCCAGCGCGCCGCGCTGGAGTCGCTCGACTACGCGCACCCCATGCCGGACAACGTCGCCGCCTGGGTGCGGATCGATCCCCTGCTCCAGGACGCCATCACGAAGGCGGTCACGGGGCTTCAGGCTCCGAGGGACGCGCTGCAGGAAGCCGCCGCGAAAGCGAACGCGATGCTCCGCGGCTGATGGTCCTCACCGGGGTCTCCGCGGCGGCGCGCCTCCGTGGGCGTCCGGGCCGTGGGAGCCTCGCCGGGTACCTCTACCTTGCCCCCGCGGCGGTGCTGCTGGCTGCCTTCCACATCTATCCACTGTTCTACGGCGCGTACGTGTCCCTGGTTCGCTGGGGCCTCACCCGGGACCGGGCCCTCCTGCACGACGCCGACTTCTGGCGGGCGCTCCTCGTGACCGCCTACTACGTGATCGGTGTCGTGCCGGCCGAGATCGTACTCGGCTTCACGGTCGCCTATCTGCTCAGCCAGAGGATCCACGGCCGCGCCGCCTATCGCCTCGTCTACTTCCTGCCGTATATCACCTCGATGGTGGCGATGGGCCTGGTGTGGTCGTGGATCTTCAACGCCAACTTTGGGCTGCTCAACGCGCTGCTGCGCTTCCTGCACCTCCCGGCCCCGCGGTGGCTGCTCGAGCCGCGGAGCATTCTGGCCCTCCTGCACTTCGGCCGGGGGTTCTTCGCGGCGGGTCCGTCGCTGGCGCTGGTGTGCGTCATGGCCGTCACCATCTGGTACTACACGGGCTTCCACGCCGTCGTCTACCTGGCGGGCCTCACGGCGATCCCCACCGAGATCCACGAGGCCGCGCGTCTGGATGGGGCCGGGGGCTTTGGGCTGCTGCGCCGGATCACGCTCCCGCTGGTTTCCCCGACAACGTTCTTCCTGGCCGTGGTCGCGACGATCGGCGCCGTGCAGTCGTTTGCGATCGTCTACACGCTCACGGGGGGCGGGGTCAGCGGCGGCGCGGAGGCGGGCGGGCCGCTGGGGACGACCCGGGTGGCCACCCTCTTCATCTTCACGACGTTCTACACGGAGTTCCGGGTCGGGTACGCGACGGCCGCGGCGTTCGTCGTGTTCGCGATCCTGCTGGCGCTGACGGCCCTGCAGATGCGGATCGGTGAGCGCCGTGTCCACTACCTCGGCGGATAGGGACCGGTGCGGATCTCGCGGACGGCGGCGGCGCATCTCCTGCTTCTCTCAGGAGCAGCCGTCACCGCGTTCCCCTTTCTCTGGATGCTGACGTCGTCGCTCAAGTCGAATGTCGAGGCGATCCGCTTCCCGGCCGCGCTGGTCCCCCACGAATGGCTCTGGCAGAACTACGCCCGCGCGCTGGCGGCAGCGCCGTTCTCCCGGTACTTCCTCAACTCGCTGATTCAGTCAACCGGCGTGGCGGCCTGCGTCACGCTGACTTCGGCGCTGGCCGCCTATGCCTTCGCGTTTCTCGAGTTTCCCGGGCGCCGGATCCTCTTCGGCGCGTTCGTCGCGACGCTCCTCGTGCCGCCGGAGATCACGCTGATCCCGAACTTCGTGGTGATCACCGCCCTGCACTGGTACAATACCTTTCTCGCGCTCATCATCCCCATGGGCGCGAGCGTCCTGTCGGTCTTTCTGCTCCGCCAGGTGTTCCTGGGCATTCCCCGGGATTTGTGGGACGCGGCGCGGGTGGACGGCTGCCCGCCGGGCACCTTCCTGCGGCGAATCGTGGTCCCGCTTTCCCGGCCGGGCATCGCCGTTGTGGCGCTGTTGGCGTTCCTCCGGGCCTGGAACGACCTGCTGTGGCCGCTGGTCGCGACCTCGACGGACAACATGCGGACGGTGCAGGTGGGGTTGCTCGCGTTCTCTCAGAACGTGAGCACGGACTATACCCTCTTGATGGCGGCGGCGGTGATGGTCGTCCTGCCGACGGCCGGCGCCTTCCTGCTGGCGCAGCGCCAGATCATCGAGGGGATCGGGACGACCGGCCTCCGAGGATAAGCCGATCGAAAGCCGATCGAAGCGTGGAGTAGAGCAAAGGTCAGCGAGGAGTGGGGCAAAGGTACGCCGGACTGTGGGGCTCTCTGGCGGCTAATGCCACCGTATGGAGAAGACCGTGGTCCAGGTGCAGACCACGAGCCACAACCCCAGTCCGAAACTTCCGGAGGCGATCTTGAGGAACCAAGGCGTTCTGCGCACGGGAGTGCGTTCCAAGAGCGCCCACCCCATCAGGCCCGCGGCGGTCGCGAGGACGAGGCCCAGCAGCGGGACCACCGGCGGGTGAAACTTCACGCCCACGCCGAGCAGCGACTGGCTGAACAGCGATCCCGACAGGAAGAACGCGGTGCCTGACCCCATCCATCCCGGCGGCGCGCCCTGGCGTCGGATCTCCGTCCACCCCGCCCAGGCCAGGCTGGCCGCCAGCGTGGGGGCAAACAGTGGAGGCCAGCCGAAGATGCTGTGCCACCGCTCCCACCGCGTCACGATCTCGTTGGCCAGGATGATGCCGACGGCAAGCAGGGTTGCTCCCCAGGCCCACTGAGGTTCCCCGGCCCGGATATGCCGCGAAGCCGCCCTCCCACCGTCGAACAGAATGGCCGCATAGAACAGGACGGCAACGATCGATGTCGCGCTGACGAGGGTCTGCGAGATATCCACGCTTCTATCTTGCCCGATTTCTCGCCCGCCGAGACCTGTCCGGCGCCTCCCGACGGCCGCGGGAGGAGTGCGGCGGCCGCGCTCGCGGCGGCCGCGCGGCTCGATCCGGCGTCACCCGGCCAGGGTCGCCGCGATGCTGAGCTTGACGTTTCCCTTGAGCGCCTGGGAGACCGGGCACCCGTCTTTGGCGCTTTCGGCGGCCTTCCGGAAGCCCTCGGCGTCCAGCCCCGGCACCCAGCCGCGCACCGTGAGCGCGCTCGAGATAATCCGGAAGCCGGCCTCGACCTTATCGAAGGTCACCGCCGCGCTGACCTCGAGTTTCTGCGGCGGCTTCCCGGCGTTGGCCAGCCCAAAGGACAGCGCCATCGCAAAACAGCCGGCATGGGCGGCCGCGATCAGTTCTTCGGGGCTCGTCTTCCCCACGGTCGCTTCGTTGCGCGCCGCCCACGTGATCGGCAGTGCGCTGAAGGCCCGGCTGGTGCTTGCGCTGACCACGCCCTTGCCCTTCAACAGGTCGCCCTCCCATGTCACATTGGCCCGGCTGATGGCTGCCATCGGTGACCTCCTTGGTGGTGCTGGGATGAAACCAACCGGCTTCTAGCGTACCATACTTAAAAGAAGACAAGGTTGCCCCGGGAGTCGATCCGATCCGCGGCCCCGGTGCGAGCCAGATATCAGTAGATAAAGGAGGCCCGGGATGTCAGTCGAGGTAGGCCAGCAGGCGCCGGATGCGACGTTGGTGAGCGGCGAGCGCAAGCCGGTGAAGATCAGCGAGTTCCGCGGCAAGACGACCGTGCTCGCATTTTTCCCCGCGGCGTTTACGGGGACGTGCACGAAGGAGATGTGCCGGTTCCGGGACGACTACACCAGGCTCGATTCGTTGAAGGCCCAGGTGATCGGGATCAGCGCCGACACTCCGTTCACCCTGGCCGAGTGGGCCAAGCAGCTCAACCTCAAGCAGTCGATGTTGAGCGATTTCAACCACGAGGCGATGAAGGCGTACGGCGTGTACGATGGCGCCTTCCTCGGCGGGCTCCTCAACGGCATCGCCAAGCGGTCGGTCTTTGTCATCGACAGGTCCGGCAAAGTCGTCTACACGTGGATCGCGGACAAGCCCGGCGTGGAGCCGGCGTACGAGGAAGTGGAGGCGGCGATCCGGCGGGCGGCGTAGCCCCGAGGCTCGGCCGGACTCCTCCGGCCGCCGGCCGGGGGAGTCCGGCGCGTGAACGCTCTCAGCGCCCGGCCGTGGGAATCTGATGAATGGCCGGAATCAGCTTCGCCCAGAGATCGAGGGCGGCGGGGTCGTAGATATCGAAGGTGTCGTCCACCAGCACCAGGGTGTCGAAGCCGAGATCGGCCAACGTCCGGCAATAGGCGATGGCCTGCGTGGTCGACATGGTGCCGCTGTGACCGGTTTGGGTGACATGGAGGCGGCCGTAGAGCGTTTTCTCGATGGCGTCGTAGGAACGGCCCAGCCGCTCGCAGTGACTCCGCAGCACTCCCAGCTTATGGGCGAGCTGGTCGGCGGTGAAGCGGCCGTTGAGGTTGCAGGCGTCCGCGTACTGAGCCACCAGGCGCAGCGTTTTTTGCTCGCCGCTGCCGCCGATCAAGATGGGCGGGTGCGGCCGCCGGAGCGCCTGGGGCACATTGAGGGCCCGCTCGAGCCGGTAGTGCTTGCCGAGAAACGGTTTGGCCCGGTCGTAGCGCCCTTCGTCCCCCCACATCAGCAGCGCGATCTGCACGGTTTCCTCGAGACGTTCGAACCGCTCTTGCATGGTCGGGAAGGGGATGCCGAGCGCGCGATGCTCTTCCTCGAACCAGCCGGCGCCGATGCCGAAGATGGCGCGGCCGCCCGAGAGCACATCCAGGGTGGTGACCTGTTTGATCAACACGCCGGGATGGCGATAGGTGGCGGAGGCGACCAGGGTGCCCAACTTGATTGTCCGGGTGACGCCGGCGAGGAAGCCCAGCGTGGTGTAGGCTTCGATCATCTCACGGTCGGTGACGCCCGGACCGATCGGTGTTTGATCCCAGAAGAAATGATCCCACACCCAGAGGCTCTCGAACCCGGCCTCTTCGGCGCGGCGTGCCACCTGCGCCAGATGCTCGGCCAGTCTGGCCGGCCCGCCGGGCGCGGCGAAATTGGCGACGTTCAGCCCAACCCGCATCCCCGTTCACCTCCTGACCTTACCCCCTGCGGGGCCTCCGGAGGCGCGCCAGGGTCGTTCGCAGCACCAGCCGGTCCTCGCCATCGGGCCCGCGTGCCAGGTCGAGCACGGACTCCCCGCGGAGGTCGTTGACCGCGGCGGCGAGCACGGACGGCGGCCACCCGAACAGCGCCGCCGCATCCTCCGGGCGCGGAGCCCCGGTGATCCGCACATACTGTGCAAGCACCGCGGCCGCGGCGGCCCGGTGCGAGATCCCGGCGGCCCGACCGGGCACGTCGGGGAGCCACCGCACGAGCAGATCCCAGACGAAGGCGTAGTTCCCCGGGTTGTCGCCCACTTCGCCGATGCGGGCGAGCAGGAACAGGTTCTGCAGTTCGGCGAGCGCCCGCAGGAGGCGCGCGCTGCTCCCCCTGCGGTCGGGCTCCACCGCCGCCCGGATCTGCCGTGTCGTCAGCGGCCCGCCGGCCGCGACGGTCTCGTAGACCCGCTTCGCGAGCGCGGAGAGGCGGCCCGCTTCGTACAACCGCGAGTAGTCGTCCGGTTCCCCCACGTTTCCGGTGAGCGCGAAGAAGTGCGGCAGAAACGCCAACGAAATGAACGTCGGCTTTCGCGCAAGGATCCGGCCGTAGAACACCCGCTTCTCCGACGGCAGCGCCTCCTTCCAGTCCCAGGCCCACGCCCACCGCCGGTCGTCGCTGCGGGTGTCCAGCACCTCAAAGAGGCTCGGCAGCCTTCCGGGGCCTGGAGTGAACGCATAACAGTAGCCCACCGCTCTGATAAACCGAAGCGCATGGAATTTTGACCGTACACGGTGATGGCGTAGAACCTGCTCCCTCAATCGCCTGATTGCTCGCTCGGACAGGTCAGGAGATGTCCTGGCGGGGATCATCATACCGGGAACAGATATCCCTCCCCCCGCCGTTCTCGGAGGAAGGGGGGCATATCTATGGGGCCGAAAGGAAGGGCGATCCCCGGATGCCCCGCCGAGCCATGCTTTGCGGAAGATGGCGCGGACCGGCAGCGCCGTGGAGACTGAGAGGAGCCGCATGGAGCCCACAATTCGAAGCGTGCTGTCGAACGGCCTGGTCGTGCTGCTGCGCGAGGTCCACGCGGCTCCCGTTGCGACCTTCTGGGCCTGGTACCGGGTCGGGAGCCGCAACGAGGTTCCGGGAATCACCGGCATCTCTCACTGGGTTGAGCACATGCTCTTCAAGGGCACGCCCACATTGGGGAAGGGAGAATTCTCCCGACTCGTCAACCGCCACGGCGGCAGCTGGAACGGCTTCACCTGGAAGGATTTTACGGCCTACTTCGAAACCCTGCCCGCCGAGCACATCGGCCTGGGGATCCGGATCGAGTCCGACCGGATGACCCACTCGCTGTTCGACCCTGAAGAAGTCGAGAGCGAGCGCACCGTGATCATCTCGGAGCGCGAAGGGGCCGAGAACAACCCCGAGTACGCGCTCTACGAAGAAGTCGAAGCCGCGGCGTACCGGGTGCACACCTACCGGCATGCGGTCATCGGGTACAAGAGCGACCTCCTGGCCATGACGCGCGATGATCTGATCCGGCACTACCGGACCTATTACACTCCCAACAACGCCGTCCTGGTGGCGGTGGGAGACTTCGACAGCCAGGCCCTGCTCGCCCGCGTGCGGGAGGCGTTCGAACCCATTCCGCCCGGCCCGAAGCCGCCGCCGGTGAGGAGCGTGGAGCCTCCACAGGAGGGCGAGCGCCGGGTGATGGTCCGGCGCCCAGGCGGGGCGGTGCCGCAGCTCCAGATGGCGTTTCACGCGCCCGCCGCGACGGATCCGGACTTTTTCCCCTGTCTGGTGCTGGACGGCGTGCTCTCAGGGTTCAAAGGGCCCGGGGTGTTCGGAGGCGAGGCGATGGGCGTGCGCAGCAGCCGGCTGTATCGCGCGCTGGTGGAGCGGCAGCTCACCGTCGACGCCGGCAGCTCCTTCCGCCCGACGCTGGACCCCACGCTCTTCGAGATCGGCGCCGCGCTGCGGCCCGGCGTGCCCCCGGAGCGCGTCGAAGCGGCGGTGCTCGCCGAACTGCAGCGCCTGTGCGAGGAGCCGGTGGGCGCGGAGGAGCTCGACAAGGTGCACAAGCAGGCCCGCGCCCAGTGGGTCTACGCCGCCGATGGCGTCTCGGGGCAGGCGGTCCTGCTCGGCAGCAGCGAGATCGTGGCGGACAGCGAGTATCTCGCACGGTTCCTGGATCGGCTGACCGCGGTGACTCCCGAGGCGGTGCAGCGGGTGGCCGCCAAAGTGTTCGCCGAGGTGAACCGGACCGTCGGCTGGTACATCCCCGAGCCCGCGCGGGTCCCGGAGGCGGTGGTGCATGCGTAACGTCGGCACGCGGGGACCGGCTGTTCCGATCACGCCCGAGTCCGTGGTGCGCCGGCCGTTCGGCGATGGGTCCGTGGCGCTGATCCGTGAGAAGCGGGCCAATCCCGCCGTGACCGTCCTCGGATACCTCCGCGCGGGGGCGGTGTACGATCCGCCCGGCCGCGAAGGACTCGCGCTCTTTACCGCCTCCATGCTCACCCGCGGCACCGCCGCGTACGCGTCCCAGGACCTCGCGCTCGTCCTGGATTCCCTCGGGGCGAGCCTGAACGTGCGGGCGGACCTCGAAGGCGTGACGGTGTCGGCGCGATGCCTGGCGGAGGACACCGAGCGCGTCCTCGACCTGGTGGCGGAGGTGATGCAGCGGCCGACGTTCCCCGCCGAAGAGGTCGAGAAGCAGCGCGCCCGGATCATCACCGGCATTCGGGAGGGCCGCCTGGACACCCGGGTCACCGCGGAGAAGACGTTCCGGGCATTGGCCTATCCTCCAGAGCATCCCCACCACCGGACCCCGGAAGGCGACGAGGAGACCGTCGGCGCCATCACCCGGGAGGACCTGATCGAGTACCACCGCCGCCTCTACCGGGCCAACGGACTGATCCTGACGGTCGTCGGAGAGGTGACGGCCCCGCGGATTGTGGACCAGCTCGGCGCGCTGTGGAACGGACGGCGCGCGGGCGGCCCGATCGCGGCGATCGTTCCCCCCAACGCCGGCCCCGCCTCGTCCATCCAGCGCCGGGTGGTGGAGATTCCCGGAAAGAGCCAGGCCGACATCGTCCTCGGGGTCCCGGGGTTCAACCGGATGAGCGAAGATTTCTACGCGGGCATGATGGCCGATCTCATCCTCGGGCGGCTCGGCCTGATGGGGCGGCTCGGCGCGACGCTCCGGGACAAGGAAGGCCTGGCCTACTACGTCTACAGCCAGGCCCAGGCCGGATTCCTGGCCGGCCCGTGGGCGGTGCGCGCGGGCGTCAATCCGAAGAACGTCGACCGCACGGTGGAGGGGATCGTCCGCGAGATCCGCGGCCTGCAGCGCGAGCCGGTGCGGAACGGGGAACTGCCGGATGCGCAGAACTACGTCATCGGATCGCTTGCGCTGCGCCTGGAAACCGATGCCGGGGTCGCGCAGGCGCTGCTGGAGATCGAGGTCTTCGGGCTGGGGCTCGACTACCTGCTGCGGTATCCAGGGTTGATCCGGGGCGTGACCCCGGAGGCGATCGGGGCGGCGGCGTCGCGCTATTGGAATCTCAGCGGCTACACGGTGGCGATGGCGGTTCCGGCGTGACGCGGGTCGCGCTGGGGCTGGGAGGCATCCTGCCGGTCCGCGCGGCCGTGGAGTTCGCCCGGTACGCGGAGGACCAGGGGTTCGAGTCCTGCTGGCTGCACGAGGCGTATTGGAACCGGGACGCCCCGACCTATCTCGCCGCGATGGGCGTGGCCACGCGCCGGCTGGGGCTCGCGACCGGATGCGTCAATCCATTTACCCGGCACCCGGTCCTCGTGGCGTCCACGCTGGCGACGATCGATGAACTGAGCGGCGGCCGGGCGATCCTCGGGTTCGGGACGGGCTATCCAGCCCGGCTCGATGAGCAGGGCATCTCCCACGATCGCCCGCTCGGCGCGATGCGCGAGAGCATCGGGCTGATCCGCCGTCTCTGGCAGGGGGAGAAGATCACGTTCACCGGCCGCCGCTTCTCGCTCCAGAACGTCGCGCTCACCGTTCGCCCCGCGCACACCATTCCCGTCTACCTCGCCGGGTGGAGGCCGGGGATGCTGCGCATCGCCGGTGAGGTGTGCGACGGATACCTGGCGCGCGCGCTGGAGTCGCCCGCCTCGTGCCGCCGGCTGATCGCCGGCGTGCGGGCCGCCGCCTCGCGCGTGGAGCGCGACCCGGATGGCGTGGATGTCGCGGCGTATCTGCTCTGCGCGGCGGACCCGGACCGGCGCGCCGCCCGCGACGCCATGCGCCGCGATCCGTTCGTCAGCTACCAGTTTGCGGTCATCGACGAGGCCGTGCTGCGCGAGAGCGGCGTCGATCCCGAGAGCAAGCGGCGCATCGCGGAGCCGTTCTTCCGGGGCGACCTCGAGGGCGCGCGCGGGCAGATCGGCGACGCGCTTCTCGACGCGTTTACCCTGGCCGGTTCCCCGGACGATGTGCTGGGGCGCCTCGGCGCTTATGCGGAGGCCGGGGTGCGGCTGCCAATTTTACAGCCGGTGGCGTCCGACGCGACCGGGGTGCGGCGGGTCATCGACGTGGGACGCGAGCACGCCCGCAGCGCGATCGCCGCGCATTGACGGCACCGGCAGCGCGCACCGACAGCACCAGTCCGGGGGGGCGGGATGCCTAATTTTGCCTACTTCTTAGGCACCGAGCAGTTCCAGCCCGAGACGCTCCTCGACCACGCCGTTCAGGCGGAGGCGGCGGGGTTCGATGTGCTGACGGTCTCCGACCACTTCCACCCCTGGGTCGACGATGTCTCCGCCTCGCCCTTCGCCTGGAGCCTGCTTGGGGCGCTGGCCCTGCGCACGCGGCGCGCGCAGCTCGCCACCGCGGTGACCTGCCCCCTGTTCCGCTACCATCCGGGATTGGTCGCCCAGGCGGCGGCCACCGTGGACCGGCTGTCCGGCGGCCGCTTCGCGCTCGGCGTCGGGAGCGGCGAGGGGATCAACGAGCGTCCGCTCGGATGGGAGTTCCCCGGGAACAAGGAGCGGCGCGCCCGCATGGTGGAGGCCGTCGCGATCATGCGGCGGCTGCTGGATGGGGAGAAGCTCGACTTCGCCGGAGAGTTCTACCAGACGCGGGCGGCCAAGCTCTACAGCCCGCCGCTCGGGCGCGTCCCCATCTGGATGGCGGCCGGCGGGGAGCAGTCCGCCGCGCTGGCCGGCCGGATCGCCGACGGGCTGATCGTCAGCGTGAAGGCGCCGCGGGAGGCGCGCGAGCAGGTCATCGACCCGTTCTCACGGGCCGCGCAGACGGCGGAGCGTCCGAAGCCCACGGTGGTCGCGCAGCGGTGGTCGATTCTGGCCCGGGACGAGGACGAGGCGTGGGACGCCCTGGCGGCCTGGCGCGGGCTGCGGGTGGAAGGCCGGCTCGATGAGGTGGACCCGTCCGTCCTGCGGGCCCGGGCCGACTCGATGGACCGGCGCGAGATCATCGGAAAGTACGCGTGGGCCCGCACCCCCGCGGAGCTGGTCGAGGTGTACCGCCCGCTGGTCGAGGTGGGGGCGGATATCGTCTCGGTTCAGGTGACGTCGGTCGACCAGGAAGCGACCATCAGGGTTCTCGGCAACGATGTGCTCCCCGCGCTCCGGCGCCTTGGTCCTCCCGCGTGACTGATGCGGCCCTGATCGCCGTCCCGGGGATCCCCGACGTCCGGCCGGGCATGTCGCTTCCCGACCTGCTCGTTCGGGCCCTCGACGCCGCTTCGCTGCGGCCGGCCACGGGCGACGTGCTGGTGGTGGCGCAGAAGGTCGTGAGCAAGGCCGAGGGCTGCGTCGTCGATCTCGCGGAGGTGACCCCCACGGAGGAGGCCCGCCGCCTGGCCCCCGAGGCGGGCAAGGATCCGCGGCTCGTCGAGGTCATCCTCCGGGAGTCCACCAGGATCGTCCGCGTCCACGCGGGGGTGCTGATCACCGAGCACCGGCTCGGCTTCATCTGCGCCAACGCGGGCGTGGACCACAGCAACGTCGGGTTCGGCCCCGACGCGGTTTGCCTGCTGCCGCGCGATCCGGATGCGTCGGCCCGGGCGATCCGGGCGGCGGTTCGCGCCGCGTTTGACGCGTCGATCGGGGTGATCATCAACGACAGCCACGGCCGGCCGCACCGGGAGGGCGCGGTCGGGGTGTGCATCGGCGCCGCCGGCCTGGAGCCGCTCCACAGCCTGGCGGGGCGTCCGGACCGCTACGGCTACACCATGAGGACCTCGGTCGAAGCCGTGGCGGACGAACTGGCCGCCGCGGCGACGCTCCTCCAGGGGCAGTGCGACGAGGGCATGCCCGCCGTTCTGATCCGCGGCATCCCGGTCGCGGAGGGGGAGGGCGAGGCGAGAAGGCTGCTGCGGGACCCGGCGCTCGACCTGTTTCGCTGACCGTTCTCCTCGGGCGAGGTCAGTCCACCTGCACGACCCGCTTCGCCTTCAAGTCGAATCTCGGCAGCGCGCCCGACGGGACCGCGGCCGCGTCGATGCGGATCCCGCACGCCAGCCGCAGCTGATCGCGGAGCTCGGTCAGGGTTGCCGCCACCACCGCGGCCCCCCACTTCGGCTCGTCCACTTCGACCACCACCCGCAGATCGGTCATCTCCGCGCGCCGCCGCACCTCCAGACGGAACTCGTCGACGCAGTCGAACCGGCGGACCACGTCTTCGATCACGCTGGGGAAGACGTTCATGCCGCGCACGACCAGCATGTCATCGACCCGGCCCAGGATGCCGCCCGCCAGCCGCGCAAAGGTCCGACCGCAGGCGCACCGCGCGTCGAGGACGCGCACCCGGTCGCCGGTGCGGTAGCGGATCACCGGGGAGCCCTCCCGCCCGAGATTGGTCAGGACGAGGTCGCCTTCCCCCGACGCCCCGACGGCTCCGGTCGCGGGATCCAGCACCTCGGCGATGAACTCGCTTTCGTTCAGGTGCACCTCGCCGGCGGCGCACGTGAATCCCGTGGCGCCGACCTCGGTCAGGCCGGTGTGGTCGATGCAGCGCGCCCCCCAGGCCGCCTCGATACGCCGGCGGGTGGCCGCGATGCTGGCCCCCGGCTCGCCCGCGTGAATCGTGACGCGCAGACCGATCGAGGCGGGATCCACTCCGGCCGCGCGGGCGGCCTCCGCCAGGCGCAGCGCGTAAGAGGGCGTGCAGAGCAGCACCGTCGCCCTGGTCTCGACCAGCGCCTTGATGCGCAGCGCGGTGTCCAGCCCCCCGGCCGGGATCGCGAGCGCGCCGATGCGCCGCGCGGCGTCGAATCCCGCCCAGAATCCGATGAATGGCCCAAAGGAAAACGCGGCGAAGATGCGGTCGCCGGCGCCCACCCCGGCCGCGCGGTACACGAACATCCAGCAGCGGGTCCACCAGTCCCACGACTCGGCCGTGTCGAGCCACCGGATCGGCCGGCCGGTCGTTCCCGAGGTCTGGTGGACGCGGACGTAGCGGTCGAGGGGATAGGTCAGGTTGCTGCCGAACGGCGGATGCGCATCCTGGTCCTGGGAGAGCTCGGCTTTCGTCGTGAACGGCAGGCCGCGGAATTGCGTCCAGTCCCCGAGCGCCCTCGGGTCGATTCGGGCGGCGTCCCACTTCCGGCGATAGAAGGGGTTGTTTTCCCCGATCCGGGCGAGCGCGGGCCCAAGGCGCTGCCACTGATAGGCGATGAGGTCTTCCCGCGCCATGCATTCCAGGGTCCGGTCCACGAAGAGCGAGGGATCGTCGACGCGGAGCGCCCGCCCTCTCCCGGTCCGGCCGCCCGGCGTGTCAGGCTCTGGGGGTGGCGATCTCATAGCCTTTGCCGAGGTAGGCCGACTTGATCCCCGGATGGGCGAGCAGATCGCTCGGGGTGCCCCGGAGCACAATCCGGCCCCGCTCCATCACGCAGACGTCGTCGGCAATCGCCATCGCCGCCTTGACGTTCTGCTCGACGCGCAGGCGCTCCAGGGCGTTGACGATCTCGCGGACCAGGAGGGGGGCGAGCCCCAGCGAGGGTTCGTCCAGCAGCAAGACGCGGGGGCGGGACATCAGCCCGCGCCCGATCGCCAGCATCTGCTGTTCGCCGCCGCTCAGGGTGCCGCCCGTCCGCCGGTCGAGGACGGCGAGCGTGGGGAACATCGCCCGGGGACGAGAGACGTCGGCGCGCACGGCGGCGCGGTGGCGCCAGTACCGGTGGTAGCCGCCGAGGAGCAGGTTCTGGCGGACGGTCAGCGTGCTGAAGATCTGCCGGCGTTCGGGGACGAGGCTGATCCCCAGCCGTACGATTTCTTCTGCCGGGAGCCCGGTGATCGGCCGGCCATCCAGGACGATCGCGCCGGCGGACGCCGGGTAGGCGCCGGCGATCGTCCCGAGGAGGGTGGATTTTCCCGCTCCGTTGGGGCCGATGATCGCCAGGATCGCGCCGGCCCGCGCTTCCAGATCGATCCCGTGGAGGACCTCGACGCCGCCGCGCCGTGCGAGGAGCCCGGACACCGAGAGGAGCGGGGCCGTCATCATGGGCGGGTCTCCGGCGTCGGCGCCGCGGCGGGCCCCGCGGCTTGCGGGACGGCGTCTTCCTCCCCGAGGTACGCCGCGATCACCCGGCGGTCGCGCTGCACCGCCTGCGGCGGTCCCTCGGCGATTTTCTCTCCGTAGTCCAGGACGATCACGCGGTCGGCGGCGTCCATGACGACGTCCATGTTGTGCTCGATGACGACAAACGTGACCCCGCCGGCGCGGAGGCGCCGCATCAGGGCCACCAGGCCGCGGGCCTCGGGCGCGCTCAGCCCCGCCGTCGGCTCATCCAGGAGGAGCACGGTGGGGCGCGCGGCGAGCGCGCGGGCGATCTCCAGCAGGCGCTGCTGGCCGAAGGGCAGATCGCGCGCCGGGTCCTGCTCGCGGTCCTCCAGCCCTACCAGGGCGAGCGCTTCCCGTGCCGCGTCGTAGACCTGCCGATCTTCCCGGCGCGCGGCGGGAAGGGCGAGCGCGGCCTGGAGCAGCCCGGTGCGGGTCCAGCGGTGGCAGCCGGCCATCACGTTCTCCACGACGGTGGTCTCGCCGAAGATGAGGGGATTTTGAAACGTGCGGATGACGCCGAGCGCCGCGATCCGCGAGGCGGGCCACCCGGTGATCCGCTGTCCGTGATAGTAGACGTTCCCCGAGGTCGGCGGCAGGAACCCCGTGATCAGGTTGAACAGGGTCGTCTTCCCCGCGCCGTTCGGGCCGATGACGGCGATGATCTCCTGGGGGGCCACGTCGGCGTCGACATCGTGGACGGCGACGACCCCGCCGAACCGTCTGGAGAGGGCCGCGATCCGGAGCGCCGCGGTCACGCGCGCCACTCCTCGGCCGGATCCGCGTCCGTTCCCCCAAGCGCCGGAAGCGGATGCGCGGGCGCGTGCCGGAGGTCGATCGCCCCCCGGACGAGCCCGCGCGGGAAGAAGATCATGATCAACACCAGCAGGACGCCGTAGATCGCGGTCTGATACTCGCCGCCCACCCGCGGGAAGACGCGGGGCACCTGGGCGCGGATCACCTGATCGAGCACCGTCACCGCCGCCGCGCCGAAGAGCCCGCCCCAGATGTTCGTGAGGCCGCCGACCACGGCCATGATCAGGAAGAACAGCGAGGCGTATAACGCGAAGGGCGAGGGGCTGATGAACCGGATGTAGTGAGCGTACACGGCGCCGGCGAGGGCGGCGTAGGCCGCGCTCGCGACGAAGACCTGCATCTTGTAGCGCGACACCTCCACCCCCAGCGCCGCCGCGGCGATCTCGCTGCCGAGGATCGCGCGGAGCGCGCGCCCGGTGCGGTGCGCCGTGATGTTCCGGGCCAAGAGGAGGGTGCCCAGGGCGAGGGCCCAGATCAGATAGTAGAACTGGCGGTCGGTGGCCGCGCCGATTCCGATCCCGAGGGCGGGGATGTCCCTGAGGCCGTTGCCGCCCCCGGTCACCGCGACCAGCTGCACCATCAGCACGTTCACAATGATGCCGAATCCGAGTGTGGCCAGGACGAAAAAGTGCCCGGCCAGGCGGAGCGCCGGCAGCCCGACGGCGTAGGCCACGGCCGCGACGGCGGCGGTGGCGGCCGGGATCGTGAGCCATGGGCTCCAGCCGAGCCCGCGGCTCAGCAGCGCGGACGCGTACGCCCCCAGCCCGTAGAACGCCGCCTGCCCGAGGGACACCTGTCCCGAGCAGCCCAGGAGGATCAGCCCCAGGGTGACGATGGCGTAGAGCCCGATGATGTTCAGCAGCGTCAGCGCGTAGGCCGTCGAGACGACCAGGGGGAGCGCGGCGACCGCCGCCGCAAGCAGCGCGAAGCCGGCCCGCTCCCGCGTCACGCCTGCCTCCGGCCCCCGCTGCGCCCGCCCATGTTACGCCTGTCTCTGCTGGCCGTGGACCAGTCCTTCCCGTTGAAGGAAGAGGACGGCGAGCAGGACCAGGAAGGTGATGGCGGTCCCATACCCGGGGGAGAGATATCCGGTGGTCAGGGCTTCGATGATGCCGACGAGATACCCGCCCAGCACCGCTCCCGGCGCGTTCGCGAGGCCGCCGATGACCGCGGCGACAAACCCCTTGAGCCCCAACGCCAGGCCCATGTCGTAGGTCGCGCCGGTGATCGGGGTCATGACGATGCCCGCCACGGCCCCCAGCCCGGCGCTGAGGGTGAATGCCAGGAGCGACATCCGTCTCGGGCTGATGCCCACGAGCCGCGAGGCGAAGGCGTTGTCCGCGCACGCCCGGACCGCTGCTCCCGGGATGGTGCGGGCGAAGAAGACGAACAGCGCCGCGACCACCGTCAGCGACAGCGCGATCGCCCAGATCGCCTGGCGGATGAGCACGCCGCCCAGGAGCACCAGCGCCGGCCCGGGGGTGAACTCCGGCAGCGGATACGGATCGGCGCCCCAGAGCATCAGGGCGATCCCGCGAAACGCCATCGAGACCCCGAAGGTGATGATGATGAGGGTGAGCGGGTGCGCGCCGTACGCCGGCTGGATGGCCAGCCGCTCGGTCAGCGCGCCCAGCGCGCAGACGGCCGCGACCGCGATCAGCGCCGCCGCCCCGAGCGGGAGGTGCCAGGCCAGCAGCGTGGCGCAGAACAGCGCGCTCAGCATCGAAAACTCGCCCTGGGCGAAGTTCAAGATCCCGGTCACGCTGTAGATGAGGACGAATCCGAGCGCGACGAGCGCGTACAGGCTCCCGGTCGTCATGCCGGTGAGGAGGAGCTGAGGGAGCAGGGCGGACACGGCAACGAGGGCGGGCCGGTCAGGGCGCCTGCGCCGCCCCGGCTCCGGCTACTTCCAGATGTCCCAGCTGCCGTGCTTGATCACCACGAGCACCATGTCCTTGGTGGACAGCCCGTTGTGATTCTGCGGCGACATGGTGAACACGCCGCCGGTGCCGAGGAATCCCTGGAGGTGCTCCAGGTACTCCCGCACCCTGGCCTTGTCCGGTCCGACATGCCGGACCGCGTCGAGGAGCATCGTGATCCCGTCGAACGCGTGCCCCCCGAAGGTGTTCGCCGTGTACCTGTTGGCCGCTTCGAAGTCCCTGGCATACTTCTCCAGCAGCGCCTTCTGGGGGTCGCCGGCCGGGAGCTTGCCGGCGACCAGCAGCTTGCCGGCGGGGAACACCACTCCTTCCGCCGCCGGACCGGCCAGCTGGATGAACGCCCGGTTGGCGATCCCGTGAGATTCTAAGATGGGCACCTGCACCCCGAGCTGGCGGATGTTCTTCGCCGCGATCGCGGCCGTCGGCGGCGTGCTCCACACCACCATCGCTTCGGGGTTCTTGATCCGGGCGCGGGCGACCTGGGCGCTCAAATCGGTGTCGATCGCCGCGAACGGCTCCGTGTCCACGACCGTGATCCCGCGCTGGCGGGCGTATGTGCGGAACCCCACCAGGCCGTCCTGGCCGAAGTCGTCGTTCCGGTAGAGAAACGCAAACGTCTTCACGCGCAGCGCGACGAGGTACTGCATGGCCGTCGCGGCGGCAAGGTCGTTCCGCTGCGGCATCTGGAACACCCACGCGCGGGCGGGGACGCTGAGCGTGGTGCTGGCCGCCACGGACATGAACGGGATCTCCGCGGACATCGCGTAGTCGGCCATCGGCTGCGACTCCGGGCTCGTCGTCCCGCCCACCACGGCGACCACGCCGTCCTCGGTCACCGCTTTCTTCATTAGAAGCACCG
>WNGC01001775.1_pt1 | contig 25557 bp, 23 predicted proteins | sample 5400051 | NCBI WGS metagenome assembly WNGC01 (sample SAMN13153368, study PRJNA577476) | soil metagenome | isolation source: 20 cm soil or saprolite under grassland replicate 2 | place: USA:California | collected 2016-06-15
CTGATGCAGCTCCTGCAGGAACCGGAATATTTGCCTTATCTTGTCGCGATCTTTTGCCGAAGCGCTCATGAATTCCTGGTAGGCAGGCTTGGTTATTGGTTTCACCATCGTCTCATAGCCGAGCGCGACCACGGTGAGGACTACATCACATTCCAGGGTTTAGCCGCCAGCCTGCTTGGCAGCGGCCGGCCCACCGAGGCTTGACCTTGCCTAGCCTTGGCATGAGAGTATCCGAGCGTCATGACTCACCAGCGCACACCGTTCGATAGTATCGAGGGATCGCTCGAGTATGTCGGCCTGCTGCGCGAAGCGGTGCAGGAGGCCAAGGATTCGGTCGGAGAAGAAGCCGCGCGCGCCGGGTCCGAAGGGGCGGTGCGCCAGCTCGAAGCGTTGCGCCTTGTGAGCTACAAGTTGGATCGACTCGGCGGGCACGTCGACGCCACCCACAGGCTCCTCCAAGACCTACGCACGCTTCGGCGGTTGCTCCGGGGTGAGCGGCAGAGCGTGGACGAAGCACCTGCTTTTTCGACCGAGAACGCTCCAAGAACGAGGAGGCGATCTTGACTGCGCAATTTGCACTTGGCGCGCCCGCATGCTGCATTCTCCGACTTCGACGGTAATGGGCCCGCGAACTGGCTGGAATATCTGCGCCGCGGAGGTGTCCACACAGTGGATAAACCTATTTGCGAAGGGAAGGGCAATGACTATTCCGGCGCGCGTGCTGCTGTCGTGGAGAACCGCCTGGCTGGCGATGTCGTTCGCGACGGTTCTCCTTTTGCCTCCAATCGCGCGGGCGCAGACGACTATTAGCGTTACCGCGACTTTCACACCGCTTGCTTACTACTTCGACGGGGGAAGCGCAAACGCTGCGATCACGCTAACTCGCGGCAGGACTTACATTTTCAGTCTACAGGGGTCCGTTCTAGGCCATCCCTTCCGCATTCAGACGGTGACCGGCAGCACGTCCGGCACGCTCTACCCGGGCGTCACCAACAACGGCGCGCAGAGCGGCAACGTCACGTTCAGCGTTCCGCTGGATGCGCCGGACACTCTTTACTACCAGTGCGGCGTGCACTTCGGCATGGCGGGCACGATCAACATCGTTAACGCGCCCATGGCCGGGGCGCGGGTCTGGTCGGACTTCGACGGCGACGGCAAGGCCGACATCCTGTGGCGCAACATCTCGACTGGCGAGAATTACATCTGGCTGATGAACGGGCTGAGCACCGCTTCCCAAGGTTCCGTCAACTTTGTGGATCCGGCCTCGGGCTGGCAGGTGCAGGGAATCGGTGACTTCGACGGCGACGGCAAGGCCGACATCCTGTGGCGCAACTCCTCGACGGGCGAGAATTACATCTGGCTGATGAACGGGCTCGGCACCGCCTCCCAAGGTTCCGTCAACTTTGTGGATCCGGCCTCGGGCTGGCAGGTGCAGGGGGTCGGCGACTTCGACGGTGACGGCAAGGCCGACATCCTGTGGCGCAACACCTCGACCGGCGAGAACTACATCTACCTGATGAACGGTCTCACGATCGCCAGGCCGGGTTCGATCAATTCTGTGAGCGATCAGGCCTGGCAGGTGAAGGGGATCGGCGACTTCGACGGCGATGGCAAGGCCGACATCCTGTGGCGCAACTCCTCGACGGGCGAGAATTACATCTGGCTGATGAACGGGCTGAGCACCGCTTCCCAAGGTTCCGTCAACTTTGTGGATCCGGCCTCGGGCTGGCAGGTGAAGGGGATCGGCGACTTCGACGGCGATGGCAAGGCAGACATCGTCTGGCGCAACTCAACGAGCGGCGAGAACTATCTCTATCCGATGGATGGCACGACGATCAAGCCGACCAGGGGGTCCTTCAGAACCGTTGCCGACCTCGCGTGGCAGATCGTCGCCGTGGGCGACTACGACGGCGACGGCAAGGCCGACGTGCTCTGGCGCCACGCGACGTCGGGCGAGAACTATCTCTACCCGATGGACGGCACGGCGATCAAGGCATCGGAGGGTTACCTGCGGAGCGTGCCGCAGCCGAACTGGCAGATCCAGAACCCGCCGCTGCCGCCGCCCACGCCAACGGGAACGGTCGTGACCCTCACGCCGGTGGCTGACATCTGGTCCGGCACTGGCGTCACCGCGGAGGTGCGGCAGTGGTTTGCGAATCCGGCCACGAACGTCGGCTGGCCAGCCTCAATGAGGGGCGTATTGATACAGCAGCCCGACCAGGCTCGCCGAGTAGCTGCGCGGGCCGGCGCCGAGAAAGACGGCTTCTGAGCCGAGGACGAGCGGCAGGCCGTCGTAGTGCCAGTCCTCGAACGCGGCGCGATCGTAGCGGTAGTAGAAGCGCAGCGCCGAGTTCCTGTCGAGCGCGAATCTGAGGCTCGCTTCCAGCGTATTCTGGCGGAATCGCATGTCGGGCATGCCCTCGCCGGCGGCTAAGGCGGCCGCGGCCCCGCCCGCGATGGCGCCGCTCGAGGCGAAGCTGTAGCGCGTGCGGTAGGGCGAATACAGGTAGGTGTAGCCGGCCTCGAGGACCGCGCCGCCGAAGGCGTAGCGAAACCCCAGGCCGACGGTGTGAGTGTCGTCGTGCGACTCTTCGTCCCAGCGGTTGGCGAGCGGATACACGGCGCCGCCAGCGTTGGGATCGCCCGAGAGGTAGCCGGCGGGATCGTCGTTGATCGACGCCATGCGGTTGCGCGCGCGCTCGAGGCCGTAATGCGCGTAGGCCGAGGCGCTGGGGCGCGGCTGCCAGTTCCATTCCAGGTTGAAGGCGTATTTGCGCTCGTCGAGCCGCCCGTAGGCGGCGCCGTACTCGTTGCTCTGGACCTTCCCTGCCACCGCGAGATCCATGTCGGAGCGCAGCAGGAAGTTGACGCGCGCGTTGAGCGCGCGCTGCTCCCGGTCTGCGAGATCGTACTTGCGGAGCTGCGCCAGGGTCGCCGGCGTATCGAGGGAAGCCGATGGCGCGTAGAAAGCCGCGTTGGGATCGTAGTTGTAGTCCCCGCCGGTTCGCCGAGCATGCTCGTACGACAGCCGAATCGTCGCCCAGGCGAGGTCGCGGTTGTTCAGCCCCACGCGGTAGCGCTTCTCCACGGTCCTGGCGGCTTCTCGGTACCGGCACTCGTTGTTCTCCCTCTCGTAGCCGAGCGTGAGGTTGGTGCGGCGCAGGAGCTGGTAGTCGCCTTCCAGGCCGTGGTTGGCTTTGTCGCACTCGAAGGGAATGCTGCTGAGCTGCGCGCGAAAGATGTTGTCGGGCACGATGTTGTTGACTGCGCCGTCGAGCCCCAGGTAGCCCGATTGCCCGGTCTGCGGATTGAACGCCGCGTAGCGCGTCTTGTTGCTCTCCTCGTAGCGCCGCCATTTTGCCTGCAGCGACAGATCGCGCAGCGGCGCGAACGAGGCGCTGACATGGGTGAGCCGGGTATCGATGCGGGCGTCCGCGCTCTTCTGGCTAAGCGCAGCGGTGCTGTTCCACCGCGCGAGGTCCACGCTGCCCAGGGTTCCCGAGTTCACCGTCGGCGCGATCAGGTCGTCGTCCTGCGTCATCCTTCCCCAGGAAACGCCGCCGGAGACCCGGCCGCGCATTGGCAGCGTTGCGCCCAGGTCGAGCTTCAGATTGTGAGAGTCGTTATCGGGATAAAGGTCGGTGCGCCCGCGCTGCATGACCGCGGGATCGCCCACCGTCAGCGGGTTCTCCCACGTCAGCGTGCCGATGCCGTTGCGGAAAAACGAGCCGGCGTAGGCCAGGTTTGCCTGGAACGCGTCGCCTGCCCATTGCATCCCGGCGAGCACCTCGTGGGTCTTGTAATCGATCGGCTCGATCGTTTCCGCGAACGGCGTGCCCGGAGTGGAAGATGCGCCGCCGGAGGCCCGCGTGCCGTCCTTGCGGTCCTGCGCGTAGCGGGCGTAGAAGCGCCAGTTGGCATCGGGCGTGACATCGACGTCGAGCCCGGCCTTTCTTCGGGTGAATCCGATCGCGAAGGGCGAGGCCGATTGCAGCGCGGCGTTGACCTGCGCGCCCGTGTTGTTGCCCGGCGTGAGGCCCGGCACCAGGGTCAGGTTGCCGCTGCCCGCGCCCTGGAACACGGTGCGCGCCCGGTCGGTGAACGATGTCGGCGTCTGGATGAAAAAGACGCTGCCGCGGAAATCACCGTGCCGCCCGAAGCTCGCGCGGTAGTGCTGGTCGTCGCGGCCGACGGCCCCCGCAGTCAGGTCGAAGTAATGCGCGCTGGCGGCGCGCTCGAGCCCGAAGCTGAAGTGGTTGAGCACGAAGCCGTCGCGATAGTCCCCGTAGTTGCGGATCTGCGGCGCGTCGCCCTCGCCCCGGAGCACGCCGAACTCCGTGGCGAGCCGGTAGCTCCAGTCGCCGCCGAAGCGCGCGGGCGGAAGCACCTCGTAGGGCCATTCGTAGAGCAGGCCGCTCGGCGTGCGCGAGGGCTCCGGGAGCAGCAGCGACTTCCCGCGCTCGTCGCGGATCGAGGTGGGGTCGCCGGCGACCGCGCCGTGGGTGAAGAAGGCGCACGCCGCGCTCAGCGCCGCAAGCGCCGCGCTAGCGGTGGAACCGCGCACCGGACGGATGGTTCGAGCCATGGATCTGCGCGTGGCAGTTGCTGCAGCTGCGGTTGAAGGCGCGCTCGTCGGGCACTGCGCCGCGCGGCAGGTTAGAGCGCGTGATCAGGGTCGCCGGATGCGAGACGTTGGCGTGGCACTGCTGGCAGAGGAAGGGGCGCGCCACCACGAGCAGGCTTTCCTGGCTCGAGCCGTGGGGCAGATGGCATTCCAGGCAGTTCTTGCGGACCGGCGCGTGTTCCCAGATGAACGGGCCGCGCTTCTCGCTGTGGCAGGTGTAGCAAAGCTGGTTCACGCTGTCGGCCTTGAGCAGCGGCCGGGCGGCCGAGCCGTGCGGGTTGTGGCAGTCGGTGCAGGAGATCTTTCCCTCCAGCAGCGGCATGTGGGAGCGCTTGCGAAACTCCATGCGCTGCTGCTGGTGGCAGCCGAAGCAGGTGTCGTTGACGCTGCTCCGCGCGAGGAGCCCGGAAGCGGAAATCTCCGCCATGGGATTGTGGCAGTCGCTGCAGCTCAGGCGGCTGCGGTCGTGCATCGAGCCGTGCCAGAAGATGCGCTCGCCGCCCTGGTGGCACTGCAGGCACTGCGCGTTCTGCGCCTCGACCGGCACGTCGCGCCTGCGGGTGAAGGCGATGATCGCGGTCTTATCGGTCGCGTCCTCGAGATGCCGCGCGCCTGGCCCGTGGCAGGCCTCGCAGCCTTTCTCGGCGAGCGCATTCTTCGGGTTCGAGCGGAATATTTTTGCGTGGACGGTGTGCGCCCAGTGCTCCTGCTCCAGCGCATGGCAGGCGACGCAGCGCGCCTCGCCTACGTAGCCGTCCTGGGCCATGCTGCCCGTTGACACCGCGCAGCACAGCGCGAAGCGCGCGAGAAGGCGCAGAACTCCTCCCGATAATTCGGTCACTGTATCGGACTGGCCTCCAGATGGATCAACGTGTCGAAGCACGCGAGACCATGGATCGACATGGCGATGTCGATGTTCGGAAATGCGGCAGGCGTGGGTACGACGCCGCTGTCGAAGGAGACGAGCGCTGCGGAGTTCGATGTCCTCAGATCGAGGAACATACGCTGGCCCGGCAAAGGATTCGCCCATGGACCAGGCACGTTCCGTCGATAGAACCCAAAGCCCTGATATGACGTCTGATCGCCAGTTGGCGTCAGGACGTTCCAACGCACATTCACGACCGCATATTCATTCACCTCTTCCGGCCCCGTAGCCGAAGACGTTCGAATCGGCACCAGCGCAAACTTGCCTGTCATTGGTTGAGGCGACTGCACGGGGCATTCACAGGGCGACCAGCAGCCGACTTGATGCGTGCTGCCGTCATCCACGTGATACTCAGATATCTCGGTCGCCGGCACGGGCGCCGCCGCAACGCGGAACACCATATCGAAGCCGACCATCATATGGATCGAGACCGTGAGATCGATCTGCGGAAAATTCACCGTCGACTGTACCCATCCGCTATCGAAGTGCTGCACCGGCTGCCCCTCAATCGTGAGATCGAGTTCCAGCCGCTGCGCTCTTGACGCGAACGGCCCGATGCCATGAAGTACGCCGGAACCCGTGACGCGCAGCTCATTGGTCGCGTCGTTCTTGAGGCGCACCAGCCAGTTCACATCATCCACCCGATAGTCAAACATCGTGCCCGCCGAACGCGGGCTGTAGATCGGTGTAAGAGCCATCGTCCCGCGGACCGTGCCTTGAAACATGACCGGACAAAGCGCTGGCGGGAAGCAGCCCTGGGTGTAAGCGGCGGCCGGTGAGAGGCGGTACACCGGCGCACTGCGTGTGGCGGGTGACGGCGCCGCAATCGCGACAGAAACCGCAATAACGAACGACATCGTTGCGCATGCAATCCCTGCACGGAAGAAGCTTCGCAACATGTATGCGCTCCTTTCTGTGAAAACAACCGCAGTTATCAGCTTGCGATCGCGTAGGAGTCTGTCACAAAGTCATGATCTCCGACGAGCCACCAGCCCGCGCCTGTGACTTTACCGGAACCGTAGATGCTCCGAATGGACTACGTCGAGTCTGGACGCAAAGACCATCCAGGTTTACGAAAGGCGCCGATTATTGGCGGGGTACAGGGGGTAATGTCATCGTGCTTACTAGATGCGTTTGTCAGCTAACAGCAGACTCGGCCCGCCAATACCCGCTTCGGCAACGGCGCCGCGATCGACGCGGACGTCGTGCAGCTGATCAACGAGGTCTACGAGGCAAACACCGCACGCGAGCCATGGCAGGCTGGTGACCTGATGCTTGTGGACAACGTCCGCACCGCGCACGGCAGGGAGCGCTTCGAGGGACCGCGCGAAGTGCTCGTCGCTGGCCGACGCGGTGCACGTGGCCGACTGCTCGCCGACGATTGAGGTGACCGCCAGCTGATGATGGCGATACGGCGCGCTGCGCTGCTGCTGGTGCTTGCCGTGCTCTGCGGCAGCGCATGCGCGCAGCCAGTGGTCAACGTGTACTCGTCGATGGCGGAGAAGGATCTGCGCCGTCTGGTTGCTGAGTTCGAGCGCCGCCATGGCATCAAGGTCAATCTCTGGCGCTCGGGGAAGAATCGTATCCTGCAGCGCGTGCTGTCCGAAGCGCGCGCCGGCCGGCAAGAAGTCGACGTGATCCACAATCCGGCGCCGGAGATGGAGGCGCTGCACCGGGAGAAGCTGCTGCAGCCGATGCGCTCGCCGCGCTTGGCCGAGCTGATTCCGCAAGCCGTGGCCGCGCATCGCGAATGGGCGGGACCGCGCGTGTACCTCTTCGTGCAGGCCTACAACACGCGGCTAGTGGACAAAGCCGACCTGCCCAAAACGTACGTCGACCTGCTGCATCCGCGCTGGAAGGGCCGCATCGCCATCGAGGGCAAGGAGCAGGAATGGTTCTACACACTCGTGCAGGCGATGGGTGAAGCGGAAGGGCTCAAGTTCTTCCGCGCACTCGCGGCCAATGGCCTGCAGGTGCGAATGGGCAACGCATTGCTCACCAACCTCGTTGTCGCCGGTGACGTGCCTTTCGCTCTCACTCTGTACAGCTATTTGCCGGAGCAGCAGCGCCGCGCGGGTGCACCGGTCGACTGGATCGCGCTCGCGCCAACGATCGCCGCCACCGACGCCGTAGGAGTCGCGGCGCGCGCGCCGCATCCGCAAGCCGCCGCGCTTTTCTACGAATTCATGCTCGGCGATGGCCAGTCGCTGATGGCGGAGATGGGCCACGTCATCTCCCACCGGCGCATCGCGCTGCAGCTCGAGCGCTACCAGCTTAAGTTCATCGATCCCGCCGCAGTGATCCAGGATTACGATCGCTGGACGAAGATCTTCGAGGACACCATCTACAACCGGCAATGACCAGCGCGCGAGAAAACGAGCTTCTGACCCGTACTGGCGCTGGTACGCTGATGGGCGAGCTTTTCCGGCGCTACTGGCTGCCCGTGCTGCTCGCCGCCGAGCTGCCCGAGCCCGATTGCGCGCCGGTGCGCGTAAAGCTGCTCGGCGAGCGCCTTATCGCCTTGCGCGATACCGAGAACCGGCTGGGACTGATCGATGAGTTCTGTGCGCATCGCGGCGCGTCGCTCTGGTTCGGGCGCAACGAGGAAGGGGGGCTGCGCTGCGCCTACCACGGCTGGAAATACGACACCACCGGCCAGTGCGTAGAGATCCCCTCGGAGCCGGATGACCCGCGTCTTTGCCAGCGCATGAAGCTGAAGAGCTATCCGCTTATCGAGCGCGGCGGCGTGCTCTGGGCGTACCTCGGACCAGCGGAGAACCAGCCGGCACCGCCGGCATACGAATGGATCGATGTGCGCGACGAGCAGCGCCACGTGAGCAAGCGCCTGCAGGAATGCAATTACCTGCAGGCGATGGAAGGCGGCCTCGATTCCATCCATTCGACCTTTCTGCATCGCTACTCGGTCGAGGACGATCCGCTGCTCAAGCGCGATCCCGAGAGCGCGGCGATGCTGAAGGGCGATCCGAGCCCGGCGTTCCTGCCGCTGACCGCGCCCGGCGGGCTGCACATCTGCACGCGCCGAAAGGTCGGCGAGGATCGCTACTTCTGGCGCGTCACCCAGTTCCTCATGCCGTGCTTCAATCTTTTCCCGCCCTACGGCGACAATCCGTGCGGCGGCCACGCCTGGGTACCGAGCGACGATGAAAACTGCTGGGTGTTTAGCATCGACTACCATCCGGGGCGCGCGCTGACCGCGGCGGAGCTCGAGGGCGCGCGCAACGGACGCGGCGTGCATGTCCCGCTGGTTGCAGGCAGCTTCCTGCCGGTGGCGAACCGACGCAATGATTACCTGATCGACCGCGCGGCGCAGAAGGCGCGACGCACCTTTTCGGGCGTGCTGGGAGTGGGCGTGCAGGACGCCGCGATCCAGGAGAGCATGGGCGTCATCGCCAATCGGCCAGCCGAGCATCTCATGGCCACCGACAAGGGCATCGTCATGACGCGCCGGCGCCTCCTCGGTGCCGCGAACGGGCTCGCCGGGGGGAAAACCCCGCCGGGGCTCGATCCTGCCGCGCAGCGCGTGCGCGCCCTCTCGCGCGTCGCGCCGCGCGCCATGCCGGTGGAAGAGCTGCTCGCGTGAGATGGCTTTGCGCGTTGCTGTGCGCGGCGCTAATACCGGTGGCCGCTGCGGCCGACGCGGTGTCCGCAATTGCACTCTATGCGGGCCGCGACCGCGCCGAGCGCCTGGTTGACGGTGCGCGCAAGGAGGCGACGCTCAACCTCTACACGTCGCTCACGGTCGAGGACATGGCCGCCCTCAATTCCGTCTTCGAAGCGAAGTACGGCATCAAGATCCGCATGTGGCGCGCGGCGTCGGACAAGGTGCTGCAGCGCGTGCTCACCGAAGCGAAGGCCGGGCGCCATGACGTCGACATCGTCGAGACTAACGCGCCGCCGCTCGAATCGCTGCATCGCGAAGGAGTGCTGCAGGCGGTGCGCTCGCCCCATCATGCCGAGCTGATTCCTGCGGCGCTGCCCGCGCACGGGGAGTGGGTCGGCTCGCGGCTCAACGTCTTCGTGCAGGCTTACAACACGCGGCTGGTGGATAAAGCGGGGCTGCCCAAGAGCTACGCCGAGCTTTTGCATCCCGGGTGGAAAGGCCGCCTTGGCATCGAGGCCGGTGATGAGGACTGGTTCGCCGCGGTAGTGACGGCGCTCGGCGAGGCGGAAGGGCTGCATCTTTTCCACGAGCTTGTTGCCGCGAACGGCATTTCAGTACGGCGGGGGCACACGCTGCTCGCCAACCTGGTCGCCTCCGGCGAAGTGCCGCTTGCGCTTACGGTGTACAACTTCACCGCCGAGCAGCTCAAGCGCAAGGGGGCGCCGCTCGACTGGTTCGTGATCGCCCCCGCCATTGCGCGCGCCAACGGCGTCGCCCTCGCGCGGCGTGCCCCGCATCCGCATGCGGCGCTCCTCTACTACGACTTCATGATCAGCGACCAAGGCCAGCGCATTCTGCAGGAGCGCGGTTTCGTGCCAGCGCGCCGGGTGCTGCAAGGTCCGCTCGGCGCCGAGCCGCTCAGGATCGTCGATCCGGCACTCATGCTCGACCACGCCGAGAAATGGGGCCGGCTCTACGAATCCGTCTTCCTTTCCCAGCGGCGCTGACGCCGGAGGCCAACATGATCATCGACTTCGATTCCCATCTGCGCGAAGGCTATTTCATGGACGAGGTGTACAAGCTCGACGGGCCGTACGAGCGCTTCAGGCCCGTCAAGCTGAACGATGGCCGCACGCACAACACGAGGTTTCTGCATTCCCTCGATCCCATCAGCCCCCAGGGTCACGCCGCGCACCGGCATCCGTACATCTACGACCCGAAGACAAATTGGCGCGGCGGCGACGTCGCCGCACGGCAGGTGGGCGGCTACGACATGGCGCGCCGCCGCGAGGACATCCGCAAGGAAGGCATCGACAAGCAGCTGATATTCCCGACCCAGATCACGGTCGCCACCTCGAACATCGGGGGGCTGGGGCGCGAGTGCGCGCGCCTGTTCAACGACTGGGTCGCGAAGCTGGTGAGGGGTCACGATGAGGTTTTTCTGCCGGTCGCGATGGCGCCGGCGGGGTGTCCCGAGGCCATGGCCGACGAGTTGCGGCGCTGCGTGAAGGAGCTCGGCTTCAGGACCTCGCACCTCGTGCCCTACTGCGGTACGCGCAATCTGGACGATCCGAGCTTCTACCCCTATTACCAGATGGCCGAAGAGTTCGACGTGCCGCTCTTGTGCCATCCGAACAGCAACGGCGAGCTGATCGACCGGTTCGACAATTTCTACAAGACTCACGTGCTCGGGCGCCCGACCAATTGCAGCGCGGCGCTGGTGGCGCTGGTGCTGGGCGGCGTATTCGAGAAATTCCCGAAGTTGAAGGTAGTGTTCTTCGAATGCGGCGCCGAATGGATCCTTTACTGGATGCACCGCATGGACGACGACTGGGAATGGGCCAGGGACTTCCCGCAGATTTCGGGCATGCTCAAGATGGCGCCCTCGGAGTACCTGCGCCGCAACTGTTACGTGACCTGCGAGGCGGACGAAGCCGATCTCGCGAGGCCGATCGCCGAGCTGGGCGAAGATCACATTCTCATGGCGAGCGACTATCCGCATTTCGACTCGGAGTTCCCGCATACCGTCGCAAACATCCGCGCGCGAAAAGATCTCACTGAGCGGCAGAAGAACAAGATTCTCGGCGAGAACGCGGCGCGCCTGCTGCGGCTCTAGCCGCTTTCGCCCCGTGCTGCTTCGCTTCCTGATTCTGCTCGGCCTGGCGGTTGCCCCGGCAAGCTTCGCGGTCGAGCCGACGCCCGGCGTTCTCGCGGTCGCTTCCTACACGGGCGCGGATCGCACCGAACGCCTGATCGGCGCAGCCAAGAGGGAAGGCGAGCTGATGCTGTACTCCTCCCTCACGCAGGACGATCAGCTCAAACTCGTCGCGGCCTTCAGGCGCCGCTACGGGGTCAGCGTGAAGTTCTGGCGCGGCAGCCAGGCGCACATCGTGCAGCGCGTGCTCAGCGAAACGCGCGGGGGTCGTTTCGAGTTCGACGTGCTCGAGACCAACGCCCCGCAGATCGAGGCGCTCGCGCGCGAAAAGCTGCTGCAAAAGATGAACTCACCCTATATCGAGCAGGAGCTGCTGGCCGAAACCGTGCCGGCGCATGGCGAATGGGCAGCCGACCGGCTCAATCTGCTGGTGTACGCCTACAACAGCAACGCGGTGAAGCTCACGGACGTGCCGAAATCCTGGCAGGACCTGCTCGACCCGAAATGGAAAAAGCGCATCGGCGTGGAATCCACCAACGTTGAATGGTTCGCCGCTCTGGTGAAGTCGTTCGGCGAGAAAGCGGGGCTCGAGCTGTTTCAGCGCATGGCCGACAACGGGCTGGCGGTGCGCACCGGCCATACGCACAGCACCGGCCTGGTCATCGCGGGCGAGATCCCGGTGATGCTCGGCGTCTACAGCCACGACGTCGACCGAATGAAGGCCAGGTCCGCGCCGGTCGACTGGTTCGTCCTGCCGCCGGCCGTCGTGCTGCCCTCCGCGGTCGCGGTCTCGCGGCGCGCACCGCACCCCAGCGCCGCGGCGCTTTTCTACGACTACATGCTGACCGAGGGCCAGCGCTTCTACACGGATGTACACCGCGTGCCGGCGAACAAGAACTATGACACGCCGGTCCGGCGCCTTGTGCGCGAGCGCCAAGCCGTCGAGGTCGTGAATGCGCAGGAGGCGATCGACGACTACGAAAAGTGGTATGACCTCTACAAGCGCATCATCGTCGACCGGTCGCAGCACTAAGAACGTGCACAATGCATCGATGGGAAAGGGTCTTGTCGGATTACCATAGCGGCCTCGCGCGTGGCGCTGCGCACCCACCTTGGGGTAGGGAACAATGGCAACCCTGTTGCTCGATCGCGGGCTCATCGATGAGATCAGGCGCATTGAGCGCGCTACCGGACGGGATACGTAATCTGGCGGGCTTTGGCGCGGCATTATCGGATTACATCGCCCGCGGCGATGCCGTTGGCCCCGTGCGCGCCGCTCACACGCTGAAGGGCGTATGCCAGCAGCTCGGCGCCCAGGCGCTCGGCGATTTGTTCGCCGAGATCGAGCGCAGCGCCAAGGCCGGAGACTACGCCGAAGCGAAGCGCAAGTTCGAGGGCAGTGCTGGTCTGATCGCGCAGTCGCTAGAGGCGCTAAAGCAGGCGTAGGTATTTCAGGGGAGCAGGTCACGTTTGCGGACAACGTAATCCCGCGTCTGCCGTGCACCGAATCAAAGCCCTTGCGGTGATCGCATGACCGACCTTGCTCAGATGCAGCACGTCGCCTGGCCTTACACGAAGGACCTCTGTGCGCTCAGAACGGAAGGCAGCTGTCAGATCCGCAACACTCAGCCCCGCGGCCAGCGCCTCGCTGGCTATGAACTGGTGAATGTCCTCATATTGGTAGTCATCGAGCTGGTGAAGCAAAGGAAATATCGCTACCAAGCCGGGAATTCCATGCTCCGATAGCAGCTTGCCGAGACGACTAATCGCCTCCGCAACCTCTTTTCGGAGTGCGCGATCGGTACCGATCCAGCGGTAGTAATCAACGCGCAAACGACCGCTAAGCTTCCGAAAGAGAAGCGATCGATCAAGCAGCGGCATTGGCTCCGGCAACTCGATGCTTCCCAGGCGACGTGGTGGAAGCCGCTGATAGCCGCCCCGCGGAAGACGACCAGATGGATCGAAGAGTGGAAGCTCGCCGCTAAAGTCGTCAAAGTCATTAAGGCAGAAGGCGAGGATCACTGCATCGGGATTGAGCTGCCAACCTCTCCTTTCTAACATGCGAACTTCCTGGCTAGTCTTGTAGCCCAGCACCGACAAGTTCAATACCTCTGTCGGCATGCCGTTCGCTGTAAGCTGCGTTTCGATTAGCTGACCGAATGTATCCTCGTAATCTACCCCGAGCCCAAAAGCCACCGAGTCACCCAGCAAGAGAATCCGCCGTTTCCCCCTCTTCTCCAGCCGTACATCGTGATTGGCGCGGAAACCCTGAGCATTAACGCGATAGATCGTTCCGTCGCGTTCGACCGCAGCGCCTGGACGCAGCTCGTACTTCAACACGGGATCGTCGCTAGCGATGTGTAAACGGAGGGTAGCGCGCTCGACGGTCTCGTTCGCCGATGAGGTGTTGGTCAGCGCTTCCCGGGCCCGAAGAAAGCCTTCGACGAGCACAACTCCAGCCGCGAGCCCAAAACAGACTAGTCCCGTCCTAATGAATAATTCTCTATGCCTTGGAATGGTGTTCGCCATGCGCCTCACACCATCGAGGGCAGTGCCGGTCTGATCGCGCGGTTGCTAGAGGCGCTGGAGCGCGCGTAGGCGGGTCGCCCGGCCTGGCGCACCCGAGCCTTTGATCTGCGTGCGGTGCATGACGCGGCGCGCCTTGGGGTCGAATGCGTCGCGGCGATGCATGGTCGTGCGGTTGTCCCAGAGCACCAAGTCACCCAGCGCCCATCGGTGCCGGTAGAGTGCGGTCTCCACGTAGGACCAGATCTCGTCCAGCAGGCGCTCCGATTCAGCCAGCTCGAGTCCCATCACGTAAGCGTTAAGCCGGCGGCCGAGATAGAGGGCGGGCTCGCCCGAGACGGGATGCTGGATGACCACCGGATGCGGCGTACCTACGGAGCCGCGAGGGTCGTTCGAAGACTGCAGTCCTTTGCGCAGGAAGCCACCCGAATCGTACGTCCCGTCGTGCTTGATATCCAGGGTCCGGATCCGCTCGACCAGTGTCTTGGGCATCCTGGCGAGAGCCGCTTTCATGCTGCTGAACCAAGTGTCGCCGCCCTGGGCCGGAATTTCCAGCGAATACAGCATTGACGCGTCCGGCGGCTGCGCCAAATAGCTCATGTCAGTGTGCCAAGCGGCTTCGCCATCACCGAGCGCCCCGATCGGCGCGCCCTGCTCGTCGAGCACGTTCGAGACGATATAGACCTCGGGATAGCCTGGGGGGGACTTGCGCCCTGCACCCTGGTTCGGAGGCGAGTCGAGCGTGCCGAAATGTCTGGAGAACGATAACAGATCGTCGTCCGTCAATTGCTGGTTCCGGAACAACAGCACATCGTGGCGGTACCAGGCCTTCTTGACGGCGTCGATCTCCATGTCGGTGACGTCGGCGAGATCGATACCCTGGACTTCAGCGCCAAAGACTCCCAGGGGGCGGACTTTGATGGAGTGTGACAAGTTTACGTTGTTTTGCAATTGAGTTAGGTATATATCTGTATATTATCGCAAATTCGAACTGTTCGTAGCGCTTAACGCGAAACCGACTTCTTAACTCAGGGAGCCGACAGTGGCCGACATGCTACTGGTTTTATGCATACTGATGAGCGCGTATTTCATACGCGGGATCACCGGCTTCGGCTCCGCCCTGATCGCGGTGCCGATGCTGGCGCTGTCTCAGCCGCTCCAGTTTGCAGTTCCGCTCGTCCTCGCGCTCGACTTCACGGCCTCGCTGATTCTGGGCGGCACCAACGCGAAGAAAGCGAATTGGGCCGAGGTCAAGCTATTGCTGCCCTTCGGCATGCTGGGCGCCTGCATCGGCGCCTACGGCCTGCTGAAGCTTCCCACCACTCCGGTGTTGCTGACGCTGGGTGCCTTCACGATGTTCTTCGGGTTTCGCAACATCTACGGCCTGCAGCCCGTGGGGCGGTTGTCGCGTGCATGGGCCATCCCCGCGGGACTGGCTGGCGGCAGCGCCGGCGCGCTGTTCGGCGCTGGCTCTCCACCCTACATCATGTACCTGACGCGCCGCCTGCTCGACAAAGGAGCAGTGCGCGCCACTTTCTCGTGGTTGATCGCCATCGACGGCGGATTCCGGCTCGGATTGTTCCTGCTCGCCGGCCTGCTGCTCGATCCGAAGCTTCAGACCGCATACGCCCTGGGCCTCGTTCCCATGGCGATCGGTCTATACAGCGGCAACAAGGTGCATCTGGACATGACCAGTGGCGGCATGTTGAGGGTGGTGGGCGCGCTGCTCGTGCTCAGCGGCGCGATGTTGTTCCTGAAAGTGGCGGCTTGAGGGGGATAGTCATGATACGAAGAGCAATTAGGCGCGCCGCGACGATCCTGGCCGTGACAGTCGCCATGCACTCGCCGGGCGTCGCTGCAGAGCAAGCGTACGCCTTCTACGTCCTGAATCAGCGCAGCATTTCGTTGACCGCGCAGTACTGGAACCCGATCCTCACCCATGTGAGCCGGAAAAGCGGCGTGCCGCTGGAGCTGAAACTGGCGAGAACCGCCAAGGAAGGCAACGCAATTGCCGAACTGGGCAGGTACGACTTTCTCTACACGAATCATTTCTTCACCCCGGAACGCGATCGCCTCGGCTACAAGGTCATCGCGCGCCCTGCCGGGCCCGGAATCAGGTCGCAAATCGTGGTGCCGATCGATTCCCCGATTCAGTCGCTGGAAGACCTGAACGGCAAGGACGTCGCCTTCGTGACTCCGGACGGATTTACCGGTTACTGGCTACCGATGGACGCGCTCCTGAGAGCGAAGGTGAACATCAAAGTCGTGTTCACCGGCAACCAGGAAGCCTCGTCCGCCCAGCTGAAGGTCAACAAGGTCGCTGCCGCTGGAGTCAACAGCTCGGTCATGGCGCGTTACGGTCGCCGCGAATCGTTCGAGTACCGCGCGCTCTGGACTTCGGAGATCTACCAGGACCTGTGCATCATGGCCAATCCCAAGATGCCCGCGGACAAGGTGGCGGCGGTCAAGGCCGCCCTTATCGACATGATCAACGACCCGGAAGGCCGCCAGATACTCGAGGCGGGTGCCGATCTGCTGAAAAGCAACAGCGAACTGGGTTTCGTCGCGGCCAAAGAGCGCGACTACGACAACTACCGCAAGTTCTATAGGACCACGCAAGTCAAATAGTCCGCCGTGGAAGACACAGGCAAGCGACCATGAAAAACATACGCGTGTTTCGATTCTTGAAGAACTTGGGATTGATTTCGCGCCTCATGATTGCCGTGGGAGTCGCGATCGTCGCCGGAGGCGGCGTGCAGACCGTCCTGCTCGTGGCGGAGGGCGCGGCAGAGCATTCGGCCCGGCTTCTGCGGGAGCAGAAGGAAACGCTGCTCTTCCTCGCGCCGCTGGTTGCCGATCAGGCGCTCGTCGGTGACTACGCGGCGATCACGCAGCTGTTGAAAAACCAGGTCAAGAAGGGCGAGCTCGACAGATTCGCCTGGACCGACAAGGACGGCAAGACGCTGATCGCGCAAGACTTGCCGGATCGGCTCGACGCACCGGCGTGGTTCGCGCGCCTTGCCCTCATTGAGCACGAGGAACAAAGCCTCGACGTCACGGCGGGCGGCGTGGGATACGGAAAGCTCAGTGTCTGGGTGACTCCGATCAAGGCCCACAACCGGCTTTGGCTACAGTTCGTCAAGCAGTTGCAGATTGTGGCGGTGACGCTGTTCCTCATGCTGCAATTCATCTGGTTGATATTCCGCGGCAACCTAGGAACGCTGCGCATGCTTGCCGAAGGCGCGAACCGTTTCAGTCAAGGCGACCACGCGGTGCGCATCGAGCCCGAAGGTGCGCCGGAAGTGGGCCTTGCCGCCGAAGCGTTCAACAACATGGCGAACAACATCGAAGGCCTGATCGCCTCGCTTGGGAAAAGCGAATCGAAGAACAAGCTGCTAGCGACCATCGTCGAGCAGTCCAGCGAAGCGATCTGGACCAAGGATCTGACCGGCATCATCACCAGCTGGAATTCCGGAGCCGCCGCCATGTTCGGTTATCCCCCGGCCGACGCCGTGGGGCGCGCGCTAAACGTCGGCGAGTCGACGGCGCAAGAGGAGGAAGCGCGCATGCAGCGGCTGATGGCGGGGGAGAAATTCTCCTATGACGCCAGAGCCATGACCAGGTCGGGAACGGCAATTGATATTCAGGTCGCCGTTGCGCCCCTGCTCGACCAGGCCAACCAATGGATCGGCAGCATCTCCGTGGCCCGCGACGTCACGCAGCACAAGCGCAGCGAGGAAGCGCTGCGCCTGGCGCGCGAAGCGGCGGAATCGGCAAGCCACGCAAAGAGTTCGTTCCTCGCCAGGATGAGCCACGAGATCCGCACGCCGATGAACGGCGTCCTGGGGATGACGGAGCTGTTGCTCGAAACGGGGCTCACGAGCGCGCAACGCAAGTACGCCGAGACCGTGCAGCGCTCGGGCAAGAATCTGCTCGGCATCATCAACGATCTTCTGGATTTCTCCAAGATCGAGGCTGGAAAACTCGAGCTCGAGAGTGTCGACATGGATCTGCGCCGGTCGCTCGAAGATGTCGTGGATCTCCTTGCCGAGCGCGCCCATGTCAAGGGACTGGAGCTTGCCTGCAGCATTCCCGCGAATCTGGCTACCCACGTCAAGGGGGACCCCCTGCGTCTGGGCCAGGTACTGACCAATCTGGTGGGCAACGCGATCAAGTTTACCGAGCAAGGCTCGGTCGTGATCCGCGTGGCCGGCCTCGAGGAGACCGCGCAGAGCGTCACGCTGCGCTTCGAGGTCAGCGACACCGGTGCCGGCATCAGCGCGGCAGCGCAATCCCACATCTTCGAGGAGTTTGCCCAGGCCGACGGATCAACGACCCGCAAGCACGGCGGCTCCGGCCTCGGCCTCGCGATCAGCAGGCAGCTCGTCGAAATGATGGGGGGGAACATTTACGTCGAATCCGTGCTCGGCGCCGGTTCCACGTTTTGGTTCACCAGCCGCTTCGAAAAGCAGGAAACGCAGGACTCGCGTGCGGCCCCGATGGGGATGCTTACGGGCGTGCGGGCGCTCATCGTCGAATCGAGCGCCATCAATGGCGGCATCCTTCACTCGCAGATGAGCAACTGGGGAATGACCAATCGGGTCGCCGCAACGCCGGCGCAGGCGATCGATCTGCTTTCCCAGGCAGCGGCACGAAACGCTCCCTTCGATATTGCAATCATCGACCTGGGGCTGCCGGGCATGGACGCGCTCGAACTCGCGCGCGCGATCAGGGCCCGCGCCGACATCGCCACGCTGCGGCTGGTCATGCTGACCCACCGCCAGGCGGATATGCAGAACGCACGCGAGGCGGGCATCGACGCCTGCCTGGCCAAGCCGGTGCGTCAGACGGTGCTGTATGAATGTCTGGTAAACGTGATGGCCTGTCAGCCGCAAGAGGCAGTCGCGGCGCGGGAGGTAAGCGAGCCCGTGAATGCGGCTCCGGCCGGGAGTCGCGGCAATATTTTGCTGGTGGAAGACAATCTCATCAACCAGCAGGTTGCGCTTGGCATACTGCAGATCCAGGGCTACAGCGTAACGGTGGTCAACAATGGCAGGGAGGCGCTGGATGCCTACGCGCAAGGCGCCTTCGATCTCATTCTGATGGATTGCCACATGCCCGAGATGGACGGATTCGAGGCGACCAGGGAAATCCGCGGACGAGAGCGCTCGTCGATCGGCAAGCGCGTGCCCATCATCGCGCTGACTGCCAATGCGATGGCGCAGGATCGTGAAGAATGCCTGAGCACAGGCATGGACGACCATTTGAGCAAGCCTTTCAGCATGCAGACAATGCAGGACATGCTGGATCGCTGGATGCCTCAGGCGGCGGCGACGAAATCGGCAGCCGCCGCGGAGCTCGCGGCGCAGGGCCCCGCGAAAGCCGCTGCGGCCCTCGACCGGCGGGTGCTCGATCAATTGAGCACGCTGCTGAAGCCCGAACGGCTCGCCCGCGCGATCAATTTTTACCTGGTCGAGTCGCCGAAGCTCATTCAAAAACTGAAGCAGGCGGCGTCCGCCAATGATGCGCCGGAGATCGTACGCTCCGCGCATTCGCTCAAATCGAGCAGCGCAAACCTCGGCGCGAGCGTGTTGAGCCGGTATTGCGAGGACATCGAGGCGTCGGCGCGCCGTGCTGACGCCGAAGAAGCCTGCAAGCTGTTTGCCAAAATCGAGACGGAATATGGCTGTGTGCAGACCGCACTGACTGCAGAATTAGAGCTGGCGACCAGCAAGGCGTAGAAACCGTACTTAGGAGGCGGCGATGAAGAAGGGACTCTTTCTAGTGCTGGGTCTGCTCGCCGCGATTCCCGCCTGGGCGCAGGACTGGCCCGCAAAGCCGGTGCGCTTCATCGTGCCGTACCCGCCGGGCGGGGGGACGGATGTCGTCGCGCGCATCGTGCAGAATCGCCTGTCGGAGGCGCTCGGACAGACGATCGTCATCGAGAACCGCGGCGGCGCCGGCGGCGCGGTGGGCACCGAGGCTGCCGCGAAATCGGCGCCCGACGGTTACAGCTTCCTGTTCACGCTTTCCTCGCACACCATCAATCCGCTGCTCTACAAGCTCAACTATGACGTCGAGCGCGATTTCACCCCGGTGACCCTGATCGTCAGCGTGCCGCAGCTGATCGCGGCTTACCCCGGCTCGCCGATCCACAGCATGCAGGATGTCGTTGCACAGGCCAAGGCACATCCGGGCAGGCTGCATTTCGCCTCGGTCGGCAACGGCACGCCGTCGCACATCGCCGGCGAGCTGCTGAAGCTGAGGACCGGCATCGACATCGTCCATGTCCCGTACAAGGGGGGCGGGCCGGCGGTCGCCGATACGCTCGGCGGGCAGGTGTGGCTGCTCATCGTCACCATGCCTGCGGCCATTTCGCACGTGCGCGCCGACAAGCTGCGCGCGCTGGCGGTGACCACCATCAGGCGCAACCCTGGTGCGCCGGAGATTCCCACCGTCGCCGAGGCGCTCAAGATTCAGGACTATGAGGTCGATTCCTGGTACGCGATGTTCGCGCCGGCGAAGACGCCCCCGGCGATCGTGGCGCGAATGCAGAAGGAGATCGCGCACGTGATCCAGCTGCCGGACGTGAAGCAGAAGCTGCTCGAGCAGGGCGGCGACCCCGTGGGCTCCACCCCTGAGGAGCTTGACCGGGTGGTGAAAGCCGAGCTGCGCAAGTGGACCGAAGTCATCCGCGACGCGAAGATCAAGGTGGATTGACGCCGATCGCGACCGATAGGCAATCTATCGGCGGGCACGATGCACCGACAGCAGTGCCGGCGCCGCTTGGCGCGCTCTCCTTGCGGGTGATCGAAGGATTCATGGAGTGCAGTAACTTTTCAAGTGATGGAGGGTGTAACTTCTTTTATGCCGCCAGTTTTGCGTTTCGGCCGAACCCGGACTGCGGCGTCGAAGTTTGAGGATTTGTTACGCCCACAGGTCGAGTATCTTTATCGGCTGGCTTGGCGCTTTACCGGCAGCGTGGCCGATGCCGAGGACCTGGTTCAAGACGTATTGCTCAAGCTCTATCCGCGTACTCGGGAGCTGCTCGATATCGAGCGGCTCCGGCCCTGGCTGGCCAAGGTGCTCTACCGCCAATACATCGACTTCTTCCGCAAACGGGCTCGCTCGCCGCTCGTCGAGCTCGCCGCCGACTCGGAGGGCGAGGACGACCCCCTCGATACCTTGCCGGCGCTCGAAGACGGCCCGGAAGACCATGCCGAACGCAGCCGGTTGCGCGAGCGCATCCTCGCCGCCCTTGAGCGACTCAGCCCTGAACAGCGCGCGGTGGTCACGATGCACGATGTCGAGGGGTACAGCCTCGAGGAGCTCGAGACGATCCTGGAGACGCCGCTTGGCACGCTGAAGTCGCGGCTGCACCGTGCCCGCCGACGCTTGCGGGCGCTCCTGCCGATGGAACCTTTTTCCGCCGGCGAGCGTGTAAACAGTTAGGAACCCGTCAAATGGAATGCCGCGACTTCACGACGCAATTGGACGACTACCTCGACGGGCGGCTCGATGCCGTCTGGCGGCAGTCGATTCAAGTGCATCTGGAGCATTGCCCGAGTTGCCGGCGCTTGCATCAGCACGCGGTGGTGCTGCGGGCGGCTTTGCGCACGCTGTACGCGCCGGCGTCGCACCCGGGCTTCGTGGACGAGGTGCTGGGGCGCGCCAGCCGCGCGGCCGGTGCTGCTCAGCCCCCGCGGCGCGCCGTGATCGGCCTCGCGCTCGCGGCGACTCTGGTGCTCGGTGTGTCGCTGGGCGTATTCCTCGCCACGCCGTCGGCGCCGGCGCAGACAGTAGCGTTGACGCTCGAGCGGCCCGAGACCGTGCGCCTGATGTTCAACAGCGCGAAGCCGCTGCAGGCGGCGACACTGAGTCTGGCACTGCCCGAGAACGTCGAGCTCGTCGGCTATGGCAACCGCCGCGAGCTTGCGTGGCAGACGAATTTACGCGAAGGCGGGAACCTGCTGCAGCTAGCGCTGGTCGCGCACGGAACGGTGAAAGGCGAGCTCGTGGCGGGCCTGTCGCACGGCGGAAGAAGCAAGACGTTCCGGCTCAAGATCGAGATCAAACGCCCGGACAAGACTGGAGCTACATCATGAAGCGATCCATGCGATACACGATCACGATCGGTACGATTCTGGGCTTCGCGTTGTCGAGCGCAGTCTGGGCGCAGCAGCGGGATCTGGAGGTTACGATTGACGTGGTGCCGGCCAACGTCGCTGCCGGCGCCGCCGGCGAGATCAAGCTGCCCATCACGCTGCCCGAGACGGCATCGCCCCGGGCACAGGATGCCTCGGCCTTTGGCCTGGAGACCGCCAACCGGGCCCGCGAGTTGAAGGGGGATCTCGGCCGCGAGTTCGGAAAAGAGGTATCCGAAGCGGCGCGGGAGCGGAAGCGCACTCCGAACCTCCCCCCGCAATCCAAGGGTTCGCCAAAGGGGTAGCGGTAGTTAATCCCGGCAGCGGGCGTGCTCGCCACGCCGGAAGGAAGGGGGATGAGCACTACCAAAGAGCGGTTTCTTTCGTCGTTGGTCCTTGCATTGGGCATCGCGAGTCTTTTTCCCGCCGCGAATGCCCTTGGTGCGGCGGTGGTGCAGGAGTCGGTAGGCGATGTCCGCGCCGGTGCGACGCCGGCCCAAAGCAAGCCTGTAGCCCCGAACCAGCGTGTGCTTTCGGGCACCTTGGTGACCACCGCTCCCGGTTCCCGGGTCGTTCTGCGCTTCGACGACGGCCAGCTGGTGGCGCTCCACGAGAATACGCAGTTCCGGATAGAGGATTTCCGCTTCCGGCCGCAGGAGTCGAAGGCCGATCGCGCGGTGTTCGTCCTTTTGCGGGGTGCACTTCGCGCGGTGACCGGGGCATTGGGAGAACGCAGCCCCGCAGCGTTCTCGCTGATCGCGGCGCAGTCGACGATCGGCATTCGAGGCACCGACTTCATGGTCGCTGTTGCGACTCCCGCTGCCTATCTTTCCGTGCTCAGGGGGACCGTCACGGGTACCAACGTCGCCGGCACGGTGGCGTTCGGCGCGGGAACTTTCGGCTCGATCACAAGCTCCACGGCGCTCGCGGTGCCCATCCCTCCGAGCGCCTTGCCCGCCACGGTCTCGTCGGCGTTCGGCGCCCTGGGCGCGCTGCCTATCACCGGCTCCGCCGTCGACGAAAAGCTTCCCGAGACAGCGGCGCCCCGGGCACAGGATGCCTCGGCCTTTGGCCTGGAGACCGCCAACCGGGCTCGCGAGTTGAAGGGGGATCTCGGCCGCGAGTTCGGAAAAGAGGTATCCGAAGCGGCGCGGGAGCAGGCTCGGGACCGCATCCCGGGCAGCGGCTCACGCAAACCCTGACTCCATAACGCACCGTCACCGCCGGGTCCGCAACCTGCCGGAGTAAACTCTGTCGGGCGTTTGCGCCTGTTCGTCGCCGAAGGTTACAAGTCGGAACAATATGCAGCTTCGGATTATCTGCCTCGTCGTCGTTGTTTCGGTGTGCCTCGGCGTCGTTGCAGGGCGGCCTGCGCGCGCCGCGGCGCAGGGCGCGCAGGTTTTCGATCAGGGTATATCGGCGTTTCGCGCGGGCGATTACCAGGCGGCGCTTCAGTCGTTCCTCGATGCGCGGCGAGCGGGCCTGGATACCCCGGCTCTGCGCTACGACCTCGCAGCGACGTATTACCGGCTGGGTCGCTACAAGGAGGCCGAGAACGAGTTCCAGGCGCTCGCGCGCGATTCACAGTGGGCTCCTCTCGCTTATTACAACCTCGGTCTGACCACGCAGCGCATGGGTCGCCCGCAGCAAGCAATAGAACACTTCGAGCAGGCGTACCGCATGACCGCTGACCTGAGCTTGCGCGCGCTCGCGGCTACGGCCCTCGAGCGGCTCGGCGGCGCACCGCCGTCGCAGCGGACGGGCGCCGTGGTCTCGTTGGCCGGCGGCTACGACAGCAACGTGACGCTGTCGCCGGAGGCTGCGACAGTCGGAGCGAGCCGCCAGAGCGACCTGTTCGTCGAGGCGCTCGCCGCGGCGAGTCATCGCCTGGCGCGCGGGTGGTATGCCCACGGCGGCCTGCTCCTGCGGAGGTACAGAGATCTGAACCAATTCGACCTGACGGGATTACGCGCCGGCCTGAGCTATGAGACCGATTCGGGTCGCTTGCCGACCGTCGTCGGCGGCTATTTCGATACGGTGTATATCGGCGGCGAGCGCCTCGAGCAGGTCGCGGAACTCGACGTGCAGGCGCGCAGCCGCCTGGATGCCGGCGGCGAGCTACGCGGTCGCTATCAGCTCGGGCACATCGCCGGCGGCGGGGAGTTCAAGTATCTCGACGGATGGCAGCAGCGTTTGTCAGCGGACGCGGGGTTCGCGCTGGCGCCCGCCTTCATGCGCGTCGGCTATCAGCTTGAACTTAACAATCGTAGCGATCTCCAGCAGGGAAGCGAGTTCTTCAGCGCCTCGCCGACGCGGCATTCGCTATTCGCAACCGTAAGTCTGCCCGACGTTGGCGGCTGGCGCACCGAGGCGCGCGGCGAGTATCGCGTCAGCCGCTACAACGATCCTAATCGTCTCAATGGGGGCACGCTCGAGGTCACACGCCAGGACAACCGCTACGGCATTGCCGCGCGCGTGAGTCACCGTCTGAGCACCCTGTGGGGCGTGTTCATCGACTATAGCTACTATCGAAACAAATCGAACCTGGACACCTACGACTATGGCCGGTACCAGCTGATGGCCGGTATCGAGGCCGTGCTGGAAAAATAGAGTCGGACTTAGCCCCCGGTCAGCTCGCGCACCGCGGCAATCAGGTCTTCGAACTTGAAGGGCTTGTTGAACGTCCTCACCGCGCCGAGCTGGCGCGCGACTTCGAACACGTCGAAATTCAACAGCGGGTCACGACCGCTCAGGCGATGATCTTCGCCTCGGGAAACTCCCTGCGCAGCCCCTGAACGCCGTTGGCAGCGCCTTCGACTTCGAACGCGCATCATGTCCTCAGTCGAGCGTGAAGCTGTCCCACGCGATGCTGTCCCACGCGACGCTGTCCCACGCGACGCTGTCCCACGCGACGCTGTCCCACAGGACGCTGTCCCACAGGACGCTGTCCCACAAGACGCTGTCCCAAGCGAAGTTGTCCCAGGCGGTGCTGTCCCACAAAACGCTGTCCCACGTGAGCGTTTGCCAATCGATGCCGCCGAGCGTCGGATCCTTCCAGTAGAGCGGCGAGCCATAGAGGACCGGGAACAGCGCCCGGGCGAAGCCGTCCGCGGGCCGGAGCGCGTTGTTGGCGCAGCACAAATTGACCATAGGTAGGAGCGCGCCAAACAGGAGGCCGTCCTGCAGCCTGCCACGAGGCGCCGCGTTTACGGCGCGGTACGCGTCGAGCAGCCCGCTGCCATCCGCCATTGGATCGGGGAGAGCCTGGCCGCTCTCCCACCCGTACGGCTGCGTCGTCCTAACCAAGAGCGCCTTGACCTGATCCGGGGTGAGGCTCGGCCGGCGCTGCAGGAGGAGCGCGGCGGCGCCCGACACGACGCCGGTCGCCATCGACGTTCCGGTCAGACGGAAGTACGTCGATCCATTGTGCGCCACCACGATGCGGTCGGGGAACAGCGTATCCAGGGCGCTCCCCGGCACGCGGATGGAGACGAGGCGCCGCCCGGGTGCGACCAGATCGGGCTTGGCATTCGAGTCGGCGCTGCCCCAGGCGGAGAACCA
>WNGC01000779.1_pt1 | contig 25515 bp, 15 predicted proteins | sample 5400051 | NCBI WGS metagenome assembly WNGC01 (sample SAMN13153368, study PRJNA577476) | soil metagenome | isolation source: 20 cm soil or saprolite under grassland replicate 2 | place: USA:California | collected 2016-06-15
ACTTCCTGATCGAAACGGTGCACCAGCTGTGCGAACCTGTCGACATCGGCCGGGGTGCCCCGAACCGCGGCCGTACGCGCGGCCGACGTTTCCAACAGCGTGCGCAGTTCATACAGTTCTTCGCGCTCGCGGCCGGTCGGATTGGCCACTCGATAGCCGCGATTCGGAAAGTGATCGAGCAGGTGACGCGCGGTGAGCTCGGACAGCGCGATGCGGACCTCGAACCGGTTCACGCCATAATTGCTCTCGAGGTCTGCCTGCTTCAGCCATTCGCCTGGCCGGTAGTTTCCGGTCAGCAGATCTTGGCGCAGCCGATCGGAAAAGCTCCGATCCCCGCCGGATTCTAGGGGCGCATCTGCCTTCATGACGCAGATAGTAGCCAATCTCGCCCCCTGAACATAGAGGCCGTTCGGCGCTGCGCAGCCGTAGTGCGGGGCTTGAAATCGTTATGTCCTCATGTGTGCTGGCTAAGACAATTGCGTTTTTGGGGAGAGACGGTCGTCTGACCGTCACCCAGCGCGCGCTTGACGATGCGGTTCACTGACTGTCGATAACAGGTGGCGGCGGAGGTCGCGCATAACCCACCCCGGTGTCGATAGTGCCGCATAGGCCGCATAGGCCTCTCGAGCCAGATCTCCTCAGCCGCTCCCCGTGCATAGTCGATACGGGAGCGCTTGACTTGGACGGTAAGGTGCAGCTTCGGACTGCTCAAGCCTAAGGACAATCGTTCTCGATCGACAGACCTGCCATCAGCTGCGCGATTTCAACATCGCCTTCGCCCCTGCGGTGTCCGCATTGCCTCAGGAGAAATGTTACCGGACTGGGTCGTTGCCTCACCTGAGATGTTACCGTCGGTTCGGCGTGTGAGCATGTCGCCCTCATCACCGGGGAGGCGGTATGCCACCTTCGGTGGCAGACTGCACCGCGTTTGACCGGGAAAGCAGGATCCGAAGACGGCGAGAACGGCCTCGGTAACATCCCCGGTGAGGCAACCGGTAACAAAATTACGTGAGGCAACACGAACAGTCTCGAGCCTTTCTGACCAACTCTGGCGGCGGGCCCGCCCGGGCTGCCACGGCGTACGCTAAGCGGGTTCGCTATTCAGGACGCTTGGAAACCGCGGTAGCCGGTGCTACTGTGATCACAGATCACAAAGGCGCGCAGGGGGATTGCATGCCCGCACCCACGAAGAGTTTGGTGGCGCTCTGGTTTATTGCCCTCACTTCGATCCCCTGTGCAGTTCTCGCTCAAGCCGCGGGTGAGCAGGCACAGCGAACTGAGGCATTACAAGACATTGTCGTGACCGCTCAGAGGGTGTTCGAAAACGCGCAAAACGTGCCGGTCGCACTCACCGCGCTTGATGCGAACGAGCTCGTGGCACGGCAGGCCTTCACGCTCGCTGACGCTAAGTACCTGGTACCGAACCTCTATCTTGAGGAAAACCTCTCCAATCCGGGGACGCCGAAGATCTTCATGCGCGGAATCGGCCAAGCGAACTCGGCGTTCTCATTCGATACGCCGGTGGGAATCTATGTGGATGACGTGTACTACGCCAAAGAGGTGGGGTCGCTGGTCGATTTCCTGGACATTGACCACATCGAGGCGCTGCGCGGGCCGCAGGGCACGATCTATGGGCGAAACAGCAGCGTGGGAGCTATCCGGGTGGTCACCAAGACTGCGCCGCTGCAATCCTCTGACGTTTCGGGAGATGTCACGTTGGGCAGCGAACATGAGCGGGATGGTCGCGTCGCCGTCGGCCTTCCGCTGATTGAGGACAAGTTGGGTCTCCGCATAGCGTTTAACACCAAGTATAACGACGGATACGAGATTAATACGCTCAAAGGCGACCGCGCGGACTCGACCGACAGCAACGCGGTGCGTGCTCAGCTGCTCTCGAAATTCAATGACGAGGTGAGCTTTACGCTGCGGGGTGATTATCTCAGGGACAACTCGCAGCCGGATGTAGCAATTAACTTCCTGAGCAACAATATTCAGCAGCTTCGGTTCCAGAGCGAAAAGTCTTACTCGGACGGGACGGTCGGCAGTCGGCTGGAGACGTTTGGAGGATCCGGTAGGCTCAATTGGGCTGTAGGGGGGGATGCCAAATTGACGTTAATCACGGCCTATCGGGGCGTCAACACGCGCAACGCCTTTGACGCCGACGGAACTGCCGCGAACAGCTTTGAAGTGCCGCATAGTGATCTCCACGACCGCTCCTTCACTCAGGAGCTTTTCGTCAGCGGAAAGTACTCGCAGCTGGATTGGATTGCGGGCGCTTTCTACCTGACAGAGACGACGCACTATCTTTGGTCTTTGGAAATTCTTGCGCCCCCCTCGCTTCAGGACTTCGATCAGGAGGTCAATTCCCTCGCTGGATACCTGCAGGGCACCTACCACCTTACTGATCATTTGAATCTGGTTGCAGGCGGACGCTACACCACCGAACACAAGGACTTTGACGTGGTCAGCCACCTCGCTGACGGCAGCTTCGATTTCAGTTACTCGAACCATGAGCTGGCCACCGACAAGTGGACCTGGCGCGCGGCGCTCGACTACAGCTTCGATCGGCCGATCATGCTGTATGCAAGCGCGGCAACGGGATTCCGCAGCGGTGGGTTGAACGGTAACGCCACCTCTTTGCCGGACGTGACCGGGGGAGGATTCCAGCCGGAAGATACTCTGATGTACGAGGCGGGGATTAAGAGCGACTTTCTATCGCATAAGCTGCGGATAAACGCCGATTACTTCTTTGGCAAGTACGACAATTTGCAGGAGGCCGTAGTCGAGCAGAACGGGAGCGTTAATCAGACTAGCTCTTCGGCCAAGGTGAACGGACTTGAGCTCGAGGCCAAGGCGTTGCCGCTCACAGGATTTGAACTTTATGTGAATCTCGGGACGCTCAATAACACGATTGAGAACTCTTCGGAGCACCTGCCTGTGGCACCCCATCTTCAATATACCGTTGGAGCCTTGTACTCCCACCATGTCGGGGCACTGGGAGAGGCGAGTGTCGGGGCGGCCTACAACTGGAGCGACCGGCTCTACGAGGACATCGCCAACACACCGATTCTCCAGGTACCCTCGCACGGCAATCTCGACGCGCATGTAGGCCTTGCCACACCGAACGATCATTGGCGCTTCACGCTCGCAGGGTTCAATTTGACCGATAAGGTGTATCCAGTCGGAGGCTTTTATATTGCAGGTGGGTTTATCGCGGCAACCGAATGGCCCAGCCTGCCGCGGCGATGGTCGCTCACAGTGCAATATAAGAATTGATCAAACAGGGTGCAGCGAGGGTGGTGCAGGGGACGATTGCCGGCCGGCCGAGCGCAGTGGCGCCCAGCATCCCATGTGTACGGATTTAGAGGGTCATGGTCAGTGAGGACGCAGCGCCGCTGGCGCGCAATTTCTCGAGGTGCTTCCGGTACCGCGCGCTGGTCGCCCGGATATCGGACGCGATGGCCTGCTGGGCCTCCGCGCCCCGGCGCGAGCGGATAGCCTCGAGCGCTTCACGATGCGGAACCGCGGCGCCGCGCTTGATCTGTTCGGATCCGAGTTCCTCAAACAGCGCCAGCGTGCAAGGTCCAGAACGCACCCAGAGAGGCTCTATGAGGCCTGTGAGTGTGGAGTGGTGAGCGGCGGCGTAAATGGCGAAGTGAAATTCGCGATTGCGATGCAGGAGAAGTGTCGGATCGCGGGTTGCCTTAGCAGCAAGAAACTGGCGGTTAGCGGCCTCGATCCTTTCGATGTCGGTCGCGTCTGCGCGTTGCGCCGCGAGTCTCGCCGCCTGGCCCTCGAGGATCACTCGCACGTCGCAAATCTCCGCAAACTGATGCGCGCTCAAGACGGGAACACGCACCGAGCGGGTAGCCGTGACGTCGAGGACATTTTCAACAGTGAGCTTGTGAAGCGCCTCTCGAACCGGCATCACACTGGTACCGAGCTGCCGCGCGAGGTCGCGAATGGTCAGAGTCTCGCCAGGTTTGAACTGCCCCTCGATGAGGCTCTGGCGGATGCGCCGATAGACTTGCTCCTGCATCGTATTGCGGAGGATCGGCTTGAGGGAATTAGGCGATCTGCGGATCGGCATGCTATCCACGCCCTGAATATCCTTGCGCGTAGAATCTATCCGAGTCTGGGCGCGAGCCGCAACTCCGTGATCACAGATTACGAGCGTTTCAACGGCGCCGCCCGTGCGCACCGCGGCGGACGACGGCTTAAGAAACAAGGCCAGCGAGTCGATGCCGCTTAAGATCGATCGGGTGCGCCGGGACTTTCCCTACCTGGGTCAGTGCCTGTACCTCAACACCGCTACCGCCGGCCTCTCTTGGGCCGGGCAGGGCGCCGCGGCGGCCCGCTTTTACGACTTCAGCAAGGCACGTGGCTACGATGGTCACGAAGACTGGCGGGCCGAACTAAAGAGATGTCAAAAGCTCGTGGCCGAGCTGCTGAAGGTGAGTCCGGCGGAAGTGTCGTTCGTGTCGACAACTTCAGAAGCACTGAATCTCGTGGCGCGAGCGGTGCAGTTGCGGCCTGGCGATCGCATCGTGGTCGCGGAGGACGAGTTCCCGTCGGTGGAATTGGCATGGAACAGTGCTCGAGCCCGCGGGGTCGACGTGGTGCGCGTGCCCGTCCGAGCAGAGCCGCTGCGGACGCAGACACTGGCAGACGCCATCAGCGATCGGACGCGAATCGTCGCCGTCTCGCACGTCCATTGGTATACCGGGACGCGCGTCGATCTTGCGCTCTTATCGGAGGTGTGCCACAAACGCGGCGCGAGGCTGATTGTCGATGGGGTGCAGGCGGTCGGCGCCGTGGACGTGCAGGCTTCAGTCGCAGATCTGTACACGGCGTCGGTGTTCAAGTGGCTGCTTTCCGGTTTTGGTCTCGCGTTTCTGGTCACCAGGCGCTCGTTCTCGGAAACGCTCGAGCCTGAGCTGCGTGGTCACGGCAACGAGCCTCCATCAAGAGACCTGCCGTATGGCCATGCGAATCATCCCGGGATCTATGCCCTGGCAGCGACTTTGGACTATCTCGCGATGCTGGGGTGGACTGAGATCCATCAACGGGTCGCAACTCTCACAACGTTGCTGACCGAGTGCTTGAGGGCCAGGGGGCTTCGCGTCGTAACGCCATTGGACGCGCGGGCTGGAATCATCTCACTTGCGCGTCGTGACGCGCGGTTATGTGCCAGCAAGCTCGCACAGCGCAATGTGAAGGTCGAACTGCGAGGGGACCTCATCCGGGTCTCACCACACTTTTACAATACGGAAGCAGAGATTGAGGAATTCGTGGAGATCATCGCAACCGAGTGCCCGTAAGTAGATTCACACGTCCGACTCTCAATTTTGGGCCCCGAGCTCACCTTGCGAGCCCGCGGCGTGGCGATTAATTTCTTGAACAATGACATTCAGGATCTACAGTTCCAGAGTGAGAAGTCGTATTTGCAGGGCATCGGCGGCAAGATTGAGACTTTCGGGGGATCCGGGAGCCGGGCCGGTGGGTAGCGCGCTCGGAATCGCGGCCTTACTCTGCGCCGCCGCGATCGTGCATCTCTGCTTCGGAGAGCGCGGGGCGCGCGCCTCGTAGCGCGGAGCATTGCGGGCCTGCTGGAGAGTCAATGCGCAAACTGCTCACCGCTTTTGCACTGTCGGCTCTCTCGGGCGCGCTCGCGCCAGCGGCGCGGGGCCAGGCGGGCGCTACGCTCACCTCGAACGGCGTGTCCGCGGAGGCGCCCCGCCGCGCGGTCACGCACCACGAGATCACGATCGGCGGCGAGCGCATCGCGTACACCGCGACGGTGGCCGACGACATCGTCCCGGCGCTCGATGGCAGCCCGGGTGCCGCGGTGGTGACGATCGCCTACACGCGCGATGGAGTCGCGGACGCGGTGCGGCGGCCGGTCATGTTCCTCTTCAACGGCGGCCCGGGCGCCTCTTCGTCGCCGTTGCACATGAGCGCGCTCGGCCCGGTGCGGCGCGTCGCCGCGCGCTCCGGCGACCGGGGCTCCTCCGACTTCGCCGACAATCCCGACAGCCCGATCGATGCCTTCGACCTCGTCTTCATCGATCCGGTATCGACCGGCTTCAGCCGCGCGCTGCCCGGCGTCGACCCGAAGCCGTGGTACGACGGCCGGCGCGACGCCGTCGCCGTGGGGCGGGTGATCGGGGACTGGCTGCGCTCCAACGGCCGGAAGGCTTCGCCGCGCTTTCTCGCCGGCGAGAGCTACGGCGCGAACCGCGTCGGACTGATCCTGAAGTACTCTCCGGCGCTGCGTTTCGACGGTGTGCTGCTCATCTCGGGGGGTGAGCACGAGCTCGCGGAGGGCAAGCCCGACTACGTCGACGCGCTGGCGCCGATGGCGGCCGGAGCTTACTTCCACGGCAAGATCGAGCGCGACGGGCGCACGGTCGAGCAGGTGGTCGCCGAGGCGCGCAGCTTCGGACGTACCGACTACGCGGCGGCGCTCGCCCGCGGCAAGAGGCTCCCGGGCGCCTGGCGTCACCGCGTCGCGGTGAAGCTCGCCTCGCTCATCGGGCTGCCGGCGGGGCTCCTCGAGACCAAGAACCTCCGCATCTCCAGCAACACCTACATGTTCAACCTGCTGAAGGACCAGGCACTGCGCACCGGTCTCCTCGACGTGCGCACCACTTCGCCGCTGGTCACTAACGCTGCCGGTGCGATCGATGATCCGGCGCTCGGCGTTACCAGGCCCGGTGCGCCGGGCAGCAAGCCGCCGGCATCTACGACCTGCAGGGCGGGGGCGACGGCGCGGGGTTCCTCGAGGCCGGCGTGCCTCCCGCTCGGTTCACCTTCGATCAGTTTGCCGGCGGGCACGAGGTCTACGACGACGACGCCAATCGGGCGCGCTTCGCGGCGGACCTGCGGCGCTTCGTGCGCGGGCCCTGAGGGCGGAGGCGGGTGGCCGCGCGAGGGCGGCGCGACGGGCGAGGCTCGCCGCGACGCGTGCGGTCACTTCGTGACGAACGCGCGTAGATCTTTCATGAACGCCTCGGCGGGCTGCACTCCGAGGTAGGCCATGTGGCCTGACTCGTAGGTGCGGAACTCGACCCGCTCGAGCGGCATCTCGGCATGGCTCAACGCGTGCTCGGCGGCGGCGAAGGGCGTGGCGAGATCGTAGTATCCGGACGCCACCAGCAGCCGCATCGCGGGATTGCGGCGCATGGCGGCCGCGAGATCCGCCGTATGCGCGGCCTCCGGCCCGCCCGGCCCGTAGTCCCAGCGGCCGTTCACGTCCTTGAACGCGATCGCCTCGTAGTGCGCGTCGAGCGGGATCTTCAGGTCGTCGTGCAGGTATTCGTGGAAGGCGGCGATGAAGGCCGGGACGTATTGGCCCATCGCCGGATCGTCCGCCACCGGATCGCTCCCCGCGCCGCTGCGCGGCAGCGTGTAGCGCGCATCGTAGATACCGAGCTCGCGACCCTGCTCGTGCAGCAGCTCCCGGGCGAAGTCCCGACCCGAGACCCGCACGTGATGCTCGAGGAGGTAAGCCTCCGGCAGTCCGGTGAGGCTCGCGAGGCGCCGGGCGATCGCGCGCTGCTGATCGTCCGTCAGGCGGTCGCCGGCGTAGAGCGCCGCACCGTAGTCGCCCGCGGCGAACGCCCGTGCCTGCGCGACGAAGCTGCCGAGTGTGCGACCGGCCTTGTCCACCTTGCCGTGGTACCAGGCGACCGCGGCGAGCGTCGGCAGCAATGACTGCGCCGCGGCATCCGGGCCGGCGTGATCGAGCGCTGTGCCGAGGAGGATCGCACCGTTGAACGTGACGCCCGGCAGCGATCCCCCGCCGGTGGGTCCGCCGGCCAGCGCCTTCACGAGCGCGCACACGCGCACCGTGCCGTAGCTCTCACCGAGCACGAACTTGGGCGACCCCCAGCGCCCGTTGCGCGTGAGCCAGTCGACGATGAACTCGGCAGTGGCGCGCGCGTCCTCGATCACTCCGTAGTACTCCTCCGCCTTGCCCGCGCCGACCAGGTGGCTGAATCCCGTCCCCACCGGATCGATGAACACGAGATCGGCGACGTCGAGGGGACTCAGCGGGTTGTCCCGCAGGTGGAAGGGCCCGGCGGTGGGCGGGTGCACCACGTCGCCGAGGTCGACGACCCGCGGGCCGAGCGCCGCGAGGTGCACCCAGATCGAGGACGAGCCGGGCCCGCCGTTGAAGAGGAACATCACGGGCCGCGTGGTGCGGTCCCTCACTCCCTCGCGCACATAGGAGAAGCTGAACATCACCGCGGTGGGGTGTCCGCTCGAGTCCCCGAGGAAGCTGTCGCCGGCGGTCGCCACGTAGCCGAGCGGCGTGCCGCCGAAGGTACCCTTGTGCATGCTCACGAACACCCGCGGGGCCGGGATCGGCGCGGCTGCCGGGGCATCGGCCGCGGGCGTGGCCGCGCGGGCGACGCCGGGGAGGAGCGCCACCAGGGCGAACAGCGCCGCCCGCGTTCGCGGGAGCCTGCGCGCTGCGCCGCTACCGCCCATCCCGCGCTGCCGCTCCCCGGGTTGCACCGTCACTCGTGCAGGTTGAACGCGAGGAAGTAGCGCCGCCCGATGATGTCGCCGTAGCTCAGGCTCGGGAAGGACGGCTCTTCGTTGGTGAAGTTGATGATGCCCGCGCGCACCGTCACGAACCTGCTGACATCGTAGAGCGCCGAGATGCTGTGCTCGGCGTTCGAGGCGAGATACAGGTACTGGGTGTTCTGCGCCGTGTCGCCCGGGGCCGCGACGGTGCGCGGCAGGTAAAAGAGAGAGTAGGTGAGCTTCAGGGCACCGAAGGCGTAGCCCGCATCGAAGCGTGCCACCCAGTGCGGGTCCATCGCGGTGCCGGCGTACTGCGTCTCGGTCTCGGCGACGCTCAGCGTGTTGGTGTCGTTGTGCGTCAGCTCCAGGTTCAGGTCGACGTGACGGCGCGTCGCGACGTCGAAACGGTAGTGCAGGTTGAAGGTCTCGCCGCGATACCTGAGCAGCCCCGCGTTCACGAAGCTCGAGGTCGCCGTGACGACGTCGCCGTTGCTGTTGCGGATGAAGCTGTCGCAGTAGGCGGCGGGCTGCGGGATGCTGTCGTAGCAGGCGTCCAGGTAGTTCACCGGCTTGAACTCAGTGATCGCGTTCCTCAGCTTGATGTCGATGTGATCCGCCACCAGCGTGAATCCCGGCAGGAATCCCGGCTGCAGCACCAGCCCGAAGGTCGTGGTGTGTGCGATCTCGTTGGCGAGCGCGGCGTTCCCCTCGACGGTCACCGCCGCGGTCGCGAAGTTGGTCGCCGGATCGAGGTAGCCGGCGAGCCCCTGGCCGCCGTTGTAGCTCGGGTGGGCGGCGAACAACGCCTGGCAGTTGGCGAGGCGTGCCGCCGGGTTGACCCCGGCGCTTATGTAGCGGCTGTCGCAGGGATCGTGACCGACCGCAGCGAGCGAGGTGACCGGCGGCGCGAACAGGTCGTTGAGATTCGGCGCCCGGAACTGCGTGCCGGTCGAGCCGCGCAGGGTCAGGCCCGGCACCACGGTCCAGCGCAGCCCCGTGTCCCACAGATTGGCGGTGCCGGCGATGGAATTGTCGACGTAGCGGTAGGCGCCGGTGAGCTCGAGCGCCTTGACCGCCGGCAGCGTGAAGCTCCGGCCGGCGAGCGGCGCCAGCAGCTCGAGCGACAGCTCGTTGGTCTTGTACTGGCCGCTGGTCTGCGGAGTGGGGGCGCCCGAGGGCCCGAGTCCGAGGGCCGTGTCCTCGAGCGGGTCGTAGTTGGCGCTCTCGCTGCGGTGCTCGTAGGCGGTGTTGAATTTTACCGGCCCGGCCGGCAGCGCGAACAGCGGCCCACCCAGGGTGGCCAGAACGTCGTCCTCCTTCTCGTACTGCGTGAGCCCGAACAGGCCGCTCACATACGCTTGCGCGGCGGAACTCACCGGGTTGTCGCCGAAAGGATTGAGCGGCAGGCAGCCGGGATCGGTGACCGCGGGGGCGTTGATGGCGCAGACGATCTGGCCGGAGCCGTTGCGCACCGCGTCAATCGCATTGTTGAAGCGGTAGTTGACCGTGTTGTAGGAGCTGTTCTCGTTGCGGGTGTAGCCGCGACTGGCGGCAAGCTCCCAGAAGTAGTCCCGATCACGCCAGCGGAACGAGCCGTCGAGCCCGAGCAGCGCCCGCAGCGTATCCGTGTTGGTGGTGACCGCCGTGCTCGGGATCAGTCCGTTCCAGAACTTCGACAGCTCGACCAGCGAGGGCGGCAGCGGCGCACCCGCGAGCCAGGCGAAGCCGAGCCCCGGAGCGAGCGTGGTGTTGAGGTAGTTGGCGATGGTGTTCGCGGCCGAAGCCGGCAGGTACGGGTTCGAGGCCAGGATCGGGATCGCGCCGGCGCCGGAGGCCGCGGTGTTGAGTACCGTGAAACTCGGCTGCGAGCCGAGCGGATCGAGGCCGCGTGTATGGCCGTAGGAGAGCTCGCTCGACACCTTGATGCTGTCGGTGAGGTCGAGGTGGCCGATCACGAAGATGTTGCGCCGCTCGATGCCCGAGTAGAGCGAGCCGAGGTCCTCGTAGGGGTAACCGTCGCCCCCGCCCGCGAACGGGATGCCGACGAACGCCTCATTCGGGCCGGTGCCGGGCGGGAAGGTGCCGAGACCGTAGGGGATGAGGCCCGTGCCGGCGGAATTGAACTGCGTCGGCATGCCTCCCGGGTAATGGATGCCGTTCTGCGTCACCAGGAACGCGCCGCCGAAGGCCGCCTGGTAGGGCGCTCCCGGCGGCAGCACGAACGGCACTCCGTTGTTGCTGAATTCCCAGAACGTGGCGTTCGGCAAGAAGTAGGTCGGGTAGATCCCCTGGTTGTTCGGGCCGTTGTAGCGCGGATCGCCGTCCGGCACGAACGACAGCTGCCGCTCGGAGCGCTGCGACTGCAGCAGCGGATCGCTCTTCGACCACTCGAGGTTGACCGCCACGTTGCCGCGGTCGCCGAGGAAGTTGGTGCCGAGCGTGGTGCGCACGCTGTTCTGTGGGTAGTCGTCATGGGAGCTGCGCCCGGCCTGGGCGTCGAGCGCGGCGCCGGTGAAGTGGTCCTTGAGGATGTAGTTGACCACTCCGGCGATCGCGTCCGAGCCGTAGACCACCGAACCGCCCGCCTGGACCACCTCCACACGATCGAGGAGTCCCGTCGGGATCATGTTGGTGTCGACGACATTGTCGCCGAGGGTGACGACGCCTGTGGTCGGCGGGCTGGCGGCTCCGGAGGTGACGAAGCGCCGCCCGTTCACCAGCGACAGCGTGCGCCCGGCCCCCAGGTTGAAGAGATTGGGGAAGTCCTGGCCGCTTCCGCTGCTCGTGCCGTCGTGCGGCGTCAGCGCGAACTGCGGCACGTTGGCGGTCAGCTGGTTCAGCGCCTCGCCCACCTGGGTGTAGCCGCGGTCGGGCAGCACGTCGCTGCCCACCACGGTGAGCGGCGCGTTGGTCGTGGTGTCCGACACGTCGCGGTGGATGCGCGAGCCGGTAACGACGACCTCCTGCACGCTCTGATCGGAGGCGCCCGGCTGCGCCGCCGCGACCTGCGCGCCGGCGGGCGGCGCCAGGAGCTGCGCGCCGCAGGCGGCGGCCAGCGCGGCGAGCGGCGTCCCCATGCGCCGGGACAGTAGGCGATGGACCGTCGAAGGCATGTGCGGATCTCCCCTGCGAGGAGCCTCGTGCGACGCGGTTTTGTGGAGCCGCCTCCGCATCGGAACGGATGCGCCGGTCGAGGCTTCGTGCGAAGAGTATATGTTCGGGTGTACGCAATTTTTTTCCGCAAATGACTGGTTTAGGGCGCAGCGCGCGTTCTTTATGCACACAGGCAGGCGATGGCGCATTAAAAATGTCGGCGCCTGGTGCGCTTTTCGCGGCTCGGCGGTGCCCGCCCGGCCGTGTGAGGAGTGCGCGCGCGCTTCAGGGCGCGGCGCTGACGAAGCGCCGCACGTCGTCGGTGAGCGCGCGCAGGCTGGCCTCGATCGTGTAGGCCATGTGACCGCCCTGGTAGAAGTGGATGCGGGTCTGCGCGCGCGGCCAGTCCGACTGATCGAGCGCGAGCTGCGCGGCTCCGACCGTGGTCTGGGTGTCCTGCCAGCCGTTGGCGATCATCACGCGGAAGCGCGGGTTGGCCGCGAAGACTTCCGAGAGCAGCGACATGTAAGGCCAATCGGCGAACGGCGAGGTGCCGGTCCCGTTCCACTGCCAGCCCTCGAGGCTGTGGACGGGGCTGCGGGTGATGTAGTCGCCGACGTCTCCCACCCCGAGCTCGCCGTGCAGGTAGGCGGAGAAGGCGCTCTCATACGCGTGGTAGGTCACCTCGGCTGGATCGTACGGGCCGGACTCGGGTGCCGGGCCGAGGTAGCGCGCGTCCGTCATGCCGAGGATCTCGTGCTTGTCCTTGAAGAGCTCGCGGCGGTAGCGCTCCTTGGTGATGCGCAGCGAGTTCGCCAGGTACCAGCTCGCCGGGATGCCCGTGTAGCGCTCGAGGCGCGCCGCGATGCGGCGCCGCGTCGGCTGATCGAGCGAGGTGCCCTGGAAGAGCGCGGTCAGGTAATCGGTGCGCGCGAAGTGCTGCACTTCGGCGATGAAGTCCGCGAAGCTCTTGCGCTGCGTCTTCACCCGGCCGTGATACCAGGCGATAGCGGCGAGCGTCGGCAGCGAAACGACGTAGCTCGTCACGTTGGCCGGGCGCTGGGCGAACTCGATGATGTTGAGCGCCTGCCCCATGAGCACCACGCCCGCGAGCGGCAGCGGCGGGGCGAGCTTCTGCAGCTGCTCGGCGGTGGCGGCCGCCCGCATCGTGCCGTAGCTCTCGCCTAAGAGGTACTTGGGCGACTCGAGACGCTGGTGCTTCCTCGACCACTCGACCACGAACTGCGCGAGCTGCTGCCCGTCGGCCGTGACCGAGAAGTAGCTGACCGGGTCGACGCCGGGCAGCACGCGGCTGTAGCCGGTGCCGGCCGGATCGAAGAACACGAGGTCGGCCACATCGAGCACCGTGTATTGATTGTCGACGGTGCGGAATTGGGCGGGGTCGGCGGTGAGATCGTCGGGGATGGCGACCCGCTTCGGGCCGAAGGCGCCCATGTGCAGCACGGAGGACGGCGCGATCGGGCCGCCGTTGAAGACGAAGAGCACCGGGCGCTGCGCGGTGTCGGTGATCGAAGTGGCGAGGTAGGTGATGGCGACCAGCCGCGCCGCCGGCTTGCCGGCGTCGTCGGACACGACGATCGGCTCGACGATGGCATCGTAGTCGACCGGCTTGCCGTTGAAGGTGCCGGAGTGATGCGTGACTACCGGCTCGCCGGGGCCGGCCAGCGCCGGGCTCGTCTCGGCCGCCGGGTGCGCGGGTCCTTGCCCCCACGCGGCCGGGCCGAGGGCGAGCGGCAGGGCGACCCCCGCTACCCGGGCGAGTGAGCGGAGTTTCATCGGCATAGGCGCGCACCTCGTGAGCGGGCGTGGAGCGTCGCCACGGGAGCTTACGGCGCCGGCGCGGGATTTTCCTTGCCAATGGCGGCGGCAGGGGGCATGGATTATGCGCACGCTGTGCGTCGCGGGTGCGGCCGCGAAAGAAACATGCAGACCCGCTCAGCGCAGCCGGCGCGTCTTGAGCGGGATCGCGGTGGTGCTCTTGGCCTCGAGCAGCGTCACGATCGAGCGCACGTCCTGCACACCCGGGAGCTTCATGAGCACCGAGAAGATGAACTCCTGGTACCAGAGCACGTCGGGCGCGATGACCTTCATCATGACGTCCATTTCGCCGAACACCGTGTAGCACTCGACGATCTCGGGGATGTTGTCGATCTGCCGGACGAACTCGGCGCGGTCCTGCTCGCTGAGGCGCAGGATCTTCGCCTGCGCGAAGATCTGGATCTGGAAGCCGAGCTTGTGGCGGTCGAGGATCGCGACGGTGGCCTTGATGTAGCCCTCCTCGCGCAGCCGTTGGATGCGGCGCCAGCACGGCGACTGCGAGACGCCGACGCGCTCGGCGAGCTCGGCGGTCGAGAGCGAGGCATCCTGCTGCAGGAGCGCCAGGATCTTGAGGTCGATCGAGTCGAGCTCGGGAGGCATCGTTTTTCTCTTGTCGCGGCCTGAAACGCATAATCCATGCACGAACATTGCCCGTCAAGGTTGATTGAACCCGGGCCCCGGCCGCTTCGCGCGGCCGCCGCCGTCCGCCTCGCGCCCGTGCATGGTCCATGCGCGGCGAGGTCCAATCACGGATAGAACGCGCAGTCACGGCCGCTTTTGGCCGCCGCTTCGGAAAAAAATGCCGGGGGCCGCGACTTATGATTCACGGCATGAAGGCCTTCGCACTGGCCGGCATCTTCGCGGCGATGCTCGGCGGCGCGACCACGGGCGGTGCGGCCGCTGGACCGTGACCGGGTGATCCGCGGCCTGCGGCCCGACTCGAACGCGGCGCGCGCCGGCCTGCGGGAGGGGGACGAGGTCATCGAGCGCACGCTCCCCGACCAGGAAGATCCGAACCGCGAGCTGACCTTCACGGTGCGGCGCGGCATCGAGCAGGCCATCCGCTTCACGCCCGAGGGCCGCAGCGCCAAGGCTCATCGCTGGACGCGCGTGCCCGGGGTTCCCGACTCAAGCTGTAGGTACTGACGATGATCAAGCCGACGCTCGCCATCTTGCTCCTCGGGTATGTCGCCGCCCCCGCCTCGGCCGCCGCGGCCGAGGCGCAGACCACCGAGCGCTTCTCCGTGGTCGCCGACGGCGAGACGGTCGGGCACGTGGTCGCGGTGCGCTCCGGGAATCGAGTGGACATCGACTACGCGGTGCTCGAGAACGGCCGTGGCCCGAAGCACCAGGAGCACCTGCTGCTCGGCGCTTCGGGCATGCCGGTTTCCTGGACGATCGAGGGAACCTCGCTCATGGGCGGCGCGGTGCACGAGCGGCTGGCGTGGCACGACGGGATGGAGAGCTGGAGTAGCCAGGCCGACCACGGCGAAGTCCCGGCCCCGAAGCCTCGGCTCTACGTTGCCGATGACGCGAGCCCCTGGGCACTCGGTCTGTACGCCGGCATCCTGAGGAAGCTGCCGGGCGGCGCGCTCGACGTGCTGCCGAGCGGCCGGCTGCTCGCCCGCCGGGTGCGTCGCATCGCGGCCGGGGCGGTGACCTCGCAGTCGCCGCTTGATGCCTACGTGCTCACCGGCGTGGATCTCACGCCGCAGTTCCTGCTGCTCGATCCGCGCGGACGGCTGTTCGCGGTGCTGTCGAGCTCGCTGCTCGTGCGCCAGGGTTTCGAGAAGCGCTATCAGGCGCTGCGGGATCTCGAGGAGAGCCTGACCGTCGAGCTGCTGCGCGCCATGCAGCAGAAGGTCGCGCACCGCTACGACGTGCCCATCCACATCCGCAACGTGCATATCTTCGACCCGACGTCCGGGACCATCGGCGGCCTCGAATCGCTGATTGTCTACGGCGGCATGATCACGACCATCGAGCCGGAAGCGCCCGGCGTGGCGCCGTTGCCCGACGAGGTGCTGATCGACGGCGAGGGCGGCACACTGGTCGCGGGCCTGCACGATATGCATGCCCACAACACGCTCTGGAGCGGCCCGTTCTACCTGGCGGCGGGCGTCACCACCACGCGCGACATGGGCAACTTCAACTCCTTCCTGCTCGGACTCGTGAAGCGGCTCGATGCGGGCGAGCTCCCGGGACCACACGTCATCCCCTCCGGCTTCATCGAGGGGCGGAGCCCCTACTCGGCGCGCACCGGGTTCATCGCCGAGACGCTCCCCGAGGCGCTGCGTGACGTGCACTGGTACGCCGACCGCGGCTACATCCAGATCAAGATCTACAACTCGATGAACCCCGAGTGGGTGAAGCCGCTCGCCGCCGAGGCGCACGCCCTCGGCCTGCGCGTGGTCGGTCACGTCCCGGCATTCACCACCCCCGATCGCATGATCCAGGACGGCTACGACGAGATTACCCACATCAACCAGCTGATGCTCGGCTGGCTGATCAAGCCCGGCGAGGACACGCGCACGCCGCTGCGCCTCACCGCCATGGGGCGCGCCGCCGATCTCGATCTCGAGAGCGCGCCGGTGCGGCACACCGTAGAGCTCATGAAGGCCCACCATACCGGGCTCGACACCACCGCAGTGACGCTCGAGCGGCTGATGATGAGCCGCGCCGGGCACGTCGAGGAGGGCGACGCGCCGTACCTCGATCACTTGCCGATCGGTTACCAGCGCTACCGCAAGCGCTCGTTCATCCCCTTCAAGGACGCGGCGGACGAGGCGCGCTACACACGCGCGTTCGACAAGCTCATGGAGACGCTCGCGATGCTGCATCGTGAGCTGATTCCGCTGTGGCCCGGGACGGACGACACCACCGGCTTCACCGTGCACCGCGAGCTCGAGCTCTATGTCAGGCTCGGCATGACGCCGGCGGAGGTGCTGCGCATCGCGACCTACGGGTGCGATCACTACCTCGGGCGCGACCAGCGCTACGGCAGTCTCGAGCGCGGCAAGCGCGCCGATTTCTTCCTGGTGGCCGACGATCCGACCCGGAACGTCAGCGCCGTGCGCCGCATCCGCATGGTGCTCGAGGACGGCGTGGTCTATTACCCGCAGGAGCTCTATCAGGCGCTGGGGATCCGGCCATTCGCGAGCCCGCCGCGCGTGGTCGCGCCGCCAGCGCCAGCGGCGGTGCGCGGTTAGCTCGTGCTGCGCGGTGCGGGCGGCGCCCGACCCGTCAAATCCTTGCCGTTTCAACCTGGCCCGCCGCATTGTTTATGCAGAGGCCCGGGCGCCCGACCGGAACAACGAAAGAAACATGCGTTCGTGTCCGCATAGAATTTTGCTCCCAGGGAGTTGCAGCGCCCGTTTCGCGGGCAGTCACTGACCCTCGCAGGACCGCCCGTGCCCGACGCCGATCCAATCCGCGCTTCCTTCCCGTACCTCGCGCAGTGCGTCTATCTCAACACCGCGAGCGTGGGGCTGTCGTGGGCGGGCGAGGGCGCGGCGGCGGCGGAGTTCTACGACGCCAAGGCGCAGGGCGCCGGCGCCATGGGCGCCTGGGCGGCGCGGACCGAGGCCACCCGGGAGGAGCTCGGCGCGCTGTTGCACGTGCCGCCTGCCACCGTCGACTTCGTGAGCAGCACCACCGAAGCGCTCAACCTCCTCGCCCTCAGCCTGCGGCTCGGCAGGGGGCAGCAGGTCGTGGTGGCCGAGGACGAGTTCCCATCGGTGGTCCTGCCGTGGGCCCACCTGGCGCGCGGCGGCGTCGAGCTGGTGCGCGTGCCGGTGAGCCGCGAGAGTGAGCGCACGCGGCTGCTGTGCGAGGCGCTCGGCGCCCGCACGCGCATCCTCGCTGTATCGCACGTGCACTGGCGCACCGGCACCCGGGTCGATCTCGTGCAGCTCGCCGCCGCCTGCCGGGCGTACGACTGCCGTCTCATCGTCGACGGCGTACAGGCGGTGGGCGCGCTGCCGGTCGAGGCGGCGGTTGCCGACGCCTACTGCGCCTCGGTGTTCAAGTGGCTGCTCTCCGGCTTCGGTCTCGGGTTCGTTGCGCTGAGCGAGCGGCTGGCGCAGGAGCTCAACCCGGTCGTGCGCGGCTACTCCAACGAGTCGCCGAGCCGCTCGCTGCGCTACGGGCACCAGAACTACCCGGGGATCTTCGCCCTGCACGCCACACTCGGCTACCTCAGGTCGGTCGGCTGGCAGAGGATCCACGCGCGCGTGGCGGCGCTCGCCGCGCGCGGCATCGGGGCGCTGCGCGCGGCGGGATTCGAGGTCCTGACACCCGAGGACGCGCACGGCGGGATCGTCTCGCTCCGCCATCCGCGCGCTTCCGACCTGGTGCGCGCGCTCGCCGGGCAGGCGATCCTGGTCGAGGACGCCGCACCCATCGTGCGGGCGTCGGCGCACTTCTATAATTCGGATGATGACATCGACCGCTTCGCCAGCGCGCTGGTGGGCAGCCTGAGAACGGCCGGCGCCTCGCGGGCGACGGGCCGTCTTGATCCGGCCGGCTGGCCGTGATCGCCGCGGCAGCGGGGCGGGCGGCGCGCGCTGTGACCGTCGACGTCGCCAAGATCGGATGGGTGACGGGCGAGCTCGCGCTCGCCTGCTACGCCGGCGTCTCGACGCTCTACCTGCTCTTCTATGCGACCGAGGTGCTGCATCTGCCGCCCGCCTGGGCCGGCCTCGCGATGCTCGTCCCCCGTCTGTGGAACATCTTCGGCGACCCGGTCGTCGGGGTGCTCTCGGATCGCACCCGCTCGCGCTTCGGCCGGCGGCGTCCGTACCTGCTCGCGGGGGCGCTGCTGTGGGGCGGAGCGTTCTACCTGCTCTTCAACCTCCCGCCGGCCGGCACGCCGCTCTCGCGCTCCCTGCTGTTCGCGGCCGTGTTCCTGCTCAACAACACCGGCCTCACGCTCTTTCAGGTGCCCTACGGCGCGATGCTGGCCGAGTTCTCGCCCGATGCCGCCGTGCGCACCCGGCTCGCCGCCTACCGTGAAGTGGCCGCGCGGGTGGCGATCCTGCTGACGCTGGCGTGCGCGCCGCGCGTGCTCGCCCACGCCGCCGACAAGGCAGCGGGCTTCGGCGCCGTTGGCCTGATCTTCGGCGCGGTTATCGCCGTCACCGGCGTCATCGCCTTCTTTGCCACGGCGCGCGCGCCGGCCACCCGGCTCACGGCGGCGCATGGCGGCTTCCGGCTGGTCGAGCTCGGGCCGGTCTTCGAGAACGGGCCGTTCGCCTCGATCACGGTCGCCTTCCTCTGCGTGAATCTCGGCGACGCGGTGTTCAGCGGCTCGCTCGTCTATTACGTGACCGAGGTGCTGCACCGCAGCCCGGCCATCATCGGCGTGCTCTACCCGGTGAGCTCGATCACCGGCATCGCCTGCGCGGCGCTCTGGACCTACGCTGCCAATCGCCTCGGCCGCGCGCGGGTCTGCCGCGTTGCGTTCGCCGGCAATGCGCTGTGCTGCGCGCTGCCGCTGCTGTTCGGCGCGCAGCAGCTGTGGCTCATGTATCCGTTCATGGTGCTCTACGGGCTCTTCAACACCGGCTCCCGGCTGCTGCCCAACGCGATGGTTCCCGACACCGTCGATCTCGACCGGCAGCGGACCGGCCGCAACCGCGAAGGGGTGTTCTTCGGGATCTTCGCGTTCACGCAGCAGACGGCGTTCGCGGCCGGGGGCTTCGTGCTCAGCCTGCTGCTGACGCTGGCCGGCGCGAGCGGGTCCGCGCACGGCGCGGCTCGCGTCACCGGCATTACGCTGTGCTTCACGCTCGCCGCGGCGCTCCTCTACGGCGCGGCGTTCCTCGCGAGCCTCTTCTACCGGCTCGAAGGCGGCGCTCGGCCAGCCGCCGCGGTCAGCGCTCCGCCGCGATCAGCGCCTTGACATCGCGGCTGAGTTCGACGCGCGCCGCGGCGTCGAGGTACATCGCGTGTCCGCCCGCGTAGCACTTGAAGGTAATCGCGCCGCGCAGCTCCGGCGGCAGCTGCGCGGCGGTCTCCGCGCCCGAGGCGCACGGCTGGAAGCCGTCGTACATGCCGGCCGCGACCAGGAACTTCATGCGCGGATTGAGCGCCAGCGCCTCCTCGGTCGCGGGCAGCGGCGGTCCGATCTGCGGCGGACCGGCGCCCTCCTTGCTCGCGGCTTCCACTGCGGCCCTGACCTCCTCGGGCGTGGGCTCGATCGTCGCGTAATTCCAGCGCTCGCCGACCGGCTCGGGGTAGGTTCCCGACGGCGCGAAGCCCTGGGTGAGCGGCTCAAGGTCGACGTAGGGCAGGTCGGTGCGGTAGCCGAGATCGTGGCGCAGGTAGCGCAGGATCGCCGGGGCGCTGCCCGCCTCGCGCTCCCCGCCGCTGCGGCGCAGGTCGAAGACGTCGAGCGTCTTGCCCTGCCCCTTGAGGAGCAGCTCGCGGAACTGGCGCTGGGAGATGGTGAGCTTGCCGCGGTCGATCTCGCCGGCGGGAATGCCGGTGAAGCGCTCCAGGTCCGCGGCGAGCGCGGCGCGCTCGGCGTCGCTCAGCTCGGCAAGGCGCGCCAGCGCGGGCGCGTAGGTGCCGCGCACCCAGCGCTCCGCCAACTGCCGCACCGCGTGGAGATCGCTCCCGAGCTCGGGAGCGGTCCTGCCGTGATAGAGCGCGGCGGCCGCCATGTCGACGACGCGCAGTGCGTTGCGCAGGGTCGCCGATCCGTAGTTCTTGTTGAGGCCCCAGCCGCCCGAGATCAGCACCAATCCGCTGACCCGGATGCCGCGGCTCTCGAGCGCGTAGCCGACGCTCGCCGCGCGCCGCGCGCCCCAGCTCTCGCCCACGAGAAACACGGGCGCGTCTTCCGCCCCGTGCAGCAGCCGCCAACTGCGCACGAACTCCGTGACCGAGGCGACATCCCCCCGTGTGCCGTAGAACTCCCCGCCGTACTGCGCGCTCACCGGGCGACTGAAGCCCGTGCCGACGGGATCGACCATCACGAGGTCGCTCGCCGCGAGCCAGGTGTCGGGGTTGTCGATGAGCCGTCCGTCCCGCGCCAGCTTCGGCCCCGCCACTGAGAAGTGCAGCAGCGCGGAATTGGCGCCGGGCCCGCCGTTCCACACGAAGGTGACCGGCCGTGGGGCCGCCGCGGAGGCAACCCGGTAGGCGGTATAGAACATGTAGCCGTGCGGGGCGCCGGTCTCGACGTCGCGGATCGCGATGCGGCCGGCCTCGGCCGTGTAGACGACCGTCCGGCCTGCGATCCGCAGCTGATGATGCGTGACGAGCGGCGCGGGAGGATCCGCCGGAGCACCTGGCGGCGCGGCGAGCGCCAGGGGGACGAGCAGCGCCGGCAGCACCGCGGCACGTCTCGCCCGCACCGCGCCCCGCGGCGCTCCCCGCTCACGCATGGCCGAGCACCGCGAGCAGCCGCTCGATGTCGTGCATGTCGTTGAAGACCGAGACCGAGACGCGGAAGCGGTTCGCGGCGAGCGTCAGTCGGACCCGAGCGTCCTTGAGACGCGGCCCGAGGGTCTTGCGCGCATCGGGGAAGAGACAGGTGACGAGCGGCGTCGCCGTCTCCGGGGGCGTGAGCAGCGTGTAGCCGAGCTGCGGCAGCTCCTTCTTCAGGCGTTCGGTGAGGCGCTGCGCGTGTGTCTGGATGTTCGCCACTCCAACGCGCAGCAGGTAGTCGAGCGAATGATCGAGCTGCGCCATGACGCTCTCGCCGTGCGTGCCGAGCGCGAAATCCCCGGTGGCGCTCCGGGCGAACGCGTAGTCGGCGATGGAGTCTCCCGGCGGGTCGAGCGGATAGACGTGCGGCTTGAACTCGCCCACGCCGTAGTAGCCGTAGTTGGTGCGCTTGAGGCGCGGCCGGAGGTCCTTGCGCGCGTAGATGAAGCCGAGACCGAAGTCTCCCATCAGCCACTTGTAGCTGGCGCAGGCCGCGAAGTCGACGCCGCTCGCGTGCAGGTCGAGCGGCACGCACCCCGCCGCATGGATCGAATCCGCGTACACCAAGGCCCCGTGGGCATGGGCGAGGTCGCACACCGCCTTCAGGTCGTGCTGGAAGCCGTTGAAGGTCGAAACCGTCGACAGCGCGACGAGCCGCGTGTCCTTGCGGAACACCTTCTTCAGGTCCTCGAGCATGATGCGGTTGTCGCGCGGGTGCACCCAGCTGACCGCCATCCCCCGGCGGGCCATCTCCTCGTAGAGCGGGAACGACCCGAAGAAGTGCAGCGTATCGGTAACGATGTGTCCGCCGGACTCGGGAATGCCGAGCGCACGCAGCACCATCTGCTCACCCGTGGTCGTGCTCTGCACGAAGGCGACCTCATCCGGGTCGGCGTTCACGAGGCGGGCGAACTTCGCGAGCACCTTCTCGTCTTCGACCCCCTTGTCCGGCGCCGCCGGATCGAGCGTCCGCCGCGCCAGGTAGGCCTCGATCGCCGCGCGGGCTCCGCGGCTGATCGGGTGAAAGGACCCCGAGTCGAGATAGGTGATGTCGGTCTGCAGGAAGGCCGCCTTGTCGGGCAGCACCCCGGCGCCCTCGGGTGGGGGCGCCGCGGCTGCGGGGGCGGCCGCCCGCGGCGGCAGCGCAGCGGCGAGCGGCAGCGCGCCGGCGGTCAGCAGCAGATGGCGTCGCGTCAACACGGCAGGGTTCCTCTCGTGAGCTCCGGCTTCAGCGTGAGCAGCGTCGCTGCTCGCAGCCCGCGCAGCATAGGCTTGCGGCGGCGGTTTTTCTTTGCAGGAGCGCCGGCACAGTCGCTCGCCCGCGCATTCGTATTTGCCGGATCAGGCATTTCGCGCATTGAACATGCGACTTCATCAGTGGAGCCCGCGTCGAGCCTGAGCGGGGTGCACGCTCTCGAGGGCACCTTGTCCTCGATGCGGTGCCCAACTGTCTGAAGGAGGCGTTCACCGGCGGCAGTGGGTTTCACGGGATCGACGATGGCGCTCATGCGGGTGAGCTCCTCATCGAGCTTGCCGCTCTTCATGCCCGTCCACACATACGACGCGGTGGGGAAGGCCGGCTGCGTCAAACCTAACTCAGCTGCGGGCGGGCGGTGGCCCTGGATCCGATCGAGGCGCTCCCGCCGCAAGTTCCGGCGATGCGAAATTTAGAGGCGCGTGACCGAGCCGTGCGGGCTCAGCCCACTGAAGCCGAACTCGCCGAACTCCAAACGGAAGACTGGCTCGCGGATTCGGAAGCGCCCTAGCTGAAGCGCCAGCCCAGCGTCGCGCTTCAGCAGTGATTTCCGTCACACTTTCCGACATTAAGTACTATGTCGGCCCGGCCAATGATTTCGCAAGTGTCGGCAGAGAAAGGGATTATCGATGCTGCCACGGTGCTTGACTCCCGCAGGCGTAGGGCGCGAACCTCGAACACGGTGTGTACCTGCAGCAATGCGCGCGAAAGTCGGGTCACATGTTCGCAACCATTCGACAAGCTGCTTTCTCGGTTGAGACGTTTCGTCACACGTTCGGCCACTTCTGGTGGTGGCTGATTGTCGCGGCTCTTGGATGCCTGGGCGCTTACGTCAGGCTCCATCACCAACCGGCAGTCCAATCCAAGGCGACAAGCGAAGCCGCCGTGCTGGGTGAGGTAACGGTTCACCTTCCCGCGCGGTTGCCGGAGACGTCGTCTGCGGTTCCTGTTCACCTCGATCCGGCTGCGGATCTCAATGCGTACTGGGGCATGGTCAGACGCTTGGACACTCGGTACCTCGAACGCGAGGATTTCTCCACAGCATGGTAGACAAAAGAGTGCGCTGGAGAGGGTATCTGCGCAACGCAGGGACCCTCGATTCAGGAGAGGTTGGCATCGTGATTGACGCCAATCCACCGGCCTCACGTTCGTCAAATCTCGGCAGGGTCGAATTTAAACGCAAACTACGGACCAAAGTGTTTTCACTGCACGATGGCGATCTGATCGAAATAACTGGCGTATACGTCGGTGAGGGCTGGTTGAGCCAGCCGTGGATTGATGGGGATACGGTGCAACTGGTAAGCGATGTCGCACTGACCTCGCGAGCCGATGAGAGGCGAAAGTGAGTGCCGAAGACGATAGGAAATCTGCAGGATCTGGCGTAGTGCCGCCTGCAATTACGGTAGTTGGTGAGTTGATCAAAACTGCCGCCCACAATCCGTCCGTTAGAGCAGCGGGCGGAGAACTTGGTAAAGCGGCACACACGATTGCAAAAACCATCAACATTGCGCTTCTCCCTCTCGCTGCAATAAATTTCGGCTATGAGAGAGCCAAGCACTATTTTGACGAGAATTTCAGACCCGATCTTGAGGCGAAACTCGCCGGGCTATCTGCTGAAGAGATCGTAGAGCCCAAGGCCTCGCTGGCGGGTCCAGTCTTGCAGGGGCTGGCATTCACGCACGAAGAAGCGGCTCTCAAGGACATGTACTTGAATCTCCTTGCCTCCGCGATGAAAAGGGGTGAAGCAACGCGCGCGCACCCGGCGTTCGCCGAAGTCATCAAGCAGCTCACCGCTGAAGAGGCACGAATTCTCTTGGCGGCGTTATCACCGCCCAACATTAAGCCAATCGCACAGATCAGAGCGATGCATCCTAACGGCGGCTGGACCGTACTTTTGAACCACGTCATGCCGATAACAGATAGTGGCACAAACCAACCTGTCGAAGAGCCGGATCTCCCGGCGATGGTAGACAACTGGATCCGCTTAGGGCTCGTCGATATTTCATATGTCGAGCATCTGGCAAGTCAGCCCGGCAGCAATCGCTATGAGTGGGCGCAGAAGCGCCCGGAGTTTGAGCGCTTGAAGTCTGCGCATGCAACAGGCCCCGTAGTCGCCGCTCCTGGTCGGTTTAGCATGACCGCATTCGGCAGTCAGTTCGCGCAGGTGGTCGACGCGCAGGGGATGTTTGTCACGGCACTAGCCGCGCCAAAGGCACAATAGAGCCAGGCATGAACGCGCGTGTGGCGGAGATAGGGGACTATGCGGAATCGTAGGCACCCCGCGCGGCCTTGGCCTAGGAACCGTCACCACTTCGGCCGCCTTCTTGTCGCACGGCGAGCACCGCATCGGCTTCGCGAGCTCCGCAAGGGTCATGGACCAGCCGACCAGGCGCGCTAGGGCTTCTGCTGACTCAGAGCACCATGCACGACTTTTAATCCGATGGTGAAGCTGCCTGGGCTCTCGGAACTCGGCCGGTCTTTGAACAACTGCCCAAGAAGACTTCCGCGGGCTGCACAAGCGCGCGTGAATTTCGCGTGATTCTCCTGTGCTCAACCGTGCTCTTTGGTGCCCAAGTGGCTGCTACGCCGTCCCGTCCAGCAGATCCGTAGTAAAAAGATGTGCCTACAATCAGGTACCTACCACTAAGCGGCGAGAGCCTGATCCTTCGGCCCGGCACTCATAATGCCGGGGTCGAGGGTTCGAGTCCCTCCCTTTCCACCAGACATTTTAGCGCCCTTCTGCAGCCCGTCTCGACCTCACGATTGCGAGTTCGGGAGATTTGCGCAGCCCAAGTCGCGGACTTCTCCGCTTACAAAGTCAGATTGCCGATGTCAGCGGCGGGATCATGCGTGGCGACATGGACCGCCTTGACATTGTGTGCCCGGATTGATCGAAATCCAGCGGGCGACGATCTATCAAGCTAAGTTGCGACCCGGTCGTCTTGGCTCTCGTACCGAAACGGGACCTGGCTCCCGCTTCCTGCGCCTGGACACGCTCAACCTTGCCGCGGTCGCTGAGGACGGATCTCAAGCATAGAGGTGTTCGAAATGAGGTTGAGCAAATTCCGAATGACACTTCGCGGCATCGCCTGCGTAGCCACCCTGGCCGGTCTGCTGGCCGGTTGTAGCCGCTCGGGCGCCACGGTGTCTACATCCCCCGCGGGCGGCTCGACTGCGCCACCCATTACGGGCATTGCCACGCCCAGCAGCGTATCGGTCGTGACGGCGACTCACTAAATCTTGGGAGAAGCATGATGTGTCGCTTTTCACGCACCCTACTGTTTTGCGCAGCCGTGAGCGCGGCCTCGGGGCTTGCCGCGGCAGCTCCGCCACCGACCTCGCCGTATGTCACCGATCCG
>WNGC01002090.1_pt1 | contig 25487 bp, 22 predicted proteins | sample 5400051 | NCBI WGS metagenome assembly WNGC01 (sample SAMN13153368, study PRJNA577476) | soil metagenome | isolation source: 20 cm soil or saprolite under grassland replicate 2 | place: USA:California | collected 2016-06-15
CGGCGGATGCCAAGCGCGATGCCGCCCGCTTCTTCGCGCTCTATCGCGACCTCACCGCCGGCGGGTTCTACTCGACTCCGGTGGGACGAAAGGACCTGGGCTACATCGGCAACGTGCCGGAGGCGCGTTTCGACGGGCCGCCGCCCGAGCTCCTGAGGAAGCTCAACCTCCCGTGAAAGGCAATCCATACCAGGTGGGAGCCATGAACAAGACGCCTCTCTACACCACGCTGCTCTGGGTCTGCTGCGCGGCGGTGCCGCTCGTTGCCGCGGATCCGGCCGCTCCCGGGCCCTGGCGATCGCTGCTACAGGACGACAGCGCGCCCGACTGGCGCGGCTGGAAGGAGCCGGGTTTTCCCGCGGGCTGGCATGTCGCCGGCGGGGTGCTCTCGAAGGACGGCGTGGTCGACGATCTGGTGACGACGGAGAGCTTCACCGATTTCGAGCTCGAGCTCGAGTGGAAGATCGGCAAGGCCGGCAACAGTGGCGTCTTCTATCGCGGCACACGCGAGTACGATCACATCTACTGGAGCGCACCCGAATACCAGCTCCTCGATGACGCGAACGCCCCCGACGGCCGCAGCCGCCTCACGGCCGCAGCCTCCGCCTACGCGCTCTACGCTGCGCCTGAGGGCGTGGTGCTAACTTTCGATCACTGGAACAAAACGCGAATCGTGGTCAAAGGCACGCACGTGGAGCATTGGCTCAACGGCCGCAAAGTCGTCGAATACGAGCTCCAGAGCCCTGACTGGAAGAGCCGGGTTGCGGCGAGCAGGTTTGCGGCATATCCCGATTACGGGCTGGCGAAGAGCGGCCTCATCGGCATCCAGGGGGATCACCCCGGAGCGCTGGCGATCCGGAACATCCGGATACGCGCGCTACCGTGATCCCGGAACCCGGCGCGGCAAAAGAAAAACCCCCTCGTGCCACTTGACACGAGGGGGCCATATCAGAACTTGTACGTAACCTGGCCGTTGATCTCATGTCCCTCGAGCGGCCGAGCCAGGATCACACCCCCCGAGCCCGCGGCCGGACCGAGGATGCGCGAGTTGCTCTCGGTGAGGCCGAGCTCGTCCGTCACGTTGGTACCCTGCACGCGGACCTCCCAATTCTGGCCGATCCCGGCGACGACGCCGAAGTCCAGCGTGTGGTAGGTGCCCAGCTGCTGCAGGCCTGACTGGTCCTGGGTGTGCTTGCCGACATAGGTATAGGTCAAGAAGGCGGTGACGTCACCCCAGCCGAAGGGCATCCGGTAACTGGGCGTGGCGACCCAACGCATCTTGGGCTGCCGCTGCAGTTGCTGCCCTTCGATGAACGCGCAGCCGTTGCCAGTCACGGTGTTCACGTACGGGATGCAGGCGAAGTAATGCGTGTAGTGCCCGTCCATGTAATTGCCTGCGAGCTGCAGCTTCAGGTGCTCCACCGGCGTCAGGGCGATGATGGCGTTCACGCCCTTGGACGAGGAGCCGTAGACCAGCTGCGGGCCGACCGGCGCTCCCGAACCGTCGGTCGGCTGATATAGCAGGCCATCGAAGGTCTTGAAGTAGGCGACGAGGTCAGCATAGATCCAGTTGGCCTGGTACTTGAAGCCGATTTCCTCGATCTCGATGGTCGTCTCCGGCGGCGTGTTGCCAGTCGTGCTGCCGCGAATGCCGTTGTCGAAATCGAGGAAGTGCACGCCGCGGCTGTAACGCCCATACGCGCTCATGTGGTTGGAGAACTCGTAGTTCGCTCCCACGGTCCCCGAGCCGCGCGTCGGCTTGTAGTCCGTGACGGCAAAGGTGCCATTACAGACCGGCACCGAGTTGTCATAGAGCGTGTTTGGATTGCCGTCCAGGTCCTGGTTGGTCAGGTTGCAAACCGTATTCGTGGCATCGACCTTTTCGATGCGGTACGAGCCATCGAACAACCACTGATCCACACGCCAGGAGTCCGACAGATAGAAAGCGATGTTCGTGGCCGTGCCGTGCTCGGTGATGTGGAAGCCGCCAAAGTCAGCGAACCCTTGGGTGTCTGTGCGCTGCTGGGCGACGCCCACGCCGGTCGGCACGTAAGTGACCGTTATCGGCCGCGCGTTCGGGGTATTGGTCATCAGCATCTGATTGCCGAGCGACCACTTGTCATCATCGGTGAAATGCGTCGTGTAGAGGCCAGCGGGCAGGGTGTTGCCGCCGAACAGCTCCTTGCTGAGCCGCAGGTCGTTTTCCCACATGGACAGGTGCTTGTGAATGAACCACCAGCCCTGGTGGATGACGCTCTGCGCCGGATCGACCGCTCCACCGCCGACGTAGGTCCCGACCGCGGTGTAGCCGGCAGGTACCACATAGCCGCCGGCGTCCGTGGTCCCCGCGGAGCCCCCAAATTCCGGACACGGCGTCGGCCCCGGCGCACCGCATCCGGCCGCCAGGGCCGAGAATGGCGCGGGGTTCGCTCCCGAGAAGAGCGCGTTCGTGTCCATGTCGCCGCCGTCGATCAGCAGCTGGTCCGACAGCTTCCAGCCGCCGTCGAAGTTCAGGTCGAGATTGCCGCCGAAGAACTTCATGTCGGCACCGCGACCGTTCGCCAGATCCGCATTCGAGCCGCCGGGATAGGACGGCAGGAACACGTGCTGGATGGCCGAGCTGTAATACGTCGTCGTCAGCGGGTCGAAGCCCGGATACGCGCTGAACGAATCGGTACCGTGCTGGATCAGCGGGATCGGCGTGATGAACTGGTTTTTGTCGTTGAGGTAGCGGGCATAAAACATCACCGAGCCGTTGCCCAGGTCATGCGTCAGCGTCGCAGTCAACTGCCCGCCTTTGTCGGCCGAAAACTGTGGATCGCGCACGCCGTTCGAGTCACGATAGAACCCACCCACGCTGCCGAGCCAGCCGGGTGCGACCGGAAAACCATAGAACGCGTCCACGCGTCTCAGGTTTTCCGAGCCGAAAGTGACGCCGGCGCTGCCGGTCGGTTTATCAGTCCCGCGTCGCAGGATGAAGTTCGAGGTCGCCCCCATCTGCCCGTCGCCGAATACCACCGACGGCCCGCCCTGCACGATCTCCACGCGCTCGACGGTATCGTCCAGGCGGAAGGCCGAGGTGCCCTCGAAGAACGACAACGTCGGGAAGCCGTAGATCGGCGAGCCGTTGACCTGCACGGTGAAGAACGGCGCGTCGCCGCCGCCGGGAATGCCGGCGATCTCGATGTTGGCGCCGGTCTGGCCGCCGCTCGACTCCGGCCACAGCCCCTGGGAGATCTTCAGCAGATCCGCGGTGCTCTTCGGGTTGGCCTCCTTGATCATCTCCTCGTCCGCAGCGATGACCGTGTAGGCGGCGTCGAGCTTCTTGACGCCGGTGGCGGTGGCGGTCACGACCACCGTCTCCAGCGATTGCGTCTCGCTCGGCTGCTCGGTACCTCCGGCCTGTCCGCCGCCACTCGGCGTCCCCTGCCCGTGCGAGACGCCCGGCACGAACGCCGTCCCCAGCACCACCCCCAGCGCGACTGGAACCAAAGCCGCCCGCAGGGTGGCCCCCGCGGCGGTTAGGGCCGACGGTAGCGCAGCGGCCGGTGAAATGAACGCACGTCGAGCCAGCCGGGCACTCCTGTGGAGTGCTTTGTTGCTTTTTACTCTCATGAACCGTCCCCTCCCGGATGCCATTAGTGAAACGGGCGCTGAAGCTGATAGGACCGCAAGTCGATCTGAGAAGGTGCTGGTTGCTCGCGCGGTTACGTCGTTCGAACCCCTGGCATGTACCCGTCGCGAGCCCGGCACTCCAGGAAACTGTAATTCGAATGATCCGCGATAACAAGCCTTGTTGCGCCCCCGCAACAGATGAATCGACCGGATTTCTACAGGGCTTGAGCGGTTATCTCAACCGGTAAGCCCGATCCCCGAGACCGGACTGCGAGTCGGCGATCGCCAGGATGGCAGCCGAACACCTGCTCGAGCGGGCTGCGGCAATTTGCATTCTTCGGCATCGAGGGGGAGAACTGGTCGGAGCAACGCTTCGCCGGATTTTCGCTGGCGGTTGCTGCGGTATGCCGCGACGTCGCGAGGTACGAATTGCCGCGCGATTCCACCAGAGCGCACGCGACCTCCTGCTCAACACCGACCTGCCGCTGGTTGCCGTGGCCGAGCGTGCAGGCTTCAAACACCAGGAATACATGGGCGCCGTCCTCAAGGCACGCCTCGGCACGACGCCGGCGCGGCTGCGCCGCGTCAGGTAGTCGGCCTGGATCCCGATGGCACGTTGAGCCGGATGCTCTCCAGGCTCTTGTGGATCGTCTCCCGCATCCGGCGCTCGCCCTCGCCGAACAGCCCCGGCACGAACACTTCGACCTGACCGGTGACGGAGCGGCGCACGAAGGCCACGGCGACGTTGCGCTCGCCGTCCCGGCGGCCGTCGTAGGTCTGCGAGTACCTCGAGGAATATCCGGAAGAACGATTCTCTTCGTGGCAGGTCTCACGGTGGGCCGCATACACCGGCCAACCGCCGAGTTGCTCCGCATACTCTCCGACGCGGACCTCATCGAGTTGCTCGAGCGTCATCGACCCGGAGCAGTTCTGCGCCCCGGGCGATGACAGGTAGACGCGTAGCGCCGACTCGACCTCGCGGGCGGACGGCGCGGCGTGACTCCTGTAGTGCACGAATGCGACGGCCACGATGGCGACGAGCAGGAGCCACCTCAAACGCTTCATAGTGGTCACACTACCTCACCACCTGGCGGCCGCGTGAGGGAGGGCCCGCGGGACTGTGACGCAGTGCGCGCCGGCGGCGGAGCCACGCCGCGCGCCGGGACTCAGGCAGTTCCGGTGTCACATGAGCGCAACGAGTCACCGCAGCGTCTGCGGTCAGATGGTCACGTTCGCGACCCGACGCACGGAAGCTTACCGCTCCAGATAGAGAGTCCGCATGTCGTTCAGCATCACCTGCGGCTGCAGGTAAGCGAGTGAATAGATCTCCCGCACCTTGCCGCGACCATCGATCAGAAAGACCTTGAGCATGTGGTGAAGTGCCCGGGTCGGCCGCCCGCTCCGGTTGAGCTCGACGCTCACGTCCTGCCCGAAGTCATCGATCACCGGCAGCAGCTCGGGCACCGACCGCGCCGTGAGAAAGCGCCACTCGAATCGCGAGTCATCGGCGAGCTCCCCGGCGTATCGAGCCAGGACCTCGGGCGTATCGGTGGTGGGATCGCAACTGATCGCCACGAACCGTACCCGATGCGCCAGCTCGTGGTCGCGGGCAATGCGACTGCGAAGCCAGGTCATGGTCTCATGCACGAACGGGCATCCCAGCGGATCCGCGCAATAGGTGTAGAAGAACGTGAGCAGCGTGATCTTGCCGTTCGTCACCGAGCGGAGCCGCACGGAGTGCCCGCGCTCGTCGAGCAGCGTCGCGTCCGCCACGGATTGGATTTGCGGGAGCCGATAGCTGCCCGCCGGCAGCGGCGTGAACTCCATCCGTGGCGCCGTCGCCGGGCCTGCATCGACGGCCGCCTGCGTGCCTGCGCCTGCGGAGAGCGACAGGCACGCCGCGAGCGTTCGCAGGCCCCGGCTCATGACTCTAGTGCGGGGCGAGCGCGGCGAGGGCTCGCGACCGGCCGCCCTTTGCGGAGAACTTCATGTGGTGCGGCCTTCCGAGCTTCTCCTTCGTGAAGTCCACTTCGAAGGCCGGGGTCAGCGCATGACCGTCCCAGTGGAAGGCGCGCAGGAACTGCTCGTTGTCCGCGCCCTTCTTGTCCCAGTGCGTCAGCAGGCTCGAGGTGATGTAGAGCCTCTTGCCGTCCCAGCTCTGGGAAATCATGTTGACCTGGCTGCCGGTGTGCTTCTGATAGGTCTCCTTGGGGTGCTCGGGATCGGTGAGATCGAAGTAGTGCGTCACACCGTCCATGAAGGTGTTGACCCACAGACCCTTGCCGTCGGCCGTGATGGAGATGTCCACGGGCAGCGGAACCTGCGCCGGATTTCCGATCGTCGCGACCTCCCGGGCAGCCCATCTGCCGCCCTCGGCTGCCTTGATGAGCCAGAGCTTCGAGGTCAGGGCGGCCGCCGTGACGGCCCAGTTCTGTCCCGGCGCGAGCGCCCAGCGGATCTCGAGCGGCGCCCCCGGCACGCTCAACACCTGGGTCGGCTGCATGGACTTCAGATTCCACACGACCATCGTGTTGCCGAAGTGCTTCATCGCTTCGGCGTCCTTGATCAGGTCGCCGAGCTCGCGCGTGTAGTTCTGCCAGCCGGCGAAGCTCGACGTCAGCAGCACGTTCTTCGCCGGATTGATCGCGATGTCATAGCCGTAACCGTCGCCTTTCACGCCGCCGATCGTCGTGGTCGGCATCTCGTAATGCGTGATCAGGGCCCCCTTGTTGTTGTACAGGGCCATTCCCGTGACCCCGCCCTTGTCGGCGGCGTTGGACAGGTTGCCGATCAGCATCCGGCCCGGCAGCGCGTAGAAGGTGTGCGGGCCGATGAATTTGGTCTTTGCCGGCAGGTCGGTAATCGTACGAATGAGCTTCGGGCTGGAGGGATTCGCTCCGACGTCGAAGACGTAGATCCGGCTGTCGTCGAGTCCCCCCGCCCAGAGAAATCGGCGATCGTCGGTGAAGCCCATGTGGTGAGCTTCGCCACGCCCGCCGACCGACAGGCTATGGATGACCTTGCCGTAGCTCTTCGACCCGGGATTCGCATCGATCGTGACCAGCTTGTCGGACCCGTCACCGAGGCCCTCGACTCCGAGGGTCCAGACGTGAACGAAGTCCTCCTGCCCCTTGATGAGGTTGCTGATGTAGGGCGAATTGCAGGTCTCGTCCGCAACCGCAGGCGGCGTTGCAACGACGAAGCCCATGCACACGCTCGCCAACACTGCCGCTCGCTGCAATGACTGACGCATAGCCTGAACCCTCGCTTTCTTAGCTTAGTTTAGGTGCACCCGCGGTGCCCAACCCGTCACTCAGGGCCGTGCCGGTGCGCCTCGATACAGCCAGGCGACGATCCCTCCCAGCACGACGGTGAGTATCCCGTCGAAGACGATCTGCTTGACCACCACTTCCCCAGGCATCGGCTGCACGGCGAAGTAAATGATGTACGTCGGCACGGTCGTGAGGAATGCAACCGCGATTCCGAAGCGCACGCCCTGGGCGAGCCACGGCTTCGACTCGACTCCGCGCGCATAGATCCACACGAATGCGCCGGAGAGCATCACGTGAGCCACGATCAGCCACGGGAAGTACTTCTGCTGGTCGCCCTCCGCGCGGAAGAGGCTGGTGAGATGCATGTAGTCCGCACTCAGCAGCACGCCGTGCACGATGAAGCTGCCGATGAACCAGGCGACGAACAGCACGACCCAGGCAACGAGGAATTTCTTGTTCATGGGTGCCCCTCGGATCCGGCAAGGCCCTCCGCCGGAAGCCCTGGCCGCGGACGCCGAGCATACGCCCCCGCTGACGGACCGCAAGTCTGCGGCCGCGGACCGCTATCGGGGAACACCCGATTGTCGCTACCCAAGTGACCGGCTATGGAAAGGCTGCATGACCGCGACCGCGATGACGCTCGTCGAACATCACACGTGGCTGCCCGCCGGAAAGCGGGCAGCGGTGTGCTTCAGCGTCGACGACGTCCATCCGGCAACCTCGCGGGACGAGTTCGACGCCGGCGGCGACCTCGGCCGCGGAGCGCTCGGGCGCCTGGAGCGGCTGCTCGAGCGCAATCCCAGCGTCCGGGTCACCCTTTTCGTCACACCGGATTGGCGCCTGCAGCGCCTGGTTCCAACCCGCAGGTGGCTCACCCGGATCCCGCTGCTCCGCGAGCGCATCCACTGGGCGCCGCTTGCTCCCAAGGGCCGTTTCCGTGTCGATCGCCACCCGGAGTTTGTCTCTTACCTGAACGCGCTGCCGCGCGCCGAGTGCGCCGTGCACGGCCTGAATCACGCCCATGTGGGGCCACGCATGGCGGTCGAGTTTCAGGAGCAGTCGCGGAGTCGGTGCCGCGCGATGCTCGAGGAGGGACGACGGATCTTCGCGGACGCGGGCCTGAGGCACGTTCAGGGCTTCGCGCCACCTGCGTGGAATGCTCCGCCGGCGCTCTGTCAGGCGCTGAGCGACGGGGGCTTCCACTTCGTCATCTCGGCGCGTGATCTCGACACGCCCGTGACGGGTGAGGCACGGACGGCAGGAAGCGGCCTGCGCGGGGCTTCCCTCATCCACCCGATGCTGATCCGGTGTGAGCCCGACAGGGGAGCGCCGGCGGCAATGGCTTCTTGCGCCGATCTGGTGCATTTCACGACGAACTTCCAGGCCACATCGACGATCGAGCGCGCGCTCGCCATCATCGAGTGCGGGGGTCTGCTCGCGATGAAAGCCCACATCTTCAAGACGGGCGGCGGCATCACGATGCTCGATGGCCTCGATGCCGCGTACTGCGATTATCTGGAACGGATCTGGGGCGAGCTGGACCGCCGCTACGGCGATGCCCTGTGGTGGACGACTCTCGCCGAGGTGGCCGACCGATGTCGGGCGACCGCGGACTGAGGCTCCTTGTCAACCCCCAAGGGCTGGACGCCGACGTCGGCGCGGACTTTCTCACACGCTGCTTTGGTACCCCGTGGAGCGAGGCGATGTACCGCTGGTATATGCAGCGCCCCTTCGGCGGCGAGGCTCCCGATCGGCTGGTTCTCATGGACGGAGAGCGTGTCGTGGCGTGCTGCGGTATCGTCTACCGGCTGGCGCGCACGCCCGACGGTACAGCGCACCGGATCAGCGTGATCGTTGCCGGCGGGACGTTGCCAGGCGAGCGCGGACGCGGATTTTTCGAGCGGCTGCTGCGGGCCACCGCCGCCAGGAGTGCGCTACGCGGTCGCACGGCAGTGTTCGGATTTGCCGTACCCGACAAATCCTCCGCTCGCTGCTTTCAACGGCTGGGCGCCACCGGGATCGCGAGCGCCTACATCGTCTCGCACGGCCTGTTGCGCGATGCGGGGCGAAGCAGCTTGCGGATATGCCGCGCGACGGTGACGGCCCGGTGGCCGGCACGTGCCGCGGCGCACCAGCACGGCCCGCCGCCCCGGGCGGTCTTTCACTATCCTGACCCGGGCGCCTGGACGTCGCAGATGGTGGATCGCCCCCATCCGGTCGAGCCGCTGCGCATCGGCAGCACGTGCCGCGCGCTCATCGAGTGCGTCGGCGACACCGATCGCCTGCAGTGGCTCGACGGCGACCCGCGCGAGCGCCTGCCGGCGATCCACGCCATCGCTGCACAGGCGCAGCGGCGCGGGAGGCACTTCTTCATGTACTCGACGCGCCGCGACGACGTCGAGTCCGTGCGCCGGCTCGGGCTCGTGGCGCGACCGGGATACCTGATGGCGCTCGCGGCCGAAGCCCGACATGAGCCCACCGTTCGCGGCTGGGAAGCGCTCGCCTGGGACCTCCAGTCGGGCGATCGCATGTAACGCATGCGACACCTGCCGCGCGAGCAACGGCGCATCCTGCGCGCGCTCAAAGTGTGGCTGTGCCGGAGCCGTTGGGGCGCAGCGTGAGGGGCGGCATGGGGACAGTCGGGTCGTCTTCGCGCAGCTGGTAGTGGTCCCGGTAGATCCGCCGGCCCCATAGCCGCAGCGCTACCCAGTTGCCGAATCCGACGGTGATCGGAACGATGTGCGCGAGGACATAGAGGAAGTAGATCGGCAGGATGGGTCCTACGTACGCGCGCTCGCGTCTGGGCACGACCGTGAACAGCGCGATCACAGCGAGGACCAGGTAGCTGCCGATCGCGCCCGCGAAGGCCACCGGGTTGATCGCTCGGCCCGTAGGCAGTAGACCCAACGCGAATAGACCGTCGAGTATCGCCGCGGCGCTCACGAGCAGCAGCGCTGCGCTCGCGATCCTGAGCACGTGCAGCCCGAGTCCGAGCACGCCCATGTAGCCGATGAAGTTGTACATTGCAAAGGGAGCACGCCGCCCGATACGCCACAGCTCGCGCGTACGCTGCGTGTATAGCCTGAGGAAGCCGTAGTACCAGCCCACCCGCTGCGAGTACCAGCGGCGCACAGTGTGCGGCCCGTGGGTGCTCACCACCAGCCGGCCGTCGTAGTAGATGCGCTCACCGGCGTGCAGCAGGATCACGGTATTCTCGAGATCCTCGGCGTAGATCGACATTGAATGCTGCGCGAGCGCCCACTCGAGCGCGTCGCGCCGGTAAATGGAGACGCCGGAGGTGACGCCGTAGTCGGCGAGACTGCGCCGCCCGACCATGAAGCACAGGGTGTACTCCAGCGCCTGAAACCGCGCCAGAAAGCCGTCCCGCTCGATCGCGATGCGCGGGCAGGCTGACCATGACGGTCTCGACCCGCGGCGGCAGCGTCGCGAGCAGGTGACGCAGCGCCCCCGGCTTGTGGCGGTTCACCTCCTCGTCGAGGCACCGCCAGCCGGCCTGCTGCAGGCGTTTCGCGGTCTTGTCGGTCGAGCCGTCGCTGATGAGCCAGATGTGATCGCGGTACGGCTGCAGCCGCTCCATGAACTCATCGAGCTCGTCCTCGAGATTGTATATCGAGGCGATGATCGCGTACGGCCGGACGCGTACCGAGCCGGTGCGGGCGCCTCGAGCGCCCGCGAGATCGATCGACAGCAGATGCGTTTCGCCGCCGCCGAGCTCGGACGCGACCGCGGTATGTCGCCGATGCACGTAGAGTCGCACCCCAAAATCGATCGCGTCCGTGAATACGATCAGATTCGCCAATCCATAGACCAGTAACGAGACGCCCTCATCGGTCGTCGCCGACAGCGCAATCCATCCCACCAGCAGTGCGCACACGCTGAACAGCGCGAACAGACTCCAGGGGCGCTGGGCATCATCGAAGCGCTCGCGACTCGGGGACTTCATCGCCGTTGAACCGTGTGCTGCGCATTCATTTCGTCCTCTGACAGTACCAGGGTCGGTGATTCCGGCACCTTCACGGTGGGTGAATCCGCCAGCACCAAGGTGTCGCCCGCGCCCTGGCCCGCATCGCCGGCTGCCGCCCGGACTGTGGGCACGGCCGCCGTCGACGGGGGCACGTAATGGCGCAACTGCTCCAGGGCCTGCTCGGCTTCCACGGGTGCGGAGAAGAAGTATCCCTGGCCGAAATTGCACCCCATCTGCAGCAGAGCCTGCGCAGCCGCCTGCGTTTCCACGACCTCCGCGACGGCACGCAACCCCAGGCTGGACGTCATCTGCAGGATCGCCGACGTGATCGCATTGTTGGCACGCTCCGATCCGGTACGATTGACGAATGGACGATCGATCTTCACATAGTCGAACGGGAACAACTGCAGGTTACTGAGCGATGAATAGCCGGTCCCGAAATCGTCCAGCATCAGTTCGATACCCATCCCGTGCAACGCGTCGAGAGCTTCCCGCGCCGCGCTCAGGTTGCTCATGAGACCGCCTTCGGTAAGCTCGAACTTCAAATGCCCGGGTGGCGTGCGGGTCTCCTCGAGCACACGCGCGACGTAGTCGCGCAGCCCCGGATCGCGCAGTACCGTCGCGGAAAGATTGACGCTGATGTAGAAGCTCACGCCTTGCGGCAAGCGCCTGCGCCACTCGGCCGCGAGTCGGCACACTCGCTGAATGATCCAACGCGTCACCGGAACGATCACTCCGGCCTCCTCCGCGATGGGCAGGAAGTCGTTGGGCGTCAACAGGCCTTCCACCGGATGCCGCCACCTGAGCAGTGCCTCCGCGCCCACGACGCGCTGGCCGCGCAGATCGACGATGGGCTGGAAAAGCAGGCGGAACTCGTTGCGCTCGAGAGCGATATGCAGGTCGGCCTCGAGACTGACCAGGCTCACGGCGGCGCCGCCCATGCCCGGCGTGTATGCAACGGTGAGCTGATTCTGCTGCCGCTTGGCGACCGACAAGGCGACGTCCGCCTCACGCAGCGCGTCCTCGGCGCGCTGCAGCCCCGAGTCGATGCAGGTAAATCCCACTCGCGTGGCGATCTTCACGCGGTGCTGGCGCAGCGCGAACGGCTCCTGGCGCGCGTTTTGAAGCGCGGTGGTGATGGCGTGTGCGGCCGCGGGCGACTGCACCTCGTGCACGAGCACGGCCAACTGCTCGCTCCCCCAACGGGCCAGCACGCATTCCACGCCCTCGAGCGCCTTGGCGAAGCGCTGCGCCACCTGCAGCATCAGCTCATCGCCGGCGGTGTGACCCAGCGTGTCGTTGATGAGCGTGAAGCGGTCAATGTCGATCAGAACTATCGCAATGCGCTGCCGGCGTCGATTGCGCAACTCGCGCAGGGCTCGATCAAGTTGATCCATGAAGTAGCGGCGGTTCGGCAGCCCGGTGAAGGGGTCGTGGTAGCGGGCATGCTCGAGGCTCCTCTGCAGCGCCTGGTGCTGCTCGATCTCGGCGCCGAGGCGATCGTTGACCGCGTGCAGCCGTTTGCGCGCCTGCGCGAGCGCGCTTTGCATGCGGCCGAGGCTCGCCGTCATCTCGTGCGCGCCGAACACCAGCGCCCAGGCGAGCAGAAGAAGGAGACCCGTCCTGGTCGCCAGGTCGCCCGTCGGGTACCAGCCCGTCCGCGGCCGCAGCGCGAGCTGCAGGTAGGCTGAGGCGTTCGGCGGGGAGAAAGCCGCGGGCGCACGAATCGCGCTCGCCACCGCGTCGGACGGCATGTCCGGGCGGGACCCGAAGAGCTCTCTCACCCCATGGGTCAGCGGATCGGTCTGGTTGATCTGGAAGGCGAATCCGTCCTTCACCACTCGTCCGAAGCCCGCGCGCACCAACAGCGCGTCGAGGCTCTGGTAACCCACGGCCCAGGCGGGAGAGGCCGCCGCTGCCTTCGCCTGCGGGGCCTCGATGGGGGCGTACGCCGCGATGATCCACTGGCTGCCGTAGCGCACCGGACCGAAGATCGGCTCACGGCCGTGTCGGCGTCCCCGGCACGCGCGACCGTGCCGCCGGCGCTCATCCAGAAGGCGCCCCGGCCGGGACCCGCGCCGGCGGCCGGCGCGGAGTCGGCGCCCTGCGCGAGCGTGCGGGCCGCGCGGCGCGCCTCATCGCGGGTGCGATCGGTGAGCGCCTGGAGCTGGGCCTCGATCAGCCGCGTCTCACGCGTCACCGTGCTCTGCGCCGCGCTGCGCATCTGCGCGGCGTGGTCACGCATGCTCAAGGTGATCAGGCGCGCGCCCGCCAGCAGCACCACCGCCGCGACCAGCGTGGCGGGCAGCCATCGCGAAAGGTGTTTGAGGTCGATCGTGGTCATGGCACTTGAGCTGGTGGGTGCAGGTGAACGGTGCACGTCAGCGAGAGGCTGGTGCGCCTGGTTCCACCCACGTTCTGGTAGTCACCGATGAGCAGCCAGTCGGTGGGCCCCAGGGGCTTGCCGACCCCGACAAAACCCTCGCGCAGCTGCGGGCCGGGCGCCACCACGAGCCCGTTCAGGTCGAGAACCGCCGGCGCGACCGGCCCGCCCGATATGCCGGCAATCGCGCTGAAGCTGTGCCCGGTGTAGTCAATGCGCCCCGTTCCGAGGTGGGTGCCGAGATTGCCCCCGAGAGAAACGGCGTACGAGATCGAAGCCAGGAGCTGGGGTGTGACCTGGAACGAAAGCCCGAGCTTGGGCAGGTTGCCGTGGCTCTTATCGATATCGATGCGGCGCTCCTCGAGCTGCACGGAGAGCTCAGATGTGAGCTGCTCGAGCAGGCCGGCGACAAGGAGCGAATAGTGGAAGGCGCGGTCGCCGACATCCCCCGCGCCCTCGCGACCCTCGAGGTACAGGTGGGTCCTGAGCCCGGGCGCGAGCGCGCCGCTGAAGGTGCCGAGTGTCCAATGGGAATTCGAGATCGTCTGGTACTCGGCACCCGCGCCGATCACGGTCCCGTTCCCGAGGCCCCCCACCCAGGAGGCTGAGCCGCCGCCCCCGCCGATCCCGCCCGTCAGCCTCGATCCGTTGGTGCTGAACACCAGGCGCTGGTCGGCCACCGCCGCCGGGGTGGGTGATGGCGAGGGCGGCTCGACCGCGGCGGCCTGGGCGCAGGGTAGCGCCACAGCCACGCACACCGTGATTGCACGGGTGCTCAAGGCCGCTCCACCACTGTAGTAGAGCCGACGGGACTTTGATCCGCCGCGGCGACCCGCGCCACCGGGAGGAACGCGACAACGTACAGCCGCGTATCTTCGCCGGGCAGCGGCACCGACGAGGTGGTGAGCTGATACACGCGCCGCATGACCGTCACATGCATCTTGCGACGGCCGCTCAGCCCTGGATCCCACCAGCGCGTCCCCGGCTGGAATTGCGGCAGCAGGCCCGACACCTCGGCGCCGACTTGGGTCCCGGAGAAGAGCGCGCGAGCGGGCCTGTTGAACGCCAGGATGCGCCCCTGCGGGTCTGCGACCAGGGCGGCGTGCTCGGCTACGTCGAGCGCGGCCCGCACGCACAGGGCCTCCGTCGTGTCATTGACCACGACCAGGGCCAGGCGGCGCCCATTCTGCGCGAGGTGCTGCACGCGCACCTCGGTTGCCAGCAGTTGTTCGCCCAACCGAACCATGCTCTGTGGCTCCACGCCACCCGCGCCGTCGATCAATTGCTGCACGGCCTCCGGGTAGGAGAAGTGGATGGCCTGGAAGAAGTCGCGGCCAACCACCGACTCTTCACCGCCGAAAAACTTCGCCACTGCGGGCGCGCTTGCACCCACGACTTCGTGCGTATCGGCATCCAGCAGAACCGCCGGCAGCGGCAGCTGTTCCAGGAGCGCGGACCACAGCGCCTGACTGCGCGCCGTTTCAGCGCGGGCAGAGGCGGCCTGCCCACGCAGTCGCTCGAAGATGCCGGCGAGATACTCCGCCGCGACCGCGCAGCCGAACAACATGATCACGAACGCTTCGAGCAGTATGACAAAGTACGCCGCGGGCGCGTAGAAGCCCGCGAACGGCAGACTGCCGGCACCCGTTGCCTTGACGAGGACGCCGCCCAGCCAGTCTGCTGCCGCGCTCAGCCCCGCCGGTGCATACCAGCGCAACTCGGGTGCCTGGCTCGAAGCCATGAGCGCGACCATGACTGCAGCCAGCGTGGCCATGAGATACGGCTGCCAGCGTGAAAGAAAGATGGCGCCGATGACCGGCAGCGCGAACACCAGCAGAAAGAGCGGGTTCTGCACACCGCCGGCGTGCTGCCAGATGAACGCCACCGTGATGACGCCGAGCGTGTGCAGGGCCGTGAGCGTGCGCGTGAGCCGAATCGGGTGGCGGGTCTCCCGACTGGACAAGACCGTGAAGGCGAGGTGGATTGCCCCGAGAGTCAGCAGCCCCATGGTGGTGGCGACAAAGTCGATCTGCAGCCCACTGTTGAACCAGGGCAGCGCGATCGCCGGCACGATGGTGAATATCGTCAGTAACCACGTGTCGTCGAGCGGGTGAATGCGCGGATCGTGCCATAACAACGCCGGCAGCAGCTGTGTCCGGTAGCCGTCATTCATTGCGGTCGCGCCGTTGCTGGAACCGGGCCGTTGTCGACTTGCAGCGCATCCGCGCGGAAATTGTTGCCCTCCAGAAATGGCTGCGACCGCACGTTCTGAGCACCGGGTTGCTGAAAATCGACCACGTGCAACGCGAACAGGTGCGGTTGCAGCACCTGGTTGTGTCGCAGGATCGGTGAATCCCCGATCACGTCGATGCCGTTGAACTTCGGTTCGATGATGGTGTTGTCAACGGCAGTGCTGGGGTGAGCACGATCGCCGAGCACGAAGGCAATACCGTAGCCGCAGTTGTGCACACGGTTGGCGCGCAGCAGCGCGTTGGCCGAGCCACGCACCATGATGGCGTAGGCCGTAAGATGCTCGAGCTCATTGCCGTCGATGATCGCGTCGCGGGCATTTTCCGCGATTATGCCCATCGGCGCCTCGCCACCGATGTGGTTGCCGCGAATGACCGCGCCGGCACCGATCAGGTGCACCGCGCCGTCGGGAGCATTGGCGAAGTCGTTGCGCTCGACGAGTATCGCAACGTTGCCGGCCACGACGCCGCTGCCATCGCCGTTGAAGTGGTTGTCGCGAACGGTGATGGCGCCGCCGCCCCTGGCGCCCCCCTCGCCGCGCACTGCCCATAGACCCGCCACCTTGTCCTGTATGAAGCTGTTGCCGGCCACTATCGTGTCGCGATTCGGGGCCGTGAAGCGCACTCCGACCCGGTCGTTCGCGAAACGATTGTGCTCGATGAGGATGTTGCTGGCGTTTTCGGCGACTTCCACGCCGACGTTACAGGATTCAATGGTGCTCGACTGCAGATGGAAATGCGCGGCGCGCACCAGGATGGCCGCCGCCCGGCAATTGCGCAGCACCAGGCCTTCGAGCGAGGTGTTGGCGCCGGTGACGTCGAACACCGGTGCATCGGCAACTCCCTGCGCGTCGATCTCGACGCCGGGCGATTCGCCGACGATCCGCACGCCGTGCAAATTCATGAGCGGCGGCAGCGCGGTCTTGAGCGTGATGCTCTTGGTCCTGATCAGGACGTTCGCCTTACCGGTGGCTGCGGCGACGACGAACAGTGCTTCCCGCAACGTTCCGGGCCCAAGGTCATTCGGGCTGGTGACGTTCACCGTCAGCGTCCCGGCGGCCCGCCCGGGTGCCGCCTGTCCGGAGTGGTACCACCAGCCCAGCCAGGCAAGAACTCCGAGCAGGAGGAACGTGCCGGCGGCAAGCGCAATTCGTTGTTTAGGGTTCATATGCGCTCCAGAATGAAGACTGCGTGCCACGAACGCTCGACCGCTCCGCGGCCGAATAGCACGTCGATCGGGATCGACAAGGCAGTGACGACTGCCAGCGCTGCCGTGCGCAGCCGCTGCGGCAGCCGCGGCAGGTAGGGCCACAGCCAGGTCTTGAACGGCGCGGGGTCGACCCCGGTGATCGCTCGCACGCGCAGACCGCAGTCGGCGAAGAGTCGCAGGTAGGCGCTGCGCTGGCGCGCTCGGAAGATCGGGCTGTCGCAGCTCTCGACCGCGCGATTCGGCGCAGCCTCGAGCAGGATCAGCGTACCGCGCTGCGCCAGGTGAGCAACCATGCGGTGCATGGCAGCGCGTAAGGCCTGCGGTTCGAGAATGTGCTGCAGAACCGTGACGCCCAGGACAAGATCGAATTTCCGGCCGGCATCGAGCAGCGCCAGATCCTGCACCAGGAATCGACAGCGCCCCGCAACACCCTGCGCCGCAGCGCGCCGCTTGGCCTGCGCGATCATGGTGGGACTGAGGTCGATACCCGTCACCCGCGCGCCCCGGCAAGCGAGCTCGCGACTCCAGCGTCCGACCCCGCAACCGACGTCCAGCACACTCGTGCCGCGCCGCACCCGCAGCCACGGTTCGAGGGCCAAACGCTGACAGGTATGAATCATCCGGTTATAGAACGCGGGCATGCCGTACGAGCACACGGCCGCGAGCCCGTCACCCTCGGTTGCAAAGCGACGTGCGCGCTCTTCCCAGTACACTGCGGGCCGGATCATGCTGTTGCCACTCTCGGCACGGCAGCCGGCTGGCGTAGTTGCGCAAGCCCGGCGGGGAGCTCGCTGCGCACTGCCTGCGCGTCGGCAAGTTGCGCAAGCCCGGCGGCGGGGAGCTCGCTGCGCACTGGCTCCGCGTCGGCAAGTTGCGGAAGCCTGGCGGTGAACTCGCTGCGCACTTCTTCCGCGTCCGCAATCGGCAGTCCCTGCTCGGCCATGGCCTGCACAGAGCACTGAATCCACAGCAAAGAGCGCAGCCGGGACGGCAAATGCGCGGCGCGCGGCTGAAGCTGCAGCAATGACTCCTCGAAGTCGCGCTCGATGCGCAGAATGGTCTCCCGTACCGCCGGGTCCATCGGCAGGATCTTGCTGGGTTGATCCCACGCAACCTGCGTCCCGGCGACCTGCCGGCGCTCGTAGACGGTGAACGGTCGCAGTGCGGGATCTGCCGACATGGCGGCTCCCGAAAACGGAATCACGTAGGGATACATTCCGACTTCGCACCCCTGCCGCAGCCAGTGATAGGCCTCGCGCAAGGTCGCGGCAATGTCTGCGAGCGTTGCGCGCGGTGAGCTCAGGATCAGATCCAGGAACGGCGTGATGCCCAGCTCCAGGGCCGTTGTCAGCGTCGGTCGGATATGGCTGTAAATATGGGCTTTGTTGAATTCGCTGAGCACGTTGTGCGAGAAGTTCTCGATCCCGAAACCGAGCACGCGGAAGCCGGCCTGCCGCATGGCCGCCAACCGCTCGGGCGACATGGCGTCGATACGGTTGGTGCTGATGAACTGCAGCTCGCGCGGCAGTGCGCCAGTGTCTTTGGCGGCGATGATCGCCTCACACAGCGGCAGAATGCGCCGGTCCTTCGTGAATACGAAGATATCATCCTGGAAGATGACGGTGCGCACGCGAGGGTGCGCACTCACGATACGCTGCAGCATCTGTACACATTCTTCTGCATCGAGCCGCGCAATGCTCGCGACACTTCCCTGGGCCTCGTGCAGGAAGTTCGTGGACGAGCAGAAAGTGCAACCCATGGGGCAGTAGTTGAGCGTGATCAGGCGCACCGAGCGGACCTCGGCAAGTCGCGCCTCGCGAGCCGCCTTGGTCGGCAGGGCGCCGACGCGGTACGCGTCTTCGAGCCGGTCCCAGTAGCTGCTGTAAGGCATCTTTTCATAGGGCGTGCGGAAGATCGCGTCGCGCAGCTCCGTGCGGTCGAGCGCCCGCTGCGGCATTCTCACGTAACCCCCGTCAGCGGCGCGCTCCGCGGTTCCGGTGATCCCACGCAGGGACGCCCCGGAGCGCAGTCGCGCGACCAACTCGAGCATCGGGCGCTCGCCCTCCCCCAGCACGACGCAGTCGAAGGGTCCGAGACGGAACATGAGCTCGGGTCCGAAGGTCGCCTCCATACCACCGGCGACCAGCAGCGCCCGGGGCGCCAGACGTCGCGCGAGGTGCGCCAGCTCGAGATCAAATCGCAGCGTCATGCCGGTGGTCGAGACGCCGATGACGTCCCACGGACATGCCAGGAGCTCGCGCTCGAGGGCGCGACCGGGTGGCCCTGCACAACAGTTTGGATCGAAGACTTTCGCTTCGGCCCCGGCGGATTCGAGCACGCCCGCGAGGCGCCACACCCCCAATGGAGGAGCGAGAAAGGTGTATTCCCCGCAAAGCGGGTCGTAAGGTCCAATCAGCAGGATCCGCGGCGAGCGCATCAATTGAATCGGCCTCCCTGTCCGGCCTTGCGTTGGATCACGCGGTCCTCGAGTGGCACGATGCTAAGGGACGTCCCTGTGAAACACCACCGGCACGCGCCTGCAGCGTTTTCTCCCGCATTTGCTCTAGAAACTCTTGGAGGAGCGTTTTCTCCCATCAAAGAAACGCTACAAGCCTAGTAGCCCGGCGTTGTGGGTCAAACCGGGGAAAGCCGCAACAGCGCGTCGGCCAAAGGCGCAACACCACATCAGGAATTTCCGGATGCTGCGCTGCACACTGCACCTGGCTCACACTCCCGCGCCCCGGGACCTGGAGCGGCGTGACCCGACGGTGTTCGAGCGCCGCCCGATGGCACGGCGATCAGGTGTCGCAGCGGGCGTTCGCGGGCCGCGAACAGGGCGGTGATGCACGTCGGCGCGGCGTACGCCTGGACGGCTGCGCTTGCGACATCCGCCCCGGGGCGCATCTCGTCACGGCACACACATTCGATGGCCGGCACCCGGCCGTCGAACACGCGGTCACGATACGACGGCGGTTCGCCGTGTCTCGCCACTCAACGATGCGCACATCGGGTCTGCGGCGTCTTGGCGGGTATTTCACGGAGTCCCTCTTGATCGCATGCCGATACTGCCGCCGGCCGCCGCCAACTGCGTGTCAATGGCCTTGGCGAACTTCAGGCCGACAGCACATTGATCGCGGTCCAGGCGCTGGCAGTACACGACTTCGGCGTCGACGTGATAATCCCCGCCGACCAACTCAGTGAGTACCAGCTGCTCGTGTGGCTGCCAGTTCCGGTGGGAGAGGACGCGGGCGCCATGACTGCTGATGTTCACAATCATGACCGTCTCGACGATTGGTGGTTCGCCACGACTCTGCAGACATGCAGTGAGATGCATGGCGGCCCGATGTTCATTTCTTCCCGATAGCACGATTGCATCCTTGACTTACAGCCCTTCGATCCGCATGGCCAGCCGTCAGTGGATGAGCCACAGCCCTAGCCATGCAATACAGTGCTCAGGTTGCGGTCGGGTCGAACCAGTTTTGCCAGCTTGTCCTCGTACATCACCAGATCCGCTTTGCGGAGCAGGTCCGAAATCGAGCTCGGCTGGCGCGGATTGAACTGTGCGAACCCTACGCTCAGAGACAGAGACGGCTCCGCACGCGAGAGATTGTCGGCGGCTATCGCAGCTTGTAAACGACGCACGATGAGATCGCAGGCACCCGCATCGGTTACCGCAGCGAGTGCCGCGAATTCATCGCCACTCAGCCGGCCGATCACGTCAGTGTCGCGAAACACTGACCGCAGTACCTGCGCAGTCCGGATCAGCAGCGAATCCCCGGCGGCATGACCGGCGGTGTCGTTGATGGACTTGAGATCATCGACGTCGATATAGAACAACAGCGCCCCGTGCTTGTCTCGGCTCGCGGCGCTCAAGAGTCGGTTGCCGGCTCGCAGGAACCCCCGCCGGTTGTAAAGGTCTGTCAGGTCGTCGCTGAGGGCCATCGACCGCAGCGTCAGGAATAAATGCAGCAGCACCCCCAGCTGTGAGGGGAGCGGCTCGCCCGATCGTCGCAGCTGACAGCTCAACAGGGTCGTCAGCATGTGCTTGACCATGCCCTCGTCGGCATCGATGGCGGCCGCGCTCAGCTGGCTCGCAATCTCGCTGCTGCTGGCGTTTGCTGATGGTTGTAGCGCCGCAGAAACGTCCGCGCTTGCGTCCATAGACGGATTGCTCCCGTGGGCATCGTTATTGCCCGCGGACAGGATACCGAGACCGGGGCCAGCACCCAGCCGGCAAAACCCGCATGGTGTGTCGATTCAATGACCGGTTTGGCCATAGGGAAATTCCGGAGTCCTGCGGGAAGCCCACCCGCACGTGTCGCCCCGGTGCAACGTTTTTGTGCCCCGGGGTGCCTGTCCGGGGCTCGATTGCGCCCGTGGCGGGCGCCGCCGTTCGGTACTGAAGTCGCGTGCTATCTTAAGAGTGGATGGTCCTGAGGCAGCTGTTTGGAGTACCAGATGGCGAGTTTGTGTCTCATGGTGACTTCGGAAACCTGGTCTTCGGGCAGGGGCTGAATGACTTTATCGTGGACCAGGAGCCTGTATATGTACCAGAGCTTCTGACTCGCGGAATCCGTGGGCTCGAACTCCACCGCGCCCCTGCCCTCCGCATACTTGACGCCTGCGAGCAACGCCGCCTTGAACAATTCCGCTTCGTGTTTCAGTTTTTTCATGCACGGCGCACCCGGCGCGTCAGCCGTCACAATAGCGCCTCTTTCCTGGTGGTGAAACCTGCAGCACCATGATGTTGTTCCTGCGCGGATTGTTCGATCGATTGTTTCTGGTGACCGCGACGGTGGCCGGCGGTCTGGTGCCGGGTTTCATCGCGCAGTACCGCCAGCGCTTGGGGGGTCGCCTCGATCAGGCCCGACTCGATCTCGAGCCCTGGCAGAGAATCGCCGATCAGTTCTATCAGGGCGATATCGGCAAGTTGATTCAATATCACCTGGACAGCAAGGACGCGACGTTCCACCTGGAAGGCAGCGTCATCCAGTCTCTCATCGCCACGGTGCAACGACTGCAAGGCGCCGTCGACGCGTTGCACGGCAATCTGTTTCATCAGCTCGGCTATCTGGCACTGCATGCCGATGCGGGCCTGGTGCGCGCGACCTTCACGGACTGGGTACCCACCTTCGCGCTGTCCGTGGACGGGGTGCTGTTTGCACTGCTGTTTGCCGTCGCGGTGTGGTTGCTGTTTCACGCCTCCTGGCGGCTGATCGGCCTGGGAAGCCGTGGCTTGCTCGGGGCGATCCAGGCGCCGCGCTCCGGGCGGCAATCCCCGCACACGTATCCCTAGCGCGCACGGGCCAAAACGGCTGCCGAGAAGCGCTGCACGCCTTTTGCAATCTTCGGGCATTGCTCGCCGTGGGAATCGGCGGCCTCGGCGGGATACAACGCCATCAGCTTGCGCATCACGCCGTTGGTCCAGCCAAACCCGTCCTGTAGCGGGTATTCGCCTCCGCCGCCGCTGCGGCCGCTGCTCATCACGTCATACTTCTCGACCAGCTTGCCGGTCTCGCCGTACACGCGGTTGACGCTGACCATCCAGCGGCAGGCAATGGTCTCGGCGAGGCGCCCCTGCGCATACTGGCGCAGACCCGAAACAGCAATCCACTGCAGCGGCGCCCAGCCGTTGGGCGCATCCCATTGCTCGCCCGTATTCTGCGTCGTCGTAACGATGCCCCCTGCCGCGAGGAGTTGCCTGCCAATGGTCGCGGCGACCGAGTCCGCCTGCTCCCGGGAGGCCGCCTTCACGAACAACGGATACAAGGTTGCCGCAGAAATTCGTGGCACCCGAATACGCTCTGTCCAGTGATAGTCGAGATACGCTCCGGCGGCCGTATCCCACAGGTAACGGTCCATGGCCGCGCGCCGCTGGTGCGCACGGCGCTCGAACTCCCTCACGCAGGGCTCATCGACCGTGCGCTGGCAGGCGGCGCGAATGGCCTCCTCGAGGCCGAACAGCAGGCTGTTGAGATCGACCGGAACGATCTCGGTGGTGATGATCGTGGCGCGCGTATGTGCATCGGCGAACCAGCGAGAGCCGAAATCCCAGCCGCTTTCCGCCGCCGCGCGGATATCGCGGTAAACCTGCTTCGGGTTGCGCCCGCTGGTGCGCGCCAGCTCGGTGTCATGCCGATACGCCTCGTCCCGTGGGCTGTCGCGGTCGTCCCAGTAGCGGTTGAGCAGCGCGCCGTCGGCAAGGGCCACCACGCGCCGGTGAGCCGTACCGGGTCGCAGGCCCCGCGCGCCTTCCATCCAGAAGGCGTGCTCGCGCCTGAGCTGCGTGAGGAAGCGTGCCAAGGAGGCGGTCGGGTCGTCCCTGGAGAGCAGGCCCACCATCGCGAAGAAGAACGGCGGCTGAGAACGGCTCAGATAGTACGTCCGCACGCCGTTGGGAACGTGGCCGTAGGTGTCGATCAGATAGGCGAAGTCGCGAACCATGTCCTCGATCAGATCATGCCGTCCACTCTCCTCCAGACCGAGCATCGTGAAGTACGAGTCCCAGTAGTACATCTCGCGGAACCGCCCGCCCGGGACGACATACGGCCACGGCGTGGGTAGCAGCGAGGAATACGCGGGGGCGGTCGGTGTGCGCCGCGTCAACGGGTCCCACAGCTCGTCGATGTGGGTGACGATTGCGACGTGCTCGGGCCTGGAGGGCACCGTGCTCGCTTCCGACGGCAGCGTGAAATGCGAGGCCACGAAGCGCCTCAGCGCCTCGGGCGCCTCGGGTCGCTGCGCATGGTACTCCGCGAGGATTGCCGCCGGCGCGGCCTTGGCCGCGGCATCGGGAAACGCCTTGTCATCGCCGTAGACCCGGGCGCTCTGCACCGCCACGAACAGGTCCTTGAACAGCACCTGCGGTGGTTGCGGATGGCTCGCGGGCGGGGTCGTCCGTGGTTGCGTCCGCGTAACGGGCAGCAGGACGGCTAGCGCCGCTACCAGCGCCCCGCATCGACGCGGGCTCATGCGCTCCTTCCCCTATCAGTTGCCGAGATTGCTGGTTCGGCGAATGAACGCCGCGACGTTATCGTGCAACATCTTGAGCGATGAGTCCTTGGCATAGACCATGTGCCCCGAGTCGTAGAATTTGTACTCGATATTGGCCTGCAGGTTCGCGGGAATCGGCAGGTGGTGCATCTCATAGACGCCCTGATAGAAGGGTGTCGCGAGGTCGAAATACCCGGCGTTCAATTGCACCTTCAGGTTGGGGTTGATCTTCATCGCGTTCGCGAGGTCGGGCATGACGTTGGAGCCCTGGCGCGAGGACATCGGCTGCTGAGTTTGTCCCGGCAGCCGGTGCTGGAAGTTCCAGGTGGTGAAGATGCGGATGCTCGGTTTGAAGACTTTGCCGTCGCCGTAGTGCAGATCCCTGCGCACATAATCGTTGAATGCAGAGACGTAGGCCGAACTGAGTGCGGCGGCCTGCGGATCGTAGTCGGCGCGCTGACTCAGAGGATCGATGTCGGGTCCGGAAAAACGCGAGTCGAGCCGGCCGGTCGTCCTGCCATCATCGCCCTGCAGGTTCTGGCGAAATTCCCCGCCGTCGATGCGCAGGTCTGCCCTGAGTATGTAATCGACGGGAAGGCCGGTGTACTGGTGAAGCTTCTCGGCGATGGCGGCGCGTTCCGCCGCGCCGAGCTCGGAGCCCCTCGCGAGCGCATGGGCATAGTCCCCCATGGCGAACTGCTCCACTTCGGCCAGCAGAGCATCGAGACTCTGGTGCTCCGCGGGGAGCTTGTGGTGGTACCAGGCGGTTGCGGCATAGGTCGGCAGCGCGGTCTGGTACGGCAGATCGATGCCGGGATTGCCCGTCGGACGATCGGGACTCAGATCGAAATTGAGGATCTGGGAGAGCAGGATCACCCCGTTGAAATCGATCGAACGGTCCGCTTGCAGCTGATTGACGAGCACCGCCGAGCGCGGCGTACCGTAGCTTTCGCCAAACAGATACTTGGGTGAATTCCAGCGGCCGTATTTCGACAGGAACTGGGAAATGAATTCAGCGAATGCGTAGGCATCCGGATCGACGCCGAAGAACGCCTTCTCCTTGTCTTTGCCGGCGATGCGGCTGAAGCCGGTGCCAGGTGCATCGATGAAGACGAGGTCGGTTGCATCGAGCAGGCTCGAACCGTTGTTGACCAGGGCGTACGGCGCAGCCGGGGTGTGTCCGCCATTGTAGAAAAACGTCACCGGTCGCGGACTGCCGCCGCTTTTGAAGTAGGCCACGTAGAACATCGAGGCCTCGGCAGTCGGGTTCTTGGCTTCCGCGCCCTCCTCCGCAGGCGCCGGGCCTGCCCTGTCGGCCTTGGGATCGCGCGGCACGTCGTCCCAGTCCTTCGGATGCACGATGAAGGTACCCGCGATCGCCTGGTAGGAGATCGCCTGACCGCCGACCGTGACAGTGCCGGCGCTGGTCACTGCTTCGGGCTTGAAGGGCTCGAACTTGCGCTCGTCCGGCTTCTCCCGCTCGCTATCCGCCTTCTCGGACTGCGGGTTCGGCGCGTTCGAGGTCGCGAACGAAGTCGCGGACCAGGTCAGCGCGAGGGCTGTTAGCAGGCAGGTTGCACACCCGAATTGACCCATGCTCATCCTCCCGGAAACCCATGCCGGCACTCGCGGCCGACGCCGGTAATCATTAAACATCCCGAGAGCCCGAACCGGTAGACCGGTACTCGCACGTTCTGCACAATCCTCTCGGCGGTGACTCGAGCCTGTACTGCGCGGTTGCGATGACGGGCCACGCCTGGGGGCGCGGGGCGAACGAAGT
>WNGC01000381.1_pt1 | contig 25418 bp, 24 predicted proteins | sample 5400051 | NCBI WGS metagenome assembly WNGC01 (sample SAMN13153368, study PRJNA577476) | soil metagenome | isolation source: 20 cm soil or saprolite under grassland replicate 2 | place: USA:California | collected 2016-06-15
CGCCCTGCGCGACAAGAATCATGCGTAAACCGCTGATCGCCGGCAACTGGAAGATGCACTTCACCGTCCCCGAGGGACTGGAGTACGCGCTCCAACTGCGTCGCGACCTCGAGCCCTATTCCGCCGTGGTCGACGCCGTCATCCTGCCGCCGGCGGTCATGCTCTGGGAGATCGCGAACGCGCTCCGCGGATGCGCGATCGAAGTCGGCGCCCAAAACGCCGGCTGGGAAGACCAGGGTCCCTTCACCGGCGAGATATCGCCGAAGATGCTGGCCGGCTGGTGCCATTACCTGCTGATTGGACATTCGGAGCGGCGCCAGCTCTTCAACGAGACCGACGAGGAGCTCAACCGCAAGTTGCATGCCGGCTTGCGGCACCGGCTGAAGGTGATCCTGGCCGTGGGTGAAACGCTGGAAGAGTACGAGGCCGGGCGAACCGCCGAAGTGATCACGCGCCAGCTCAATGCCGCCGTCTACGGGGTCGAGCTGCGCCAGGCCACGGAACTTTCGGTCGCCTACGAGCCGGTCTGGGCGATCGGTACCGGGAAGGCGGCCACGCCTCAGTATGCGAACGAAACGATGGGCCTGATTCGAAGGCTGCTCGAGAGTCCATTCGGCGCGCTCGCGTCGGAGATACGCATTCTCTATGGTGGAAGCGTTACGCCCGCCAACGCGCGCAGCCTGATGGAACAACCCGAGATCGACGGCGGCCTCGTCGGTGGGGCGAGCCTCAAAGCCGCCGACTTCACCCGGATCGTCCAGGCGACGGCTGAGGTGCTGCAGTCGCCGCGAGTGTGAGCGGACCCGAGCCGGCACTCGTTCTCGTGATCATCGACGGCTGGGGCTACCGAGTGGAGCCGGCGGGCAACGCGATCGCCGCTGCCAGGAAACCGAACTGGGACGCGCTCTGGGCGCGATGGCCGCACACCACCCTGGCCGCGGCCGGCGAGCCCGTCGGTCTACCGGAGGGTCAGCAGGGGAACTCCGAGGTTGGCCACCTCAATATCGGCGCCGGGCGGATCGTCTACCAGGACCTGACCCGGATCAACCTCGCGATTCGCGACGGAACCTTCAAGCGGAACCCGGTTTTGCTGCGGGCTATGACTGATGTCCGCGAACGGCACGCGCTGCACTTGCTGGGCCTGGTCTCGCCGGGCGGCGTCCACAGCTACGTAAGCCACCTGATCGCCCTGGTCGAGATGGCGCATCAGCTCGGTGTGCCACGGATCCATATCCATGCCTTCACCGACGGCCGCGACGAACCCCCGACCAGCGCCGCCGGGTTCATGCAGGATCTGCTCGCCGAGCTGAAGCGGATCGGGGCCGGCCGGATCGCATCGGTGAGCGGCCGCTACTACGCCATGGATCGCGACAAACGCTGGGAGCGCACGGAGCTGGCCTACCGCACCGTGGTCGAGGCGACCGGCCCGACGGCTGCCGACCCGCTTGTCTTCATCAAGGAGAGCTACGAGGCGGGGATCACCGACGAGTTCCTCAAGCCGACGCGGATCGTGCCTCCGGACACCGACCCGGTTGACGCGATCAGTGACGGCGACAGCGTGATTTTCTTTAACTTCCGGCCGGACCGGGCACGGCAACTCAGCCATGCCATCGTCGATGAGACCTGGGACCACTTCCGGCGCACGAACCGGCCACGACTGGCCCACTTCGTCACGTTCACCGAGTACGAGAAGGGGCTGCCGGCCGAGGTTGCGTTTCCCGATGAGCCGTTGACGGGCGTCCTGGCCGAAGTGATCGCGTCAGCCGGGTGGCGGCAATTCCATACAGCTGAAACCGAGAAATATGCGCATGTCACCTACTTCCTCAATGGCGGACGCGAGGCGCCGTTCGAGGGCGAGGATCGCCTGCTCGTGCCGTCCCCGAAGGTCGCGACCTACGACCTGGAGCCCGCAATGAGCGCCCGCCCGGTGACTGATGTGCTCCTCGACCGGCTGGCCACCGGTCGCTATCGGTTCCTGGTGGTGAACTTCGCCAATCCAGACATGGTGGGCCACACGGGGGTCTTTCCGGCCACGGTTGAAGCGGTCGAGGTGGTTGACGCCATGCTGGGACGCATCGGCGAAGCCGTCCTCGCCGGCAAGGGGATCCTCGCGGTCACCGCCGACCACGGCAACGCTGAGCTGAAGGTCGACGCGAAGACCGGCGCGCCCTTGACGGCGCATACCACGAGCCCTGTGCCGTTCATCCTGGGGGGCGCGCCCGGCGTGCAGCGGTTGCGCGAGGCGGGCAAGCTGGGAGACATCGCGCCGACCATCCTGCCGCTCGTGGGCTTGCGGCCGCCGCCAGAGATGACCGGTGATGACCTACGGTGTTGATGCGACCCAGTCCTGTTCCAACCGGCTGAGAAAGATCCGCGCCAGCCGGGCGTCGTGGACCAGCAGGTCGAGCTCGTGGTTGCGCGCAAAGCCGGAGTAGGACCAGTTGCAACTTCCGAAGAGCACCGTGGCGCGATCGAAGATGCCGAGCTTCGCATGGAGTAACTCATCGCCGGCCTGGACGTAGAAGCGGACCGCCGCGCCGGCCGCCTGCAGCAATGCCATGGTGGTGGCATTCTGCGGCTGGGTCGGGTCGAGTAAGGCCCGCAGGCTCACCCCCCGTCGCGACGCGGCGACGAGCGCGTCGAGGATGACGCGATCGCTCAAGACGAACATCTCGATGTCGATCGAATGGCGTGCGGCCGCGACTGCGGCGAGGGCGGCGGCGCGAATCCCATCTCCCGGGTGGGTGACCAGCACCTGTACATGCCGATCGGGTGCCGGCGGCGGGATGGGTGTGGGCTCGCCGGCCAGCGCCAGGTCCTGCCGGAACACGCGCTCGAGGTTGTCGACCACCGGGCCCGCGGCGAGGACGTCGACGTCGTGGTTCAGCGCCGAGTGGCTGCCCCAGTTGATGCCGCCGACGATGGCGCGCGCGCCGTCGACGATCAGGAGCTTCACGTGGTCGATTGTCAGGCGCTCGAGTGGGAACGCCACCACTCGGACGCCGCCCTGCTCGAGCACGGCCCAGCTCGTTTCACTGCTGCGCTCCGAAGGATCCTTGATTGCCGTGACCGTCAATCCGCGGTCATGGGCATCGAGCAGCATCGCGACCAGGTCGAGCCGCTGGAACTCATAAAGTTCCAGCTCGATCGAGCGTCGCGCAGCGCGCAAAACGTCCACGATTGCGGCAAACGCGCTCGGCCCATCGGGTAGCGGAACCAGCTGGTCGGCACCGCTGATGATCGGCGCCGAGACCGCCGGCAGGGGAATTGGGGCAATCGCCGGGGAGGGGGTACGGCCCGGCGCACAGGAGGCGACCAGCAGCGCCAGGAGGAGGAGGGGCAACCGGAGGCGGCGTGCCGGGCCGTACACTGACCGATACTACTACGGATTTGTGTATCTGTCAATGCTAGAGGTCGGACCGGCACATCGCGGAGTTGGCGGTATAATTCAGCGGCCCTGCGATGAGGACATTTCTTGGTGTCGTGGAACTCGTGCTCGCCCTCCTCGTCATGCTGGGCGTCCTTCTTCAGACCCCCAAGGCGAGCGGGCTGGGTGGCACCATCGGCGGCGGCGGCGATTCCGGCGGCGGCTATCGCACCAAACGGGGCCTGGAAAAGAACCTCTTTTACGCCACGATCGGACTGGTGGTCCTGTTCGTCGTGGTCTCGGTCGTCTATATCCGGGTAAGCCCCGGAGCTTGATCCGGCGCGGGCTGCTCGCCGTGGGGGCGGGCGTGCCGCTGCTCGCCCTGGTGACCGTCCTGGCGCTGGTGTTTCGGAATGTGGTTCTCGGGCCCGAGATGCCACGCCCTGGCGGCACGTTTGTCGAAGGAGTGGTCGGGCAGTTGGGCTCGCTGAACCCACTGTACGGCGAGGCGACCGCGGGATCCAACGACCTCGACGCGCTGCTCTTCGAGCCGCTCGTCCGCGTGCTGCCGACCGGCCGGATCGAGGGACGCCTTGCCGCGCGCTGGGACGTGAGCCCCGACGGTCGGACGTACTCGTTCACGCTGCGCCCGAACGCCCGCTGGTCCGACGGTACATCGGTGACGGCCGACGACGTCGTCTTCACGGTCCGGACCGTCCAGGATCCCCAGTTCCCCGGGGCTCTGCTGAACCAGAGCTGGAAAGACATCATCGCCACCGCCGTGGACTCATCGCACGTGCGCTTCGCACTGCCCGGGCACAATGCCGGCTTCCTGGCGAACCTCGAACTGCTCGACATCGTCCCCTCGCATTTGCTGGCGGGCAAGTCGATCGCCGAGCTCGCCTCGGCCTCGCCCAACCTGAACCCGGTGGGGACCGGTCCCTTCCGCATGGTGGCGAACCTGGCGGATCGCATTCAGCTCGAGCGCAATCCGTTTGCCTGGCGCCGGCCCTGGCTGGAGACGATCACGATTCGGAGCTTCCCCTCGCAGGCCGCCGCGCTGGAGGCGCTCGACCGCGGGCAAATCAACAGCCTCGCCAATCTCACCCCGTCGGCGGCCGCCCAGGAGCGCGGGAACCGTGACGTGCGCGTCCTGGCCGCCTCTACCTACCAGTATGCCGAGCTGCTGTTCAATCTGAAGTCCGAGGAGCCGTTCTTCCAGGACATCAAGGTGCGACAGGCGATCGCGAAGGCGATCGACCGGACGTCGATCATCCGGGACGTGCTCGGCGGGCAGGCGATTCCTGCCGATGGACCAATCCCTCGCTCGATCACCTGGGCCTATGACAGCGCCGCCCAGCAACCGGCCCACGACCCGGCCGGCGCTGCCAAGCTGCTGGATGACGCGGGCTGGGTTCTTGTCAATGGGATCCGAACCAAGGGGACCACCAGCCTCAGCTTCGGCCTGACCGTCTCGAGCGATGTCCCGCCCTATGAACGGGTTGCCGAGAAGGTCGCGGACCAGCTGGCGCAGGTGGGCATCGTGGCCGAGGTACGGCCGGTCACGACCGCCTCGCTCATCCACGACTACCTGAACCCGCGTACCTTCGACATGACGCTCACGGCGTTCGACAATGGTCCCGACCCCGACGTCTATACGTTCTGGCACTCATCGCAAGCCCACCCCGGCGGCTTCAACTTTGCCGGGATGAAGAAGAACGTGTTCATCGATGGCGACCTCGAGGATGGCCGCAACACGCTCGACCTTGCGGCACGGGCCAAGGCCTACGCGACGTTCCAGGAGGACTTTGCCAAGGAGTTGCCTGCGGTCTTCCTCTACAGCCCCAAATACGTGATGGCGGTCAGCACCCGGATCCACGGGGTGCGGCTCGATTCGGCCATCGAGTCCGAAGAGCGCTATGCGTACGTCAGCGACTGGTATATGGAGGTGGGCCGATAAGCCCGCCCCGGCGTGGAAAGGCGGGCGTGAAAGGTGGGGAGGAATGCGGCTGAAAGGACTTGAACCTTCAAGGGCTTGCGCCCACCAGGCCCTGAACCTGGCGTGTTTACCGATTTCACCACAGCCGCGTCGAACTACAGATTTTGCCATAGCCGATCATGCCCCGTGCATTCGCTGACCTGACGGCGACGGAGCTGGCGATGTTCCGCCGGCGCCTCGACACCCCGTCGAAGATCCAGCAGTTCCTGGACGGCATCACCTACAACCTGGAGTCCTACGGCGACACGTTCCGGTCGCCCCGGCGCGTCCTGCGCGATCGGACCGCCAATTGCATCGAGGGTGCCGTGCTGGCGGCCGCCGCGCTGCGGGTGCAGGGCGACCCGCCGCTGATCATGGACCTGACGGCGGTCCGCGACGAGGACCACGTGATCGCCGTCTTCAGGCGGCGGGGCCTGTGGGGCGCCATCGGCACCAGTAAGTTCACCGGGCTGCGATACCGTGAGCCCGTCTACCGTACCCTCCGCGAGCTCGCCATGTCGTACTTCGAGCATTACTACAACCTCGCCGGGGAGCGCACGCTCCGCGGCCACGGCCGTCCGGTCAACCTGGCCCGTTTCGACGGGCTGCACTGGATGACGGCGGAGCATGATCTCTGGCCGATCGCCGAGCACCTGGAGCGCATTCCTCACCTGGCCCTTCTGCCGCCCGCCGTGGGCCGCCAGCTGACCCGCCTCGATGGCCGGCTCAAAGCCGCCGGCCTGCTGCATCACCCGACGGCCGGGCCAGACAGGGCGACGCGGACGCCGCCACGCGCCCGGCGTCGTGGTTGACATTATCGGTACCACTTGTTAAAGTAGCGAAACTATCATTCAATTAGCACGGTAAAACCGCCGTGCCGCGGCGTTCGATCGGAGGAAGGGATGAGAAAAGGCGCAGCGGAACCAGATATCCCCCTGGAGGCGGTCCAGTCGCTGCTCACGAGGGTGATTTGGCAGGCGGTGGCGGACCTCAGTGTGGAGAACTACCGGTCCGAGGCGGAGCGGTTCTTTGCCGGCGAGACCTTTGTCGAGTACTGCGACATCCTGGGCTGGAATGTCGGCCGAGCCCGGGCCAGCCTCGGACGGTTCGTGGACAGCGGCAGCCGGATCTCCGGCAACCACCTGCTGACGGCGGCCGACCTCGCGGCGGCGCCCGCCCAGCCAGCCCAGGCGTTCGCCGGCTAATACCGCTCTAACAACGGCCTGCTACGGTTTGGCCGTCGCCAAAAGTACGTTGGCGACCGCTACACTGGAGCCACAACCCGATGAACCTCCTCCTTGTCGAGGACGAGCGGAAGCTCTCGACGCTGCTCAAGCAGCTCCTGGAGGACGAGCGCTATGCCGTCGATATCGCGCTCGACGGCGAGCGGGCCCAGGAGCTGGCCGAGACAGCCCGCTACGACGCCATCATCCTCGACCTGATGATTCCGAAGAAGGACGGCATGGAAGTCTGCCGCTGGCTGCGGCAGAACCGGATCCAGACCCCGGTGATCATGCTGACCGCGCGCAACCAGATCCATGACCGGGTTGCCGGCCTGGACGCCGGCGCCGACGACTACTTGCCCAAGCCCTTCGCCTTCGAGGAGCTGCTGGCCCGGCTGCGGGCGCTGATGCGCCGGGAGCAGAAGAACGGCCACGCCAACCGATTGCAGGTGGCCGACCTCGTGCTCGACCTTAAGACGCACCAGGTCCGGCGCGGCGACACGCCGATCGAGCTGACCGCGCGCGAGTTCGCCCTTCTCGAATTCCTGATGCGGCATCCAAACCAGGTGCTGACCCAGGCGCAGATCGCTGAGCGGGTGTGGGACTACAACTTCGAAGGCACCACGAACCGCGTTGCCGTCTACATCTCCTACCTTCGCGACAAGATCGACGAGGGCCGTTCCCCGAAGCTCATCCAAACGGTGTATGGCGTCGGTTACCGGCTGTCGGGTTGATGTTTCGGGGCGCCCTGGCGCGCCTGGCGGCACAATACTTCGTCCTGCTCGTTCTGATCCTCGGATGTTTCGACCTGATCGTCTACTTCACGGTGTCGCAGGCCCTGCAAGCGAAAGCCGACAACGACCTGCGGCTTGCGGTCGGACAGGCCAATAAGGACTTCGTCGTCACCGGCGACACGGTGACGTTCAACGGGCAAGGGCTGCTCGATCCAAGCGTGGCCGACACCTTCATCCGCGTGCTCGACATCAAGGGCCAGGAACAGGGCCAGCCGCGCCCCGAGCTCAAAAAACTGTTCAACAATCCGAGCCTCAGCGCACCGATCGCCGCCGCCAAGGCCGGACGCACGCTGGACACCCGCATCTCGAATGCCACCGACCTTTACGTCATCGACACCAGCCCCATCGTCAATCCGAAGTCGCACAAAGTCGTCGGCGTATTGCAGGTGGCGCAGCCGGTCTCCTGGGTCGACGATGCCCTGTCCGGCCTGGTGCGGCAGCTGGTGGTCGCGTCGGGGATCGGGATCCTGCTGGGCGCCCTCGCCTCATTGCTGATGGCGAGCCGTTCTCTGCGGCCGATCAGCCAGGCCTTCCAGCGCCAGCGGGAGTTCGTGGCGGATGCGTCCCACGAATTGCGAACGCCGCTAACCCTGATCCGCACGAACGTCGAAGCCTGGCTCCGGCGGGCGAATGGGGCGAACCGCGCCTATGCCATGAGCATCGTCGAGGAGGTCGAGCAGCTCAGTCGCATCGTCGGAGACCTGACGACGCTCGCCCTGGCTGATGCGAAACAACTGCGTATCGATCGCGAGCCGGTCGAGTTGAACGAGGTCGTCCGGGACCTGATGACGCAGACCGAACCGCTGGCGGAGGAGCGGGGCGTGCACCTGCGGCCCGATCTCAATGGCGGGGTTCGGGTAGAGGCTGACCTGCTCCGGGTCCGTCAGCTCCTGCTCATCCTGATCGACAATGCGCTGACCCACACCCCGTCGGGTTGCGAGGTCTCGGTCGGCGTCATCCGCCGCGATGGCCGCGCCCGCGTCACCGTGGCCGACAACGGCGATGGCATCCCATCGGAGGACCTGCCTCATATCTTTGAGCGCTTCTACCGGGCGGACAAGGCGCGCACCCGGGAAGATGGCGGCAGCGGCCTCGGGCTCGCGATCGCCAAGTGGATCGTCGATGCCCATAAGGGCGAAATCGCCGTCAAAAGTACCGAGGGCAAGGGCACAGAGGTCGACGTCAGCCTGCCCGTGCTCGACTGACCCTACTCAACTTTTATCTCGCGCACCGGTCGCAGTGTCAACAAGGCGATCAGATAGAAGGCGGTCACGATGCCGAACATCACCCGGTATCCGGCGGTGCTGGTGCGGTTGTTGTTCACCGCGTCTATGATCGGCCCCAGGATAGGCCTGGCGATGAACCCGGCACTGGCGGTCGCGATATTCGACACCCCCATGTAGCGACCGGCCTCGGCTTTCGGAATGAGGTCGGTCATGAAGGCCCAATCGACGGAGAGGAAGACCCCCAGCGAGCCGCCCACCACAATCCCGAAGGCGAGGATCCAGGGCAGGCTAGGAGCGAAGATCAAGCAGGCGGAGCCGATCGCGCCGATGACGCAGGCCGCGGCCACTAGCCGCTTCTTGCCATAGCGCTCGGCCAGGAACCCGGCGGTCATTGCCAGCACGGCGGCGAAGACGACGACGACGGCCTGCAGCGCGCTGGAGTAAAGGGATGCCTTCCCCTCGGAATAGTGGAAGGTGAAGCGGATGAAGTTGAAGGCGTAGGTGGAGATGCCGACCACGCCCATCAGGAAAAACAAGCGCGACACCATCAGCCAGGCGAAGTCGCGATATTTCCTGGCGTCGATCGCGAAACTGAGCACGATCGACCGGCCGACCGGGTGGTCGCTCACGGTGGTGCGCCGCCGGTCCGGCACCCCGAAGATCACGAGGGCGCCGGCGATCGCGATGACCAGCGGTAGTGTGAGAATGGCGAGCCGCACATGGTGGGTCGGGATCAGCAGGGCGCCCACCACGAGGAATCCGAAGATGGTGCCGACCATGTTCATCAGGCCGTAATAGCCGGAGGCCTCCGCACGCTGGTCGGCGGGCACCTGGTCCGGGAGCATGCCCTGGTAGGGCCCCTGAGCGGTGTTGGACGCCATCTGGAAGAGGACGTAGACGACCAGGAGCGCCCAGTAGGACGTGACGAACGCGATCAGGGTGAGGAAGATGATGTCGCCCACCACCCCGATGGCGATGAACGGCCGGCGCCGCCCGAGTCGAAATCTGCTGTTGTCACTGAGGGCGCCGATCGCCGGCTGCCACACGATGGCGAACGCCGCACCGATGGTATCGAGCAGCGAGACGTATGTGTTGACATCCAATGGGATTGCCAGTGGTCCGAGGATGAACGTCGTCGGCGTGGTAAAGCGGGTGACGAGGAGGGGGATGATGTTGCCCCCCAGCGGCTGCATGCTATAGGCGATCGCGAACCAGAAGCTGCTCAGCACGAGCATGCCCCGCCAGGAGATCCGATCCCGGACAGCCGTCTCCGTCAACGTCCGCAGCCAGCGGGACTTCGAAGAGAGGCCGGTGCTCGCCATGGCGCGGAGTCTAACTCCGATCCGGCTGATTTGTTACGGTACGGACGGATGGGGCGTTCGAAGATCACGGTGGTGGGTGCCGGCAATGTCGGTGCTACCCTGGCACAGCGGCTCGCCGAGCGCGGCTATGCCGACATCGTGCTGGTCGACATCGTGGAAGGGCTGCCGCAGGGCAAGGCGCTGGACATGCTGCAGGCCGGGCCCATCGTCGGTTACGACTCGCGGGTCACCGGCACCAACGGCTACGACGAAACTGCCGGCTCGGCCATCTGCGTGATTACGTCCGGGGTGCCGCGCAAGCCGGGAATGTCGCGCGACGATCTGGTCAAGACCAACATGGGCATCGTCCGCGGCGTGACCGAGGAATTGGTCCGGCGATCACCCGACGCGACGCTGATCGTCGTCAGCAATCCGCTGGACGCGATGGCACAGCTGGCCCTCGAGGTGAGCAAATTTCCGAGGCAGCGTGTTATCGGGATGGCCGGCGTCCTCGACACGGCCCGCTTCCGCACCTTCATCGCGCTGGAGCTCAACGTCTCCGTCCATGATGTGCAGGCGTACGTGCTCGGAGGTCATGGCGACACGATGGTCCCGCTGGCGCGCATGTGCGCCGTGGCCGGCGTGCCGATCACCAAGCTGATCAAGCCGGATCGCATCGAGGCCATCGTGAAACGCACGAGAGACGGTGGCGCCGAGATCGTAAACCTGTTGAAATCCGGCAGCGCCTACTACGCTCCCTCGGCCGCCGTCGCGGAGATGGCCGACGCCATCATGCTCGACCGGAAGCAGATCCTGCCGTGTGCGGTACGGCTGGAGGGGGAATACGGTATTCGCGGCCTGTTCGTGGGCGTACCGGTGAAGCTCGGCGCCGGCGGTGCGGAGGAGATCATCGAGCTGGATCTCACCGACGAGGAACGCACCTCGTTGCGCCGGTCTGCCGACTCCGTCAAGGAGCTGGTCGGCGTCATGGGGATTTAGGTCGGCGTCCGTCTTCCCAGTATCCTGTACTGAGTGACCATCGAGATCCGCAGCGGGTATATCCCTGAGTCCAAGCGTCTGATCGAGAACCCCTCCGCCGAACAGCTTCGAGAGCTCACCGCCAGGATGCCGAACGCTCGGCGCACCATCTACGACAACTACAACGTCCACACGCGCGTGGATTCGCGCAGCACCAAGAGCACATACATCGTCACCGATCGGCCGGAGGAGCATACCGCGCAAACCGTGACGCCGGACGAAGGCCGGAAATGGGCGAAGCTCCAGGACGAGTACATCCGCGACCAGGAGATGGTGCTGCTGGACGGCGTCATCGGTAATGACCCGACTTTCCTGACGCCGGCCCGCCTCATCATCGAAGCCCGCAACGCCAACATCGCCGGCATGCAGCGGCATCTGTATTACCCGCCCGACGCCGGCCGCCAGCCGGAGATCACCATGATCTACACGCCAAACCTCACGGCGCCTGGCTACCCGAACGACCGTGCGATTCTTGTCGACCTCGAAGCGGGCATCACGCGCGTCTTCAACTCCGATTACTTCGGTGAGTCGAAGAAGGGCGGGCTCCGCATGTGGAACAAGAAGGTCTACGACGCCGGCGGACTCGCCATGCACGCCGGCTGCAAGGTGATACCGGTTGGAAAGGAGCAGCGCGTCGTCCTGATCGTGGGACTCAGCGGCACCGGCAAGACGACCACGACCTTCACCAGGCAAAACAATTCCAAGCCAGTGCAAGACGACTTCATCGCCCTGATGCCGAAGGGAAAGATCTATGGCACCGAGAACGGCTGCTTTGCGAAAACCTTCAGCCTGGACCCCAAACACGAGCCGACCATCTACGGCGCGGTGACCAAGCGAGAAGCCTACCTGGAGAACGTGTCCCAGAAGGAGGAGGGAGGTCCGGTCGACTTCTACGACTCGAGCTACACCCAGAATGGCCGCGCCACCTTCGAGCTGTCGGCGCTGGGCTGGGTGGAAGATGCCCGCAACATCCGACCGGCCGACGTCCTGCTCATTCTCAATCGCAACGAGAACATCATCCCCGGGGTGGCACGGCTGGATTCCGAGCACGCTGCTGCCTACTTCATGCTGGGGGAAACCCAGGGAACCTCCGCCGGCGGCAAGGACGAGATGGGCAAGGCGCTGCGGGTGCCGGGCACCAACCCATTCTTCCCACTGCGCCACGAGCAGCAGGGCAATCGGTTTCTCGAGTTGCACCGATCGCGCCCGTTCGAGGTGTACCTGATGAACACCGGTCGCGTCGGCGGGCCGGAAGCGTCGCCGAACAGCAAGAAGCTCACCATCGAGTTCTCGAGTGCGATCGTCAAGGCGATCGCGGAGGGCACGATTACCTGGACTCGGGATTCCGACTTCGGGTATGAGGTTGCGGAGGGGGTCCCCGGGGTCGACGATAGCGAGGTCCTGCAGCCGAAGCGGCTCTACGAGCGCACCGGGCGGGGTGACGAGTACCGGGCGCTCGTCCAGCGCTTCAAACAGGAACGGGTGGCGGAGTTGCAGAAGTACCCGGGGCTCGACCAGGAGATCGTCGCAGCCATCCGCTGACGTTGGGGGACGCGCCCGAAGCCTAGGCTTCGACTTCGGCTTCGCCCAGGCGCCGGCCGTAGTAATACGCGGCGACGATCAGCACGAGGACGATGATCGCCAGCGGTATCGTGAATGGACCGAGCACGCCGGCAACGCGCTCGTAGTTTTGGCCCAGCTTGTAGCCGGCGTAGGCCAGGGCAAGATTCCATGGGATCGCCCCCAGGATGGTCGCCAGCGTGAACGGCACGACGGTAATCCGGGAAAGTCCGGCGGGAAACGAAATATAGGTCCGGATCACGGGGAGCAGGCGACCGGCGAAGACGGCGAGCAGGCCCCAGCGCTCGAAGAAGCGATTTGCCAGGCGGAGATGCCCGGCCGTCAACCCCACCTTCCGGCCTGGCCCCAGGATGAGGGCCTCGCCGTAGCGCCGCACCAGCAAATACGCAACCAGCGAACCAAGGAGGTTGCCCAAGCTTGCGGCGATCACGACGCCGATGAACGAGAGCTTTCCCTGCGAGGCGAGGGCGCCGCCTAACGGGACGACGATCTCACTCGATATCGGGATGCCTGCGCTTTCCGCCGCCATCGTCAGAAAGATCGCCAGTAGACCGCCGGCGCTGATCACCTGGATGAGCCAGTGCGACATCGCGCGAAGCCTAGCAGCTACCTTGGAGCCAGAGTGCGCAGACGAAACCCGATGGATGTCGCCGACGGCGCGCTCGGCCACGTGATCGAGCGGTTGACCATCTCACACCACCGTCGACGGCTTCGGCGTGTGGGCTGGAGCGCGGCGATCGATCCGGGCCCGGGCATCTGGGCCAGTGGCAATCCGCCGCCGCGCGACGGCAATGCCTTCGATGTCATGATCGACGGCGCGAACGCGTTGCAGGCGATGGCACTTGCCGTCGCAGAAGCGCGATCCTCGGTGCACCTCACCGGTTGGCATCTCACGCCCGAGTTCGCCATGACTCGGGGTGAGCGCCCAACCATCTTGCAGCAGCTGCTGGCCGAAGTCGCCACCCGCGTCCCGGTTCGGGTGCTGATCTGGGCGGGTGCGCCGGTCCCCGTGCTCCGGCCCTGGCGAGGTGATCTGCGCAAGGTTCGGGCTCACCTCATGGCCGGGACTCGAATCCAATGTGCCCTGGATGCGCACGAGCGGCCGATGCACTGCCACCACGAGAAGACGATCGTTGTCGATGGCCGGATCGCGTTCGTCGGTGGCATTGACCTGACCAGCTTCAACGGCGATCGATGGGATACGCAGGGCCACCCACCTCGAGGCGCGCTCGGCTGGCATGATGTGGCTGCCCGCATCGCCGGTCCGGCGGTGCACGACGTCGCCGACAACTTCGCCATGCGCTGGCAAGCCGTCACGGGCGAGAGCCTACCGCCGGGTGCGCCACCTCCGCCCGTGGGCGAGATCGAGCTGCAGGTGGTGCGGACGGTGCCGGACGGCATGTATCGCCCCTTGCCGCGAGGGGACTTTCGCGTCCTCGAGTCCTACCTCCGCGCTCTGCGGGCCGCGCAGCGATTCATCTATCTGGAGAACCAGTTCCTCTGGTCGCCAGAGATCCTTGCGGTCCTTCGCGACAAGCTGGCCCGGCCGCCAACGCCCGACTTTCGCATGGTGCTCCTGCTGCCCGCCAAGCCCGATAAAGGTGGCGACGATACCCGTGGTCAGCTCGGGACGCTGGTCCAGGCCGACGGTGACAAGGGTCGGCTGCTGGCGTGCACGCTGTACGCGGTCGATGGAGAGAGGGATTGGCCGGTCTATCTCCACGCCAAGGTCGGCATCGTCGACGATGCGTGGATGACGATCGGCTCTGCCAATCTGAACGAGCACTCCCTGTTCAACGACACGGAGATGAACCTCGTGACGCGCGATCCGCTGCTGGCGCAGCAAACCCGCCTCCGCCTGTGGGCGGAGCATCTGCAACGGCCGGTGACCGAGCTGCACGATGAGCCCGCCGCCGTGATCGATCGGCTCTGGAAGCCGATCGCCAATGAGCAACAGGAACGGCGCAAACGCGGCGAACGGCCAACCCACCGTCTGACCAAGCTCCCCGGCGTTTCCCGCCGATCCGGCCTCCTGCTCGGCCCTCTCCAGGGCCTGGTCGTCGACGCCTAGCGATTGCGCTCGTTGCGAACGAACAGTGCCGTCCCCACCACCAGGAAGACGACGAACATCCCGGCCATCACCGCGAGGTCCAGGATGGGGAACTCCCCCTTGCGCACGGTGAAGCTGATGCCGTCGACCGCGTTCGTCTTGCCCTTCCGATAGCGCTTGACGAGGTTGTCGACCTCGACGATGGCGCCGTCGTTCGCCGCTGACGCGACGCTTTCCCTCAGCTCTCCCACTGGGAGACGGGCAAGAAGTACGGGTAGATGTTGCAGCGCCACCCAATCAAGGGATGCACGCCCAACCGGCCCGGCGGGTCCTCATCGACAAACGGTTGCCGCACTTCCTGCCAGTTGGGCTGGCCGTTGCATTGCGGGCATCGCACCGGCGGCCGAAGCTCTTCCATGCATGAGCTATCGTACCGACATGAAGCTGCTGGGATTTCAGATCCCGAACTACACCTTCCCGGGTGTAACTGACGAAAAGTTGTTCGATCACGTCGCCATGCTCGCCAGTACGGCCGAGCGTGCCGGCTTCGACTCGGTCTTCGTGATGGATCACCTGTATCAGCTGCCCAACATCGGGCCGCGGACCGATCCCATGCTGGAGGGCTACACGGTTCTGACTGGGATCGCCGCGCGGACCACGAAGGTCCGGCTCGGCACCCTCGTCACCGGCGTGACCTACCGCAACCCGGCGCTCCTGGCAAAAGTCGTCACGACGCTCGATATCGTCTCGTCGGGGCGAGCGATCCTCGGGATCGGGGCGGCCTGGAACGAGGACGAGCACCGCGGCTACGGCTACGAGTTCCCGCCGGTGGGAGAACGCCTGAGCCGGCTGGAGGAGGCTCTGCAAATCTGCCGGGCCATGTTCCGCGAGGAAGCGCCCAGCTTCGACGGCCGCTATTACCGCATTCAGGGCGCGCTCAATTTCCCTCATCCGGTGCAACCGGGCGGTCCGCCAATCATGATCGGTGGCGGCGGCGAGCAGCGGACGCTCAAGCTGGTGGCGCAGTATGCGGACATGTGCAACATCTTCGGCGACCCGGCGACGGTGCGCCACAAGATGGACGTCCTCGAGCGACATTGCGAGACCGTTGGTCGTGATCCGAGCACGATTGTCAAGACTCGCCTGGGCAGCCTGATCATCCGTGAAAGCGATGCCGAAGCCCGCCGAGTGCTCGAGCAGGTCTTCAACCGGCCGGGGATTGACAAAGAGCGCGTCCGCATGAGCTTTACCGCGGGCAGCCCCGACCACGTTGCTGAGGAGACCCAGAAATTGCTCGACGCCGGCCTGGACGGCTTGATTTTCAACATGCCGCACATGGAGGATCCAGCAGCGATCGAGCTGGCCGGCCGGACACTTGCCGGCCTGCGGCAGCCCGCCGCCACCCTGTAGATGACCGAGGAGCGCCTCTATTCGATTACGGAGGCCGCGCAGAAGCTCGGCGTCTCACCGGCGACGATCGCCACCTGGATCCGGCTCGGCATCGCCAGAGCGAGCCGGCAGGACGAGCTCGGCCGAAATCGGTACACGAACGCCGACCTCGTCGAAATGGAGCAGCGGTTCCAGGAGCGCCAGGCACGAAAGCGTGGCTCGTAGAATACGAAAGCCCGACGGGGGAGAGGAGATCGCATGAAGGCACGGCTGGTACAGACGGCTGCCGAGACGGTGGAGGCGGACGCGCTGATCCTTCCAATCCTCGAAGGGCAGACGCAGCTCCCCAAAGAAGCGGTGGCCCTGGACAAGAAGCTCAAGGGGGCCATCGAGCAGTTGCTCAAGGACCGCGAATTCCGCGGCAAGTTCATGGAGCTGGTGCCGATCCACAATCTCAACACCCTCCCCAGCCGGTGGACGGTGCTGGTCGGCGTTGGAAGGGTGGAGCAGCTCGACATGGTGCGGCTTCGCAATGCACTACATGCCGCCGGCCGAACCCTGCGCCGGCGGGGCCACCGCCGACTCGCGCTCCTGTTGCCCAAAGAAGTGGCGGCGAGGGCCGAGACCGCCGACCTGGTGCGGGCCGCCACCGAGGGTATCGGACTCAGCAACTTCGACGCGGGGTCGCTCAAGACCAGGCACGACAACGCCGTCGCGCCGGTGGAGTCGCTGACGATCCTCGGGCTCGACGGCGACCGGGCGGCGTCGGCCGCGGTCAAAGATGCCATCGTTCTGACTGAGGCGACCAACCGTATTCGGGAGTGGGTGAATACGCCGGCAAACGCGTTCACGCCAAGCATGTTCGCGGACAAGGTCAAGGAGGCGACCAGGGCGACCGGCCTCGACGCCAAGGTGCTGGACATGGACGACATGCGCCGCTTGAAGATGGGTGCCCTGCTCGCGGTGGCCCGCGGCTCCGACGAGCCCGCCAAGATGATCATCCTGCGATATGCGGGAGGCCGAAAGGGTGGCCCGACGCTGGCGCTCGTCGGCAAGGGCATCACGTTCGACAGTGGTGGGATCTCGATCAAGCCGTCCCTGAATATGGAGAAGATGAAATCTGACATGGGCGGCGGCGCAGCCGTGGTCGGCGCCATGCTGGCGATCGCCGAGCTCAAGCCCAAGATCAATGTCATCGGCATTGTTCCGACGACCGAGAACATGCCGTCGGGCAAGGCGATCAAGCCGGGCGATGTCGTGACCGGCTCGGGCGGCAAAACCATCGAGATCATCAACACCGATGCGGAGGGGCGCCTGGTTCTGTCCGACGGCATTACCTATGCGGTGAACGAGGGCGCGACCCATATCGTCGACATCGCCACGCTAACTGGCTCCATTGCGAGAACCCTCGGCCCGCTCGCGATCGGTGCCTTTGGAAACGACCCGGCGCTGATGGACCTGGTGCGCCGGGCGGCCGACCTGGCGGGAGAGCGCGTCTGGGAACTTCCGACCTGGGCGGACTACGACGGCCTGATCGAGAGCGAGATCGCGGACATCAAGAATTCAACGGTGCCGTGGGCGGGGGCGACGACGGCGGCCTTGTTCCTGCGCGAGTTCGTGGACGGCCGACCCTGGGTGCACCTCGATATCGCAGGCAGCGCCTGGCAGGACGCGCCGGAATTGAGGACTGTGCCGAAGGGCCCGACGGGGTCAGGAGTGCGCGTGATGGCGCACCTGGCGCAGCTCCTCGCGGATCGCTAATCCCGGCCCGGTGTCTCCCGTTTACGAGCTGGCCGACCGCTATGTGAATCGGTCGGCGGTCCTGGACCCGATCCTGGCGACCTCGCGCGGCATCATCGGCCACGACGCCGAGATGACCGACTACTCGCCCGAGGCCCAAGCGGCGCGCGGTGCGTTGGACAGGGAGACACTCGCCGAGCTGTCGCGACTTCCGACACCGACGGCGCCCGAGCGCATTGCCGCCGAGGTGATGCGCGAGCGCTTACAGGTCGCGGTCGACCAGCATGAGGCGGGCGAGCGCCTGCGTGACTTGCGCATCATCGGCAGTCCGTACCAGGCGATCCGGCAGTGTTTTGACCTCATGGCGACGACCACGGTTCAGGACTGGGAGCTCATCGCCACTCGCATGGAGGCGGTACCTCAGGCGCTGCGCAGCTTCGAGGCGGCGTTGCGCGAGGGCGTCAGTCGCGGCGTCGTGGCGGCCCGGCGCCAGGCGCTAACCTGCGCCGACCAGGGTGCAACCTGGAGCGGCCAGAAGGACAATCCGGCGTTCTTTCCGTCTCTGGTGACGAAGTACGAGGCGAACCGCGACGGCGACACACTCCGGCACCGACTCGAGTCGGCCGCGGTCAAGGCGTCAGAGGCGTATGCGGAGGCCTCCCGTTTTCTCCGCGAGGAGTATGCGCCCAGGGCCGCCTCGCGCGATCCAGTTGGCTCGGAACGCTATCAGCTCTGGGCTCGGGCGTTTCTCGGCTCCGCGATCGACCTGATGGAGGCGTACGCATGGGGTTGGGACGAGTTGCACCGGATCGAGGAACGGATGGCGTCGGTCGGTGACCGGATCCTTCCGGGTGAATCGCTGACCGCGGTCGTCGATCATCTGGAGAACGATCCCGAACGGTCGATCAACGGCGTGGATGCCTTTCGCCGCTGGCTCCAGGAGCTTATGGATCGGACTGTCGCTGAGCTCGATGGCACGCATTTCGACATTGCCGAGCCGGTCAAGCGGGTCGAGGCCATGATCGCGCCACCGGGCGGTGCGGCGGCGATGTATTACACGCGGCCATCGGAGGACTTCAAGCGGCCCGGCCGTACCTGGTACCCGACTCTGGGGAGAACGAGATTTCCACTGTGGGGCGAGGTCTCGACCGCCTATCACGAGGGGGTACCAGGACATCATCTTCAATTGGCGCAGCTCACCTACCGTTCTGCCGAGCTCAGTCGCTTTCAACGCCTGGCGGCGGCGATACCGGGCTGCACTGAGGGATGGGCGCTCTACGCCGAGCGTCTGATGGGCGAGCTCGGCTACCTGGAGAATCCCGACTACGAGCTGGGCATGCTGCGGGCCCAGGCCTTTCGCGCCATGCGCGTCATCGTGGACATCGGCGTCCATCTCGCGCTAACGATCCCGCCGCACGAGGCCTATCACGGGGGCGAGACCTGGAGACCGGAACTGATGTTGGCGTTTGCGGTCGAGCACGGCCATGAGCCCGAAGACTTCCTGCGAAGCGAAGTGGACCGATACCTCGGCTGGCCCGGCCAGGCCATCTGCTACAAGGTCGGAGAGCGAGTCTGGCTGGCCATCCGCGAGCAGGCCCGCCAACGGCTCGGCGAGGGCTTCGATCTCAAGGCATTTCACAGCCGGGCGCTCAGCCTCGGCCCCATGGGCCTCGCCCAGCTCGAACGAGAGATGGCCCGGGTGTAGCTGGGACTACGCCTAGCGCTTCGCCCAGCCAGGATCGGGATAGCGCGGGCGGGCGGTGGCGATATCGGGCGGCCAGATCAGCACGGGTCGACCCGCCTGGATCTGCTGGACGTAGGCGGGCTTGGCGATGTTCGCCCCGCGGTCATCGAACTTGATTTCGCCAAAGAAGGTGTTGAGGTCTAAATCGGTCAGCGCCTTGCGCACCTCTTCCGCGGCGGTCGAGCCGGCCCGCTCGATCGCCACCTCGAGGGTGAGACAGGCGGCGGTGGCTGCGGCTGCGTGCTCGTCGGGTAAATGACCGAAAAGGGCTGCGTAGGCGAGGGAGTAATGAAAGGTGTCCAGGAAGTAACTCGTCCGGTTGCGGGCAGCCGGCGCCCATTGCGTCGTTCCAACCGCATAGTTCGCCGCTTTGCGCAAGGCGCCGGTGAACCCTGATGGGCCGGGACCGTCGCTGAAGGCGAGCAGCTTCGGCTGGAGGTTCATCTGCTGGGCCTGCTGCACGGTGCGGACACTTTCGGAAAGGTGACCAGCCTCGAGGAGCAGGTCCGGAGCAGCACCTGCGGCGGCCCCCAACTGACCGCTGAGGTCGTTGACGCCTGCGGGATAGCTGGCGACGTAGACGATGTTCAGACCTTTCGCATTGGCGTACACGCCCGCGCTCGTCGCGACCTCGGTCGACAGACTGTCGCTGGCGTACAGGATCGCCACGGTTTGCGGCCTGGGATTCTGCGCCATGGCCATGTCGATGACATCCTGAAACTGCCGGCCGCGAGGCGCCAAAACGCTGAAGAACCAGTGGTAGTGGGTGTTGAAGATCGCGTCGGTCGACGCGCCGCTGCTGACCATCAACACCTGGTGCTGCTCCGCGAGAAGCGCGGCCCGGGCGGCAGTGGCGTCGTTTGTCGCGCCGAGCAGCAAGGCGTAGTGATTCTGAGAGATGAGCTGCTCCGTGATCGATGCGGCAATGGACGGTCGGCTCTGATCGTCAGCGATATCAATGCTCAGCGCATGGCCCAGGCCCTTCACGATGACGCCGCCCTTGCCGTTGATCCAGTTCTGACAAAAGAGGTAGCCCTCTTTGGCCATCTGCCCGCCCGCCGACTGACTGCCGGTGAGTGAAAGAAGCGCTCCAACATTGATCGGGCTGCCCATCGGCCGCGCGATGATGGCCGGGGCGGGGGTGCAGGCGGCCATCAGGGAACTGATCGCGATCAGGCCCGCGATTGCCAGCCGGAAGCGGGGCACGACGCGTGATTATGTGCTCCCAAGCGAGACGGAGCGCAGCAGGTCGGTTACCTTTTTCCTGATAGCGCGACCCGTACCGGGTCCCCGGCGACCGACTTGTAGACTATGCGATTGGCCGCGCGGGGCGAGTTAGCCAAGTGGTAAGGCAGAGGTCTGCAAAACCTCCACCGCGGGTTCGAATCCCGCACTCGCCTCCATCATTTCGAATATGAATCCGCCATTAGCACTGTCCCTTTCAGCCGGTTTGACGGCAACGGTGACGGCAACCTCGATCAACTCTGGTGTATCACCGGGCGTGGTGTGCGCCTAGCGCTTTCTTGATGCCTGTGATCGGGTGTGCTACGCCGTAGATCAGAGCGCGAGGAAAGACAACATGATCCCAAGGCGAAAGAGTAAATCCGCCTCGGGCTTATGGTGATTTACGCTGGCGAGACCGAAGGTCACGAGTTTGCCACCAGGGGCGAGTCGCATCGGCTTCTTTGTTTCGTCCTAACAACCGATTGTTGGTGGCGATGGCCGAGGCTGATGCGAGCGGAGTGAGCCTATGCGATTCTCTGACGATCCCTTCCATGCGTTCCCGATCCAGGACTTGAGCATCAGGCGACATTGGGACGTTGGACAATTCCTCAAGCAGCCAGTCAAACGGAGTGGCATTATCATTTGCCGCGCGGCGCACCAACCAAGCAAGAAGATCGGCTGCCTGAAGCGGCGCGAATTCATCATCGCTTCGGAACACAGGCTCGGCAGGAGCGATGGCTTGGCACTCAGCATCCATATGCTCGCGTATTAGCGGATACCACCAACTAACTCGCGGCGCAAGAACCTCATGCCTATCGAAGATGATCTCGAAGGGTTCGGTGTGATCTCGTTCCAGCAGGCCGTGGCAAACGGCAAGGATCATGATCTGGTACGGCCAGAAGTAGGGGTTGATGAGGGGAGCGGACATGTCTTCCTTCCCGATCGTTTCGGCAAACGCATCCAAGTCTTCGATGCAGTAAATGGCACTATCGGCATGTCGGTTGATGATCCGGGCGAGGGCGCGTAGCTTGTCATCTCGGTCGACGCTAGTGAAACGCGAAAAGGCACCCCGCAGGCGAGCTGCTTCGCTCATCTTGAATCGAGGAATTGCCGGGTCTGCCTGCAAGCACTCTTTCCACTCTCTCGAAAAGCTCACCCATACTTCCGCTCTGGCGATAAACCCAGCAAGCGCAAACGTTTTGCCTTGCCCTACACCGCCGCTGTCATCGACGCAGACTTGCACCGGCATTGATTCCTGTGCAGTCTTGCACTATACGTCGAAATGGGCCTCGGCAGATCGAATTTCTACGATGGAAGCTAAGGTCAGTACCAGGTAGCGAAGGGCTCGTTATTCTCCAATTTTTGAATACGGATTCTCGTCCCGTCGCCAGCAGCGTCTGGCCGGACGCAACCAAAGCCACTCCGTAACCGTTGACATCACCATGAGCGATCGACCACTCAAGACCCACTGGGAGAAATACAGCCATGCCAAACTCGTTACTTGGTCGGCGGCCGCAGCGTTGCTATGGCTCGCGGGCTTCGGACTCTCAGAGGGGGCCGCGAATGGCATCGCCGCCTATCCTCAGCCTGATCAGACGCTGTGGGTGACCTTTTTCCGCCTAGTGCCGCTCTTCCCGCTACTGGTCGCAGCCGGCTTTGCTTGTTTCGTTGGGATAAGGCGGGGCCTGTCTTATAGGATCGCACTGCGCTCGGTGCAAGTCCTGTTGTGGGGCAGCATCGCCGTGATGTTTCTTGGGATGCCCAAGCCCAACTAAAAATGCGAATGTGCCTTTTGCGGCTAGCTACCACGAGCCGGGCGTGCACCGGGGATGTTGAGATCGGGTTGTGAGGCCACCGGTAGTTTGGCCCGATCCCCGTATCATGCAGGACTTTCCCTACGACTTCGACTTGACAACTCAAACGGTCTACGCCGGCCTCATGGGAAGCATCTCGCACGGGACGTATGTCCCAAAAGAAGATCCAGACAGCATCGATGACGTCGACTTGATGGCGATCGTCGTCCCGTCCCCAAAATGGCTCCTCGGACTGAACCAATGGGAGCACTGGGTAAAGCAGCGAGACGAGCTGGACGTCGTTGTGTACTCGTTGCGTAAGTTTGTGGGGCTCTTGCTGAAGGCCAATCCTAACGTCGTCGGACTCCTCTGGTTACGGCCGGAATTCATCCTGACAAAGAACGCGGCCTTTGAGCCCATCCTCCGGAATCGCCAAGCCTTCAGCAGCCGGCGGGCGTATGAATCGTTCGTCGGTTATGCGGAATCCCAGCTGAATAAGATGGGGCTCCCTGGCCACCGTGCGTATATGGGCGCCAAGCGCAAGGAGTTGGTAGCGCGATTTGGCTACGACTGCAAGAACGCCGCTCACAGCGTCCGGCTCCTTCGCATGGGCATCGAGTTTCTTGAGACCGGAGAGCTTCACGTGTATCGCACTTCGGACGCTGACGAGATCCGCGCGATTAAACGCGGTCTGTGGACGCTTGAACAGGTAAAGCAAGAGGTCGATCGTCTCTCGGATCGCATTGCCGCCGCTCGCGACCGCTCGCCGCTGCCGCCGGAGCCGGACGCCGCGCTTGCCGAACGCCTCTTGATCGAGACAACCCAAAAGATCTGGGCGCAATCCAGCAATGACTAACGACAGCGCCGAGCGCAAGATCGACCGTGTCGCTACGGGTTGGCCTCCACAGGTTAGGGCCAGTTCCGTTCTCAGCACGCCGCTGCCAACTTGCCATCGGCAGGGCCGAGGGTAGAGCCGTGGCGGCGAATTCAACCGGCATTCACCCGCTCATCTTCCGTCTTCTGACGGCCTGCCCAGAGCTGGAGGAAGCATGGGCACAGGAACGGATCGACGATCAAGAGGAGCCGTTGCCGTACATGCAGGCATCGGCATTGGCCCAGGTTGTGGCTGCCGCATACTCCAAGGGCCAAATCGCATGCTTCGCCGCGCTATTCAGCGAGGTTGAATCGGCTGTTATTGCCGGTACACCAGAGGAACAGGAACTGGTCGTGGTCGGCTTCCTCGAAGATCTTCAGGGTGCCATGGGCTGGGCCGGACTCGAGGCCGATGCCATTCGGGAGTGGTTAGGTCCCAAGTCGCATGACGCCTGGGACGGGCTCAGTGAAATGTGGAAGGACATTGCGAAGAAGAAGGCATCTGGGGAGCTGCCGCCAGGCCCCTTCGATACCCAGCTCCCCGACATAAGGGATTCAAAATTGAAGAGGATTTTCCGTAGCATTCAGCGCCCTCCGACCTAAGTCAACTGAAATGCGCGTGTTCATCCTCAGCCCCGCCCTTGGCAGCGATGGCATCGTGACTATTCGGACGGAGGATGGCGTAGCTCGAGTGGTCTGGAAGGGAGCTAAGCTGCCCAGCTTTGGGGAGGCGAATGTTGAGTTGACCCTTCGGGGACGGCTTCGTTGGGGAATAGAGGTTGTGCCTGCACCCTCCGGTGAGCGGGTGGGTATTAGGGAGGATGGATCGGTGGTCGCGGCACTGGATGGAGTCGATGCGGACGGAGTTGTGAAACTACGTATGGTAGGCGGCGTAGTAATGATCGCGCCGACGGGTAAGCAGCCTCCCATGAGCGTCGGCGACCTGGTTCACGTTGTGGGGATCGAAATCGATATCTACCCCGAGAATGTTTGACGGAATGCTGTGTAGGCTGTGAGGTTTTGAGCGAAGAATCGATCGTTAGCGTCGAGGCGTTCCTGCTTGCCTCCGAGGAGTACTGCGCGTTCATTGAGCGGGCTGATCAAATCGGCCGACCCGAACTCCTCCACGGGGTACATTGTCGGCTGGCAGACGTGTATGCCGCCGCCTTGCGGCTGCCCGAGGTTAGAAGCGGCCTCCCGCCCAGGGTTGAGAACCTCAGCGCAGACGCATCATCCTGGGACAAGTCAGGGGAGATCGCCTTGGCGAAGCAATTGAAGGTCCTCATCGGGGGTGTTGATCTCACTAAGGAGGTGTACGGGGAGGAAGCCCTACCCGACCGGCTATCGGATGACCTGGCGAGTGTGTACTCCGAGTTGAAAGGAGGTTTGGATCTGTGGAGCGTTGATGATCAGAAGGGCGAAATTCTGTGGGAGTGGAGCTTTGGCTTTATCCACCACTGGGCCCAGCACGCAACAAGCGGGATGCGGCTTCTGTGGCTTCTTATGACGTTCGGATATCCGGACCCGGAGTTGGAATCATGAGCGCGGCGCTGACCCTCATGAGGCGGAGACTTCGTTGCACGTTGACGGCAACGGCGACGGCAACGCCGCCGAACCCTGCTGAACTACGGCGAACTCTAATGAACGGTTGGCGTTGAGATCCAAGACGGAACGAACTCTGGCCCGCACTAGCCTCCATTTTCCGAATTCGGATTTACACCGGTCACCTGACCGCTTCTAACAATTACCCTGGGGACAGGGATGAGAGACCGATTCTTATTCCTCAGATAGGATTTCTACATACCCTTCTGTTCCATGCACTCGAATTTGTTGCCCATCCTTTATCAGCTTGGTAGCATTTTCTACCCCGACAACTGTTGGTAAGCCGTATTCACGTGCGATAACTGCTCCATGGGTCATCAGTCCACCAACTTCGGTGACCAGTCCTCTTATTGATACAAACAATGGTGTCCAGCTGGGGTCCGTGTAGGCCGTGACCAGGATGTCGCCCGGTTCGAGATCGGCCTCCGCCATGTCCAGGATGACACGGGCCCGCCCCTCGATAGTCCCGGCGGAAACCGGCAGGCCGAGCAGCGC
>WNGC01000383.1_pt1 | contig 25389 bp, 12 predicted proteins | sample 5400051 | NCBI WGS metagenome assembly WNGC01 (sample SAMN13153368, study PRJNA577476) | soil metagenome | isolation source: 20 cm soil or saprolite under grassland replicate 2 | place: USA:California | collected 2016-06-15
TGTGAAGATAACGCAATTCAGTGAACGCGGCACGGAAGTCATCCTTCGGCTGTGCATCCCTGGCGAAGTAATTTCCGAGCTTGCTTTGGTGCCGGGGAGCAGGCACTCCACGACTGCGCAAGCAGCTCAGGATTGCGACTTGCTTGCCTGGGATGCAGCGACTTTCGAGGCTGCCATGGAACGTTTCCCAAGCCTCCGATGCAACGTAAAGCGCATCCTTGAACAGCGCCTTCATGAGCTTGAACGCCGTCTTTGTGAAGTAGCCACCGAAACGGTCGCGCCGCGGCTGGCTCATGGGTTGGCTCGTTTACTCGATCAAATAGGTCGTAACGTAAACGGCCATGTTGAAATCAACGTCTCGCAGGAGGTGCTGGCGCAGATGACGTCCATGGTCTCGTTCACCGTGTGCCGCATACTCACCAACTGGGAAAATCAAGGGGTCTTGAAACTACGGAGGGAAGTGATTGAGATTCACAATGTCCCTCGCCTCTTGGATCTATGTAAGGTTAACAGTGCTGTCCCAAGAAAGTCCGAGCAGTCCACCGTAACTGCTCGATGGAACGAAAGTAAGGGGTCTCTGTGAGTTTTTTCGATTTCAATTTTTTGCTTCTCTTTTGGCGCCATGCTGCTGCTTGCCAGCTTGCTCGGATAAATCTTTGCCGAACCGTTTTCTCTCAACTCGTGGACTTCCTCTCAACCTACCAGTTTCAAATTTGCGTCGATCGCTACCAGGGCAATCGCTACGTCAAAGATTTCTCCTGCTGGGATCAGTTCCTCTGTTTGGCTTTTGCTCAGCTCACCTATCGCGAAAGCCTCCGCGATATCGAAGCTTGTCTTCAGCATTCCAACTAATGTTTATTTTTCTTTGACGTTTGCGATTGGTCAACGACTCCTGCATAGAAAACACTATCATGCAACTAGTCTCGCGGTGCGATCACGGCGGGCCCTTGTCGCACATGTTTCATTCATTGGGAAACAGAGCGTGAATCTCGGGCGCCCGCAGGTCTGGAAGGAGATTGCCAAGTCATGAGAAAGCTGCACCAAATTGGTTTGCTCATTGCTTTTGTCTGTGTCGCGACAGGGGTCGCGAGGGCTCAGTCGTTCCGGGTTCAATGTCCAACCAGCACCATCACTCACCCGGTAGCGGCCAACAATAATTCGGAACCTGCCTACACCGGTCCGACTTATACCGGCACAAGTGGATTTCCGGCGGCACCTGCCAACGTAAACGGCGCCATAAAATGCCAGCAGATCTCGGGCGGCGACGGTTACTCCACGATGGGCGACGGCACGCAGACGTATATGTTTTCCTTCGGGCCGTTGTCCGGGCTCGTGGACATCGCTAACGGCCGGCCCGGTACAGAGCCCCCAAGCGTCTTCAATGCCCCTTATTCGGGCCCGACGCTTCTGCCTGGTGATCCTGCTACGACGGGCCTGGGCTCCTTTACGTATAACGGCGCCGTCGGGCTGGTTCCCGATGTGGATGCCAACGGCGGATCTGGAACAGCTGGCGCTCCCATCAATGGGCACGTGGATCCTCGCCAGATCATGGATGTTGGAGTGATGAACGGGAACATTCCGGCGCCCCTGATGGCGATAGATGAGGATGATGAATTCTTCCTCACCCTCACCAACGTGGGCATGATCATGCGGCCGGATCTGTTCGAGCAGCACACCGTCCACTTCCACGGTTATCCCAACGCTTCGTCGTTCTACGACGGCGTGCCCGATGCCTCGGTGGCCATCAACATCGGCGGCAGCTTCACGTATTACTATCTCGCGCCGGATGCCGGCACTTATTTCTGGCACTGCCATATCACGCCTCCCGAGCACTTGCAGATGGGCATGGTCGGACAACTTTATGTGCGCCCGCGCCAGAATCGGGTCCCGGCCGGCAACAGCCTCTATAACGCCCTCGTTGCGCAGCAGGGGGATTTGCGCACGGCGTGCAATTCCGCCGCCGATATCCTGTGCAGCAATCCCCTGCCAGCAGTGAATACCGGCGCCACAGGCGGCGGCAAGTATGCCTATAACGACGGTGACGGCTCGACGCAATACGATGTCGAGTATCCCCTCCAGATCCATGGCTTCGACCCCAGTTTCCATTTTGTGGGCATGACTTTTAACCCAGAACAGTTCGTGGACATGAAGGACAAGTACTTCCTGCTGAACGGGCGGAGCTACCCCGACACGGTCACGCCCGGTCCATTGCAGACAGAGTCGACTGATGGCAAGAACCATTTCTCGCAGCCGCTGTCTTCGATCATCAACATTACGGCCGGCCAAAAGGCGCTCCTGCGCATTTCCGACTTGGATGTTACGGAATATCAGACGTTGGCCTCATTGGGGATTCCCATGAAGGTCATCGCGATCAATGCGAAGCTACTGCGCGATCAGGCCGGAAACAACCTCGCCTACAACACCAACTCGATCACGCTGGGTGGTGGCGAGTCGCTCGATGTGATTCTGGACACCAGCGTTCCCAAGCCCGATGGCACGGCATATGCAAAGGGTGAAATTTACTATCTCTATACCCCCAATCTTGACCACTTGTCGAACGATGCCGAGAACTTCGGTGGGCTGCTGACCGAAGTCCGCATCAATTAGGGGCGCGGCAATGAATGCTAGGAGAGAGCCAATGAGTGCGACGAAAATGAAAAAAGCGATCTCGAAAACACGACTGTTTCTGGCGGCGATGGCGGCAATGGCGCTATTGCTCCCAGCTACAGCGCATGCTGCTGCTCCTGGGATAACCGGTCCCATCTTCAATCTGACCGCGCAACCGGCTTACATCACCCAGCCGGACGGGTCGATGGTTTACTCGTGGGGATACGGTTGCACCGGCGCGCCTAGCGGCTATGCTCCGACCGCTATTTCCAGCCCCTTCTGTAACTCGATGCAAGTTCCCGGCCCCACGCTGATCGTCACGGAAGGACAAACGGTCACGGTAATACTGACGAATGGTCTCCCAACTGCGGCCGGCAACACATCGATTCTGTTTCCTGGCTTTAGCGTGACGTCGCCGGCTGGAAGCGGCGTGACCGGCCTGCTGACGCAGGAGGCGGCGCCTGGTGGGACGGTAACTTACGCGTTCACTGCCGGGACGCCCGGTACACGCGCCTATTACAGCGGAACGCAAGGCGACCTGCAGGTCGAGATGGGCCTGTACGGCGCCATCATTGTGCTCCCGGCCAGCAATCCGACAGGCTGCACAACAGTTGGTAGCGTTCCTGCGCACTACGTTGCTCCGGGCAACTCTCCTGAAGTTGATTTCCGGCTGGCGGCCGCCGCCTACGACCACACCAAGAGTTGCTACGATCGGGAATACCTGTTCCAGTTCTCGGAGATGGATCCCGACATTCACAACAAGGCATTGGCACAGGTCTCGGATCCGGTAAGAGTTAACGCCTGCACAGCGAGTGCAACTGGTCCGGGATGCAGTCTCAACGTGCCGACCGAGCCTTACCATCCCGCGTACTTCATGATTAACGGACGCTCGATGCCCGACGACATGGACCCCAACTATGCGCCCGAGTATCCGCACCAGCCCTACAACGGCAATCCTCACATGCATCCAGGCGAGCAGGTGTTGTTGCGGGTTATCGGCCAGGGCCGGTGGCAACATCCGTTCCACGAACATGGCAACCATGTGCGCATCCTGGGGCGCGACGGGAACTTGATTCTTAGCCAGACCGATCCCAATAGTCTCGCCGGACCGCTGCTGTTCACCACTACGACGACTCCAGGGCTGGCCTTCGACGGAATTTTCTACTGGACAGCCAAGGGTCTGAACTGGGATGCGTACGGTCATAGCGCCACTTCTAGCGACCCCCTTGCCACGCTTCCCTGTGTTCCGGATGCCAACGGCTACAACACCGGGGCCCCCACTGCGCTCAACTATTACGAATGGTGCCAAGACCACAACAAGCCCGTTCAATCAGCTCCATTCGGCGATGTCGCGAGCGGCGGCCCAGTAACTCTGCCCGATGCGAACATCTTGACGAACGGTGCGTGGTACGGTGGTAGCCCCTATCTCGGTCCGAATGCGACCGTCCGCGCGACCGGGCCCACCGGCACAACGCCGCCGTCGGGCACCATCGCGAACTCCCCCACAGGCGAAGCGGGTTTTGCGTTCATGTGGCACTCGCACAACGAGCGCGAGATCACCACCAACAATATTTTCCCCGGCGGAATGCTGATGATGATGCTGGTCGATTCCCGGGAATTTGTGATCAACGAGTCCAATTAACTTCACGAGTCAGACTGACGACGAGGGATGACGATGCGAATGAATAATTTCAAAGTTATCTTGAAGGCCGCGCTACGAGTAGTCTGCATTCTTCCGTTCGCGGCGGCCGCAGCCTTCGGCCAACAGGTGGTTAATCTGACGGCGGCGCCGACGACCACAACGCTCCCGGACGGCACTGCGGTGCCGATGTGGGGCTACTTCTGCGGCACGGCCGCGACTGGCGCTACGGCGACCTGCGCTGCGCTGAATCCGGCGTCCGTTGCGACGCTGACCGCGCCCGCGACCTGGTCCCCCGTCGTGATCACAGTTCCCACGGGACAAGGCCTGACGATCAACCTCACGAATAGTCTCTCGTTTGCGGGGGGAAGTATACCCACTTCGCTCATGATCGTAGGTCAGTTCGGCGGCGGTCTCGGAACGCCGGGTGGATTCACGGCGGCTCCAGACCACGCCAACGCCCAGCCGCTTACTTGGCCCATCGCCGGTGACGCGCCCGGTGCGCCCGTAACTGGCGTAGGTACACCACCCGCGCAGGGGCCGCGTGTCCAGTCGTTCTCCACCGAAGTGGCGGCCGGAGGGACAACGGCAACGTCACTGACTTGGACAGCTCTTCGACCGGGCACGTACCTGATTGAGTCCGGCACGCACCCCTCGATCCAGGGTCCCATGGGCCTGTACGGAATACTAGTGGTTACGACCGCACCCGCCGGCACAACCGCGGGGACGGCGTACCCAGCAGTCGGGACGACAGTTCCCGCCGTCACTTACAGCGCGGAAATCCCGCTGCTTCTGAGTGAAATCGATCCAGTCCAAAACAACTCGGTCAACACCGCGGTCAACACAGCAGGCTTCAAGGAGACGAACGTATGGTCTGGGCAGCCTGGTGGTTGCGGAAACCCGTCCTCAGGAGCTGTCTACCAGACCTGCTACCCTCCGGCGGTGAACTACACGCCATTGTATTACCTCTTTAATGGAGTCGCGTTCAACAAGACCAGCGCGTCGACCTCGTTATTCCCGGCTTCGCCAGCAGGCACGGCCGCCACCCCGGTGACCGGATCGCTCTTGGTACGCCTTGTGAATGCCGGGTTGCGCATGCACGTGCCTTTGATTGTGGGATCCTTAACAGGGACGCCTGCGGTTCCAGGATTCTCGCTCATCGCTGAAGACGGCAACCCGCTGCCGGGCGTTCCACGCGTCCAGAGCGAGGTTTTCCTGCCCGCCGGCAAGACTTACGATGTGATGGTGAATGTGCCAACTGGCGGATCGGCCCTTCCGGTGTTCGACCGGCAGTTGAGCCTGTCAGGCAACGCTACTGCGCGCGACGCAGGAATGTTGGCTTACATCGGTATCAATGGTGCTGCACTCCCGAGCTCCCCTTCAATCGTGCTACCCACGAGTGTCATAGCCAACCAAGATACCTACAACTCCTTAACTCCGTGCTCGGCCACTCCGTGTCCGGCGTTCACCGTCTCGGATCCAGGCAAGGGCCTGATCGCCAACGACGTCAATGTCTATGGCGTTAAGGTTTTCACGCCGGCAGGATGCTCCGTTGGGGTCCCGTGCGCCCTCGCTCACGGCACGCTGACTCTCAACGCAAACGGCACCTTTACTTATGTTCCGAGCGCCACTGGAACCAACCCAGACTCATTCGTTTACCAGGCCAACGGCACCGGGCCCACGGCCAACGTAACATTGGGTGCGGCGCAGATTGAGAACGCTTCCGGCATCACCGTTGGCCCCAAGACGTACACATCGACGACTACAACACTGAGCATCAAGCCCGCGGGTGTCCTGTCGACACCTTGGGATTTATGCACCCCGACGGTGGCGAATCCCTGCCATGACAAAGACGCGGCGGGCTATCCTCTTACCGTTGCCATGTCGGGTACGGATGCCCCGGCGCCATCAGCAGGCCTAACACTCGCCATGGATCCGAACGGCGATGGCGGGTTCACAGCGTCCGTCACTGCGGCGGGCACCTACACTTTTACCTACCATGCGCAGAACTCTCAGGGGACGGTCAGCGCCGGTACCGCCGGTACCGCGACCGTGACGCTAATCTTCCCGGCGGCGACCGGTCTTGTGGTGAAAGTTTTGGACGGCAAGGACAAGACGACCGTTATCAGCGACTACCGCTGGATCATTGAGGAAGACCGCACTTTCTATGTCAACCCCAATTGCACGACGAACTCAACCACCCTTATAGCAGGTTGCACACCCCCGGCCGGCACAAGCGTTCCTATGACCTTTGGGACGAATTTCCATACGAGCTACATGCCGCTCGTGGCGGCGGGCTGCACGGGACCGCTGTCCTGTGAGGGGGGCCAGACAGTTTACGATCCGAGTACTGGAACGCACGTGAATGCGGTATGCGATCTTGGCAATGGCGTTTGCAGGCCCGATACGTCAGGAAATGGACAGACGCCCGTACTACCCGGCCAAGTCCACCTGGATCCGACCAAGCACTACTACTTCTCGATTCTGCCGGGCGACGCGGCCAACCCGTTCAATACCGCAAACGCAAGCTCCGGCCACGGCATGGGCGGCGCTCCGATCATTCCCACGTGCGTCAACAGCACGTGCACCTTCAGCCTCTTGACAGTGTATGCGCAACCCACTCCCCTCCCACCATCGAAACTCTCATTATTTATATACGAGGACGATTTCCCGCTTAACGGTGAGCAGGATGGCGGAGGCGGAACGACCACCGTGAACGCCAACAACGAGGCCGGTCTTGGGCAATTCAATATCACACTCTTTGACGATGCCGGCGGCACGGGCGATGCGACCGGGCAGATGACTTACGACATGTTCAACCAGCCGTTGACGAACAGCCTGGCGGGAACAAGAGACCCGGTCTCCACGCTCGATGCCTGCCCGATTTCGAAGAATTCGCGGATGGGTGCGGCCGATCCAACTCAAACGGGCATTACTGGAACGATCGTGACCTGCCCGACGTTCGAATCGGACGGTAAGACTCCGTCTCCGCTGGCAGGTCAGGCCGTCGTGGCCAACCTGATGCCGGGAAGGTACGGTGTGGTGGCGACGCCAGGTGCCGACCGGATTGCGAGAGGGGAAGAATGGCTCCAAACCAACACTTTGGACGGCCAGAAGGCACATGATTCCTTCCTCCGAGTCCAAGAACCAAGCTACTTCCAGGAGTATGGACCAGCGGGATTCCACGTATCCATCGGCTTTGCCAATCCAGCAATCATCAATGGCCGCAAAGCGGCCGTCTGCAACGGCACTGACCCTACCATTCCCGGCATCACGAGCTGCACAAATACTGTCACGGGCATGGTCACAACCTCGCGCATGAGCCGCACGCCGGATGAGAGACTCTACAGCAGCGGCGACAACAGTAGCTTTGCGTTCACTCAGTGCTACGTAAGCTTTGGAGATCCAGACGGCGAAGACTTCGCGTTCACCAAGTGCAACGCCGATGGAACGTTCACCTTGTCTGGTCTTCCGGACGGGGATTGGAGAGTCACTGTTTTTGATCAGTGGAATGACATGCTCGTGGACGGCCTTTCGACACCCGTCAGGCTGGCCGGCGGGGCAACCGCGGACTTGGGGCAGATTGCCACAAACCAGTGGCAGGCGAATATCTACACCAAGAGTTTTATCGACTTTAATGGGAACGGTATTCAGGACGGCACCGAACCCGGACTCACGCTCCTTCCGACGAACATCCGCTTCCGCGATGGCAGCTACTCCAACTTCAACAACACCGACCTGGCCGGTAACGCGGGCTTCAACGAGATATTCCCTCTGTTCAGCTGGTATGTTGTTGAATCGGATTCGACGCGCTACAAGAACACCGGGACCCACGTAGTTTACGACGCGGGCGGACCCTCCGACGGTTCAACGTGCGGAGGAACCACCGGAACGGTATGCGGAAACTCCAGCATTGCTGCAAACCTGGCGAACACTGCCGAACAGATCTCTCTACCCACTGCTTTGCGGGTACCGGGAGCGAAGTATTGCGCAGTGGCGGACTGTGTTACTACCGGTGGCAGCGGCTCTACCGGACGCATTGATCCGCCTTGGGTTGGCACTGAGGGTTGGCAAGGTTTCTCTGGCCAGAACAGTTTCATCGAATTCGGCAAGAAGCCCTTCGTAGCTGGCGAGAACGGCGGCATCCGGGGTGAGGTGATCTACGCCTCAACGCGGCCGTTTGATGATCCGAGCTTGCTCCTTCATACGAGTTGGACGCCAGACGTACCTGGAGTCACCATCAACCTGTACCAGGAGGGGACAGCGGCCGATCACGTTACCCCGACCCTCACGTTGGTTGACACCACCAAGACCAGCAGTTGGGACGATTGGGCCCAGGGCTTCCGGTCCGATGGCAATCCGAACATGAACTGCCCAGGCCAGGGCGCCGCCACGGGTACGACCCCCGATCTCTTCTTTTTCACGCTGTTTAACCAGCCGGAATTCCTGGACGTGTACAACAACCAGCATAACGGGACTCCTGTCCACACGGTGCCGAACAACTCGCAGTACAAATGCTATGACGGCATGCACAACTGGAATCAGGTCCAGCCAGCGCCTTACGACGGCATGTACAAGTTCCCCAGCGTAACCAGTATGAATCCGACGACCGGAATTCCCACCGGGACGAACTGCACCATCTGCGTGGCGAACCCCGACGCGACTGATCCTTATTGGGCCGGTCTCCCCATGCTACCAGCCGGAAAGTATGTCGTGGAAGTAGTCGTGCCTCCGGGCTATGAACTAGTGAAGGAAGAAGACAAGAACATTCTGATCGGCGACAATTACATTGCGCCGGTGACGCAGGAGTTCGGCGGCTTGGGCAACATCTTCATTCTTCCTGACCAGGCTGCGATCGGCGCAAGCTACAACGCCAACAACGCCCAGAATCCGACGACGGACCTGGGTACATTGCACCTGCCTCGAGGCGAGGGCGACACTGGAAGCGTGGAGATCTTCTGGCCGTGCGTGGGCGCGTCGCGCATCGTTCCCGACTACATCAGCTTGTTCCCGCAGTCCCTCGAAGTAGCGCCGTTCGCCGGAGCTACTCGCAATCTCTGCGACCGCAAGGAAGTGACGCTTCAGGACCAGACGTCTGCGCTGGCGAAGTTCTGGGTTTTCAGCTCGACGCATGTCGCTGCCCACTTCACCGGCATAATCACGGATGACTTCACGTCAGAATTCGACCCGTTCTCGCCGTCATTCGGCGAGAAATTTTCGCCGGCCAACCTGCCGGTATCCATCAAGGATTGGACAGGTACCGAAATATCCCGTGTGTATTCAGACCAGTGGGGTGTCTATGACGGCTTGACCTACTCGACCTGGGAAGTTAACCCGCCCAATCCGACAGGATATGCGCCCACGATGATGGTCACATGCATGAACGATCCGGGCCCGATTCCAGGTTCGAATGGCACGCTGATCCCCGATCCCCTGTTCAACCCGCAATATAGCCAGTTTTGCTACGAGATTCCGTTCATGCCTGGGCAAACCCAGTATATGGATACGCCAGTGACGCCCACTTCCGCCTTCGCGGGCGCAGGGTACAACAATGTTGACTGCGCCTACCCGGATGCCACGCCCGCGGTCAGCGAAGTGGATGGTGATCAAATCGGACCTTGGGTGAGCGCGGCCGGTCACACCCTCACGATCACTTCGTTGGGAGACCAGATGGTACCCAACTACGCGTACGTCGGGCCCTCGGCAACGACGGCACCGTACAATGCGAAGACCGTTAAGCGCCACTATGGTTTTGGCGCACAGGGAACTGGCGCTACTGCGGGAACTGTCACCATCGGCGGCATAGCCGCGACCGTTGGAACCTGGAGTGATACAACGATTACAGTCACTGTCCCGAATGGGGTGCCGGATTGCCCTGTCCAGCAACAAGCAGAATACAGCGGCTCACGCGCGAAATGCGGTGAACTGGTGATCGCGAATGGTACTACTACCGTGACCACGGGGGGTAACGTCACCAATGTGAACGTTACTAATCGAGGTAGGTATCCCAGTACCTTTACGCCGACGGTGACTTTCGGTGCGGCCCCGGCCGGTGGAGCTACTGCGACTGGAACTGCCAACATGATCAGCTGCGGCTGCGTAATGTCGGCGACGGTTACCAATGGCGGAACTACTCGTTACACGAGCACACCTGCCGTGGCTTTCAGTTTGCCTCCCGCTGGGGGCGTAAGGGCGACCGGAACAGCTGTGCGCAGTGGGACGACGGGCACGATTACCGGCGTCAACATAAACAATCCAGGTAGCGGCTACACGAGCGTACCTACCATTACGTTCACTGGAGGGGGTGGGAGCGGCGCAGCCGCAACAGCCGTGCTGGGGCAGTCCGTAGCCTCGGTGACACTGACCAACGGCGGCGGCTCAGGATATGCGAGCGCACCCAACGTTACTTTCAGTTTGCCCGCCCCGGCTGGCCTAGCAATAAGGGCGACCGGAACTGTTGTATTCACGCCCAGGACAACGACAACCTTCCATGGGAGGCAATCGATTGATACCGTGACTGTCACAATCGGCGGCAAAGCGCCGACTCACGTTGCGCCATCGGATTCGATCCAGGTTGCGATTGACGCTGCCGATCCAGGCGACTTGATCATTGTTGATCCCACTTGCACCACGACTGCGGGAGCAGCGGCTACGTGTACTACTCCCTCCGCAACCAATGTGCACTCCCCCACTGCCCACAACGAATTGTTGATCATGTGGAAGCCGGTCCGGCTGCAAGGTGTCGGAGCCGCCTCCAGCATCATCAACGCGAATACGCATCCGGCGGGCAAGATGGACGCTTGGCGGCAGAGGGTGGTTTGTCTATTTGGCCTGTCGCTCAGTGGTACTCCCACTTCCGCCACCAATCCTTTTGATCCGACTGGCGCGGCCACGTGCGGAAGCACGGGCGGGACGGCCTGGAATCATTTCAGCCCGTACGGAGCGAGTAATAACTTCAACCCGCAGATTGACCGGTTACCCCTCGAGGCCGTTGTGGGCTGGGATGCCGAACTCAACGGCAATCTTGCCGAACAGTTGCAGGAGCCAAGCCTGATGGGCGCGCTCGAAGGTGCGGGCATTACGGTACTGGCGAAGGGAGTGAATTTCCACTCGAATCCGTACGACCCCACTTTGCTTGCGGGGTTCCCGACCGGCACCACGCTTCTCACCGGACGTGAACCGGGGGGTAACTTGCCCCTTGGCGACGCCAATCCCAACTGCCACACCAGTACCACCAATGCGACCAATCCTTTCCCGAGCAACTACTCATGCAACCCGTCGAGTGTCGACGGCTTGGGCATAACCCAGAGTTCCCAGGGTGGCGGAGCAATCTTCGTCCATGGCTGGGGGCACAACCTGCAAATCGGCAACAACCGGATCGTCAGCAACGCTGGAACGCTTTCGGGCGGCATCAACGTTGGTCAGGGTGAATATCCTCCGGCTTACATCCAGGGGAGCGCCACGAACGCGGCACCCGGCTCCTGCGAGGAAAGCCCTGTACCGAATGCTGTACTGCCGTACTGCCAAAACGTGAATGTAAACGTTCATAACAACGATATCGCCTTGAACTCCTCCACCGGCGACGAATTGTTCTCGGCCACTCCGGCGGGGGCAGGCGGAGTCAGCTTCTGCACCGGCTCCGACTACTACAAGTTCAACTACAACTGGGTCTGCGGCAACCTGAGCACCGGTGACGGCGGCGGCGTCGGTCACCTTGGGTTTAGCTACAATGGTGACATCGAGCACAACTCGATCCTGTTCAATCAGAGCGCCAACCCGACGATCCCAGCCAACGGCGGTGGCATCATTGTGATGGGCACCCCCGACGCTGATATAGTTTGCAACGGCAATGCCAACATCGACCAGGATTGCGTGCCTTACAACCCAGCTACCGGTACCGGAGATCCGCGTACTACTGCGATTTCCGCTGTCGGGCCGAGCGACGGCGCCGGTCCGGGGCTGGTGATCAATGCCAACCTCATTATGGGGAACGGTGCCGAGGCTGGCAGCGGAGGTGGGATCGCCTTCCAGGCAGTCAACGGCTCGGATATGGTGGCCTTCCCCACGAATCCTAGACAGTGGAACACGGTGACTGTCACTAACAACATCATCGCGGACAACGTGGCTGGCTGGGACGGAGCCGGAATCTCGCTGCTCGACTCAACCGCAGTGAACATCGTCAACAACACGATCGCCTTCAACTCTAGCACTGCGTCGGCAGGACCGCTCTTCAACACGCTTGGGGCTCCGTTAGCCAGCACACCGCCGGGCACTGGCCAAACTTGTACCGCAAACTGCGGCACGACCACGCACCCTCAGCCTGCTGGAGTGGTGGCCATTCAGAACAGTGCGGTTTTGAGAGCGAATCTCCCCGCGACGGTCACCGTCACCTGCCCGACGGGCCACCCCAATTGCCGGTCCATCTCGGCTCCGAAGCTGGAGAACAACATCATCTGGCACAACAGTTCTTACTACATCGGCGTGGGCGGCCTCGGTGCGGGTACTCTGAACCAGCAGAACATAGTCGCGCTGCGTAACGCGTTCACAGGAACTGCACCGACGAGCCAGACTACAACAGGCGCCTGCGTTACCCCCACCAGCTATTGGGATATCGGCGTGCGCGGTGACACAGGACCGACCAACCACAGTTCCACTTTCACACTCGCTGCGTCGGATTCGGTAGTTACACCCGGCGGCTCAGGTGTTACTGGCTCAGGTAACTCCACAGGCAATCCGAACCTCATCAGTCCGTACTGCGACGGTTCGCGGACACCCCCGGAAGCGGCGACAGCTCTAGCTGTTCCGGCGGCGGCGATAGGCTGGCAAGTGCCTCCGGGTATTTCGGATGCGACCGTGCCTAACCCAATCTTCAACCTGACTCCGTCTGCTACCGTCGACGAGGGCAACAACTGGGTCAACCTCAACTGGGGCCCGCTGTCGATGACGAATCCGACAGTCGTGGCCGGACCCAACGGGAATTTCGGTGGTGGCTTGCCGCTTGGCAACTACGGTATCACAACCGGATCCTCGGCGGCGGGTAGGGCTACTGGAGCGAACTTCACTGACGCTCCTGCATACGACTTCTTCAACACTCCGAGGAAGCCCGGTAATTCAACTGATGCTGGTGCGGTCAAGTTGACAGGGTCTGGCGGTAGCTCAGAGTTAACTCTCTCACCGTCGCTTGTGGACTTTGGTCTTGTGCCAGCTCATAGTCCGACAACCTTGGATCAAGACGTACAGGTTATTAACTCGGGCAGCGCTCCGCTGACGTTCAACAACGGCAACGGCAACGCCGTGATCAATTGCGCGGGTGTAACTACTGGATGCAATGTGGCAAGTTTCAGCATCTCATCCAATACTTGCGTCGGCGCGACACTTGGTGCGGGGGAAAGCTGCGTGATCAACGTGGTCTTTAACCCCATCAGCACGTCGCAAGCGCTGAGGAATGCAAACCTGGCCGTGAATGTGGGCGGCATCACTCAGACGGTTGCGCTCAGCGGCCACGACACGATCGCGACGATAACTGTTTCGCCAATCACCCCGGCGTTGACGACAAATCCGGCTAACGCCACTGCGAAGACCGGCACTATCACGGTCACCAACACTATGAACCCGAACACGAATGCTGATGCTGGGCCATACCTCCCAACCGCCATCACGCTCACACCGCTCACCGCCACAGGGACTTTCGCGCTCGGTGGGACTTGCGCGGTAGGCACGCCCATCAACGCGGGAGGAACCTTGGTGCCGCCGGTAGCAGGTTCGAGCTGCACGATCACGATAACGTATACGCCACCCGTGGGAGCAACTGGCGCGGCGCTCAACGGGAGAGCAAACCTGTTAGTAACGGGTTATGGCACTGCCTCCACTAATCCGATAATCAATACGAACTACAACGCGAACTGACCAAATCAAGTCTGGCCGGGCGGGCATCCAAATTATCGGACGCCCGCCCTGTTCGGCTTATGGGCGAGTTTCTACAGGACCTGTCCTACCGAGGCGCGCTCCAGCTTATAGAGGATGTCCATGATCTGGCGCTCACAACGGAAAGGGCGTTTGGCTTGGGCTTTCGCGTCATGTGCTGTTTTCCCGGCAGCTATGCTAGAAAACTAGCAGGCTGGCATTTTCGTATCGTCAGGAGGTCCATTATTGTATTATTTTATGTGACGTCAATAAACGCCGCATCTGCATCCCTCCGCAGTTGCTCAAGCGCCGGGTCTTTCCGCTTCCCCGCGGCGATCTCGCCTCGTAACTCCTCAAGTGTCGCCACGGGCAATGAAAGCATTCGGGGCGCGTGCCGAGACTGCTTCGATTGTGCTTTCTGTGCCCGGGAAGCATTCGAGAGAATTCCATAGACAGCTATAAGAAGGGCAAGGGCAGGGAAGATTTTTCTCATAAGCCTAGACTGCATCTTCGACGCGTCACTGGCGCCAGAAACTTGGTTAGTTAGAGTTCCCCGTTTTTGCAAATCTGATCAAGAATTCGGTTCGGCAAGCTAACTAAGGCCGCAATCCCTTCTACCGGCCTTTGAAACAGCAGCTAACTCTTCGCCTTGGTGCCGATATTATTGCCTGGCCTCGGCGACAAGGAAGGGGCTATCAGACCCGGGCAAATGCCCTGCTTCGCAAAGCCATGCTGGGGGATCTGAGCCCGAAAAAAAGGAAGGAGCGTAGTTGACCCCACCCTAATAATCCGCGTCATGACGGCATTGCTCAAACGCGGCGGGCTGGTTAGAGCGGGCCGCTGAGCTATCGACGGCGCAGTCTCTTCCCGAATCTAGCGGGACCTATTTTGAGGCTTGGCATCGGCGCGAATCCTGGCCAGTCTTTCTCCGGCAGTGCGGTCGATCCACGTTCCGGGAAATTCCGCGCGCAGTTCCTCGAAGACGCGGGCGGCCGCTTCAATCTTCCCCGCGCGCAGCAGGGACTCGGCCTTCGCAAAGCGCTCCTCACCTGTGGTGAGCGTACCAGCAAAGATCCGGACAGCCTCTTCGACGGTGATCGTTGGAGGAATTTTGCTCAATACCGGCGGATTCGGATCGGTCAGTATGCTGTATGCGGCGGGATTGCGCTCGCGAAACAGGCGCGCCCGCATGTCGCGCTGAACGTTGTGAGCGTCGCCGCCCTCGCGCCCGCCGAGAGGGTCGATCTGCGCGATGGCAATGTCCCCAGCCCGACGCCCTTCGGCGAGCACTTTGCCCTGGGGCGAGATGATCATGGATCCGCCGCCCCGTTGCGCGACGATCAGATAAACAAAGTTGTCCACCGCCCGCGTCCTGAACGCTGCGCGATTCATTTCCTCGTCGTCGGTGGTGACCGCGCCGCCCATCGTCGGCAGGAAAATGATGTCGGCACCGCCCAGTGCTAGGCTCCTTGGGGCCTCGGGCATAACCATGTCATAGCAAATCAGCATGCCCACGCCGCCCAAGTCGGGAGTTTCGAACACCGGAAACGTCGCGCCCCGGACCCGGTCCGATTCGCTGATCGTCGGATGAACCTTATGGTACCGACCAATCTCCTTGCCGTCGCGACCCAGAAAGAAAGCTGTGTTGCGATAGGAACCGTCGCGCTCTGAGACGTCGCTCGAGCAGATGAGATACATGCGATGCGCCGCCGCGGCCCGGCCCAGACGTTCCAGCATGCGCGCGACGGCCGGCGGCAATACTTCCTCCATCGACGCCTTATTCCCCATCTCCCAGTGCAGCACGCCTAGTGTGTCTTCAGGCAGTGCGAGTGCATCACAGCCGGAGGCTCCCGCCCGATGAACCAACCGCTCCAGTTCGTTGAGCGACCGGTCTACCGCGGCCAGCGCTTCGGAAGGTTTCAGATGCCAGTCGATAGAGGATAGCGCCGAGTCTGCGGCGCAAACGCGCACGGCCTTTGCCGAGCCATGATCACTAGCAGGGGCGAGTTGAGCCGGCTGAGCAACGCAGGTTGCTACCCCGGCTGCCAGAAAAGGAATAACCCACTTTATGCCTCTCATGGTTCTATGATGTCCCTCCTTTTCGCTGTGAATTGCTTATGATTCCAGGGGTGCCATGTCGCTGTTAGATTATGTCGGGCTGTCCAAGATCTCCGCTACTGTGAAAGAAACTCTCTGCGGCTCGGAAGCGCCTCGGCAGTGTCTCGCGTTGGACCTCGGAATGGTCTGGCAGTTTGCACTCTCGGCCGCTTGGCTTCCGAGCCACATCCCTTTGTCAGACTAGAAAGCCACTCGCACGGTAAGTGAGAGGTCGCGCGCTGCAGTCCCAGTCCTGGTATGGACGACCATTCCATAGGTGGGGCTTCCAAGCGTTGCATCCGGGATATCGAAACTCGGGTGGTTAAAGACGTTTGACGAGACTGCCTCGAGTTTCAGCTTGTACGTTTCACGCATGGTAATCTCCTTAAGCGGCCCAAGGTTAAGCACGTTCAGTCCCGGTCCTTCGAGGATGTTCGCGCCGCAGCCGCCAAAGCGTCCAGCGTTGTCCGGAGGAACCGCAAACGCGGCAGTGTCGAAGAGTAGCGCTCCGTGGTGCGTTGGACTGATGTTCGTGCCGACGTTGGTGATGACCACTTCGACGCCAGGCATGGCGCCGCCGGACAAATCAAGGACCGTACCTCTGATAGTGCCATAGTAAAACTTGCGCCCGCGACATAACAGAGAACAGAAATAATGCAGCGAGAGCAGCGATCCACGCCCTTGAGGTTCTTGACGATTGACAAACCTCCCTCGCGTTGGATATTTCCTTTCCGGATTTCGGCGATGCAAATATTGCCATCCGGCGGCGCGAGTTTAGGTTCTAGCAGAACATCAGTCAATCAGTAAAATCCCCTAATTAGCAAGCGGGGAAATGCTAAAGTGAGCCGACCTCTACGACGGCCACGCCGAAGGATGTGATGTCGTCTTCGATCCCAACCATTCCTGCCACGGTGCCGTGTCATTGCGCGCGGCCGCACGCCGTCAACCGACATCAACCGACATTGCACTTGACATTCACCCGTTTTGGACTTACTTAGTCACGGCAGAATAGATTCACCATGTTGAGCTGTAGACATCCTTTTCGCTGGTTCTTCCGCTCATCGCCATCGCGTGCGGGCTACAGGCAGATTCTGGCGTCGGCCATGCGTCTGGCCGTGCTCTCGTGCCCCGGTCTGGTCTTGGCCGAACCGTCACGGGGTCAGATTTATGACGGAAAAGTCTATGGCATCTTCGATCCGCTCGTGGCCTCCGAGACGGCTTCCTCGATCACTGTGTTCGGGGGAACATTCCGCTTTGTTATCGACCGAGCCACGGGGCAGATCAGCTCCCTCCGAGCCCTTGGAGACGAGTTTGTCGCGTCGGGATCGGTTTTTCCCAACCCTTACATAGGCTTGATGCCGGAGGACGACCCAGGTGCGCAGCGCGAGGGCGGAAAAGAGCGTCCGCGCTTCGGCTACGAGAAGTCGGTAGAGGTACGCCCGTTGCTCTGGTCGGGTGGCCTGACCGATGCCTACCGCTTGGATGCCGCCGCGGGGACGGGAATCCGCACGGAGATCGTCCGAGAGAGCCCGGATTCGGTCGAAGTGCGGTCCACAGGACGGTACGGAGAATCTTCGCTTACTTGGATGATTGATTATCTTTTCGATGTGGACGGGTTCACGAAAGTGACTGTGAGCCTGACCACTTCGAAGCCAGTGCAACTTCGATGGCACTGCTTCAATCACGCTTTTCTCGCCAAACAGTCAATCCATTACCTCACCAAGGTCAGCGATCCGGATAAGCCTCCCGCCGAGGTGCGGCCGGAACCGACCGTCTTCATCGCGCGCCTCGCACCGGATAAGGCTGTCTTCGAGTCCCATTGGAACGCGTTCTTCCACCTCTCCAACCGCGTGACTGGCATCGAATTCTCAAAGCAGGACTTCGGCGACCGCCATAGCGGCTATCGGGATTCCTCAGTGCGCCTAGAAAACGGTGAAGTCGTAGACACCGGAGCCGTGATCACCAAAGACCACCGCAGCCTGAAGGGATGGGACTCACGCGGGCGGACCAACATCTTTACACAACTCTACAGTCGAGACCGCAAGCTCGAATTAGAGGAGTTCGACATTCGAAACACGACTTTACCGCTCAATCCCGGCGAGGTCCGCCAGCGCGTCTTCTGGGTGCAGGCGACCCCGGCGAAGCGTCCGCGCAACGACCTGAACAGCTTGCGCGTCGTGTGGCCGGGGCCTCATCAGATCGTCATGACGCGGTGGCGCGGCAGGCGGCAGCCGTGGGAACCGCCCTCGGACGAACAGGTGCGGTTGTGGGCCCAGACGGGCGTGAACCTGATCGTCGGCGGGGCTGACTACTGGTCGGGCGATTACGCGCGGCCGCTCCTGCCCGAAAAGACACGGCGCTTCATAGCCGCCGCGCACCGCTACGACATCAAGGTAATTCCGTATGTGACGTTCGCCGACTTCAACTTCGCCGCGCCGGGGTATCAGGAGCACGCCGCCGACTGGATGGCCTCGCAAAGCATTGAGTTTGCCGACGAGACCACTCTGATGTGCTACAACGCCGCAGGTTGGCGGGAACATCTCGAGAAGCAGTGGGACCAACTTCTCTCGAATTTCGATTTCGACGGTCTCTATATTGACCACTGGACCAATATCCGCCTTTGTTCGAACTCCCGCCACGGTTGCGACAGCTACCTTGGCAGCTTCGCCACTGAGGGTTATCACGACTTCGCCAAACGGGCGCGGCGCGTGGTGGCTCGCCACACGGGCGGCAAAGGGATCATGCTCCTCAACGCGAACATGCTGCTGTTCTCCGGAGTGACGCCGTGGTTCGACATCCGCCTGAACGGAGAGAATGACGATCCCTTAAAGATGCGCATGGATACCATCCTTACTACATGGGACGGCTGGGGTCAGGGCGTCCAGAGCATGGGGGAGTGGGGGCACACCGCGAGCCGCGGTTCGATGATTAACCTCCTGACTACGTTCTCCATGGCGAACTGGGCCATATCACCACGCGACCTGGAGCAGTGGAGGGCAGCGCAATCCACTGAACTCGCCGCGGCACGCGAGCTGTGGGGTATCTGGCGGTTCTTCAAGTTGAATGGCGCTCAACGAATCCCGGGATTCGACTCCCAAGGGCTTCTGAGAATGGAACAGCCCGATTCGATCGTGAACGCGTTCGTCCGCGATGGCCGAGCATTGGTCATCATGGGCGTGCACGGAGCCAGGGGTGTCCGTAAGGAGGCGCTGCACATTCAGGTTCCTGCGAAACTTGGGCTCGGAGAAGGCCTAAGCTATCAAATCATCGATCTCCGAAACAACCGCTATCTCCGAAGTAGTGCGAGCACGTTGGCCGAGCTGCGCACGATTCCTGTGCTACTCGCAGCGGATCAACCCCTCATCCTCCTAATCAGGGCCGAAGAAAAGGGGCCGAACCTGGTCCGGTTCCACGGCGCCGACGACGTCACTGTCTCGTCGAACACGCGTGTGCTCGAATGCAAGGTGAAATCTGTTCCTGGCTCGCCGGTCGAACTCTACCTAGACCGGGGAGGCTCGGAGTTGGCGGCCGATACCCCCGGTTTCGAGCGCTCCGCCGCCGGTGATTTTGTGGTCTTCGCCGGACCGGTGCCAGACGACGGGCTGGTGCGGTTGACGGTCAGTGGTCATCAGGCGGTGCGTTGACGTGTCGCCCAAGAACACTGTCGCTGGTTTCACTGCCAAGATTGCAGCCGAGGTGACCGCATATGTATATAGGATGCTGCAGACGATTACGCTCTCGACGACCACGACCGCCGGAGAACCTGAAAAGATCGTAGTTCGCCGGGTGAAGATGGCCTGCCGTAATCGATTCTGCGCAATGTACTGCGAGAACGCTAAGGAGCTGCTTGGGCTGAAATTTTGAGGAAGGTGATTTATGCAAGCGGGAACCCTATGGCAAGCCCTCCTGTTCGCGCTTTTGCCGGTGGCGCTCGCTTTCGATGGGGCGCCGCGCTATGACCACTGGGAAGTGATCGGCCCGGGCGGTGGCGGTGGCATCTTCCTGCCGACCATTAGCCCCCATGACGCCAACCTCCTTCTAGTATCCTGCGACATGACTGGCGCGTACATCTCACACGACGGCGGCCGCTCCTGGCGAATGTTTAACCTAGGTGGGCCCATGGCTTTCTTCGTCTTCGATCCTGTCGATCCTAAAGTCATCTATGCGAAGACTGCCGCTGGTCCGCCGTCGATGCAACACGACCGGCCACCGAGTTCGTCTGCCCTGTTCCGCAGCGTCGACAGCGGGATTACCTGGCGCCGGGTGCGCACGGATTCCGATGCCGGCGGATCCCTCTCCTCGCTAGCCGTCGACCCGGCGGACTCGAAGGTTCTCTACGCTGCATTCCAAACAGACCGGGCGTACGCTTTTCAAGTCTCAACTGACTGGGGCAAGAACTGGAGAACCGTCGCCGACTTACCCGACGGGGCCGTGAAGATTTTCATCGATCCGTTGTCCGCGCCATCCGGGCGCACGATCTACGTCATCGGGAACAGTTCAGTGACGGTCCGGAATCAAGACGGAAGCTGGCGCATCGGCAGGCCCGTGCCCGGGTTGCAGGGACTGGGGGGCAACCATCACGGGTTACAGCCGCCGCTCGTTTCCGCCGGTTTCGACAATAGAGGCGGCAAGCCGGTAATCTACACGGTTGCGGGTGTTGGAGTCTTCGTTTCGGAAGATGGCGGACAGACTTGGCGCCGAGCCTCGTCGCCGCCGCTCTCCACACCGTTGGCGCCTGTAGCGGTAGCTACCAGTCTGCGACACCCGGACGTCGCGTATGTCTCCTACAACACCCGGCGCGGCCGCCCCACGGTTGAGTCCTTCTTCGGTGTGGCGAAGACCGCCGATCGCGGGCGTACCTGGAAGTTAGTTTGGAAGGAGTCCAGAAGCAGTGCGCCCAATGTCCACGACTCTTGGATCAGTGAGCGCTTCGGACCAGGGTGGGGTGGGAACCCTTTTGACCTTGGGGTCGCTCCCACGAATCCGGATATCTGTTACGGAACTGATTCCGGCCGAACTATGCGCACGACCGATGGTGGCGCAACATGGGCGGGCACCTACGCGAATCGGTTTCCCGATGGCACCTACACGACCACCGGCCTCGACGTCACCACCAACTACGGCGTTCATTTCGACCCGTTCGACCTGAAACGAATGTTCATCTCCTACACCGATATCGGGCTCTTTAGAAGCGAGAACGGAGGCAAAAGCTGGATCAGCTCGACAACCGGAGTGCCGGACCGTTGGGTCAACACCACATACTGGATCGCCTTCGACCCAGACGTGCGCGGACGCGCATGGGGCGCGATGAGCGCGACGCACGACCTGCCGCGGCCGAAGATGTTCGCACACGGTTCATCTCCAACGTCCTTTGAGGGTGGCATATGCCGTAGCGACGACGGAGCCAGGACCTGGAAGTGTTCCGCTCAGGGAATGCCGGGGACTGCAGTCACGCACATACTCCTTGATCCAAAAAGCCCAACGAACGCCCGCGTGCTCTACGCGACAGGCTTTGGACGAGGCGTTTTCAAATCGACCGACGGAGGCGACCACTGGGAGCTGAAAAACACAGGCATTAGGGAAAAAGACCCTCTTGCATGGCGCTTGGTCCGGGGTGTGAACGGTGTTCTATACGTTCTGGTGGCGCGCCTCAGTGACGATGGCAGCATAGGCGGTGACGGCGACGGCGCGCTCTACCGGTCCGCGGACGGCGCCGATCATTGGACCCGCGTTAGACTGCCTGAGGGCGTGAACGGTCCTCACGGTCTGGGGATGGATCCGAAAGATCCACAACGCCTGTACTTGGCTGCCTGGGGGCGCCGCCCAAAGCATCACACCATCGGCGGCGGAATCTTCTTGTCCATGGATGGTGGCGCCGCCTGGCGCCAGGCGCTGGATAAAGACCAGCACGTTTACGACATCACCGTCGATCCGCGTGACCCCAGAATCCTCTACGCCTGCGGTTTCGAAGCTTCTGCCTGGCGATCAACTGATCGGGGCGAGAGCTGGCAACGGATCCGCGGCTTCAATTTCAAGTGGGGCCACCGCGTGATACCCGATCCCGTCGACCTAAGCAAGATCTACATCACGACGTATGGCGGGAGCGTGTGGCATGGTCCCGCCGAAGGTGACTCCAACGCTCAGGAGGACGTTGTCTCCTGGGAGGAATCCTCCTCAGCTACGCCTGTTTATGCCGGCCCAAGTTGACCCGCGCTATTCCTAAAAACTCCCGCGAAGATCCCACGAGGTAGGTTGCTCATGGACACGAAACATGCATGGTCACGAAGAGACTTTCTGCAAACACTCAGTTCAGGGGTTCCCACGCTGGCCTTGATTGCCCGGCAGACAAATATCCGTGTGGCCGAAACAGAAGGCGTAGGGGGACCACCGACGTCGGAAAAGTTCACGCCCATCGACCTGAGCCGCTACTTCGACGCCTCTCCTGCGCAGTTTGGTGAGCGAGACGAGGCAAGACAGCTAAGCGGCGAGTCGGCCCGAGACGGCTTAGTGCATACCCCCGCCGGGTCGCAGAACTTTCGTGGCATCCCGTTTTTGCTTGGGGAGGGAGGCGCGGAAGAGAAGTCCTGGTTGCTCCTAAGGAGCAACCCACGGCAATCTTCAACGCAGAGTCTGGATATCCCGGTGGGCGGTCGGGCCAGCTTCGTTTGCCTTGCGGCATTTTGTGACTGGGATGAAAACGAAACGCCGACGATCGGTGCTGGGCCGGACGCCATGGAGAAAGTGGGGCAGCTTCTGGCAGAGGCCATCCTTGTTTACGAGGATGGGAGTGAACATGTTCTGCCCATACGCCGTCGTTTCGAGGTCAACGAGCCTTCGGTCCCATGGGGACACTTAAGCTTTGCTTCCGAACCTCACGTCCAAGATGAGCCCCGGAGACTCGCTGATCCGCTGGCCCGAGGCACAGAATGGGGAGCGCTTCAGCCTGGTGCCTTCGACAATCATTACCCCAGTGGTCCCGATGGTCGCTCGCTCGGAATCGTTTGGATTTGTGCTTTGAAGAATCCCGAGCCGGAGCGGCAGCTAAAGAGCTTGCGATTTAGATCGATGTCTGAAGATCCGGTGATTATTTGCGGCTTGACCCTCTTCCACGGGCAGGAGAGCCCCCTGCGCTTAGAGCGTCTCACGCTTTACCGACTATCCCTGCCAGAGGCCAGCGGAGAAGACCAGGAACGTTGGCGCGTCAGCGTGGACGTCGGCGTAGTCGCCCGAACTCATGTCCTTGAGGATTTCGATCCCGAAGCCTGGCTGTCGGCACGAAGCAAGGGTTTGGGCGAGTCGAGTCGGTCCCCCCGACGAGTTAAAAATCTTTTCGTCGAAGTCACGGCGGCCTCGGACGCAACCCTTTCCCTATACGACTCGAAAACGGGCCAGCGCTACGATTTTGACTTGAGACAGGTGGCCCCAGGGCGCGAAATGGAAGGGAAACCCGCCGGGGCCCGAATCGAAATCCTGGAGCAAGAAAAGGTTTGGCTGCACGGAGAGACCGTGGACGCAGCGACGCAGCGGCCTGTACCCGTGCGCCTAGCGTTTCGTTCGAAAGAGGGTCGCTACGTACCCCCTTATGGTCACCGCACCGAAATTAACGACGCCTGGTTTCAAGACTACGGCGCAGATATCAAGCTGATGGACACTTCCTTCGCCTACGTCGATGGCACGTTTCAGGCGGAGCTGCCGGTCGGCGACTTATACGTCGAAATGACCAAGGGGTTTGAGTATGAGGCTGTGCGAAGAAAATTGAAGATCGAGCGCGGCCAGCGGAAACTGAAGTTGGAGATCGCCCGCTTCGCGGACCTGCGCTCGCAAGGCTGGGTCACAGCGGATACGCACGTACACTTTCTTTCGCCTACGACAGCAATCCTGGAAGGCCAAGCCGAGGGGCTAAACCTGATCAACCTCCTGGCGGCACAATGGCGAGACTTGTTCACAAACGTGGGCGACCTTTCACAAGGGCCACTAACCTCTCGCGATGGCGAAACCATGGTTTGGGTGGGTACCGAGAATCGTCAGCACATCCTCGGTCACCTGGCCCTGCTTGGCAGCCACGGTGACCCGGTCTTCCCTATGTCGACCAGCGGCCCAGAGGAGAGCTATCTCGGCGATCCCCTCTGGATCAGTTTGGCCGAATGGGCGGACGCCTGCCGCAAGCGCGAGGGCCTGGTCGTCGGGGCGCACTTCCCCTATCCCACGGGCGAAATTGCCGCCGACATCGCTCTCGGCAAGATCGATGCTCTGGAGCTCTACCCGCGTGCCGATTACTTCAACGGTCTTCCGTACTTAGACTGGTATCGCTATTTGAATTGTGGTTACCGCCTGCCAGCGGTGGGCGGCACGGACAAGATGGGAGCCTACATGCCCGCCGGTGCAAATCGCACCTACGCGTATCTGGGGCAGGATCAATTCAGCTTCGATAACTGGGCCAAAGCTGTCCGCCTGGGAAACACCTTCGTGACATCAGGACCGCTTTTATTCTTTCATGCCGAAGGTCATCCGCCGGGAAGCGAAATCACCCTTCCGGCAGCAGGAGGGACCCTAGAAGTCCATGCCGAGGCCAGCAGTTTTGTTCCGATTCATCGCATGGACATCATCTTGAACGGTCAGACTGTGGCCTCGCGCGAACACCGCGAGGGCGTCGGCAAAATGAGCTTGAAGGAAAAGATCCGGGTGAAAGGCCCGGGATGGGTGGCCGCGCGCTGCGGTTCGCTTACGGACCGCACCACGAGGTGGAACTTCAGAATCTCCGCACACACTTCACCCGTCTATCTTCGCGTTCCAGGCCAAGAGCTTTTTTCGGCGCCTGTGGTTTCCTACATGCTTACGCTGATCGACGGCGCTCAAAGTTGGATCGAAAGTCTGGCAATCCGGCCTGATCCCGAGCGGTTGGAGCGGGCCCGGAAACTCTTTGAGCATGCCCGCGCGAGATTGCACAGTCGGCTCCACCAACATGGCATCGAACACTGAGCTGGTCAGGCTCGTTCTCCGTCGAATTGCAGATCTACTTCTAGCTTTACTTTCCGAATATCGCGATGGGAACCAGTTCGGTTGTGGCAGGTCCTTGAGCGAGCAGCGAATCGAGGCGATGGCAGCGCTGATTTTTAGGAGCGTGCCGAGGCCGCGCGTCAGAC
>WNGC01000384.1_pt1 | contig 25357 bp, 20 predicted proteins | sample 5400051 | NCBI WGS metagenome assembly WNGC01 (sample SAMN13153368, study PRJNA577476) | soil metagenome | isolation source: 20 cm soil or saprolite under grassland replicate 2 | place: USA:California | collected 2016-06-15
TGTGTTTGAAAGCGGGGCCGCCGTTCAGGCCGAGACAGGGTATTCCCAGCACCGTGAACTCGACCGTCAGCACCTGTCCCTGCTTGCCAGCCGGGTAATCGCCGGGGGCGTGATGGACAGCGGTGACGGCGCTGTTTGGGAAGGTCCGGGCGTAAAACCCGGCGGCATCTTCTGCCGTGCCGTTGTACCAAAGGCAAATCACGTTCTTAGCCATCGTCTGTCGCTCCTCATTCGTGGTCGCTGCACCTGTCCCAAGTATGACGAAAGAGTGCCACGGAAATCGACGGCGGACCTGAGCCGTACTTACGGTCGCGGTCCCGCTCCTTCAGCGCAGCACGATAACGTCGTTCCGCCGGCACACCGGCCTTCCGGCCCCATGTGTCGTGCATGCGATTGTGCTCCGCAAGCGCATAGACATCGAACAAGTCCCGCATGCGGCTGTTGACCTCGCCCAACGCAGCCATGGGGTGCAGTCGGCAATTGCGGTCTCCGGACGATATGCTCGTAATCGAGACTGCGGAGTGTCGAGCAGCTCAGGGTAGACCGCCTGGCATTCCAGTCGACGCCATCGCTAAGTTGGCAGAGCTCGGCCAGATGACCGTGCAACGTTCGCGCGGTCGCGCTCACCTCCGGCGTTAGCGCGAACGGGTTCGACCCGAGCCACACACTCGCTCCCCGAGCGTAGCTGTCGAGTACGCCCGCGCCTCCGATGAACCGCCCTCGCTGCCACCGTTCGATGAGACGAGAGGCGAGAGCGTCGACGTTTCGTTCGGAACGTTCCTCTCGGCGAGGCGGGCAGGCGCTGTTGGCACCTCGCTCGTCGAAGTCGGGCGGCTCCTCGTCGCCTTCATCCGTTTCGGCGTCAGTACGCAGCCCGTAGGCGTTGGCGACCCAGGCGGGGTCGGCGAGCTGGGAGAGCAACTCCGCCCAGTAACCCTTCGGACGCAACTCGCAAAGGATGCGCGCCGAGAGCACGTGCTCGACTGCCCGGTTGAGGAACACGCGGTCGACGCGATCCTCGGTGAGGTCGATCCCATGCCGCAAGGCAACATGCGCAAGAGCCACGACATCGCCCGCGACGAGGTCGAGGTGCTTGGGGTCGAACGGCGCAGTGCCTGGCGGCTTCGCCCGCCAGTAGGACCACAGTACGCGGTCGAGGCCAAGTCCGACCAAATCGCGATCCCGTCAGGCGGCCGCGCAGCGCCTTGAGGGCCTCCTCGCCACCGAGACAGCGCTTCCGAGGCGCGGTCATCTCCTTTCTGATCTTGTCGTCGATGATCTCGCGCAGGCGCTTCGCCGTGTTGATGCGGAAGCAGAAGATGAGCGTCTTTTCGCCCGCATGCCACGCCTGGATGACGGCGTCGACGACCTCGCGCAGCTTGGGGTGCTGAGCTGATTACATTGATCATTAGGCGCCCTGCGGAGAATAGGCGGCCGAATCTCCGCACGATATGCGGAGATTTACGTGGCCGTGCGGAGAGCTAAGTAGCATAATGTCCGCATAAGCTGCGGAGATTAAATGTACATCTGGCAGCGAGAGAACTGGCCGGACCTGAGCTGGGATAGCGGGCGCCTTGCCGCCCTGCTCGGGCAGGTTTCGCGCGAGCAGGGCCGTCTACTTGGCAGGATGCAGGATCTCGGCTTCGACCTGCGCCGTGAGGCCCAGCTGAGCACGCTGACCGAAGACGTGGTCCGCTCGAGTGAGATCGAAGGCGAAAAACTCGACAGCGACCAAGTCAGATCCTCGATCGCACGGCGGCTCGGCATGGATGTCGGCGGCCTCGTGCCGGCCGACCGCGAGGTCGAGGGCGTCGTCGAGATGATGCTCGACGCAACCACCCACTACACGCAGCCCCTGACGGCCGACCGGTTGTTCGGCTGGCACGCGGCACTCTTCCCCACGGGCCGAAGTGGTCTTCGGAAAATCACCATCGGCAACTGGCGCGACGATAGCAGCGGTCCGATGCAAGTTGTCTCGGGGCCAATCAGCCGGCAGAAGGTGCACTATGAAGCACCGAGCGCCGCGCGTATCCCTGCAGATATGGACCGCTTCCTGAACTGGTTCGAGGCGCCCGGTAACACCGACCCGCTTCTCATCGCGGGGCTCGCGCATCTGTGGTTCGTCACCATCCACCCTTTCGATGACGGCAACGGACGCATCGCGCGTGCGATCGCCGACACGGCGCTCGCACGCTCCGAACGAAGCACCCAACGCTTCTACAGTATGTCAGCGCAAATCCGCCGCGAGCGGAACGACTATTACACGACGCTCGAGCGCACGCAGAGAGGTGCGCTCGATGTTACGCCGTGGCAGGAATGGTTCCTTTCGTGCCTGCACCGCGCGATCGAGAGCTCGCACGACACGCTCGGCGCGGTGCTGGAGAAGGCGCGCTTCTGGGAGCGCTTTGCGCAGCAGTCGCTGAACGCACGCCAGGTCAAGGTGCTCAACAGACTACTCGACGGCTTCGAGGGAAAGCTCACGACATCAAAGTACGCCAAGCTCGCCAGGTCATCGCAGGACACGGCCTACCGTGACATCCTGGAGCTCGTCGAGCGCGGCGCGCTGCGCAAGGACCCCGGCGGCGGGCGGAGCACGAGCTACTCGCTCGTCACGAGCAGCGACAGGAAATGACGCAATCGCGCGGAGATTGTGGACGTGGCAGGCTCAAGTCGCCGCCGGAGCCGCGGCGCGCAAGATGACGGCTTGATGACTTGCCCGAAGTCTCCGGGACTCACAAGCCGCGTGTAGGACCGAGCCGCGGCGCGCAAAGCCAATCAGGCCGTGGGGGTGTTTTCGGACTCAGGTCGTCGACGTTGTTGAATCTGCCGGCTGATGCAGCGCTGTGCGTGTTTCGGATCGCATCTGATAGCCGCTGATCAGCGTCGCCACCAACGCCACGGCGGCCGCGACCGACAACCAAGCGCCCGGCATCGCGCGGTTGCCGGTTGCGTGGATCAGCGCCGTGACTATGACGGGCGTCGAGCCACCAATGGTGGTCGCGAGGCTGTAGGCCAGCGAAAATCCCGCCGTGCGCACGGCAACCGGCACTATCTCGGTGAGATAGACGACCATCGCGCCGTTATAGCCGGCGTACATGAAGGAGAACCAAAGCTCGACGATGAGCAGCTTGCTGAAGCTGGGCGCCACCGCCAGCCACGCCATCGCCGGATAGGCCGTGAGCACCGCCGTGGCCGCGAAGGCGATCAGCACCGGGCGACGCCCGATCCGATCCGACACCGCCCCCATGATGGGCAGCCAGAACAGATTCGACAACCCCACGCACAGGGTGACCAGGAGCGCATCGCTGTGCGTGAGCCGGAGAATTTCTTTGCCGAACGTCGGGGTGTACGCCGTGATGGTGTAGAACGAAACGGTGGTCATCAGCACCATCGCCACGCCCGTCACGATGAGCCGCGCGTGCCCCAGCATGCCCGCATACACTTCGGACGGCGTCGGATGATGCTTGCGCGCCGCGAATTCCGGGGTTTCCTCGAGGGTTCGCCGGATCAAGAAGATGAACGGGATAATCAAGCAGCCGATGAGAAGCGGGATGCGCCACCCCCATGCAACCAACGCCTCAGGAGCCAGCAGATTCGACAAGGTGTAACCGAGGACGCCGGCGAAGACGACGGCGACTTGCTGGCTACCCGACTGCCAGGACACATAAAAGCCCTTGTGTCCGGGCGTGGCGATTTCGGCAAGGTACACTGACACCCCGCCGAGCTCGACCCCGGCCGAGAAGCCCTGGCACAAGCGGCCCAGGACCACCAGGACGGGCGCGAACAATCCGATCGTTTCGTATCCCGGCATCAGCGCGATCGTCAGCGTGCCGACCGACATCAGACCCAGAGTCACCAGCAGCCCCCGGCGCCGGCCGATGTGGTCGATATAGGCACCGAGAAATACGGCTCCCAGGGGTCTGATGAGGAAACCAACCGCGAATGTCGCCAGGGAAAACATCAACGATGCAAAGGCGCTGTGCGCGGGAAAATAGGCACGGCCGATCGCCGCGCTGAAATAGCCGAAAATCATGAAGTCGTACATTTCCAGGAAGTTGCCGCTGGCCACGCGGAACACGGTCCTGATTTTTTGTCGACGTTCAGCCGGCGACAGCATCTTGCATTCCCCCGGGCGAGGCACGGGTCACTGCGGTAGTGCGTCTAAAACGTTACTGACACCGTTGCGTAGACCAACCGGCCGATCGGCGAGAACGTCGAGACATCCGCGTTGTTGTCGAGAAATGCCCTGGGGGCGAGCGGTGGCAGGCGATTGGTAAAGTTGTTGGCGCCGACGGCCAAGGTGACCTTGCTGTCCTGGAAGCGCGGGGCCTGCCAATCGTATGCCGCACGCACATCCCAGGCAGTGTATGAGGCTACCGGGAGCGGCGGGGTGGAAGTGCCGTTGAGGCCCGTATCATCGGTCGCCGATGCGTAAGTGTTGCTGAGTGTGAGGTCGACCTGGTGGAATACCCAGTTGAAGCTCGTGAAGAAACGGTACTTCGGCAGAGTGCCGCCAAATCCACCGCTGGCGCCGGCATTGTTGGTTGTGCCTGCATACTGTATGTACGCATGGCCCGGCGCATCCTGAAAGTTGAAGTCCGAGAAGATAGCACCCGCGGTCGTGATCGTAAGCTCGCCCATCCGCTCCGTCGGAATCACATAGGAGGCATCGATCGTGTAGGAATGCTCGATCAGGTGCGCCAGGTTGCGGAACTGATCCACGACATAGAGCCGATTGGCCTGCGCCGGGTCGCCTTTGAGTGTCCCCGGGTTGGTGAGGAACGTCTGCAGTTGACCTGGACTCACGAACGGCTGACTGGCACCGGGTTGGCCGACGAAGTTATCGACGCCCAGATTGCTGAAATACGGTGACGCGGAGCCCAGCAGGTTGATGCTGCTGAGAATGTTATTGAAGCCGATGCCGCCGGCAAAGCCGTTCAGAGTGATGGCGGAATAGTCCACGGTGATATTCAGGCCTTTGATGAAATCCGGCTGGAAGACAACACCGATGGAGCGCGACTGCGAGGTCGCCGGCTGCAGATTGGGGTTGTTACCGTCCTCGCCGTTGAAAGGCATCCCGGTGTAGCTCGCTCCAAATACACCCTGAATGACCCCCGGACCGACCAGGCGGGTATCGGTCGGTCCGTACTCGGCATATAGAGTGGGCGCACTGAAGGATTTCGCGTAGTTGCCACGGATCGAGAACGTACGGTCGAAAGGCTGCCAACGGAACCCTATCTTGGGAACGGTGGAGCGCCCGGCGTCGCTGTATTTCTCGCCACGTACAGCTGCCGTAAGATCGAACGCGCGAAGCGCGGGCACACTCCAGGATGGGCTCGTGAGCGGAATTCGGGTCTCGGCAAACACTCCACTGATGTTGCGATGGTAGTCGAAGGGGTCCGCGTAGGTTCCGCCCAACCATTGCTGATCATTCCCGGTGACGAGACCCGTCACCGGATCGGTCACCCGGCCGTTGTTATCGGCGCGACCTGACAGAGTCTCGCGGCGCACACTTGCCCCTACGGCCAGACCGACTTTGCCGGCCGGCAGCTCGAGCACACTACCGACAAGCTGCAAGTCCACGGATGTCAGTGCACTCCTCGCGTTGATGAACTCCGTGCCGTACAGATTCGCCAGCGAGGCCGGATTCAGTGCACGGCCCCGGGCAAACGGATCCAGGGCAGCTTGGGTGATCAGCGGGCCCGTCAACGAGTAGTCCCCCAATAACTGACTGTAGGCACCCCCCGCGACAGGGTTGCCGTTGGCATCGAAACCGCCGGCGATCGCCCGCGCAATGTCGGGCTTGTAGAGCAGATGTGCCTGCCTCTGGGCGAGGTCACTCTGGCTGAATACGAACCCGGTCTCCCAGGTCCAGTCCCTGCCAAGGCCGCCGCGCGCGCCGACAGTCGCACGGATCGCCTTGGTGTTGTTGAAGAACTGCTTGGGCAACGCAAGATCATCGAATGTCACGCCGCTGAAGTCCGTGGTCAACGGGTTGTATGGGGCATTGGGATGCACTGTCAGACCCGTCGCGGGAACAGGCAGCCACTGAGTGAAGCTGCGGCTTTCGGAAAGGATCAGATCGCCGAAGAGCTCAGCTCGGCCGTCGAACACTTTGGATTTCACGCTGGCGAGGAAGGATTCGAGCTCCTGCTCCAGCAGCAGCGTCTGATAGGGCGACACGTCAAAAGAGCCGGCGACGGCGCCTGGCGTCGTCGGCAGATAGGTCCCGTTGGCAATCAGCTGGTTGACGGACGTCGCGGTCGCGGCCGTGCCAGTCGGATTGTTCTGGCCCGGGGAGTCGATTCCGGGAGCCAGAATTGCCCCAGGACTGTTGCCGCCCGCAGCAACAACTCCGGGGATAGCCGAGGTCTTGCCGTACAGCGGACTCGTGAAGGCGCGCGCGTCCTGGTACAGCGGGCTGGTATGCGAGTATGACCCCGTAGCCGTGATGCTGACCCCACCGACTCGGGTCCCGCCCGTGAGATACGCCGATTTTTCCCGGTAGTCCCCGGAGGCCGAAGCATAACGTCCCCCCGCGTTGATGCCCTGGTAGCCGGATTTCAGGATGAAATTGACGACGCCACCAATGGCGTCCGAGCCGTAAATCGAGGAGGCGCCATCGGTCAGAACTTCAATGTGGTCGATGGCCGCGGCGGGGATCTGATTCACATCCACGAAATTCTTGCCGTTGATACCGCCGACGCCGCTGTTGGCCACGCGGCGACCGTTGACCAGGATCAAGGTCGGCAAGTTGCGCAACTGCAGCTGAGAGCCACCCGCCGTTCGCTGATTGTCATTGTTTGCGTTGCTGGTGCCTGCGTTGCTGCGGCCCGCGAAAGAAGGAATGGCTTTACGCAGCATTTCCAGGGCGTTGGTGGTGACTCCATTCTGTTCCAGCTGCCTGGCGTCGAGCGCAATGATCGGGACAGCCACCGCATCGGGCGCGGTGGGCAGCAGCGATCCGGTCACCGTGACCGTTGCGAGTGGCGCCTGTTCCGCCTCTGCCTCGCTCCCGGTCCCCGCGGCTTGCGCACGGGAAGTGCCGCTCATCGCGGCCATCGAGCAGGCCGCCGCAACGGCTACTGCAATCCGCTTCATCTGCTGCATAGCGCGATTTTCCCCTCGGTGTCCGCCGTTGTATCTCTTGCTACGACGCCGGCAGCGCCTTGACGTCGAACCAGATAATTCCCCCGCCGGTCTTGCCCTCCCCGGGGGACACCGCGACGTACAGGCGATGCAGCTCGGGGACCAAAATCGCGGTCTTCGCGCCCACCGAGCTCGGCACCTGCGCGAGCTCGGCGAAGTGACCGGCGTCGACCTCCGCGTAGACCCCGATGTATCCCTCGCCGCCCGGCGCGTACACCCGCCGATTCGCGACGTCGAAGATTTCCGCGTCGACGCGCTTCGGTGCGGCCAGACTGGCAATGTGCGCCCCGGTGTCCGAGTTGAGCACGATGAACCTGCCGGGATCGCGCGCCACGATAAAAAGCCGGTGTGTGGCCTCATCGAGCTGCGCCAGCGCGTTCTGTGCGGCGCCATCGATCGGCCATCGCGCCACGATCCTGCGGGCGGCCTTATCTATCACCGCCAGATAGTTCTTGTCGGTGACGTTGATGTATAGATGCGGTCCGTGCTGCTCAACGGCCATGGCCTCGACGTGATCGGCGTCCAGGTGCACTTCGCCGAGCTTGTGCGTGGTCACCGGATCGATCTCTTCGAGCCATGATTCCTTCAACTTCACGTCCTTGCCGCCCGTGACTACGTACAAGTGACCGGTGCTGCTGTCGAAACCGATTGAATCCGCCCCCGGGTGCAGCTTGATGGTGCCGACAGAGGCGAGTGTCTCGGCATCGAGAAGCTTGATGCTCTCGCTGCCATCGGTAATCAGCAACCGATGCGTCTGCGGGATTGGGAAGATGCTGTGGGGGGTCTCGAAACCCTTGACGCTGCGAAGATGCTTGCCGGTGTGCAGATCGAACACTTCGAGGGTGCCGTGATCCTCGGCTGCGAGAAACAGCCGGTTACCCTGAAGATCGACGGCGAAGTGATCGAAGTCCCCGCTGTACCCGGGCAGCTCGGTGCGCCCCTGCAACACCAGAACCGAATCCGAGCTCGCGCCGCTTGCCGCCGGCGACGCTGCGCCCGTGCTGCGCGCCATCGCGATGGCGGCAACCGCGTTCGTTGCCACGGTTTTGGCCGGACCAAACAAGCCGGCCGAGTCCGGAATCCTCTTCTCCAGCTCCGCCCTGACCTTCTCGGCCCGGGCGTGCAACGCCCGCTTGTCGTCGCCGTTCCTGTAGGCGACGACAATGCCCACCGCGCCGATCACGTTGCCGGCACGATCGTGCAGCTGCAGCTCGCTTTCAAAACGCTTGCCCGTGGAGTTGACCTCCAGATTCGGTTTGCCGGTGAAGACGCAGCGCATGTCATCGTTGTCGGCCTTCTTGCCGAGGCGCCCGATGTTCGAGCCCGCGATGATGTTGTAGTCACTGTCGGGCGGGGTGACGTGGATGGCAAGGATCTCGATGTCCGGGTAGCGGTCGAGGAATTCATCGACCAGCTGCTGTGCGTAGGTATTGCCGGGCGCGCCGGGTTCGTATGGATACGGGTCGAACAGATTACCGGCGTGCGAGATGCGGCGGTGCAGGCGGTCGCGAATTCCCTCGGCGTTGCGCTCGAGTGCGGTGCGATCGGCGCCCGCCCGGTATGCGTAACTGAGCCGCAGCGCGCCGACCGTATCGCCCGAGACGTCGCGCAGCGGCAGCCGGACCTCGAGGCGGTCGCCGGCCGCGTTCGGCACGGCCGTGGTAGCGCCATTCCTGCTCGCGGCGAGATCTGCGGGATCGGCCGGAGCTTCGACTGTCGCCGGCTCGGTCGCGGCGACCACCACGGCTGCCGCCGCCTTCGGCGCGGTGGCGCTGATCGCTGCACCGAGCACCTGTGGGTTCGCACGCCTCACCTCCTCGAGAAGTTTGCCGGCGTAAGTCCCGGGTGGAACCGGGGCGCCCAGGCACAGCGACGACCCAAGCCACAGGCAGCAAGCGAACCACCAACGCCCCATCGCTCCTCCTATCCTGCGACGAAGTTTTAACCCATTACTCTGAAGCCAGCCTTAATTTCCTGCAGCGTGCGGCGCTACGGACCCACCACGAGAAGCGTGAAAGTCTGCGGCAGGATCGGAGCGGCGCCCCCACCGGCCGGAGCAGCCCCGGTACGCGCGGTCGGCAGGTAGATGCGGCCGGTATTCTCGTCCATTGCCAGGGTGCGAGCGCCGGGTTGAGTCGTCAGTGTCTGCACGGTCTGGTAGCGATCGGGCGAAACCTCCCGGAGCACACTGAGCGTGCCTTCCTTGTTCGAAGTGAAGATCCGCTGCGTCTTCGCATCGAACAGCGCCCCATCCGGGTCGCGGCCGATCGCCGGCGTTGCGACCACGTGGCCGTCGTCGGAGTCCAGTACCGCGAGCTTCTCGTTGCCGCAAGCGGCGAACACACGGTGATGCACCCGATCGATTGCCATGCCGGTCGGCTCTTCGCAGGCACCCAATGACCACTTCGCCACAGCCTTCAGCCCGTGGGTGTCAAAAACGTGAATGACACTTTTGCCCTCATCGTTCACAAACGCGCGGCCGCGACCGTCGAAGGCGATCTGTTCCAGCTTGGAGCCGCCAAGATCCACCGTGTCGACGATCGCATCGTTGCTGGGATCGATGATGGTCACATCACCACTCGCGCCGCCGTTGACCACGAACAACCGGCGGCTGTCCGGGTCATACTGGATCGCGTCCGGCTTCACGCCCGTATAGCGGATGAGCTTGCGGAACTGCAGCGTCCTGGGGTCGAATACTGTCACCGTCCGGTCCAGGCCGTTGCTGGTATAGCCCTTGCCGAGCTCGGGAATGAGCTCGATGCCGTGCACGCCGTGCATCCCGGTGATTTCGCCGAGCTTTTGCCCGGTGTCGATGTTCAGAACCTCGACCCGGTTCGCGTGCGCGACGAACACCCGGCGCGTGGCTGCGTCGAGCCGCAGGTAGTCATAACCCGTATCGTTGCCGCCGATCGGATATTGCGTAATCATGCGGTAGCTGCCCGCCGCCGACGGCGCGCCAGATCGCGCGTCCCTGACCGGCAACGCGCCGACCGCGATGAGAGCCGCCCACAGCAGCTGATGGTGTCGCAATGACAGGACCCCGTTGCTCAACCCAAGCAGCAGTCTGCCGTCGCAACCTGAAGCCAACATGAAAGTCCTCATCGTCGAAGACCAGCGGAAACTGGCACTGCTACTCAAGCAGGGATTGTCGGAAGCCGGTTATGGGGCCAGCATCGCCGCCACCTGTGCCGCGGCACGCGACGCACTGTGCGAGATGAGTTTTGACGCCATCGTGCTCGATCTGGGTCTACCGGACGGCGACGGGCTCGAACTGCTGCGCCAATGGCGCCGCAGCGGCTTCAATGAGCCGGTCATCATCCTGAGTGCGCGCGACGCGGTCCAGGATCGCATCAAGGGCCTGGACTTTGGCGCGGATGATTATCTGCCCAAGCCCTTCAGTCTGCCGGAACTGCTGGCGCGGCTGCGCTCGCTGCTGCGCCGGCAGGCGAGCGTCAAGGACACAGTGCTCGAACACCGCGGTATGCGCCTCGATCTGGTAGGACGCACGCTGCATTTCAACGGTCAGCCCATGGATCTGACTAATCGCGAATTCGCCCTGCTCGAGATCTTCATGCAGAACCCCGGCCGTGTCCTGCCGCGTACTCTGATCTGCGAAAAGGTCTGGTCATCACCGTACGACGTCGACGCTAATCTGCTCGACGTCTACATGAGCAAGCTGCGATCGCGACTGGAAACCGAAGGCGACAAGCCGCTGTTCAAGACCGTGCGCGGGATCGGCTACAAGCTGCAGTGAAATCGATCGGCGCAAGACTTGCTTTGTGGTATGCCGCCGCCAGCACTGCGACGCTGGCCTGTCTGTTCATAGTTGGTTATTACCTGTTGCGTGGCTACCTCATACACGGGCTCGATCTACTGAATCAGTCCGAGTTCGAGCAGATCAAGGCACACCTCGGCGCGGACTACAGCTCGCTCAGCTTCGCCGTGATCGACCAGCGCATTCGTGAGACGACCGAGTACGCCTCAGTCCTCTTCTATATCGATATCCACAGCCGCAACACCGGGACGATCTTCTACTCGAGCAATCTCAGGGGCCGCTCAATACCCGATGTCAAGGGCGCGCACCGCTACGACGTCGACTGGGACGCGGGTCCGTTGCGCGTCGGCGAATTCATAATGGCCCCCTACGATGTGGTCATTGCCACACCCGCGGCGCAGGTCGAGGGCGTCATGGAGGGTTATGCGGAGGTCTGTGCCGCGCTACTCGTGCTGATGCTGGCGATGAGCATCGCCATCGGCCTTGGCTTGAGCCGTCTCGCGCTGCGCCCGGTGCGCCTGATACGCGCGACCGCGAACCGCATCGGCTCCGAGAACCTGAGCGAGCGCATCGCGGTACCCGCCGTCAAGGACGAGATTTCCGACCTGGCACGGCTTCTGAATGCGATGTTCGATCGGCTCGAAGCCTCCTTCAAAAACGTGCGGCGCTTCGCGGCCGACGCCTCACACGAGCTCAAAACGCCGCTGTCCCTCGTCAGGCTGCACGCCGAAAAGCTGCTCGCAGCCAGCACTCTCAGTCACGAGAATGAAGAGGGAGTACAGACGCTGCTCGAGGAGCTGACGCGGGTCAACGCAACGATCGACGAGCTGCTGTTCCTGTCGCGCGCCGAGTCGCGCAGCATCACACTCGAGCTGTCGCCGCATGATCCGGCCGGCGTGCTTGCCAATTTCAACGTCGATGCGCAGGTGCTGGCCGAGCACCATGGGGTGCATTTCTCCTACACCCACGAGGGCAGCGGCCGCGCGCTCTGCGAACCGCGCTGGGTGCGCCGCGTGCTCCTGAACCTCATCAGCAACGCCATAAACGCCTCGCCCGCCGGCGGCCACATCCGGCTGCGATCGGTCTTGAGCGCCGATCAGTGGCGCGTCGAGATCGAGGATGAAGGATGCGGCGTGCCGAGCGCCGAGCGCGAGCACATCTTCGACCGCTTCGTGCGACTGAAGTCTGCCGCGCAGCCGAAACTCGCGGGCACCGGCCTCGGGCTCGCCATTTGCCGGGGTATCATCGACCTGCACAAGGGAAGGATTCGGGCTGAAACCGGCAGCGACGGGCGCGGGCTGCGCGTAGTGTTCGAGATACCGGCGCAGACACCCGCACCGCGGGCGCCGAACCCCAGCCCTGATGCGCTGACACCCGCCACGTCAAGGTGATTTGAGCGCGCTGATTGGGGATCAGCCGGCGGCCGGCACAGGTACATAACGCTGAGCCAGTGCCGGCAGCACCAGCAGATTCAGCAGCGTCGAGGACAGCAGACCGCCGAGCACTGTCACCGCCATAGGTCCCTCGATCTCCTGACCAGGGCGGTGCAGGCCAAAGGCGAGCGGCGCGAGTCCGAGCGCGGTAACGGCGGCGGTCATCAGGATGGGGATCAGCCGTTCGTTCGCGCCGCGCATCACCAGTTCGGCATTCCACACCGCTCCGTCGACCTCGACCAGATGCTCATAGTGCGCGAGCTGCAGGATCGCGTTACGGGCGCTGACCCCGAACACCGTTACGAGTCCCACCACGGTTCCGAGCGAAATCCCCACGCCAGTAGTGGCGATCGCGAAGACGCTACCGATCAGGCTGAACGGCAGATTCGCCAACACCAGCCAGCTGTTGATCCGCCAATGAAACGAAATGAACAGGATTACCAGAATCAGAGCCATTGCGAACGTGGAGTAGAGAATCAGTTCGTTGCGCGTCTGTTGTTCCGCGGCAGCGGCGCCGGTGTACTCGAGGTACACCCCAGCCGGCAGCGCAACGGCTGCGGCTATAGCTCGCTGCGCCTCCTGTACCACTGCCTGCAGCGATCCGCCGCGGACGTTGAACGTCACGCTTACCCGGCGCTGCCCACCGTCATGTTCGATGCTGTAGCGATCCTGCGTCACATTGACCCGGGCGACCTGGGACAGCGGTACAGGGCCGAGGGGACTTGCGATCAGGAGGCGGGCGAGTTGCGCCGGCTGATGCCGCCAGATTTCAGGCAGCAGCACCGCGACTTCGGCGGTCCGGGTGCCGTGGAAGGTCTGCCCGACACTCGCCCCCGCGTAAGCGGTTTCCACGGTGTCGAGCACGTCCTGCACCTTGAGCCCGGTGGCGGCGAGTGCCTGCGGTACGAGCTGGATCGCAATCGCCGGCGTGCCGCTCTGCCGCTTGAACTGCAGATCCACTATGCCCGTAACCCTGGCAAGAGCAGCGGCCACCTTGGCGCCCGTCGCATCCAGAACATCCAGGTCATCCCCGAATACCTTGATCGCGACTTGCGCCGTCTCGCCACTCAGGCTCTCGCTGATGCGGTCTCCGAGAAACGTGACCACCTCGCTCTGTATGCCTGGATAGCGCTCGAGAATGCCGCGCAGCTCTTCCTGGGCGGCGCTCTGATCGACCTTGGCGTCGGGCTTCAGCTCGACGTGGAACTCGCTGCGGTGCGGGCCCCAGGTGTCCTCGCTCAGCTCGGCTCGTCCGACTTGCTGCTCGATGCTCTTGACGTATGGCAGCGCCAGTACCTCGGCACTGACCCTTGTGCCGAGCGCCAGCATTTCATCCAGCGAGGTACCCGTGAGGGAGCTCGATACCTGCATCACAAAGTGCCCCTCGCGAAAGTCCGGCATGAAGGTGCCCCCCAGGAACGGCAGCGCCGCTCCTGCAGCAATCACGAGCCCTATCAGCGCCAGCATCGCAACCTGCAGATGTCTGCCGACGTGATGCACTGACCAGCGCTGTACGCCCTTCAGGCGCTGCAGCCAGCCGGCCTCAGTTCGTTCGTCGTGATGACGAAGAAACAGGGCGCACAGCGCCGGTGTCGAGGTCATCGCCACCAGGAGTGATGCGACCACCGCGATGATGAACGCCAGCGCGAGCGGACCCACGAAGCGGCCTTGCACGCTGGAAGTGAACAATTCCGGAAGAAAAACGACGACGACGACTGCGGTGGCGTAGATCACCGGCCCCCGAACTTCCAGCGACGCTTCGCGGATGATCTCGAGCCGTGGCCTCGGCGCCTGCAGCCGGAGGTTCTCGCGCAGCCGCCGCAATATGTTCTCGATGCCGATGATCGCATCGTCCACCAGCACGCCGAGCGCCACGGCGAAGCCGCCCAGGGTCATGGTGTTGAGGGTGAGACCCATGCGATTGAGCACAGCGACCGCGGCGAGCAGTGACAGCGGTATGGCGGTGAAGGCAATGAACGCTGCGCGCGTGTCGCGTAAAAAGAGGTACAGCACGGCAAGGATCAGGACGGCAGCCAGAGCCAGGGACGTCTGCAAGTTCCCCAGTGCGCGTTCGATGAAATTAGCGGGTCGGTGCAGCTGCGGATATAGCGTAATGCCTTGCGCCGTGAGGGCCGGTTTGAGGGCCGCGAGCGAGCGCTCGACCGCCAGACTGGTGGTGAGCGTATTGGCACCGTATTGGCTCGCGAGGGAAATCAGCACCCCCGGCTTGCCCATGATCAGCGCGTCGCCGAAGCGAAGCGCTGGCGCCACCTTCACCTCGGCGAGATCGCGCAGCAATATCGGGGTGTTGTTGCGCACCGTGATGACGGCCGCGCCGAGGGCCGCAACGTCGGGCGCGGGAGTCGGGGATTTGATCAGAACGCGTTGGGAGGCGAGATCAATGAAGCCGGCACCCCGCAACGGCAGCGCCGTGCGCGCCGCATCGGCCAACTCGGCAATGGTGACGTTGTAGCTCGCGAGCTTGCGCAGGTCCGGAAGAATTTGAATCTGCCGCAGATCGCCGCCGAAAACGATGACGTGCGCGACTCCCGGCACGGCGAGCAGCCGGGGCTTGATCACCCAGTCCGCGGTGTCGCGCAGCGTATAGGCGTCGACTTTGTCGGACAGCAGGCCGATCTTGAGCAGATCCATGGTGCTGGACACCAAGGGCGACAGTTTTGGCGTGCCGACGCCCGTGGGCAGCGTGCTGCCGAGTTCCGACAGCCGCTCGGATATACCCTGGCGCGCCACGTGCACATCGACACCGCTGGAAAACGTGATGGTTACGACCGACAACCCAGGGATGGATTCGGAACGCAGGGTCGCGAGCCCCGCCGCGCCACTTACGGCATTCTCGATCGGCCTGGTGACCAGTTCCTCGACCTGTTGCGGTGCGAAGCCGTGGGCCTCGGTCTGTATGTCGACCTGGGAGGGGACAAATTCCGGAAATACGTCCAGCGCCGAATGCAGCGCGCTCCATGCCCCGAGCAAGAGCCCGAGCAGCGTCAGCGCGGTCACCGACCCATGGTGGCGCACGCAAAGTGCGACCAATGCGCGCATCATGGCTAGTCCGCCGCCGAAGCGCCGAGTTCACGCGCCAACAGTTGTCCCGCCGACGTCGTGACGACCCTGGCGCCGGCTGCAATGCCGTCCTTGACGAAATAGCCCTCGTCCGTGGGCATGCCGGCGTCGATTTCGGTACGCGCGAACACGCCCGGTTTCCCCTCGATGTAACACCAGTATTTGTCGCCGCTGATCAGCACGGCAGCGAAAGGGATGACGACACCGGCTGCGGCTGCGCCGAGGGGTGCCCGCGCCAATAACCGTTCCCCCTCGCTGGCATCGCTGCCCTTCACGAGCGCAAAGAAGCTCTTCCCTGGAACGCTGGCATCCGCGGGGGCGCTCCACACCGAGTCCGATCCAAAGCTCGTGCCGCTCTGCGATTCCCCGAGATGCGCCAAGCGCAGCTTGGCAGGAACCGCCGAGCCGAGGGCACCGAGAGGGAAAGTCACGCGTGCGAGCTTGCTCTCGCCGCTCGCAAGCGCGGCCAACTCAGGACTACTGTAGTTGCCTTTCCACGGCGCATTTCGACCATAGGTCGCTGACAAGCGCCGCTCAGCCAGCACCAGCGCCGCCTGATCGACGGTCGCCTGACGCTCGGCCGCTTCCTGCGCCTCGACGGACGGCGCGCCGGGTGTGCCGGCCAGGCTGCGTGCGCGCGCCAGTGCGGCGCGACTCTGGCGCTCGACCGCGGCTGCGGTGTTCAGATCAGCGATCGACTGTGCGATGGCTTCACGTGTAAGCACCAACGCAAACCCGGTACTCTCGGGCGCCTGCTGCGTGGCCACTACAGGCGTGATCTTGATGCCCATCCTGTCGACCTCATCCGGCTTCAAGGTCACGCCCGGTGCTTCGGCCGCCGCGTTGTCTTTCGCACCCTCTGCCGGGGCTTGCGCAGCGGATGGAGCCTGCCGACAGGCCGCGATCGACAGCAGAGCCGCGCACAAGGCCGCGACCCAAGGTCCCGGGACGGACGGCCCTGCCGAGCCTTTGCCACCCGCAGACCGCAAGGGTCCCTGGATCACATACATCGGTGCGCCTTCCAACGGCTACGAGCTCGCCGCATTCGCGCTCGAACGGCCGGGTGCCGGTGAGGCCGGCGGCGCAGCCCCTGTGCTCCATCCGCCGCCCAGCGCCTTGCACAGGGCGATCAGGCCCTGCAGACGCGCCAGCTTGTACTGGGTGAATTGATCGCGCGCTGCAAATACGCTGCGTTGCGACTGAAGCAGCGTAAGAAAATCCCCCGCGCCCCTCTGGTAGCGTAGCCGCGCTGCCTCAAAGGCGCGTTCACTCTCAGCCACGCTCCCCGTTTCGAATTCACGCACAACGTCCAGGTGCTGTAAGGCGGTCAGCGCCTTCTCAACGTCGACCAATGCCGCGACCACAGCTCCCCGGTAAGCGGCAAGGAGCTCGCGCTCGCGGGCCGCCGTCTCGTCCCGCTGAGCCCGCAAGCGGCCGTGGTCGAAAATCGGCTGCGTCAGGTTGGCGGCCAGCGCGTACGAGGGACCGACACCCGGAATGGTGAGCACGGTTGCCGGCAGTGCAGGGTTCTGCACGCCTGCGCTGACGGTGAGAGTGAGACTCGGGAGCATTGCGGCGCGCGCGGCAGCAAGATTGGCGCTGGCGGCCCGCAGATTTGCTTCCGCGGCCACGACATCGGGGCGGCGGGTGAGTAACTCCGAGGGCAGGTCGGCCGCCACGGCAGGCTCTTTGAGCAAGTCGAGCGACTTGCCCTCGACCGCGAAATTCTCCGGGACACGTCCGAGCAACAGTGCAAGCGCGGCGCGCGCCTGCGCCTCGGACTGCTCCAGGTCCGATACGGCGATTTGGGCCGCGTAGACAGCGGCTTTTTGCCCGGCCAGCTCCACCGGGTTCACTACTCCGGAGTCGAAGCGGGCCTGAACGACTTCGAGCACCTTGTGCGTGGCATCCAGGTTTGCCCGCGCAATCGTCAGCCGCTCGCGCAACGCCAGCACCTGGAAGTACTCGTCGGCGACACCGCCCAGCATGGTCAACGCTACCGTGTCGCGTTCCGCCCGGGAAGCGCCAGCCTCCAGCAGCGCCGCATTCGCGGTCGCGCGATTCTTTCCCCAGAAGTCAACCTCGTAACTGGCGGAGAGCATCGCGAGCCAATCGAACTCGTGACCCGATCCCTGCTGCGAATGCCCCCCGAGATAGTTGGCGTTCGCGTTGCCGTCGAGTATCGGCAAGAGCGCCGCTCCCGCCTGGCGGGCGCGCGCATCGGCCTGCGTCACACGCTCGCGGGCGGCGGTCAAATCCCAGTTGTTGCTGACGGCCAGATCAACGAAGCTGTTCAGCTCGTCGCTGCCAAATCCGCGGTACCAGTCCTGGGTTGGCCAGGACCCGCGCACAGCCGCGCCATGCTCGAACGCCGGCGGCATGTCTCGCGCCGGCTGCACCGGTTTCCCGGCGACGCAAGCGCAGGCGAGCATGGCGCACAAGCAAGCCGTCGCGAGCCCTTTGCCCGATGCCGCGGTGTCACGCATTGAAAGAGTCCACCAGCACCGCCCCTAATTGGTCCGGACGTGACGCTAGCATTTGTTTCTGAATTCAATCTAAATTCGGGGTGCCCCGCCGTAGCGCCCCCGGGCGGCAGAGGGCGCGACCGTCAGTGGACTGTGTTATGTCGGAGCGACAAGGGTTCGCCCCGTCCGACGATCGCGCGCGAGCACGCTCCTGCGCCATGGCGACAGCAACGAGGCCAGCAATCGAGATCTGGGTCTATTCGCGCCCGGGCCCCTGCATCCACTCGGGGATGGCCTTCACCACATGCGTATGTAGCGTCCGCTTGCCGGCACGCTGATCCGCCAGGGCGTCAAACCCTTCCACCAGTTCATCAAACAGGTCACGCTTCTTCCTCACGTCTTTCTCCTCGCCTTGAGCCTTCCGATTTACGAGCATCACAGTGGCTTGCTGAAAAACTTCTCCCCCGATTGCGCAGAGACGTGCGCAATCAAACAGCTTCGATCCGGCAAAAATCACGCCTTCCTAAGAAGTCCCTAAAGATTCTCTCGCTGCTCGTAGCTAAATTCGTCTCCGAGACCTGAAGGACTGTTTACGCAACAAAGTCCGAAGGCGGAGAGACGTTTCGCAATTGCCTTTACTGGAGAGATCGTCACATGAATACTCGAACTGTCCGACTGAGCCGTATCAGCGCCGCCGCTTGCGCCGCGGCGATCACCGCCGTCAGCGCCTGGGCATTCGTGCACTCCACTGCCTCTACCGAGCGCGACCCGTTCCATTTCGCCTGGGTCATGGCCGCAAATGCCAAGGCGCGCATTGTGCAGACTGTAGGGCCGCAGAGCGATCAGCCGCCGGAAGAGCTCCGAGACTACGGACTGCCGGACCTCCTGGCCCCACCCCCGGCATGCCTCAGGGGGTGCGTGTGATCATGACGCTGCAGTGCGAAAACGCCTCGCGGGACTGGTGTCCAATTTCCGGGACCCGCCTTGACGCTCGTCGGCCGATCGCGCCTCGATATCGGGTTCCCTGTCGACAGCGTCTCAGACGACGGTCTCTTCTGCCCATTCTCCGTCCGTCTCAGCAGCCGGACAGAAAGAGAAGTCACCTGTTATCTTCACCAGCGTGTCGGTCGCCCCGACCGAGATGAGCGCAGCGGGGCACAGCCCCGAGTCGCGGCCGCAAAGTCACCGCACTGAAAAGCAGGACAGATTCTGTCCTGCGTGGCAATGACCTGGAGTCCGCGCTTGTTGGAGAACGGCGTCTGCCCCAACAAATCGCTCGTTGCAGAATTGTCGACCACCGGTTACGTGGTGCAGGGGAGAGTTTTTGCAGTCCCTGCAGAAGACCACCTGGCCGTTCGATGACGTGCCATAGTTTCCCGAGCTGCAGTGGACACACCGCCCCGAGGGCCACAGCAACTTCTCGTCTACCCCAGCCAGGGCCGCACTTCCTTCATTTGTTTCGCAGTTTGTCACCGGCCTTGTTTTCGTCGTCCGTCTTGACGGTGAGCGCCGATGCGCTCCGCCTCCTGACCTGGAGGATCTCGCTGCCGAGCGAAAGCTCATCCCCGTGGGCGAACCGCGTCGGCGCAGAGATGCGTGTTCCATTGACGTAAGTGCCGTTCGTGCTGGCGAGATCCTCGATCGTCGCCGCTCCATGAGCGACCGTGATTCGTGCGTGATGCCGCGAAACTGTGGTGCCGTCGATGACCAGCGAACAATCCCCGTCCCTTCCGGCAATGTGCTCGCCGTCGTTGAGCGGCAAAGACTGCTTCATCCAGAGCACCTCGATCGTTGCCGGCGAGGACCGCGCCGGGGGCAGGCAAGTCACATCGGCGCAGAACGCATATCCAGTCTTGTAAGCGGTTCGAATGACGCGGGAATCGCGCGGCGTATCACCGAGCACGGCTCGAAGCTCCGAGACCAAACGGGTCAGGCTGGTGCGCGCGACGTACACGTTTGGCCAGAGTAGCTCGTCGAGTTCGTTGTTTGTGACGACCGCCGGTCGGCGCTTGATCAGCACCTCGAGCAACTCGTACATCTTGGGCTCGAGGGGGACGACTTTATTTCCGCGCTCGAGCTGCCGAGCGTGTAGGTCGAGCACGCAGTCGCCGAACTTCAGCCTCATGGTCGCGGTTCCGGCAGCTGCCGCTTGTCAGCTGCCCTACCTTTACGCTGCGCCGCAAAAGGGATGCCTCACAGTCGCGAGTCTTATTTATAGCAGGTCGTAACTGCGGGAGACAGCGTGCGAGTCGCCGGTCGCCGAAGGAAGGGGGTCCGAACGTGGCCTTTGCCCGGACCCCGGCAGGCACTTCATCGATTCGCGGTGATCGATTGCGGATGGCTTCCGGTCTTCTTCTGGTAAAACGCGGTCAGCAGCGGGACGTTCACCTTTCCGATTGCCTCGCTCTCGGCTTTGGTCATGCACGCCCTGATGCCCGCCTGCCCCCCGGCGGGCTGATCGCAGACGCGCCGGGCTGCCGCGTGAACGCGCCCGTAGAGCGCCTCCACACCCGCCGGTGTGCCGAGGTTCAGATCGGCAAACTTGACGGTCTCATTGCGGACCTGATCATCAGCGTACGCGTTGGAAGCGACCAACGCGCACGCCAGCCACATCGCAATGGCGTAGGCGCGGATGGTGCGGTTATCGGTCTTGACATTCGAGTTCATGACGGTCTCCTCTGTCTGTTTTTCAGGAACTTCACTGCGGCTTCAGAACGATGGTTAGGTCAACAGTCGTCAAGCCTCGGGAGTGAAGGTAGCGGCAGACCGACCGGGAGATCCTTAGGGAGATCTTAGGAAGTGGTGAAATCTTGAGTACTCACACGAGTGAGGCAGACCCGCTTAATTGCGCGTGACGACCTTCGCCGATCGGATTTGCTGTTATTGGCCGAGTGGGCGCATGCTTTTCCCAAGCCGCCAGGGCGCGCACTGCAGATCCGATGACAGTAGAAGAAAACCGCCGCGTACCCCTGTCCACCGAGGTCTCACCGCGTGAGGCTGAAGTCGATGCGCAGCTGTCGGCCTGCGCGCAAGAGGGCCTTCCTGGGGGGCTTCCCGAGACCCAGCCCCGGGGGCGGCGCCGAAGCGCGACGGGACGAGCTCAAGCGGGTGTGTCATCCAGCACGGTGCGGCTGGCGATCGGTCAGCTGCTCGGCGGCCGCTACCGCATCGAGCGCGAGGTCGGCGAGGGGGGAATGGGGGTGGTGTACCTAGCCGCCGATGAGCAGGTGCCCGGCGAGAGGTTCGCCATCAAGGTCATGAAGGAAGACCTCGGCTCAGAGGCGCTGGGCCTGCTGCGCGAGGAGGTGCACAAGACCCGCAAACTCAGCCATCCCAATATCGTGGATGTGCATTCAGTCAATGTGGACGGCCAGAGGCTCTACGTGCTGATGGAGTACCTCGAGGGCAAGTCCCTGGATGCGCTGCTCGATGAGGAGTTTGGCCGCGGCATGCCCTTCAGCCACGCCTGGCCGATCATCGCGGATGTGGGTGCGGCGTTGGGCAACGCGCACGACCGCAACGTGATCCATAGCGACTTGAAGCCCGCGAATGTGTTCGTGACGACCTCGGGGCGGGCCAAACTGCTCGACTTCGGTATTGCGCGAGTGTCGCGCGGTCCGCTGCTGCACGCCCGCTCCGGGCAGCGCGCGCTCACCCCCGTCTACGCCAGCTGCGAGTTGCTCGAGGGGAAGGAAGCGGACCGGCGCGATGACATTTACTCCTTCGGCTGCCTGATCTACGAGATGCTCTGCGGGGAGCGCCCGTTCGGGGAACTCACTGCGCTCGAGGCTCGGGAAGCGGGTACCCAGGTGCCGCCGCTTCAGGGGCTGTCGCGGAAACAGAATGCGGCGCTGGCAAAGGCGCTGGCGTTTGACCGTGAGGCACGCACTCGCACCGTGGAAACGGTGCTCGCGGGGCTCGCTGCTGACACCAGGCCCCGGGCTCGGCCGGCTGCCCTCCTTGGTGCGGCGATCCTTATTGCAATCGCGGCTGTAGGCCTAACCTTCTTCGCCCTCGAGAAGCTGTGGTTACCCCGGCAGACTCAAGTGATCGTATCGAACGAGGGCGCGGTAGTACCGGACACAATCTCGCAGAAGTCGATCGCAGTGTTGCCGTTCGTAAACATGAGCTCGGACAAGGAGCAGGAGTACTTCTCGGACGGGCTCACCGAAGAGATGATCAATCTGCTCGGCCAGGTGCCGGAGCTGCGCGTGCCGGCACGGACCTCCAGTTTCTACTTCAAGGGCAAGAACGAAACGATCGCGAACATCGCGCGGCAGTTGCGAGTGGCGCAGGTGCTCGAGGGAAGCGTGCGCAAAGCCGGTAAGCGCTTACGCATCACAGCGCAGCTGATACGTGCCGATAACGGCTATCACGTCTGGTCTCAGGTATACGACCGGGTGGACACGGACGTGTTCGTCGTTCAGGACGATATCGCCAAAGCCGTGGTCAGCGCGCTGCAGCTCAAGCTCGGAGCGGGAGTGCAAGACACAGGCTCGCGGGGGACGACAAACACCGAGGCCTATAGCCAGTATCTGCTGGGCAGACACCTCGATCAACGCGACAGCCTCGAAAACCTGCGCAGCGCCGTCGAGGCGTACAGTCGGGCAACTGCGCTCGATCCCAACTATGCCGCGGCTTATGTGGGTTTGGCCCTCTCGCAGGCGATGCTTGCGGACTTCACCGGTGATACACGCGGTATCGAACGCGCGGAACGCGATGCAGACAAGGCGATAGCGCTCGCCCCTGAGGATGCTAACGGTTATTCGGCAAGGAGCTATCTAAGAACCGGCTGGCTGTGGGACTGGTTTGGTGCGCAGAGGGACATCGAAAAGGCGCTGTCACTGGGTCCACGCACCGGCGCGATTCTGGGCAGGTACGCACGACTGCTTGCCGTGCACGGTCGGCTGCCGGAGGCGATTGCGGCGCAGGATCAGGCCGTTGAGCTTGACCCGCTGTCGAGCGGCGCGTGGGATAACCTCGGAATCTATCGCGCAAGTGCAGGGGATTACGCCGGGGCGGATACGGCCCTCGACCGCGCCCTGGAGATCGAGCCAACGTCGGTGATTGCGCTCACTCATCTCGGCATGCTCCGCTTGCTTCAGGGGAGGGGGCTGGAGGCGCTGGAGACCTTCCGGAAGATCGATCAAGAGGGCTTCCGTTTGGCCGGAATCGCGATGGCTGAGCACAGCCTTGGACGTGCGCAGGAGTCGCAGCGGGCGCTCGAGGAGCTGATAGCGAAGCACGCGCACGAACAGGCGTACCAGATCGCGGAAGCCTGCGCCTGGCGTGGCGAGAAGGCCCCGGCGTTTCAGTGGTTGGAGCGCGCCTACCGGCAGCGAGACGGTGGGGCTTCACTCGTCAAATTCGCGCCAATGCTCAACTCCCTCCACGCCGATCCACGCTTCAAAGCGCTGCTCCACACACTGAAGCTGCCGGAGTGACTGGTCCGGAACGCCGGGCATCAACAGGATCGCGATGTCTGGGGGACGCTCCGGAGAAAGGTTTCATCCCCGGCCATCGTGACCCTGCAGCCAGCGGTCAATCATGGCCCGTGGTCCTTCACGTCCCAGATGTAGTCCTGATGCGACTGACAGATCGCACTCACGGCCTTGTCCAGGAGCATCTGTTCACGAGCCGCTATCAGAGACTCCACCGTCGGTGCGCTCATCCTTGAGAGGCGCCGGTACTTGCCGCCGACGATTTGCTCAGCCCAGCCCCACGAGGTCAACTTGCCCGCGGCAACCAGTTTGTCGAATTTCGGCGCGAAGTCGCGTTTTACTTCGGCATCAACCTGCGCTTCCCGGCCTTGATCGCATACGTAGTAGGTCGAGAACGCGACCTTCCCAACGTGCCCACGACCGTCGTTGCCCGCTAGAACGTGCCAGATGTAATCCTCACTGGAACCGCACGCTTCGGCGAGGTCCCTCACGTGCGGCCTCCAATCGCTCCTCACCTGGAGCTCGGCGCTGGCGCCCAACGCGGCCTTGAGGCTCGGCGCGGTAAAATATCCCGCTCGTTCCCATTCCCCGCCGGTGTTCTTGCCGAGCCAACCCCACGAGCTCACGAGCCCTTCTTTGACCATGCCATTGAGCTCCGGCCCGTACAACCTGGCGACGCCTTCGTCCGCGCGGTAGTAAATCGCCTTGTTGCAGTGGAAGTACGCTGCGTAGATGAATATCTCTCTTGGCTGTGCCTGCGCTGCCGCCGGTAGACTCGGTGCGAGGCACGTTACGGTGGCGGCCCACATCATGATAGTTGTCTTCATTGTCTCGTCCCCCTTCTAGCCGATGCCATGATGTCTTTTCCCTCTTCAAACCCAAAACAATAATGAGCTGAATTGTCTGCTCCTTCCGTTGCCGGTAGCTTGTTGAAATTGCTCTCAGCAAACTGCGTAATCTTGGTTAACTCCGCCGCTACATCCAGCACAAATGAGACCATTTTTGGCCGTTTGCTGCAGTTCCTTCGGAACGGCTGGCTGGCTTGTCGCACCGCAGCAGGACAACGTGTCTAGAAATGTTCTGAACGGTCCCTCAACCAGACGCTTAGCCTTCAGAGCGCCGATCACATCCTCCATCACCTTGTCCTTCACATCAACACCGTTGGTCGTTGCATACCGATCTTGTTGCGGTACTTGAACGCGTCGGCGACGGTCTTGGCGAGGCTGTACAGATGCACTGCTACACCCTCGATGCGATGCGTCTCGACGCCTTCCGAGAGAGCGCTGCCGCCGAAACGGACCACGTGCAGGCGCGGGTAGCGAAGCGCAGGACGGCGAGCACGGCGATCCAGTGCGATCCACACCTCACCTGGAAGCTGCGTTCCGACTCGATGAAAGCTCAGGGCCGATAGCAGACATACGACGGCTCTCGGCACCGCTGCAGCGACAAGCGCAAGGCCATGATGTTCGGTGGTTGGGGCGCCAGGCAGGCGGTATCGGCCTCGAGCGACTCGTTCAAGAACCCCGGCATGAACGAGGCGACTGAGGGTCTGCGTATGGATGCCCGCCTCGGCAACGTCGCCCCTCGAAATCGAGCCATGGCGACGGGCAATACTGTCAACGTTTCGCCACGTCACTCAGACCCGTTGGCTGTTGATCTTGGGGGGCTCGTTGTCGACGTGGGAGTTCGCTTCGCGTTACCCCCGAAGCCGTCGGACAAGGCTCCCGAGAGCGGCCAGCAGGAATCGGCTAAGCTAACAGGGGCTGCCGGCGTTTTGGCAAGGTGGGACATCGGCCGCCGGGGGGAACCATGTCGGCGGCGCTGGTGATCGTCTATGCCTGCCTCGCGGCCGTCGAGGTCGCCGTCGTCGTCGCCTGGGTGGTCGCGACGCGCAAGCACCACTGGCCAGTCCGCCCCTTGACCGGTGACGTCGTGATCGGCGGCGTGACGAGCTTCCTCGACACGCTTGGCATCGGGAACTACGCGCAGATCACGGCGTTGTTCAAGCTGCGC
>WNGC01001522.1_pt1 | contig 25267 bp, 28 predicted proteins | sample 5400051 | NCBI WGS metagenome assembly WNGC01 (sample SAMN13153368, study PRJNA577476) | soil metagenome | isolation source: 20 cm soil or saprolite under grassland replicate 2 | place: USA:California | collected 2016-06-15
GCATCAGCGACAGTGCCTCCTTGGAAGGCCAGGTCGAAGGGTCGCCCTCGAAGTCGAGATAGAAGACGTAATCCCAGGGCGCGGCGCGGCTGGGTCGCGACTCGATCTTGCTGAGCTGGAGCCACGCGGTTGCGAACGGCTGCAGCGATCGCACGAGGGCCCCGGGCAGGTTCGCGGTCTTGTAGACGAGGCTCGTCTTTGTCGGTCCAGATCGGAGCTCGGCCGGAATCCGCTCAGCGATCTCGCGGTCGCCGCCCTTTGCGAGGGCGAAGAATCGCGTGAAGTTGTCTCGCGACGTCTCGATGGCATCGGCGAGGACGTCGAGGCCGTAGCGCCCCGCGGCGCGTCGGCTCGCGACGGCGGCGATCGCCGGGTCTCCGCCTTCCGCGATCTCCGCTGCCGCTCCGGCGGTATCGAAGGCCACCTCAGGTTCGATCCGATGCTCGCGAAGGAATTCTTCGACCTGCGCGAGCGCTTGTGGATGCGAGCGCGCTGCCCTCACGTCTTCGAGCCGCGTCCCGGGTACCGCGAGGAGGCTATGACTCACGCGAAGGATGAGCTCGGCGACGATCTTCGCGCTGTCGTGCTGCCGCAGTAGGTCGTAGACGTCAGCGACGGATCCCGCGTGTGTGTTTTCGACGGGCACGACCGCGGCGTCGACGTCACCGGCCTCGAGCGCCGCGAAGACCTCCGCGAACGTGCGACGCGGGAGCAGGCTCGCTCCCGGAAAGAGCGCGGCGGCAGCCGCCTCCGAGAACGCACCGGCGAGACCCTGGTAGGCGACGGCGGTCAGCGGTACACCGCCGTGCGCCACTCGGGATGCCGCTTGTCGTCCCCATGCGCAATGCCGAAGTAGACATCGCCGATCTTCTTGGCGACGGGGCCGATCGCACCTTCACCGACCACGCGCCCGTCGATCTTCACGCACGGTGCCACCTGCGCACCGGTTCCGCAGAAGAAGACCTCCTCGGCGACGTAGAGCTCGGTGCGGTCGATCTGCCGCTCCTGTACGAGGATGCCAAGCTCGGCGGCGATCTCGAGGATCGAGTCGCGGGTGATGCCCTCGAGAATGTCATCGGTCACCGACGGCGTGATCAGCGCGCCGTCGCGGACCATGAAGATGTTCGCGCCACCACCCTCGGACACATGGCCGTCCGCGGTGAGGAAGATCGCCTCGTCCGCTTCGAAGTCGTGCGCCTCATCGACGGCGAGCGCGGTGTTGATGTACGCGCCCGTCAGCTTGCCACGCGCCGGGATCGCGTCGTCGGACGTGCGCCGCCAGCTCGCCGTTCGCGCGGCGAGGCCGCCGGTGGGCAAGTACGCCCCGAGCGGGAACGCATACATCCCGAAGCCGTCGCGCAGTCCCTGGAGCGCGACCTTCACCGATCGCGCGGCCTTGAACGCGAGGGGTCGGATGTACACGTCGCTCTTGAAGCCGTTCTTTCGCAGGAGCTCGAGCGCGATCTCGGAGAGCTCGTCGGGATCCCCCGGAAGCGCGATGCGCATGATCCGGACGGAACGAGCCATGCGCTCAAAATGCTCGCGCAGCCGGAAGACGTAGAGCTGCTCCTGCGCCGGATTCCAGTAGGCGCGGATCCCTTCGAACACGCCGGTCCCGTACTGGAGGGCGTGCGTGGCGATCGAGACCTTCGCGTCGCCCAGCGGGGTGAACTTTCCATCGAGGTAGGCGATGCCGCTCTCGGCGATCTCCTGTCCGACCGCCGCGACCTCGTTCAGCCGTTGCTGGACCGTGCTCGCCATTGGGACCTCCTCTAAAACAAAAGACCTCCCGATCCTGGGAGGCCTTGACGCTGCTGTCGTACTCGCGCTAGCGGCGCGCGCCTCCGGATCGAGCTCCCGCAAGGAGCTCGCTGAAAATGACGACGAGCGAAGCGCGCATGAGAAGGCGAACGCTAGGCGCTGGCTCTGTGGCAGTCAAGGTCACACGCGACCGATCACTTCTTCGCGCTGCCACACGCGGCGCGCGATCTCGAGGGCCAGGATGTCCATGAGGACCAGGCCGACGCCGAGCGCGAGGAGGGGCCAGCCCTCGCCGAGCTGCGATGCGACGAAACCGAGGCCGGCGAAGATGGCGGCGGACAGCGCGATGACGAGTCCGGCAACCTGCTGCGCGGCACGGCTCGATTTCACGCGCGCGGCGACGATCATCGTCACGCTTCCGGTCGTGACGAGGTACAGGAGCGACAGCACCAGGAACGCGTAGATCAGCTCGGGTGTCAGCACCCGCGCCACGCGCGCCACGCCGTAGCGGTACGCGGCGAGCCCGTACGCCGCGGCGAGCGTCACGACGCACGCGACCATCACCGGCACGACCATGCCCACGAGCTTTCCGAGAACGATGTCGAAGTCGCGTATCGGAGCGGCGAGGAGGGGCACCAGCGTCCCGTTCTCCTTTTCGGCCGAGAAGGTCGCGGCGATGAGCGCGACGCCGGAGAGCGCGGGGAAGAAGACGCTCTGCAGCGCGAGGCCGATGAGCGTCACATCGCCGGCCGGTCCGGACGGGATGCCGCGATTCGAGACGATGAAGAAGAGGGGGATCACGACGAAGACGCTCGTCCGTAACAGCGAGGCGCGATCGAGGAACACCTCCCAGCGGATCTCCCGCCACGCGATCAGCCACCACTTCATCGGCGCGCCTCGGCCAGGATGCTGAGGTACGCATCCTCGAGCGAGCGCTCCTCCGCCGAAAGCGTGATGACCAGTACCCCGGCGTCGAGGAGCGCGCGGAGCGCGGCCGGATTGACCGCGGCAGGATCGTCTGCCGCGAACCGAAGCGCGGTGAGACCGTCTCGCGCGCTCGCACTCTCCGCAGCGATACCCGCGCGGCTCAGCGCCTCGCGGGCGATCGCGGCGTCTCCGGCGAACGCAACCGTGTAGCTCGGCCGGCCGGCGGCGCGGACATCTGCGGTCGCGCCGATCCGAAGGACCTTGCCCTTGTAGAGGACGACCACGCGGTCGGCGATACGCTGCGCTTCGTCGAGGTCGTGGGTCGTGAGAAGGATCGCGCGGTGCCTCGCGCGGAGCGAGATGATGAATCCGCGCAGCATCTGCGACATCTCCGGGTCCAGCGCCGTCGCCGGCTCGTCGAGCAGCAGGACCGGCGGGTCGTGCACCAGCGCTCGGGCGATGGCCACCTTCTGCCGCATGCCCCGCGAGAACGTCCCGAGCTTGCGGTCGAGGACGTCGTCGAGTCCAAGGAGCTTCGCGAGCTCCGCCGCGCGGACGTCCGGATTCGCGACGTCGTAGAGGCGCGCGAAGAAGCCGAGATAGCGCCGGAGCGGCATGCGCTCGTACAGCGATGGTTGGTCTGTGACGAAGCCGCACCGGGCGCGCACCTGATTCGCGTCGTTGCGCACCGAAATGCCGTCGACGAGGACGTCGCCCTGGCTCGGCGCGAGGATGCCACCGATGATCCGGCTCGCCGTGGTCTTGCCGGCACCATTGGGACCGAGCAGCGCCACGATCTCGCCGGGGTGGACTTGGAACGAGACGTCGTCAAGCGCCAGCGTCCCGTCGAATCGGCGCGTGAGCTGGCGGACGTCGATCACTCTTCGAGCATACGAGCGTTATGAGCTAGCTTTTGTTGAAGGTGGACGCCGTACTCTCGCTCCACGGGCGCACGGCGACGGCGCTCGTCCTCTACTACACGGCGGTCGGGCTCTGGGGAATCTTTCTCGGCCTCCGCAACTCCGGTCCGACGCCCGGCTTTCGCGGCGCGGTCGCCATTGCCGTGATCGCGTCGATCGCGCAGGGCGCGCTCGGCCTCGTAGTCCTGGTGTTTGCGGGGCCGCCGCGCGAGGTGCTCCACATCCTGTACGGATTCGCTCTCGTGCTCGCGATGCCGCTCGCCGCGTCGCTCGTCCGCGACCGCGCTCCCCGCGGCCAGTCCGTGGCCCTCGGTTTCGCCGCGTTGTTCACCGCGGGGCTCGCGATCCGGGGCATCATCACGGCATGACGACTGACGTCGCGCCGCCGATCGACGAACGCCCGGACACCACGCCGGCAGCTCTCCAGGCGCTCCGCGGCGACTTTCTCTACTTCAACGTCGCCGGCTCCGGTCCCACCTTCCCGGTCGCGCAGCGATCCGCCGAGCGGTTCCGCACGTGGCTGAACGAAGTGGGCATGTTCGGTCACGTCGGCTACGCGGCGTACAACGCCGCCCTCGATGCGACCAGGGCGGACCTCGCGACGGCACTGGGCGACCCGGATGGCTCGCCTCGCGTCGCGCTCGCGCAGTCGGCGACCGATGGCCTGAACACGCTTATTGCCGGGCTCGCGATACCGCGACGGTCGGTGATCCTCACCACGCTCGAGGAGCATGGGAGCGCCCTCTACCCCCTGCGGCGGCGCGCCGAGCTGGGTGACGAGCTGCGCGAGATCGGGTGGCATCGCGATCCGGACCGCTTCCTCGAGGAGATACGGAGTGGGACGCGCGACGGCGCGCGGGCGCTCGTGATCTCGCTCGTGTCCTGCAAGACGGGCGACGTCCTACCGGTCCGCGAAGCGTGCCGTATCGCGCGCGAAGCCGGTGCGATCTCGATCGTCGATGCGGCGCAGGCGCTCGGTCAGGTGCGCGTCGACGTCGAGGACCTCGGAGCGGACGCGGTCGTGACCCTCGGCCACAAGTGGCTGCACGGGCCCCTCGCGACCGGCGGTTTCTGGGTACGCGATCTCGCGCTGTTCGGTCCGACCCGTCTCGGTTGGCGCTCGCGCCTGGAGCTTCCGACCGGAAGCCGCGACTACAACCCGAACGCGACCCGGTTCGAGACCGGGACGGTCGACGCCGCCGCGTTCGTCGGACTGCGGCAGACGCTCGTCGTGCATCGCCTTTTGGGATCATCGGTGTCCGACCGCCTGCGCGCACTGCGGCGCCATCTTCTCGAGCGGATCGCCGGGCTGCCGTTCATCGTGCGCTCGACACCCGAGGCGCCGACGGGCATCGTCGTCGTCGAGCCGCGCCAGGGTGACGTGGCGGCGCTGGTACAACGAATGTGGGACGAGGAGCGCATCGTGGTGAAGCTCATCGACGAGCCGGGCATCCCGCAGGCAATCCGGCTTTCGTTCTGGGCACTGCACAAGGAGAAGGACATCGATCGCCTCGCGGCGGCGTTCGCGCGCACGCTCGCGGTCGGCGTGCGCTGATGGCCGAGCTCACCGGCCACGTCGCGATCGTCACCGGCGCCGGACGCGGACTCGGCCGCGCGGTCGCCGAGCGTCTCGCGGCCATGGGGGCGTCGGTCGTACTCGCGTCGCGCAACGCGCCGGAGCTCGACGACGTCGCGAAGGCGATCAAGCGCGCCGGTGGAAAAGCGCTCGCGCAGACGGCGGATATCGCCGACGAGCGTCAGGTGCAGGAGCTCGTTCTCGCGACGGAGCGCTGGGTCGGACCGGCGACGATCCTCGTGAACAACGCGGGCATGGTCGACCCGATGGTCCCGCTCGCCCGCTCGAACGCGGCATTGTGGCTCCGGAGCGTCGCGATCAACGTCGGCGGCACGTACCTCGCCACACGCGCCGCACTCCCCGGCATGCTCGAGCGCGGATATGGTCGGATCGTCACGATCTCCTCGGGTGCCGCGACCCGGCCGTCCGCCGGATGGACGGCCTACGCGGCCGGCAAGGCGGCGGTCGTCCAGATGATGCGAAGCCTCGCGCTCGAGCTCGACGGAACCGGTGTGACCGCGAACGCGTTCAACCCGGGATACATGGATACCGAGATGCAGGAGCGCATCCGCCGCACATCCACGACCGACTTTCCCCGGAGCGACGAGTACCGCGCCGCGGAGCGTGAGGGGAAGTTGAAAGACCCCAAGGAACCGGCACGAGCGGTCGCCTACCTCGTGCTTCCGTCGACGGAGCGGAGCGGCGAGCATCTCGAGTGGGCGGACGAGGGCCTTCGCCGCGAAGTGGACCGCGCCGTCCCCGCCTGACTCGCGGCCCGCTGAACATCTCGGTCCCCGGCCGAGCGAGCTCAGCAGCGTTTTTACTCCTTATGTATGTGTCGCTCTTGCAACGGGAATGTGTTGTGCAGCAGCCGCTCACACGTCGGAGAGATAACGGAGGAGCGTCATGAGGCGCGCTGTTCTTGCAGTCGCGGTCGCGATTGGTCTCGCGATCGGCTCGGCGATCCCCACGGCGGCCATCGGACTCACCCAGGTCAATCTCAGCTGTGACGACGGTACGAGCACGACGCTGGTTGTGGATACGGATACCCTCACTGGCCTGACGGCGGCGGTCCAGGCGATGATCGACTACCCCGCTGGACTCACCTGCACGCTCGTGCAGGTCCCACTCCCGCTCTTTAGCTTTGGGTCTATCGCGCTGGCGGCCTCACCCGGCCAGAATCCCTTCATCGTCGGCGGTGGCCGCTGGCAGGTGCCGTGCTCGGCGCTGGGCGGGCTCACCGGTCGCGCGGACGGTGGTGCCCTCGCGCGCGCACCCGGAGCCTTCCTCTCGCTGAGCGGGGGACAGCAAGACGATCTCGTCTGGGTGAACATCGCCGTGAACGTTCACCAACGGGACGACGGGACTCCGTATGGCACTCTCAACGAAACGATCCCAGCGAATCAGTCCTGTACCGGGACCTCCGGGTCATTCGCAGTCGGCGAGAGTCACTTCAGCTCGACGCCGACGTGTGTCCTTATCGCTGCCAATCTGGCGTACGTCACATCGCACGTGACGCAGACGTCGGGCCAGCGTGCCTTCCCCGCCGATCAGGCCGGCTCGGTGAACCTCAACAACTACGTCCACTTTGGATTCCAGGACAACGGCAGCCCGTCAACGACGACCGACACGCTGAACGGTCCGCCGGCGACCAAGACCGGTGACCCGGACCAAACGTGCACAGCGGCCACCAACCCACCCCCGGTATTCGACCTCGTTAACGGGAATATCTCCATTCGTAACAGCTAGCGATCCCCGCAGATCACGCGGATACGAAGAGAGAGCGGCCGAAATCGGCCGCTCTCCTCTATTCAGCGCTCCGGCGATTTATCTCCGCGCGCGCCGACGGGCTTGAAGTTCTTCCGTTTTTCGATGGCCGCGCGCAACAGCTTGCTCGTCCCTTCGGGGTCTGTCTGTGCGCGGCGCTCGAGCTCCGAGGCGGGCCTGCCGATCAGGCCGCACGTCGCGCAGTCGCCGCGGCTATCGAGACGTGCGTGGCAGTGCGAGCAGTGCACCTCGAAGGCGCCGTGCGGCTGAAAGAGACCCAGGGCCTGGGCCTCCGCGATGAGGGTCCGTGGATCGACGATCAATACGCCAGCACCACGGACTTCTTCTCGAGGTAACCGTCGAGGCCCTCGATGCCGTGCTCCTTACCGAACCCCGACTGCTTCGTCCCGCCGAACGGCAGCTGGTCGTACGCGACCTGGATGTCGTTGATCCACGTGTACCCGGCTTCGAGAAGCTCGGCGGCCTTGCGGGCTTTCGCGAGGTCCTTCGTCCAGATAGACGATCCGAGACCGTAGACGCTGGCGTTCGCCTTCGCGATCGCATCGTCCAGGTCCTTGACGATGAAGATCGGCAGGGCCGGGCCGAAGACCTCCTCGGTGGACATCCGTGAATCCTCCGGCACGTCTCTGAGGACGGTCGCCTCCATGTACCAACCCTTTTCGAACTCCTTGCCTTCCGGACGCTTGCCGCCGGCAAGCACCTTGGCACCGCGCTTCACAGCGTCGGCCACCTGCGATTCGACCTCGGCTCGCTGGCGCTCCGTGTGGAGCGGCCCCATCTTCACGCCTTCCTTCATGCCGTCCCCGACGGGCCACTCCTTGCGGGCGCGGTCCGCGATCTTGGTCATGAACTCCTCGGCAATCTGCTCGAAGAGATAGACGCGCTTCACCGCGAGGCATGCCTGTCCGGCGTTGAAGAACCGTCCGATGGCGGTGGCTGCGGTCGCGCGCCGGATGTCGGCGTCGTCGCACACGATCATCGGATCGCTTCCGCCGAGCTCGAGCGTGACTCGCGTCACGTGCTCGGCCGCGAGCTTCATGATCCGTTTACCGGTCTCGGTCTGTCCGGTGAACGCGATCTTGTTGACCTTGGGGTGCGAGACGAGCGCGTCGCCGATCTCGGCGCCCGGACCGTGCACCGTGTTGAGCACGCCCGCGGGAATTCCGACCGAGTTGATGATCTCGATCGTCCGTTGTGTCGCCAGGGGAGTCGTCGACGCGGGCTTGAGCACGACCGTGCACCCGGCCGCGAGCGCGGGGCACACCTTGTTGGCCATGAGGGTGAGCGGGAAATTCCACGGCGTGATCGCGACGACGACTCCCACGGGCCGCCGCATCGTGAGCCCGAACTTGTTCTGATCCTCGAGCGGGACGTAGTCGCCGCGCAGCTTGTCCGCGAAGCCGGCGAAGAACTCCAGGTTCTCCGCGACCCGCGTCGCCTCGATCACCGCGTGCGCGAGCGGCTTCCCCTGCTCGAGCGTGAGCAGCTTCGCGATCTCGGGCACCGCGGCCTTCACCTTGACCGCGGCCGCGTGCATGAACGCCGCGCGCTTTGTCCCCGACAGCGAGGCCCACGCGGGGAGCGCCTTCGCCGCGGCCTCGACCGCGGCGTCGACCTCCGACGCGGAGCCCTTGGGGATCGTGTCCACGACCTCGCCGTTCGCGGGATTTCTGACCTCGATCGTCTTTCCCGTTTGAGCGGCGACGGTCTGGCCGTCGATGAGCATCGTTGCCATGAAGAAGTCCTCCCGTTCGGTGGGCGGAACGCCCGCGACGCGCTCGCGCGCGCGTCATTCGCCAGTCGGTCTAAAGTCTAGGAACTTTCGGCGCGGGGGGTTTGATGGCGGTTCGTTTCGAAAAGCAGGACTCGATTGGGCACATCGTGCTTGATCGGCCGCCCGCTAATTCCTACGACAAGGCTTTCATGGAAGAGCTCGAGGCGGCGATCGACGACGCGGGCCGCGACGACGCCGTGAAGGCGATCCTCCTGCGCAGCGCCGGCGAGAAGTTCTTCTCCGCCGGTGCCGATGTGTCGGTCTTCGCGAGGAGCGGTCTCGACGAGCAGAACGCATTCGTCGTCTGCGCGAACGAGGCGATGGGCAAATTCGAGAGCACGCCGAAGGTCGTCGTCGCCGCGATCAATGGACACTGCCTCGGCGGAGGGCTGGAGATGGCGCTCTGCTGCGATTTCCGCGTCGCCGCCGAAGGCTCGTATCGCATCGGCCTGCCCGAAGTGACGCTCGGCCTCCTGCCGGGCACCGGTGGAACGCAGCGGCTCCCTCGGCTCATCGGAAAGCAAAAGGCGCTCGACCTCATGCTCACGGGTCGCACGCTCGTGCCGCAGGAGGCGCTGACCGCAGGCATCGTCGACGCGGTGGTGCCGGCCGGCGAGCTCCTCGACCGCTCACTCGCGCTACTCAAGCCGTACGCCACCGGTCCCACCTTCGCGATCGGGCGCATCAAGAAGTCCGCCGTGCTGGGCTTCGGGATGCCTCTTGCCGAAGGCCTCAAGCTCGAGCGGCAGCTGCTCATCGAGCTGTTCAAGAGCGACGATGCCAAAGAGGGCGTTACCGCCTTCGTGGAGAAGCGGAAACCCGCCTACAAAGGACGCTGACAAAGGTGGCGGCAGGTGTGTGATGTATGCCCCGAGTTTCCTTTGTGGGCGGTCGCCGCTCTCGTTGGCCTCATCATCGGCCCATTCATGCTCGGCGCCGCGCTCCCCGTTGTCGCGGGCACGCTCAGACGGCGGACCGGGCGAGGTTTGGTCTTTGCGGGCGCCTCCCTCGTTCCCGCGGCGCTGTATTTCTCGGGTGATTGGTATCTAATGCCGTTTCTATGGTTTCCGCAGCTTGTCTACATGCTCCTGGAATTCGGGCGACCTCCGATAGCGGAGATCACGAGCCTGGTCATCGGCGCCGTCGGAGCCGCGAGCATCCTGACCGGTCGCCCGCCCGCGGTGGTCCGGCCAGATCTCACTGAGGACGGATCGCGATGATCACTCCGTCTTCGAGACGCCCTCCGTCCGGCACGAGCCGCCAGCACCCAGGAGTCGATATCGGCTTCAGCCCAACCTGATAACCGACGTCGCCCCACGGTGAAGCTGATCCGTATCCGCCGATCGACCAGCGAACCCAGGTGCCCGCGGACGGGGGATCGAGCCGGTAGGCCATAACGACAAGCGACGTCGCCGGACTGCCCCCTCGCCAGACCAGCTGGACGACGTCGTCGCCTTTCAGTGATGTCGACCCGATCAGGCCGAACTGACCCGTCGTTGTCGCGACCGCCTGCGCGTCACGCCGGGTGGTCGGCTCGCAGATCCCGTTCACGTAGCCACCGATGCCGTCTCGGCTGGGAGCGCAGGAGATAGCGAGCAACGCGGCCACGAGCACAACGCGCATGCCCTCTCTACATCCAGGGTGCGAACCAGGTTCCGGCTAGCCTGCCGTTTCATGAAGCTCGGCTCCTTCAAGGTTGCGATCGATTCCTCTCCACTTCTGCCAGGGACTCGGCCGATCGAGCTTCACTACCAGGACGGTGGTCAGGGCGCCCCGATGGTGTTGCTGCACGGCGGTTGGGGCTATGGCTTCTATCCGCACGACGACGCGATCGCGAAGCTCGATCGCAGGTTCATCATCCCCGACCGCACTGGGTACGGCGGCTCGCCGCACATCGCGGAGCTGCCGCCGAAGTTCCATGTCGCCGCCGCGATCGAGACCGAGAAGCTTCTCGATGCGCTCGCGATCGAGCGCCCGGTGCTGTGGGGGCACAGCGACGGCGCGATCATCGCCACGATCCTCGCCCTGCGCGACCCCGAGCGGTACGACGGGATCATCGTCGAGGCGATCCACCTCGATCGGCAAAAACCGCGCTCACGCGATTTCTTCCTGCAGATGCTCAACGATCCTGACGGTTTCGGCGAGCGCGTCACCCGCAAGCTCGCGGAGGAACACGGCGAGGACTACTGGCGGACCATCATTCGCGCGGGCGGCCGCGCGTGGATGGATATCGCGGCAACGCCGAGCGAAGACTTCTACGAACACCGCCTTCACGAGCTGCGCGTACCCATGCTCGTCGTGCACGGCGCCGACGATCCGCGCACCGAACCCGGCGAGCTCGACCGTATCCGTCGCGAGGTCCCGACCGCCCGCATCGAGATGATCGAGCACGGGGGGCACAGCCCGCATAGCGCTCCAGCGACGGCCGCGCAGGTCACCGCGGTCGTCGAGCGCTTCCTTGGCTCGCTATCCGCTCGCTGATCCACGGCGATCGCGCTGCGTATCATCGCCGCCTATCGAAGCAGCCGTCGTAGGGGAGGCGTCCGATGAGACGGACGTTCGCGATCGCTCTTGCCGCCATCGTGATCCTCGCGTCCTGTGCCGGAACGGGGACCCCACCGAGCGGCGCGACCGAGTCGCCCGTCGCGGGAAGCGCGACCCCACAGCCCAGCCGCGCGAAGATCGTCGTGTCGTACAGCAATGTCCTCGCCGACTTCTTCCCCGCTTACGTCGCAAAGGAGTCGGGCATCTTTGATCAGAACTTCCTCGACGTCGATCTGCAGCTCATCGCGAGCACCACCGGCCTGCCGGCCCTCCTTGCGGGGCAGACGCAGATCGCGCACATCGGTGGATCCGAAGCGCTCACCACGACGGCGGGTGGCGGCGACGTCGTCGTCGTCGCGAATACCGGACCGGTGTGGCCGTATCAGCTCTACGTCGCCGCGGACATCAAGACGCCGGCGGACCTCAAAGGGAAGAAGGTCGCGATCGCCGGGGTCGGCGGCACGTTCGACATCGGGATCCGCACGATGCTGCCGAAGATCGGACTCGTCCCCGACACGGACGTGACCGTGTTCTCGACGGGCTCGACCGCGAACGCCACGGCCGCTCTCCTGAGCGGCGCGGTGTCGGGGACGCTGTCGTCGCCGCCGGACACGCTGAAGCTCGAGGCCGCGGGCTTCCACTCGCTCGCGAAGATGGCCGACCTGAATCTCCCGACGGCTGCGACGACGATCGTTGTGACCCGCAGCTACGTGACCGCGAACAGGGCCGTGGTGCAGCGCTACGTCGACTCGATCGTGCAGGCGATCGCCAAGGCGCGCGCCGACAAGCCGGGCACGATCGCGGCCCTCAAGAAGTACCTGAAGTCGGACGACGACAAGGGCATGCAGGCCGCTTACGACTGGTACGTCGGCACCGTTCTCAAAGATCCGCCGACGCCGACGGCCGCTCAGCTGGCGGGGATACAAGAGGTCGTCGCGAAGTTCAACGACAAAGTCCGCACGGTCGATCCGGCGAAGATCGTCGACGACTCCTTCGTGAAAAGCGCAGTGGACCGCGGGCTCCTGAAATAGCCTTGGCCCGAGGCTCGCCCAGCCCGCCAGTGGTATAACCATTTGCCAATTGGACCCCTCGCCCGGCACGGGCGGGGGCGGGAGATGGGCATGGCTATCGCCGAGCGTCCGACCCGTACCTTCCGTGACCTCCGTGATTGGCTGAGGCGGATCGACGACCTGGGCGAGCTTCGAGTCGTACGAGGTGCCACCGCCGAGGAAGAGATCGGGATGGCCACGGAGCTCGCCGGCCGCGTCCACGGCACCCCGGCGCTGCTGTTCGATGAGATTCCGGGATACAAGAAGGGCTTCCGCGTGCTCTCGAACGGGCTCGGCTGGTTCCCGCGGCTCGCCATGACGCTCGGGCTCGACCCGAAGATGTCGCCGGAGGACCTCGTCCGCGCGTGGCAGAAGCGCGTATCAGAGGGCATTACGCCGATCCCTTCGATCGAGGTCAAGGACGGTCCCATCTTCGAGAACGTGAAGCGCGGAGCCGAGGTCGACATGATGGTCTTCCCCGCGCCGAAATGGCACGAGGATGATGGCGGCCGGTACATCGGCACCGGCAGCTTCGACATCACCCGCGATCCCGACAACGGCTGGGTGAATCTCGGCTGCTATCGCGTGATGGTCCACGACAAAAACAAGCTCGGCTTTTACATCTCGCCCGGCAAGCACGGCCGTATGCACCGCGACGCCTGGCTCGGGCGCGGAGAAAAAATGCCGATCGCCTTCGTCGCGGGCGGCGACCCGCTTCTCTTCCTCGCCGCCGCGACCGAAGTGCAGTTCGGGTTGACCGAATACGACTGGGCCGGCGGCGTGCGCGGCGAGCCGTACCGCGTCGTGAAGGGTCCGGTCACGGGGCTTCCGCTGCCGGCCGACGCGGAGATCGTGATCGAGGGCTGGGTCGATCCGAAAGAGAAGATCGTCGAGGGTCCGTTCGGAGAGTGGACCGGCTACTACGCCAGCGACGCGCGCCCCGAGCCGTTCATGCAGGTCGAAGCGCTCTACCACCGCAACGATCCGATCATCCTGGGCTCGCCGCCGAACCAGCCACCCGACGAGCAGTCCTTCTATCGCGCGTTCCTCCGTTCGGCGCTGCTGCGCTCCGAGCTCGAGGCGGTCGGCGTCCCAGGCATCAAAGGCGTCTGGTGCCACGAGGTCGGCGGCTCGCGCCTCTTCAACGCGGTGAGCATCGAGCAGCGCTACGCGGGACACGCTCGGCAGGTCGGTCACCTCGCGGCGACCGTGCACGCGGGCGCGTACCTGGGCCGCTACGTCATCGTCGTCGACGACGACATCGACGTGATGGACCTGAACGACGTGGTCTGGGCCATGAGCACACGCTCCGACCCGGTCGAGTCGATCGACATCATCAAGCGTGCGTGGAGCGGGCCGCTCGACCCGCGTATTCCGAAGGACCGCAAGGGCCACAATTCCCGGGCGATCATCGACGCCACGCGCCCGTTCGAGTGGCGAGCCGACTTCCCGCCGGTGAACACCCCGAGCGCCGAAGTGAAGCGAAAGGCGAAAGAGAAGTTCGGCTACCTGCTCCGCAACGAGCCGCATCCGAGCGACGGGAAGCTGAGCTAGGTCCGTTGTACGACCGCTCCGCGAAGCTGGCCGCGAAGGGGGTCGTCATCGAATACTGGCTCCAGCGTTCGCACAGCCTGTTCACGGCGGTCAAAGGCGTGGATCTCGAGGTCCGCACGGGCGAGCTCCTCGCCATCGTTGGTCCGTCGGGCTGCGGGAAGACGACATTCCTCAACGCGGGTTTCGAGGACGCGTACCCGCTCGAGCTGTCCGGCGGCATGCAGCAGCGCGTCAACCTCGCGCGCGCGCTCCTCACCGACCCGGAGATGCTGCTTCTCGACGAGCCGTTCGCAGCACTCGATGCGCAGACCCGCGAGATGATGCAGCTCGAGCTGCTCAAGATCTGGTCCCAGACGCGAAAGACGGCGCTCTTCATCACGCACGACATCAAGGAGGCCATCTACCTCGCCGATCGCGTGATCGTCTTCACCCGCCGTCCGGGTCGGGTCAAGAACGTCCTCGACATCAAGCTCTCGCGCCCTCGCGACCTGCGCATCAAGCGCGATCCGCAGTTCCTGACCTACGAGGACGAGATCTGGGAATCGATCCAGGAGGAGCTCGCCGTACCGGCGGAGCGCCTCATCGCGGGGGCCCCGGCGGCGTGAGCATCAAGGAAGCCGACCGGGTCCTACCGGCGACGACCGGCGCATCCGACCCGACGCGCGAGCGCCGCTCGGTGATGCAGCCGAGCCGCATCAAGCAATACGAGCCTGTCGTCATAGGCACCCTGAGCGTCGTCATCGCGCTCGCCGCCTGGCAGCTCGTCGCGAACGCGCGCATCTACTCCGTCCTCTTCGTGCCCGGCCCGTGGGACGTGGCGCAGGCATTCGTGAAGTTCTTCCAGACCGGAGACATCTGGCTCGACATTGGGACGAGCGGCGCCGAGATCGGGATCGGCTACGGCATGGCGGTCGTGGCCGGTCTCGCCCTCGGGTTGCTCATGGGCTGGTACACGCGGTTCCAGTACGCGCTCGATCCGTTCGTGAACTTCTTCTACAGCACGCCGCGCATCGTGCTGATCCCGCTCTTCATCCTCTGGTTCGGCATCGAGATGCAGCCGAAGATCGCGGTCATCTTCCTGGGCGCGCTCTTCCCGATCATCATCAACACCATGGCCGGCGTCCGGAACACGGAGGCCGCGCTCCTGCGAGTCGCGCGATCCTTCGGGGCGTCGGATGCTCTGATCTTCCGCCGCGTCGTGCTTCCGGGGTCGGTGCCGTTCATCCTCACCGGGTTCCGGCTCGGTGTCGGGCACGCCCTCACCGGCGTCGTCGTCGGCGAGCTCATCGCGGCGAAGCACGGCGTGGGTCAGCTGATCGCCATCGCAGGCCAGACCTTCCAAACCCCGAAGATGCTCGCGGGCGTGATCCTCATCGCGGGGACGGGGATGCTGCTCACGACGATCCTCCAGCGCGTCGAGAACCGATTCCAGTCCTGGCGTCCACAGATCAGGTGACACCGGAAAGGGTGGGAACATGACCAAGACCCTCGCGGTCCTCGTAGCGTCGCTCGCGATCCTTGCGACTGCGTGCGGAGGCGGCGCCGGCGGGCCTGCGGCGACGGCCACGTCTTCGCAGGCGGCGGCATCGGCTTCGCCGACCGCTCGGCCGTGCTGCACGAAGGTTGTGGCCGCCTACAGCAATATCAGCGCGGACGACTGGCTCTCGTGGTACGCCTTCGAGAAGGGCATCTTCACGGACAACGGGCTGACGGTCGACCTGCAGTCGATCAACGGAGGCTCGCAGACGAGCTCCGCGCTCCTGTCCGGCAGCGTTCAGATCGCGCAATTTGGCGGCGCGGAGGCGCTCAGTGCCAACGCCGGTGGCGGCGACCTCGTGGTCGTGGCGAACCTCGCTCCCGTCTATCCGTACAAGCTCTACGCCGCGAAGGGCATCACCAGCATCCAGGGGCTCAAAGGAAAGAAGGTCGGCGTCTCCAACGCCGGCGGCTCGAGCGATATCGCGACCCGCGCCGCCCTGAAGTCCGCGGGTCTCGACCCGGACAAGGACGTGAACATCGTCGCCGTCGGGTCGCACGCCAACCGCACGGCGGCGCTCCTCGCCGGAACGATCGACGCTGGGGTGGACGACCCACCCGAGGACGTCGAGCTCGTCAAGGCAGGATTGACCGTGCTCGTGGACCTGGCCGGCCAGAAGCTCCCGGCCGCCAACACCGGCGTGATCATGCAGCGCACCTTCCTCAATGCGAACAAGGACACCGTGCAGGCGTACGTCGACTCCCTCACGATCGCGCGTGTGAAGATGAAGGCCGACAAAGCCGGCGCGACGGCGGTGCTCGGCAAGTACTTCAAGCTCGACAACCAGAGCGCGCTTGACGGCGCGTACGACTTCTTCATGAACGAGGTGACGGTGCCGTACCTGTACCCCGAGGTCGTCCAATTCAAGGACGCCGTGTCGATCCTGGGCGCCGGCAACCCCAACATCGCGAAAGTCGACATCAGCAAGATGATCGACCGATCGTTCATGCAGAGCGCGCAGGACCGGAAGCTCGGCGGCTAACGAAGAGAAAAGGAGGCGGGCCATGGCGCAGTTCACCGACCGCATCGAGCCGAAGCATTTCGCGAAGATGCCCGAGGAGTACCGCGACCTCCTGACCCGCCTCCTCACGATCCAGGCGGACTGCGAGATCGGCGGACCGCACATCTATGTGGATCACTGGACCCTCCGCGCCCCGACCGTGGACGACCAGTGGCGCGTCGCGCGGATCGCGTCGGAGGAGATCGACCACTGCCGCAAGTTCCTCCGAATGCTCGGGATGGTCGGCCTCGACCGGTCCGACATCCTGTTCCGGCCGCGGTCGAAGCGCGAGGTCGACGCGTTCAAGGTGGACATGCCCGAGTGGGGCGACTTCGCCGCGTTCGGTTTCCTCATCGACAAGGTCGGCCAATACCAGCTCGACGAGATGGTCGGGTCGTCCTTCCTGCCGACCGACGACGTCCTTCCCACGATCCTCCGCGAGGAGAAGGGTCACGTCGCGTACGGAGAGCAGCAGCTCCAGAAGATGATGGAGACCCCCGAGGGCACGGTTGCTGCGCAGCGCTCCATCGACAAGTGGTACGTCGTCGGGCTCGACATGTTCGGCCGCTCGGAGTCGGCACGCGACGAGCGGTATATCGAGTGGGGCCTGAAGAAACGCACCAACGGGAAGATGCGCGAGGACTACATCGCCGAGATGGATCCGAAGATCAGCGCGCTCGGCCTCCGCGTGCCGGACAAGCTCGCGGGCCGCAAGTACCTCTAGCCGCGTTCAATCTCGCGAGCGCTCTCGCCGACGCCGCGTGCGCGGCCGGCCGCGGCGACCGTCCGGCGCTCCGCTACGACGGCGAAACTCTGATCTACCGCGACCTCGCGGCGCTGCAGGACTCGGCCGCGCAGGGCTTCCGCGACCGGGGCGTGCGATCCGGCGACCGCGTTGCACTGGTCCTCCGCGATTCGCCACAGTTCATCGCGGCGTTTCTCGGCGCGGTGAAGATCGGCGCCATTCCGGTGCCGCTCTCGACACTGGCGCGCCCAGACGAGCTCGACTTCATGCTGCGCGACTCGGGCGCAGTGCTGACGGTCACCGAGGCGGACACGGATCTCTTCGCGATGCGGCCCGGGCGGGTCGAGGCTGCGCCGACGCGCGAGCACGACATGTGCTTCTGGCAGTACTCGAGCGGCACGACCGGCGCACCGAAGGCGGTCATCCATCTCCATCGCCGCGCGCTCTTTCCGGCGGAGGGACACGGTCGCCAGGTCGCGCGGATCGGCCCTGACGACCGCGTGTACAGCACCGCGAAGCTGTTCTTCTCCTACGGCCTGAACAACTCGATGGTCGTCCCGCTCGCCGCGGGCGCTTCGGTTGTCCTCGACCCCGAGCGCTTTGCGCCGGAGCGCGTCTGGCGGCTCATCGCGACAGAGCGGCCGACCGTGCTCTACGCGGTGCCGACGGCGTACGCGGCGCTCCTCGCGGCGGCCGAGGGCGGGACGCCCGCGGACACCGCATCGCTCCGCGCGTGCATCTCCGCCGGCGAGGCACTGCCGGCACCGCTCGCCGAGCGATGGCACTCGCGCTTCGGCCTTTGGATCCTGGATGGAATCGGGTCCACCGAGATCGGCTACATCGCGATCTCGAACACCGACGACGACGTGACGCCGGGATCGTCGGGCCGGGTCATCCCGGGCTACGACGCGCGCGTCGTCGGTCCGGACGGCAGAGACGCGACGGAGGGGACGCTCTGGGTGCGCGGTGGCTCGACGGCGGTCGGCTACCACGACCGGCCCGAGGCGACGGCCGCCGCGTTCCGCGACAGCTGGGTCGTGACGGGCGATCGGTATCGCGTCGCGGACGGGCGCTACTACAACCTCGGCCGCGACGACGACATGCTGCGCGTTGGGGCGCAATGGGTCTCGCCGCTCGAGGTCGAGTCCGTGCTGCTTTCGCATCCGGATGTCGTCGAGTGCGCGGTCGTCGGTCGCGCGGACGCCGACGGTCTTCTCAAGGTGTGCGCGTACGTCGTCCTCCGCGATGCGACGCCGCCCTCCGAGCTCGAGGATCTCTGCGCCGAGCAGTTGGCTCGCCACAAGCGTCCTCGGTGGATCGAGCCGGTCGGCGAGCTGCCGAAGACCGCGACCGGAAAGATCCAGCGCTTCCGGCTGCGCGAGAAGGCGCGAGCGTGAGCGAGCATCGGATCCGCTTCACGCTGAACGGCACCGCCGTCGACGTGACCGCGCCGGCGGAGCGGCTGCTCGTCGATCTCCTCCGCGATGACCTGGGCAAGACCGGCACCAAAGACGGGTGCTCCGTGGGCGTGTGCGGCCTCTGCACCGTCCAGGTCGACGGCGCGCCGATGTCGGCGTGCCTGCTGCTCGCGACCCAGGTCGACGGCACGGCGGTCCGCACGATCGAGGGCCTCGCTTCACCGCTGCAGGACGCATTCATCGAGGAGGGCGGATTCCAGTGCGGCATCTGCACGTCAGGTCAACTGGTCGCCGCTGACGCGCTGCTTCGCGCGAAGCCCAACGCGAGCGATGCCGAGATCGCCGACTGGCAGATGGGCAACCTGTGCCGGTGCACCGGCTACTACGGGATCGCGCGCGCGATCGCGAAGGTCCGCGACGCGCAGTGAGACCGTTCGACTACGTCGAGCCCGAGACACTCGATGAAGCGCTCGAGATCCTGGCGGCCGATCCGGATGACACGCTCGTCATGGCCGGCGGCACATCGCTCGTGATCCTGATGAAGCAGGACCTCGTGCGACCGCAGCGTGTGCTCGGTCTCCGCCGGATCGCGCAACTGCGGGCGATCGGCACCGCGGGTGGAGGACTGAGTCTCGGCGCCCTCGCGACGCATGGCGCGCTCGCGCGCTCGCAGGCCGTCCGGGGCCACGCGGCCGCGCTTGCGTCGACGTTCGCGGCGGTCGCGACCGTGCGTATCCGCGAGCAGGCGACGCTCGGGGGCAATCTCGCGCACGCCGATCCGGCGCAGGATCCGCCGATCACGCTCCTCGCCCTCGACGGCGTCGCCGTCGCGAAATCACGGTTCGCCGAGCGGCGCATCCCGTTAGACGCACTATTCGTCGACTTCTTCGAGACCTCGCTCGAGCGTGGCGAAATCCTGCTTCGCGTCGAGATCCCATTGCTCCCGGCCGGTGCCCAGGCCGCCGTGGTCGCGACCGACGCGAGTAACGCCTGCACGCACGCGCGGATCGCCCTTGGCGGCGCGGGTCCCGTGCCGATGCGTGCGCGCGACGCCGAGCGCTCGCTGGCAGGGCGTCGACTCGATGACGCCGCGATTCGCGAGGCCGCCGCGCTCGCTGCGGCGGCGACCGATCCCATCGACGATCTGCGCGGGAGCGCCCCGTACAAGCGCGCGATGGCCGAGGTCTGGACCGAGCGCGCGCTGCGCGAGGTCGCGTGAAGCTCGAGCACCGCGTGACCGTCGACGCGCCCCGCGCGAAGGTGTGGGCTGTGCTCATGGATCTGCCGGTCGCGGCGCGGTGCGTCCCCGGGACACGCGATATCGCGCCCAACGGCGGCGGCGTGCGCGGGACGCTGGACATCCGCGTCGGGCCCGTGAAGCTGACGCTCGGCGGAACGGTCGCGATCGAATCGCGCGACGAGACCGCCGGTACCGCGCGGCTGCGCGCCGATGCGGAGGATCAGCGCATCGGCGGCGCGGTGCGCGCCTTCGTCGATCTGACGGTGAGCGGCGACGCGCCGACGGACCTCCGCATCGCGAGCGACGTCGCCATCCTCGGGCGCATCGGCGAGCTCGGCCAGCCACTCATCGCGCGACAGGCCGACAAGGTGCTCGCGGGATTCGCGGAGTGCTTGCGCGCGACGGTCGCGGCCCGTTGATCCATCCAGAGCTCCTCGACCGGCCTGAGCGTCGCATCGACGGGGTGGACAAGACGACCGGTGCCGCGAGATACACCGCGGACCTCGTCGTGCCCCGCGTCCTCGAGGCGGCCTTCGCCCGCAGTCCCTACCCGCACGCGCGCATCGTGTCGGTCGAGACGGGACGGGCCCGTGCTCTCGCCGGCGTACGCGCGGTCTTGACCGGCGCGGATGTGCGAGGCCAGCGCCTTGGACGGCGCCTGCAGGATTGGCCGGTGCTCTGCTGGGAGCGCGTCCTCTTCGTCGGCGATCGCGTCGCGGCGGTCGCGGCCGACACGCGCGAGATCGCCGAAGAAGCGGTCCGCCTGATCTCCGTTGAGTACGAGGAGCTACCGCCGCTCCTCGATGTCGATGCGGCGCTCCGCGCCGACGCCGCGGTCCTTCACCCCGACGCAGCCTCGTATCGGTTCCTCGAGGGCCGTGGCGAGCGGCCCGCCGTCCCGCATCCGAATCACCAGGGACACGTCGTGGAGTCGCACGGCGATGTCGATGCCGCGTTCGGGCGCGCCGCGCGAATCTTCGAGCACGAGTTCACGACGCCGCGGATCCACCAGGCGCCGCTCGAGCCGCGCGCCGCGATCGTGTGGCTCGAGGGCGACAGGGTGCGCGTGGTCTCGACGAACAAGGCGCCCTTCAACCTGCGCGATCAGATGGCCGCGACGCTCGGCCTCGCGAAGGACCGCATCGTCGTGGACAACGGAACGATCGGCGGCGACTTCGGCGCCAAGGGTCTCTCGACCGACGAGTTCGTCCTCTATCACCTCGCGAGGGCTGCAGGGCGACCCGTCCGCGCGATCACGCGGTACGCCGACGAGCTCACGACGACGAACCCCCGCCACGCCTCGCGCATCCGGTTGCGCACGGGCGTAGACGCGGACGGTCGCATCGTCGCGCACGAATCGACTGCCCTCTTCGACGGCGGCGCGTACGCCGCCGGCAAGCCCACCGCGCGGCTCCTCGTCGAGGGCGGCGTCTCGACGCTTGAGGGGTATCGCGTTCCCGCGGCGCGCCACGAGGCCGCGACGGTCTACACGAACAACGTGCCCGGCGGGCACATGCGCGCCCCCGGCCAGCCGCAGAACGTCTTCGCGTCGGAGTCCCATCTCGATCTCATCGCGCGGGAGCTCGACATCACACCGCTCGAGATGCGACGGCGCAACCTCGCGCGTGCCGGCGACCTCACCACGACCGGCGAGCCGTGGCACGGTCCAGACCTCGGCGCGCTGCTGGAGCGTGCCGCGGACGAGATTCGCGCGGAGAAGGCCCGGCCGGCTGGTCGCGGGATCGGTTTCGCGCTCGGCGTGCGGCATGTCGGCCGCGGCAGCACCACGATCTCGCTCCGCCTCGAACCCGACGGCTCCGTCGAGGCGCGCACCGGTGTGGGGGACCAGGGTGGCGGGCAGCACACGCTCATCCAGCGGATCGTCGCGGCGACCCTCGGCATCGAGCCGTCGAAGGTCCGGGTGCGCCGCCTCTCGACCGAGGGCCCGCAGGATCCGGGCATCGGCGGCAGCCGCGTGACGCCGGTGCACGGCGGCGCGGCGCTCGCCGCCGCGAACGCGTTAAAGGAGAAGCTCGGCGGGCGTTCGGTCGCGGACGCCGCTCGCGCGCTCAGTGCGGGCGAGGGTATCGAGGCAAGCGCGACCTTCGACGCGACGGCCGAGGATCACGGCGCGTGCGCCCACGCGGTGGAAGTCGCCGTGGACGCGGAGACCGGCGCAGTGCGAGTGCTCTCGGCGGTTCTTGCGGTCGACGTCGGCCAGGTGATCAACCCGGTCGGTCTGCGCGGCCAGCTAGAGGGCGGATTCGTCTATGGCCTGGGGATGGCGCTGACGGAGGATCTCGCGCTCGAGGATGGGCGCGTGCGCGCGGCGAACCTCGGCGACTACAAGCTCCCGACGATCGCCGACGTGCCGCCCCTGCGGATCCTGCATCTCTCGGACGGCCACGGCGTCGGTCCATACGGCGCGCGGTCGGCGGGCGAGCTCGTGAATCCGGGCGTTCCCGCGGCGATCGCGAACGCCGTGCACGACGCGAGCGGTGCCCGCGTCCACACCCTCCCGGTAACGGCCGAGAGGGTGTGGACGGCGTTGAAAGGCCGCTAGCCGCCGACCTTGCGGGTCTGCGAGTTCGTGACGAACGAGTTGTCGATCACCTTCGTCACGTCGAGGCCCTTGACTGCGGCGTTCGTCTTCGCGAGCTCATCCCGGCTGTAGTTCCACGCGTCCGGTGTGACCGCGGGGTAGATCGGGAAGATCTGCGTGACGTAGTAGTCGTAGGTTTCCGACAGCGCGTCCTGATCGGTCACGTTGAGGAGCTTCTGCATGACCGGCAGCGTGCCGGGCTTGTCCTTCTTCATCGCGACGATCGCCTGCACGAGCGAGTCGACGTATTTCTGCATCACGTCCTTGTGCTCGCTGGCGTACTTCTTGGTCACGATGGTGCAGTTCTCGACCGCCGGGACCTTTTGCGCGGCGAGATCCATGATCACCTTGTAGCCGGCCTTCAAGAGCGCCGCCGTGTCGGGCGGATGGCCCGGACCCGCGTACACCTGGTTCGCGAGCATCGCGGCGGTCAGGTTCGCGACCGAACCGGTCGATAGCACCGTGACGTCGGTGAGCTTGAGGCCGAGCTTCTCGATCGCCTGGTTCGCGGCCACTTCCGACGAGCCGCCCTTCGACGCGACGCCGACGGTCTTGCCCTTGAGGTCATTGGGACCGGTGTAGCTGGCGGGAGCCATGAGGACCCACGGCGACACGGGGACGAAGAGCGTGATGGCCTGGACGTCCCCGCCACCGACATAGGCGCTCATCGTCTCGGTGCCGCCCAGCTGCGCGATGTCCACCGAGTTGCCGAGCAGCGCGGCCATAGCCTTGCCGCCGCCGTCGATGAGCGACAGGTCAACGTCCAATCCGTTCTGAAGGAAGAGACCCTTCTCTTTCGCGTAGAACGGCGCGAGGTTCGCCGGAGTCACGTTCCCGTACGCGGCGCGGACCTTGATCGGTTGCGGCGTCGCCGTGGCCGACGCGGCGCCGGTCGGCGAAGCGCTCGAGGGACTGCCCGCGCCGCCGCCGCCGCAGCCGACGACGACGGCCATGCTGATCGCGATGGCCGAGACTCGTAGCGCGAAGCCCGAACTCACGTGCCACCTCCCGCCCGCCTCGCGGGGCGCCCCCTTGGGCGGGTCCGGCGGAATTATCAGACCATTCGACCATTCCTGCTAACCTCGCCCGGATGGCCGAAAACACTGGGGATCGGTACGCGGTCGCCCGCACGGCCCTCTCCCGTATCCCACACGGCGTGGCGATCGTCGGCGCCGCGGAAGGCGCCGAGCGCTCGTGCGCGACAGGCACCGCGATGTACGTCTCGTTCGTTCCGCCGATGATCGTGATCGCCGAGCACCCCGGAAGCCGCACCTGCAAGCTCATCCAGCGGAGCGGCGCGTTCAGCGTCTCGTTTCTCCACGCGTCGCAGCAGGACATCGCCGAGCGCGCCGGCAAGTCGGCGGAGGGGCCGGACAAGTTCGCGACGCTGCGCATCAAGCCGCTCGAGGCACCACCGGATGCGGGAGGCGCGCCGGCCGTCGCCGGAAGCATGGCGGTCCTCTGGTGCGTCGTCCGCGACTCTCGCGAGACGGGCGACCATGTCCTCATCACGGGCGAGGTGAAGGCGCACGAGATCGACACAACGAAGATCGACGCGCTCCTTCGCTTCCGCCGCCGATACGCGCACATCGGCCACGAGACGAGCGAAGAATCGCCGGAGGGGTATCCAACGTGAGCGACGACGCGAAAGATCGCGCGCTCGTCGCCCTCGCATGCCGCGTCATGGCGGCGGCCGGTCTCTTCGACATGCACGGCCACATCAGCCTCCGCGATGGCGACGTCGCGTACATCAACGGCCGGCGAAGCTCGCGTATTTCGGTGACGCCGGCGCAGGTTGCGGTCGTGCAAATCGCCGACGGCACGGTAGTGAGTGGCGAGCCGCCTGCGGAGACTCCGCTGCATCTGGGCTGCTATCGCGCGCGGCCCGAGATCCGGAGCGTCGCCCACTTCCACCCGCTTGCGGCGACCGCGTTCGCGACGGTAGGGAAGCCGCTCATCACCGCGTTCAACGCCGGCGCGCCGTTCGGGAAGGTCGTGCCGGTTTACGACGACCCTGATCTCGTCCGCAACGATTCGCAGGGCGGCGCGATGGCGAAGGATCTCGGCAAGCATCGGGCGGTCCTGCTGCGCGGGCACGGTGTCGCCGTCGTCGCGGACGATGTGCCGAGCTGCGTGACCCTGTCGCTCTATCTCGAGGAGAACGCGAAGCGCCTCGCCTACGCGATGACCATCGGCGACCCGCAGCCGTACACCGACGACGAGATCAAGCGCGTGAGCGCGAGCCTCTGGCAGCCCTTCGTAATCGAGAAGACCTGGATCGACGCGCAAGAGCGAGCGCGGCGAGCCGGCGCTCTCGATGACCTCGCGTAGCGCGCATCAAGAGGCCGCGTCCGATGAGCTACGCGCGCTTCGCCGAAGGCTCCGACGTATACGTCTATGCGAGCGCAGGCGGCGGCATCGAATGCGCGCGCTGTCGGTTCATCACCGACACGAAAGAGCCGCCCCGTAACAATGCAGTGATGGTCGACGAGGACGAGATGATCGCTCACCTGGAGAAGCACCGCAGAGCCGGCCATCGTGTACCGAATGACGCATTCGATCGTCTCCGGGCGGACCGCGACAAGCGTGCGTCGGGCCGTGGCTGAACGATGCCTGGTTACCGAGATAGTCACATGGCGACGAACGTGGCCAACGCACGAGGGCCCCGAACGACGGTTGCGGCTACTTGAAGGTGATCTTGTCGGTCGTGCTGAGCGTGACGTGGCCTTTGTCGAGCGGCGTGTTGTTCGCGTTCGCGAACCCCGGCTCGTTGAGGAGCTGCCACCGGGTGAGCGTCTCGGTGAACTCGGGATCGCCCGAGATCCCGTCCTG
>WNGC01004151.1_pt1 | contig 25261 bp, 22 predicted proteins | sample 5400051 | NCBI WGS metagenome assembly WNGC01 (sample SAMN13153368, study PRJNA577476) | soil metagenome | isolation source: 20 cm soil or saprolite under grassland replicate 2 | place: USA:California | collected 2016-06-15
TCCTTCAGCGCCCTCGTGATAGTGGTGCGGTCGAGCTCTTCCGGAACGACGATGCTATCCCCCGGCATAAGACGCGAGCGCTCGAGCGAAGCGGTGAAGAATCCTTCCTGACGCTTGCTCTTCACCGAGCCGTCGGCGCGCAGGACGTAGATGCTGCCTTCGTCGGCGCCCTTGGTCGGGCCGCCCGCTTGCGTCAAGTAATCCACGACGCGCTTGTCCGATTTGTAGATGAACGAGCTTTCGCTGAACACCGAGCCGAACACGCTCACCATCGAGGGCGGCGGCGGCACGGTGAAGTGGTCGCCGTCCTCGAGCGGAACTTCGGGGAGGTCCTTCGCCTGCGCGTTCTCGGGCAACTCGAGCACGATGCGGCCGATCGGCCGGATCTGGCGCAGGCGCGTGAGTAGGGCCTGCTGGTTCTCGGCCTGCTGCTTGAGCGAGGCGGCGTCCTCGGGCGAGGTCACGTTCTGCGCGCGCAGCGTGTTGAAGCGCTGGATGTCGCGCTCCAGGCGGTTGAGCGCTTCCTCTAAGGTTTTTTCCTGCTGGATCCGCGTCGATTCGCGGGTGAACTGCGCGCCGAAGAGGTACGCGTTCGGCGCGAGGCCGCCCACGCGCGAAACCAGTTGCCGCAGGGTTTCGCCGGGCATGATCTGGTGCACGCCCGAGCTCGCGAACTCGCCCTCCAGGCGGACGTACTGCGTCTGCTTCGAGATCGGAACCTTGATGTCTTCCTTCGAGAACACCGTGACGATGTCGCCCGCTTGCAGGAGGACGTTGTGCTCGGGATCGCCGTCGATCACCGCCTTGGCGAGGTTGAAGGGGATAAGCGAGGTGGTCAGGTTTTCCCGGTTGATGCGCTCGACCACCGCGTAGTCCCAGTTGACTTCGCGCTGCGAGGGCTTGATCTGGTTCACGAGGCGCAGCGCGTCGGATTTCGCGGCCTCTAGGGTGCCCTTGTTCGTATCCTGGAGCCGGGTGATCTGCACGGCGCTCGAAGTCTGGTTCGGGTCGAGAAACCTCGCCGCCTCGGACTCCGTCTGTATGCGGCGAATCGTGTCCCCTACGGTGGCGTCCTGCTCGCCTTCGCGCTTGCGCCTCTGGTTCAGCTCCTCGACGGTGAGCCGCGTGCCGGTCGCGCTCTGCTGCCTCAGTATTGCCGCGACGCCGTCGTCCAGGCCCACGGCCTGGTTGCGCTTCAGCCAGTACTCGCGCGAGAGCAGCGCCTCGCGGTCCGGAATCAGGTCGCGCACGCGCAGGCCCTCGCGCCAGGGAAAGCGTCCCGGCTGCGCGACGTTCCCGCGCAGCGCGACGGCGTTGTCGAAGCGCGGAACGAGCGTATAGACGGTCACGAGGTCGCCGTCGCGTATCGGGCGCGAGAGCCCGCCCATGTCGAGCGGGAATTCCTCCACCGTGCGCACCTTGTGGTTTTCGATCCGCTCCACGGTGGCTTTCTGCCCCGCAGCGGTGGTGGCGAGCCCCCCGGCCCAGCGGATAAGGTCGAAGAGCGCCGTGTTCTGCTTGAGCTCGTACACGGCGGGAACGTTGACGCTGCCTGTGACCGCGACCAGCTGCCCGACCGGAGCGATGTAGATCACGTCACCCGGCAGGAGCTGCGCATCCTTGGATTTGTCCCCCGAGAGGACGAGGTCGTACAGGTCGAAATCGGCGACGACGCGGTTGCCGCGCTTCAGCTGGATGCTGCGCATCGAGCCTTTGCTCGAAGGTCCGCCCGCCGCGAACAGGGCGGTCACGAGCGTGGAGAGCGAGCTGACGGTGTAGCTGCCCGGACGCTTCGCCTGGCCCACCACGAAGATCTGGATCGAGCGCAGTTTCCCGAGGGTCGCGGTCAATTCGAAATTGCGGAAGGTGCGGCTGAATACCGTCTTCAGGTAGCTGGGCAGGTCGTTCGCCTTGATGCCCGCGACGTTGATCGTCCCCACCCGCGGCACGCCGATCGCGCCGTTGCGGTCCACCACGACGCTGAAATCGACGTCGATCTGCCCCCAGGCGCGGATCTGGATCTCGTCGCCCGGCCCGATCACGTAGTCGGGCGTCACCGGAACGTTCTCGACCGGGGCGAAAGTGCTCGGCACGTTGCGAAAGAGATTCGCGCCGAAGATCGGCAAGTCGCGGCCGGTCGATTGCGTGACGAAGAGCTGGAACTCGTTCCGTTCCCTCTGCTCGGCCTGAAGGTCCTGCTGCAGTTGCTGGAATTCGAATTCCTGGATGCGTTGCTGCAGATCGGCCCCCGGGAAGACCGTGCGCCCGACCGGCGTCTGGCCGGCGCCCGTCGCGCCCGGCTGCGCTCCGGTTGCCGTTCCCGGGCGCTGACGATTCATGATCGTGGTGAGCGGGCTGCGGGTGTCCTGGACGCTCGGAAATTGTTGCTCCTGGGAGATGGCGGGAGCGGCACCGGGAGCGCCGGTCATCTGCTGAGTGGATTCGACCTGCGCCAAGGCGGGCATCGCGAAGAGGATGACTAGACCGGCTCCGAGAAAACGAAAAGCTGTCCGCATATAAGATCCGTTTCAAAAACAGATTCGGGAACCTACGAATTCCCTGCAGGAGATACCAGCAGGGCGTTGAATCTTATACCCAAGTTGGGGGGGAGTCCAATTCGCGGGCGAATGAAATTCCCCGGCAGGGCCGTCCCCTGTACCGGATTTAAGTCCGCCCGGCGAATCTCCCCTCTCAGTACTTTGGCCATGTTTCCAGATCCCGACCCAGGCCTTCTTCCGCGAGCGCCATCTCGAACTTCGGGTCCAGCTTGGCACACTCGGAGGCCAGCCGGCTGCGTTGCATTCGCGCGAGTTTTTCGGCCACGGCTTCCTGGATCGCCCGGTGGCGCGCGCGCGCCGTGGGTTTGCGTTGACAAGGCTCCATCCTCGTAAATTGAGCGGTAATCGCTCAAAATGCAAGGATGATTGTTCGGCGTGCCCGACCTCGGCGCGCTCGAGAGCCATCCGAAACACCCCCTCACAAAGCGCGCCTGCAACGCAGGCTACAATACCGGGCGTCATGAAAAAAACCAAAGTCGCGCTGATCACCGGAATCACCGGCCAGGACGGCGCGTACCTCGCCGAGTTTCTCCTCGGAAAAGGCTACGTCGTACACGGCATCAAGCGGCGCACCTCGCTTTTCAACACCGCCCGCATCGACCACCTCTACCAGGATCCGCACGTCGCCCACCGGCGCTTCATCCTGCATCACGGCGACATGACCGATTCGAGCAGCCTGATCCATATCACCGAGCAGGTGCAGCCCGACGAGATCTACAACCTCGCCGCGCAAAGCCACGTGGCCGTGTCGTTCGAGGAACCCGAATACACTGCGGACGCGGACGGTCTGGGGACGCTGCGCCTGCTCGAGGCGATCCGCATTCTCGGCCTCAAGGACAAGACGCGTTTCTACCAGGCTTCGACCTCCGAGCTCTATGGCCTCGCGCGGGAAACCCCCCAATCGGAGGCCACGCCCTTCTACCCGCGCTCGCCCTACGGCGTCGCCAAGCTCTATTCGTACTGGATCACGGTCAACTACCGGGAAGCGTACGGCCTGTTCGCGTGCAACGGCATTCTTTTCAACCACGAATCGCCGATTCGCGGCGAGACCTTCGTGTCGCGCAAGACCACGCGCGCGCTCGCGCGCATCTCGCTGGGACTGCAGGACCGCCTGTATCTGGGAAACCTCGAGGCGCGGCGCGACTGGGGCCACGCGCGCGACTATGTCGAGGCGCAATGGCTGATGCTCCAGCAGAAAAAGCCGGAGGATTTCGTGATCGCCTCGGGCGAGCAGCACAGCGTGCGCGACTTCGTGAACGCCGCGGCGGCAGAGCTCGAAATGCCGCTCCGCTGGAAGGGAAAGGGCGCGAAGGAGCAGGCCTACGACCGCGAAGGTCGCTGCGTCGTCGCGGTCGACCCGCGTTACTTCCGACCGGCCGAAGTGGACAGCTTGCTCGGCGACGCCGGCAAGGCGAGGAAAAAGCTCGGCTGGAAGCCGAAGGTGCGATTCCCCGAGCTCGTCGCCGAGATGGTCCGCGAAGACTTGAAGGAGGCGGAGCGCGACCGGCTCGCGATAAAGCACGGCTTCGACAGCTATACGCGCCACGAGTAGCGGCGCCAGCGGCCCCGAGAATGAAACCCGATTCGCGCGTCTACGTCGCCGGCCACCGCGGCCTTGCGGGGTCGGCGCTCGCGCGGCGCCTGGCGGGCGAGGGCTACCGCAATCTCCTCACCCGGACCCACGCCGAGCTGGATCTGGCCGACCAGGCCGCCGCCAGGAAATTCTTCGAGCAGGAAAAGCCCGCCTACGTCTTCATGGCGGCCGCGAAAGTCGGCGGGATCCTGGCGAACAACAGCTACCCGGCGGAGTTCATCCAGTCGAACCTCGCGGTCCAGACCCACGTGATGCACGAAGCCTGGCGCAACGGCGTCACGCGCCTTTTGTTCCTGGGATCGTCGTGCATCTACCCCCGCGACTGTCCCCAGCCGATCAAGGAGGAGTACCTGTTGACCGGCCCGCTGGAATTCACCAACCGCGCCTACGCCGTCGCGAAGATCGCGGGCGTAGAGATGTGCCGCAGCTACAACCGCCAGTACGGCACGCGCTATCTCGCCGCGATGCCGACCAATCTCTACGGGCCGGGAGACAACTACGATCTCGAGGGCGCGCACGTGCTCCCGGCGCTGATACGCAAGATGCACGAAGCGAAGGCGGGCGGCCGCGATCGCGTGGTCGTGTGGGGAACGGGCTCGCCGCGGCGGGAGTTCCTGCATAGCGACGACATGGCCGATGCCTGCGTGATGATGATGAGCCTTCCCGACAAGGCGTTCGACGAGCTCCTGCGGGGCCCCAACGATTTCCCGCTCGTCAACGTCGGATCCGGCGAAGACCAGACGATCGCCGAGCTCGCCCGCGCGGTCGCGGCTGTCGTCGGATTTCGCGGCGAGCTGGAATTCGACACGAGCAAACCCGACGGAACGCCGCGCAAGCTCCTCGATGCCGGCCGGCTGCGCCGGCTCGGCTGGTCGCCCAGGATCGATCTCGAGACCGGGATCGCTGCGGCCTACAGGGATTTTCTGGGACTAGAGGGCGGTCTTTCGGAACATCGGGGCGCCCTATCGGGAGCGAAAACATGAAAATCAAAACCAACGGCATCGAATTGAACTACGTCGTCGAGGGCAGCGGCCCCTGGCTCGTCATGAGCCACTCGCTCGCCTGCGACCTGACCATGTGGGACGAGCAGGCGGCGGTGCTCAGGCGCAATTTCAAAGTGCTGCGCTTCGACACGCGCGGCCACGGCGCGAGCGACGCGCCCGAGGGCGAATACACCCTCGACATGCTCGCCTACGACGTGCACGGGCTGCTGCAGGGGCTGGGGGTGGAGCGCTGCCACTGGATCGGCCTGTCGATGGGCGGGATGATAGGCCAGACCTTCGCGCTGAAATTCCCCGCGATGTTCGCGAGCATGGTGCTCGCCGACACCACCAGCCGCTACGCTCCCGAGGCCTTGCCGCTGTGGCAGGGCCGCATCAAGACCGCGCAGGACAAGGGCATGGAGGCGCTGGTCGAGTCCACGCTCGGGCGCTGGTTCACCGAGCCGTTTCGCAAGACCCATCCGCAGGTGACCGCGCGGGTGAGCGCGATGATCCGCGCGACCCCGGTCCCCGGCTACGTCGGCTGCTGCCACGCGATCCCGAAGATCAACCTGACCCAGCGGCTGAAGGAAGTGAAATGCCCGTCGCTCGTGATCGTCGGCGAGCAGGACGCCGGCACTCCGGTCGCGATGGCGCGCGAGATCCACGCCGCGCTGCCCGGATCCGGGCTGGTGGTCATCCCCTCCGCCTCGCACTTGTCCAACCTCGAGCAGCCGACGGCGTTCATACGCGCGGTGACGACGTTTCTCAACAAGCATCGGTAGCCCACCCCGAACCTCCTGCCAGCCGCGACGCTCAAGCGAATGCTGATGAGAATCCTCCTCTCTGCCGTCACACTCGCTCTTGCCGCGAATGCTGCGGCGCAGCCCGGCGCGAAGAGCTGGCCGTCGCGCGCGATCCACATCATCGTGCCTTTTTCCGCAGGCAGCTCGCCCGACCTGATCGCGCGCATCCTGACGGAGAAGCTCGCGCCGGCGCTCGGCCAGCCGGTGATCGTCGAGAACCGCCCCGGCGCCGGAGGCAATCTCGGCACTGCGCAGGTCGCCAAGGCCGCTGCCGACGGCTACACGATCGGCTTGTCGATCCCCGGCCCGCTCGCGGTCAACACCGTGCTCTACAGGAAAATGCAATACGACCCGTTCAAGGACCTGGCGCCGGTGAGCCTCGTCGGCGCCAGCCCCAACGTGCTGGTCGTCGATCCCAAGCTCAAGGTCAACTCGGTGAAGGAATTCGTCGCTCTCGCGAAATCCCAGCCGGGCAAGCTGAGCTACGGCTCGGTCGGGAACGGCAGCGCCTCGCATCTCACCATGGAGCTTTTCAAGGAAGCCGCCGGGATCGAGCTCGTCCACGTCCCCTACCCCGGCAGCCCGCAAGTCAACGCCGCAATAGTCGGCGAGCAGGTCGCCGCGGGCTTCGTCGTGCCGGCGACGGCGATGCCGCTGGTGCAGGCCGGACGGCTGAAGGCGCTCGCGACGACGACCAGCGTACGCAGCATCGTTCTGCCTGAATATCCGACGCTCGCGGAAGCCGGCTATCCCGATGTCGTTTCGACCGCGTGGAACGCGGTGGTTGCGCCGGCCAAAACGCCGCAGCCCATCGTCGAGCGCCTGAACCGCGAGCTCGTCGCCATCCTTCGCAGCGAGGACGTGCGCGAGAAGATGTTCCGGCTTTACTTCCAGCCGACCGGCAGCTCGCCCGCGGAGCTGGCCAGCCTGATGCGCGCGGAAGTCGAGCGCTGGGGCAAGGTGATCCAAAGGACAGGCGCGACCGCGGATTAATCCCTCCGGATTGCGGGGGCGAGTGCGGTAATATGGGCCGCGAATCGGGTCCCCCCGAGTTCCTACTTCCGAAAGGAGAAGACGATGCGGAAATTATTCTTCGCCGCCGCGGTTTTGCCTCTTCTGCTATTCCCGGGCCTTGCTCCCGCGGACGCCTCGCTCGGCATTCGCGGCGGCACGCTAGGCGGAGGGGTCGAGCTGTCGTACGCCTTGAGCCAGCGCGCCGCCCTGCGCCTCAATGCCGACGGCTATACCCGCAGCCAGACGAGCACCGAAGCCGATATTCAATACGACATGAAGCTCAAGCTGCAGACGGCGTCGCTGATCGGCGACTGGTTCCCGTTCGCGAACAATTTCCGCTTCAGCGCGGGCGCGATGTTCAACGGGAACAAATTCAACCTCAAGGGACAGCCGACCGGCGGAACCTTCACGGTCAATGGCCAAATTTACGATACGACGCAAGTGGGCTCGTTCGACGCCACGGTGAAATTCAAGAAGGCGGCGCCCTACTTCGGCATCGGTTACGGGCGCCCGATCAACAGCGGCCTGTCGCTGATATTCGACGCGGGCATCATGTTCCAGGGCAGCCCGAAGTCCAAGATCGACGCGACCTGCGGCACTGCGGCACCACCGGGAAGCGTTACCTGCAACCGGGTGCAAAGCGACGCGCAAGCCGAGGAATCCCAGCTCGACGAGAGCCTTCACAGCTTCAAATACTACCCGGTGATTTCGCTGGGCCTCGCCTACACGTTCTAGATATCACGTTGCGCCCCGGCCCGGCCGGAGCAGGAACTCGGTCAACCGCCGGCGCACCGCATCGTCCCGCAACGACTGGATGTGTCCTGCGCCCGGGACGATCCACAGGTCCTTCGGGTTCCCGGCGCGCTCAAACAGCCTCCGCGAGTGATGGAGCGGCACGACGGCGTCCCGCTCGCCGTGGAGGAGCAGCAGAGGGATCGGGCTGATTGCGCCGACCGCGTCGATAGGCGAGTAATCGTCGTCGACCGTCAGCCAGGGGAGCCACTGGAACGGCCAGGTGAGGAAGAACCCGGCGAGCTTCTCCCGGGTCACCGTGCGGTAATCGGAAAAGGCGCTATCGACGACGACCGCGCTCAAGTACACCCGGTACCTGCCGTGCGCGCCGTAGTAGATGGCGAACGCGCCGCCGAGGCTCTGGCCGAAGAGGACGACGCGCTTCGGGTCGACGTCCGGACGTGCGAGCAGGATGCGCATCGCGGCGTCGATATCGAGCTGCGCGCCGGCAAGGGACGGAGTCCCCTGCGACTCGCCGTAGCCCCGATAGTCGAGCGCGAGGACGTTGAATCCCTCGGCCGGCATCCACGCGACGCTGTGGAAATGCGTGCTGATGTTCTCGGCGTTGCCGTGCAAGAAGAGCACGCTCGCGGCGTATCGACCAGCATCCGGTGCGGCTGGAAGAACAGCTGCGTGCAGCCGGCAACCCACAGAGCCGCGAGGAGCGGAGCGAAAGTGCGCATGTCGGAAGTAGAACGGCGCCGGGGTGACATATGGGTACCGTTGATATAGCATGTCTCGTAGCTCGACCGTTTTATCATAGTCTGCTGCAACGAACTGCTATCCGTGGTGGAAGGTGTCTCTTACGTTAAGTCGTTGATTTACCGATATGACCGTTCAAAAACCATTCAGGGAGGACCATATGAAAACATTTAGAGGGGTGGTAGTACTTTGTCTCTTGGCGATGGCGCCCGTGCTCGGCTTTGCGCAGGAGAAACCAACGCCGGAGAAGCCAAAGAAAAACTTGAACATTTGGGTCGATTGCGGCGTCGGCGCACTGATCTTCACCGAGACCGGCTGGGCTGCCGTAATTTCCAATGTCATCTGGGACTACGGTATAACCGCGACGACATCCCACCAATCGTCACCCGATCAATGCGGCAGCAAGAACGCAAAGACCGCGATGTACATCGGCGCGACCTACGCGAATCTGGCGGAGGAAACCGCGAAAGGCGACGGCAAGCACCTGCACGCGATGCTCGACATCATGGGCTGCGATTCCCCTTCACACGGGGGCATCATCGCCTCGTTCCGTTCCGAGTTCAGCCAATATTTGCGGAACCCCGATTACGCAGCGAAGGCTTTGGTGGTGAAAGCCGAGGATTACTACAATATCGTCCAGACGACGATTTCCGACGGATACGCGCAACAGTGCCGCACCAGCTGAAAACCTGAACCGAAATCCCGTACAAGGACCTGTTGACTTCAACAGGTCCTTTTTTTCGCGTATTGCGGGTACCGATGCGACGCATTGCGCCCCAATTCTTGCTCTGCCTATTGCTGATTGTCCGCCAATCCATTGCCGCAGGGGTCATTGGACCGGAAGCCGGTGTCGAGGCGCTGGTGCAACAGGCTCACTCGAGACAGCTTGCCACTCACCCGTATTGGTCGAAGTTGATGCATTACCGGCGCAAGACATCGGCTGATGTCACGACGCAGGTTAGCGAAATAGTTTCACCCGAATTCTTCATTTCGCCGGAAGGGGCGACCAATCCGGCTGCCGAGCTGGCGGCCACCCTGGCTGCATTCTTCGAGCCTGTCGGCGATGGATCCGACACGCACGCTCAATGTCGCTTCCCCGCGCGTTACGGATGGTTGCGCAAGACCCTGGACTGGGGGTCCATAGAGCCGCCGCGGATTCATTGCAAACAATACAACGCGTACACGATGAACAGTCAGATCGACTCGTTGAGCCTCGTATACGTGACCGGCTATCCCACCAACCCCGCATCGTTTTACGGGCACATTCTTCTGAAGTTCAATACCCGACGCGCATCGCCTGCCGCCGACCTGCTGGATCACAGTCTCAATTTCGGGGCGGCAATCCCCGATAATGAAATTGGCCTCGTCTATATGATCAAAGGACTATTCGGCGGGTACGACGGCATCTTCTCCCACCAGTATTTCTATACCTACAATCACGCCTATGTCGAGAACGATCTGCGTGACATGTGGGAGTACAAACTGACGCTGACCAAGGATGAAACCGACCAGATCGTGTCCCACTCGTGGGAGCTTCTAGGCAAGAAGTATGTGTATTACTTTTTCAAGGAGAATTGTGCCTACAGGATGGCCGAACTGCTGGAACTCGTCATCGACCACCCGCTACTGCCCGATGTTCCGTGGTCATTGCCGGAAACCGTATTCGAGTACATTGCCGTATTGAGGCGGAACGGCGTACCGATTGTTCGAGAAATACGGTGGATTCCATCGCGGCAAAATCGTTTTCGTGGTGGCTTCCTGGCGATGGCCGATCACCAGCGAGTCCTGACTCGGGAATTAGTCGACGGCCCGCTCGATTTCGATGGAGCTCGGTACAAAACACTGCCAGCAACAGAGAAGATTGCCGTAATCGATACGCTCCTCGACTATTACGAGTACCGAATCATCACCGATAAAAAGAACATCGAATTCAAACGAACGAAACAGGCGCTACTGGTCGAACGAGCAGGTCTGCCGGTACGGACGTCCGCCCCTGTTGGAGACACCGTGTTCTCATTGGACACGGCTCCGCCGCACCAAGGCCCGTTGCCCTCGATGGTCCGACTGGGCCCGATTCACAACAGCCAATTCGGTACCGGATCGCAATTGCGCATCAGGCCCGTGAACTATGACCGTCTGGAGCTCGACGCCGGGCGCATACCCAATTCGAATCTGACGATGTTCGACCTCAAGACCGTATATCTGGATAAACGGCTGAGAATTCGGAGCCTGGACCTCGTGAAGATCGAAAACTTCAATTTACCCAAGACACCGCTACCGGCTGACGGGGGTTTTGCGTGGGACTTCAAAGTCGCCTATGAAAACCAGAATCTGGCGTGTAGCGGATGCATGATCTTCAGCTTGACGGCCGGACTGGGGAAAGCGGCACAATTGACGCAGCACTGGGTGGTATTCGGCATGCTCGATCTTTTCGCACAGACACCCTACCAAAGCTCGGGCTCCGTGGGTGCCTTGCCGCACGTTGGCCTGCTCGCCTCCCCCGCTCTCGGCTGGAAATCATCAGTCATATTGGGTCGCCAATCGTATCTGAACGGCTCTCGAGCGGACCATCGCGTCGTTCGCTGGGAGAACCGGTTTGGAGGCAGCCGCGACTGGGATATTCGCGTTTCCTACGAGGAGCACGTCGCGCACGAATATCTTGCAGCGGTATCTCTATACTGGTAGGAACATCTGAATGCGCGGCGCGATCACGCCGAGCGGGCGGCGGCGCGCTCCCCGGTATCGCTGCCGATCACCCAGACGTAATGCGTGGCCACCCCGTTCTTGTCCTTTACCGCGGAGACGCTTGCCCAGACTGAGACCGGCTTGCCGTCCTTGCGCGGTTGCATGAGGCGCCCGTGCCAGCTGCCGGCCCGGCCGACCGCGAGCCAAATCTCCTCGAAGAGCTGCCCGGATTGGAGCGTGGAGCGCAGGTCGTTGACGCTGTGCCCGACCATCTCGCCCGGCGCGTAACCGGTGAGGTCCGCGTAGGCCTTGTTGACGTATTCGACTCGCCCCGAGCCGTCGCTGATCAGCACGCCGTCGGCGAGGCCGTCGAAAGCGTGGGCCGCGAGCAGCAGATCGATTTCCGCGCGCGCCCGCGCGGTGATGTCGCGGCACACCAGGATGAGCGTTTCCGCCTTGCTGCGATGGTCCCGCGCCGGATTCCCGTCGCACTCGAGGACGCGCAGAGGTCCGTGTTGGGAGAGCATGCGCAAGCGGATGCGCTCGCCCATGCGCGACATCGTCAGATAGCGAAGGAAATTGCGCGCGCGCTCGCGATCGTCGGGATGCACCAGAGCGAGCCAATCGCCGCCCTCGCCCACGGCTTCCTCGGCGAAGTGCGCGCGGTGCGACGCGCTCGCGTAGACGAAGCGGGCGTTCGCATCGAGGACTGCGACGAAATCGCCCGCGTGCTCCGCGATGAAGCGGAATTCCTCCTCGCTCGAGCGCACCGCGTCGCGGGCGCGGATCAGGTCCTTGTTCTGTTGGTGGACGATCGTGCCGATCCAGGAGGTGTAGCCGACGATTCCGGCAAGACACAGACCGGAAACCAGGGGTCCGGTGTGCGGCTCGAACGGATAGCCGAGCACCGCGCCCCAGGCCGCCGCGGCCGCGACGAACAGGGCCGCCCCGCAGCCGAATCGCTTCAGTCCGCCGGTGGCGGCATTGTTGAGGCACACGGCGGCAAGAAGACCGCAGGAAGGCCACAGGGCGAAATGCAACTGCGCCGCCCACGCTCCGAGCATCACGGAGTCGGCGGCGAGGTTGCGGAGCTCCGCGCGCCTGGAATCGGGCGCCAGACGCGCGTGCAGGTAGGCGAGGTGCGGATAAACGAGGAACTGCAGCACTCCGAAAACGAGCAGAACCGCCGGGAGGTCGCGCTCGATCGTCAGCGCCTGCAGCACCAGCAGCGAAAAGGCGAACGCGAAAACCCGCGGGGGATAGTTGAGCTGCGCCAAACGGTGAGCCGGCCGCAAAGCAAGCATGGGCAACCCCCAGACGGTCCGGTCGGCTCGGCAGCTGTGCCGCTGCCCGTGGCTGTAACTCTAAGGATCTACGCCAAGGCGCTTCTTGACCTCGGCCAGCGTCGAAGTGCGGCGGCCATTTTATCACCGGCGGGCCAACGTGCGGCAGGGGTGCCGGCACGGAGTCGCGTAGGGGCGGCCCGCGCGCGTGCTTGGACCCATAGCCCGCGCGGCTACTCGACCTTTTCACGATCCTGACCCGGGTATATACTTTCCGCCAAACCGAGCCGCCATTCAGGACATAACTACCAAGGGAGATGGTGCTATGAGGATCTCTACGATCTGGCTTTTTGCGTCACTACTGACCGTTTTCACGGCTGGATGCGGAGGGGGCGGCGCGGATGGGGGCGGCCCGCCAGCACCAGCACTGGACCCCAACCCCCCGACCGTAAGCTCGACAAACCCTGCCAATGCGGCCGTCGGTGTGGACACCAACCGGAAGCTCACCGCCAACTTCAGTGAGGCCATTGACCCTGCGACCTGCAGCGCAACCACATTCACCCTGACGCAAGGGGCAACGTCCGTCCCGCCGAGCTCCGTGACCTGCGTCGGCAAGATCGCGATCTTCACCCCGCAAGCCCCTCTCACAGGCGGCCTCCCCTATACGGCCATGGTCACGACGGGGTTCAGGGACCTCGCAGGCAACGCATTGGCTGCTAGTGCTAATAACACATGGAACTTTACGACGGGCGCGGCAGACGTCACCGACCCCACCGCGGTCTCCACGGATCCTGTCAACGCCAGGACCGGTGTACCCATCAACACGAACGTCTCTGCGACCTTCAGCGAGCCGATCGATCCTGCAACGGTCACCGCAGCGACCTTTACCTTGACCTCGCGGGGTTCGGGGCCGGGATGCGCTTTTGTCTTTCCAGATCCAGATCCATGTCCTGTGACGCCAATCGACGGTAGCGCGTCCCCCACGGGCAACGGCAACGTCGTGACCTTCGTCCCCTTGATCACGCTCACACGCAGTACTACCGGTGCCAGTGCCGTCACCCAGACCTATACGGCCAAGATCAAGTCCGGGGTCAACGGAGTCAAGGATCTGGCAGGCATTCCTTTGGCAAGTGATCTTGTATGGAGCTTTGCAGCAGGAGCCGGTGCATCGGCGGGACCTTATGCGGGAAGGGGCCCGGCGCCGTTGGCACTAGGAACAGCCGCCGCTTTCGCGGCTCTGGCAGAAACAGGAATCGCAAACACGGGTCCATCCCTTATTACCGGAAATGTCGGAGCGACCGTCCCTCATACCAGCATAACTGGATTTGCAGAAACACTGGATGCCGCCACGGGTGAGTTTTCGAGATCGACTCAACTGACCGGGACCTCAAAGATATTCGCAACCGACTATCACTCTCCCACTCCAGATAACCTGGACACGGACGTAAGCGATATGGGACTCGCGTACACCGACGCCGCCGGACGGACTGAGCCTCCTCCTACTGTCAACCTGGGCGCCGGAACCATCAGCGGTTCACTCAATCCTGGTCTTTATAAGTGGACGACCGCGCTCAACGTAGGCAGCATCACTCTCTTGGCCACGAGCCCAACCCCGGAGGAACGGGCGAAGGATGCCTGGATCTTCCAGATCGCGGGAGATCTCAACGTGGCCAACGGCGCCACGGTCACCCTGAGCAACGGCGCGCTGGCCAAGAACGTCTTCTGGCAGGTCGGCGGCCAAGCGATTCTTGGAGCGGGGTCTACCTTCCAGGGAACCATATTGTCCAACACCCAGATCGTGCTGCAGAACGGCGCAACAATGAGCGGCAGGGCGCTGGCAAAGACCCAGGTCACATTGGACCACAGTACCGTGACCACGCCGTAAGGCACCAAGTAACGGACAAGGGGACCTTTCCATCTTCCGGAAAGGTCCCTAAGCGGGGCTTGGGGGTTTGCGAACTCCCTACCGCTTATCTGAACATGTACGTGACACCGACGCCGATCGCTTTGACATCGACGTCGAGTCCGCCCGCAGCTGACGTGGGGTAGTTCTTCTTGAGATAGTGCACGTAGTCGATCGAGCCGAAGAGATTACCGGCGAAGCGGTACTGCGCGCCGGCGCCGTACGCCACGCCCCGCCGGGAATCGGTACCGCTCACCGAGTTGCTGCTGAAATCGACTTTCGCGCTGGCAAATCCGACTAGGCCGTAAAGATTCACGGGGCCGACGTCGACGTTGGGCTTGGCGAATGCCGCCCCGACGGTGGTCCTTGACTTGTTGGAGCTGCCTGTCGTGCTGTACGTCTTGTCCTGTGGCGGCACCACAAAATGGAGCTCCGCATCCAGCCAGTCCAGAATGTGGGCGCCACCTCTGAGGCGAAGGGTCGCCCCTTTTGCGCTTCCAGACGTATTCGCGCCGGTTTTATCGTCGATTTTCGTCGTCAATCCGACGACGTCACCGCCAACATAAAACGCCGGCGGGGCCGCGTGCGCCACCCCGGTAGTCGCAGCCGTTCCAAGGGCGATTGCCAGCAATTTCTTGTTCATTTTCCCCCCTTTTTTGAAAAGTGGACGAGCCGATTCTAGCCCAAAGGGCCGCAACCGCAAAGCTACGGGCTCAACACCTCGCGTGGCCGTTCGGCCGGTGCCCGACGAACTCTTGCCAATCCGTTGATGAGTTGGTAGGCCGTGCAGGAGTCGAACCTGCGACCAACGGATTAAAAGTCCGCTGCTCTACCACCTGAGCTAACGGCCCGGAAAGGAGCGCGATTCTAGTATGTCGCGCGCGCGAGCGTCAATTAAGAACCACCCGCGACGTTCGAATCAGGCTCACGCTTGCCGCGCGAGCCTCCAGTATTGGAATTTCATCGTCAGCGCCGCGCCGGCGACGATAGAGAAAAACGCCAGGACCGAGCCGAGCGCGAGCGTGGAAAGGCCCGATATTCCCTGGCCGATGGTGCAGCCGAGCGCGAGCACCCCACCGAAGCCCATCAGCGCGCCGCCGACCAGGTGGTTGATGAGGTCCTCGGCGTCGCGAAAGCTCTCCAGACGGAAAGTCCGGGTCGCGAGAGACCAGGCGAGCGAGCCCGCGAGCATTCCGAGAACCGAAGCGATGCCGAAGGTCATCACGCGGCTCTTGTCGCTCCACAGCATCAATAGCTCGAGCGAATAGGCCTGGGGCGCGACGAAGGAGAGCGATTCCATGCGCCCCGAGTTGGTCGCGAGGAATTTTTCCTCGAGCGTGGCCGGGTCCTCGGCGAGGTGCCCGATGTGCCCCGACAGGTACCAGCCCCCCACGACGACGAGGCCGACGACCACTCCGCCCAGGACGTTGTCGAACGTGCGGAATTCGCGCGCCTTGAAGACGAAGACGAACAGACCGAGGGCGAGCCCAAGCCCGAGCGCTTCGAGCGCGAGTTTCCTGTCGAAACCGAGCGCGGCGGCGACGAGCGAGGGAAGATCCTGGCTGCCCGCGAGCGTCGTGCCCACCGAATCGAGCGCCGCCACGCGAAACACCCCGAGGATTCCCTTCAAGCTCATGTACGCGGTGATCGCCAGCACGATCGCGACGACGAGCGATTTGAGGTTGCCGGTGCCGATGCGGATCAGCGTCCTCGAGCCGCAGCCCGAAGCGAGAGTCATCCCGATACCGAAGAGCAAACCGCCGAGGACGTAGGAGAGCCAGGTGAACCGGGGCGAGGTATAGATCGTCTTCGAGAGATCGACGAGCCCCGCGAGCTGCAGGGTGCTCGCGCCCGCGGTCGCCACGGCGATGGCGAGCAGCCACATGCGCATGCGGTTCCAGTCGGCCATGTTGACCACGTCCGACACCGCTCCCATGGTGCAGAAGTGCGTCTTGTTGCCGACTGCACCGAAGAGAAACCCGAGCGCAACACCGCCCCACACGACGATGGAGGCGAGCGCTGCCGGATTGGATTCGGTCAAGAGACCTCGGCGAACATCGCCGGAGCTCGAATTACTTCTTTTGCACGAGGCGCTGCTTGGCCTGCTCGGCCGCCGAGCTCGATGGATACTTTTTCACGAGCGCGGGCGCCTTGGAATTCTCCGGCCAGAGCTTGACCACTTTCTGCTGGGCCGCGATGGCGGACTTGTAGTCGCGCATCGCGTAGTAGGCGTTGCCGATCCAGTACTGCGCCGAGGGCAGGAGCTCGCTGCTGGAGAAATTCGTCATGAAATTCTGGAAGCTGGTGATGGACAGCTGATAGTTGCCGAGCTTGAACTGGTTGAGCGCCAGCTCGTAGGCCTGCTTCTCGGCGGCGGCGCTGCGCTCGCCCTGGCTCAGCTTGTCCTGCAGCTGCGTCTGCGCCTGCTCGAGCTTTCTCAGACGGTTGTCGAGATCGACGTAGAGATCCTTCTGGCGTCGCTCTAGAGTCTCGGTCTGGTTGGAGAGCACCTCGATCTGCCCACGCAGCTTGGCGAGATCCTGCCTGAGCGATTCGATCAGCTGGGCGAGGTCGACGACGCGGTTCTGCCCCGACGAATCCATCGTCCCGAGCCGCGCGTCGATCGCGGAGAGGCGCTCCTCGATAGCCTTCTGGCGGGCCTCGACCTGGTTTCTCAGCTGGAAGATCTGCTTGCGCGCCTCCTCGTCGTCGAACAGGGCCGCGTGGGCCGCGCCCGCGAGGAGCGCGGCCCAAAGCGCAAGCGTGATTCGCAGCCGCATCGCTTCTAGTATTCGCCGCCGTAGAGCATGTCGCTGCGCCGGTTCTGCGACCAGCATCCTTCGCTATGGTCGACGCAGCGCGGCTTCTCCTCGCCGAGGCTGACCGATTCGACCTGGGAGTTGGTCGCCCCCATCAGGAGGAGCATGCGCTTGACCCCTTCGGCGCGGCGTTGCCCGAGCGCGATGTTGTATTCGCGGCTACCGCGCTCGTCGCAGTTGCCCTGGATGAGCATTTTCTTGCCGCGATTCTCGGCGAGATACTTACCGTGGTTCTGCAGAATCGGGCGGTACTCGTCCTTGATGTCGGACTTGTCGAGCTCGTAGAAAACCGAGCGTTTCGATATGTCGGCCGAGGCGATGGGCTGCTGGGTCGGGCGCCCGGAAACCGGCGGCGAGACCGGGAGTCCTTGATCCGGACTCTGGACGCCGGGCGCTGCGGGCCTGCTGTCGGTTTCGACGGGCGTGCTCGCGCATCCGTAGAGCAGCGCCAGCATGACTGCGGAAAACAATGCCTTCTTCATGACAACCTCCTTTCAAAGTGCTTAACAAAACGAGGAGAACCCTCCCCGCGTGCTCCCCTAAGTCGCGGCCGCTACGGGGTAGACCCCTTTGCGGCCCCTAATTTCCCAAGAACGGCCCCCAGGACGGCTCGCGCACATCGGCCGCCTGGATGCTCAGCCGCTGTTTGAAGCGGCCGTCGCTCGATACCGCGGCAAGCACCCCGCGGTTATCGACGTCTGTTGCGTACAGAATAATGCGCCCGTTCGGCGCGAAGCTCGGAGACTCGTCGCGCTGGCCGTCCGTCAAGGTCTGAACCTGCTTGCTGTCGAGGTCCATGGCCATCAGCTGGAAACGCCCGCTCACCCGCGAGATGTACGCGAGGGTCTTGCCGTCCGGGCTGACCCGCGGGGATACATTGTAATCGCCTTCGAAGGTTACGCGCACGGGCTCCCCCCCGCCCGCCGGCATGCGATAGACCTGCGGGCTCCCCCCTCTGTCGGAGGTGAAGTAGATGGATTGACCGTCGGGGGTGAAAAATGGTTCCGTATCGATGGCCTCGGAAAACGTGATGCGCCGCACATTGGTGCCGTCGGCGTTCATCAGGTAGATCTGCGAGGTTCCGTCCTTGGTGAGCACGGCCGCGAGCTGCCTGCCGTCGGGCGACCAGGCCGGCGCGCTGTTCGAGCCCTTGTAGTTCGCCACCGGCGGCGGCTGCTTGCTCGCCGAGAGGTTCTGCACGAAGAGGATCGGCTTCTTGTTCTGAAAGGATACGTACGCCATGCGTGCGCCGTCGGGCGACCAGGCCGGCGACATGATCGGCTCGGAGGAAATCAGGATCGATTGGGCGTTCTGCCCGTCCGCGTCCGCGACGCGCAGGTCGAAGCGCGGACCCTGCTTGACGATGTAGGCGATTCGCGTGCTGAACACGCCGCGCTCGCCGGTCAGCTTCTCATAGACGAAATCGGCGATCTTGTGGGCCGTGAGCCGGAGCTGCGCGGCGGTCAGGGTGAACGCGATGCCGCCGACCTGCGACTGCTTGAGCACGTCGAGCAGTCGAAAGCGCACCTCGAACCTTCCGTCGGAGAGCCGCTTCGCCTCCCCGATCAGAAGGGCGTCGGCGAGACGGCTTTTCCACTCGGCGAAATCGACCTGGGCGACCTCGGTGGGCGGAGGATTGACTCCGCCGACGAATATCGCGCGGAAGCGGCCGCTCCGCGAGAGGTCCTGCTCGACGATTTCCGTGATGCTCTGCGGCAGAACCGATTCCGCCGCGAAGGGGAGCACCGCGATGGGAATCTGGTTGGCGCCGCCCCCGGTGATCTCGATGGTGAGCTGGGCGCGGGCGACGCCGATAAGGAGGAAGGCGAGTGCGAAGAGGGTCGCGGTTCGTTTCATTCGAGACGAAAGTATACCGTCATCATCCCCCCTCTCACTCCTGCGGCCTGAACTTGAGCTGCAGCTCGCGCCTGAACTGATCGGGGCGGTCGGGTCTGGGCAGCGGCGAGCTCTTCAGTATCGCGCGCTCGACCGCGCCGTCGTACAGGTCGTAGCCGCTCGATTTCTTGAGCCGCGCGGAAAGCACCTCGCCCGTGGGCAGCTGCACGACGTCGAAAATCGCCTCCGGATTTCCCTTGATGTCGGGCGGCACCACGATGTTCGATTTGATCTTGGAGCGGATGTTGTCGGCGTAGCCGGCGTCGAGCGACGGCGGCGCGGCGGGCGAGAACTGCTTCAGCGCCTCCTGCCGCTCGCGGGTCCGGTTGAGCGCCTGCTGTTCCTGCGCGAGCTGCTCGCGGATGCGCTGGGTCGTATCGAACTTGAGCGGCGGCTCCTCCTTGTTCTTCTTCTTTTCCCGCTCGAGCGCGATGTCGGGCTTGGCCGCCTTCTGCTCGACCTTGGGTTCGGGCTTCGGCTGCGGCTTGACCTCGGGCTTGGGCTCGACCTTGGGCTCGGGGGGCTCGATCGCCGGCAGCTCGCTCCAGAGCTCGGCCACCACGGGTTCCGGATACTTCGACTGCCAGCGCAGGCCGAAAACGAGAACGGCTAAGAGGGCGAAGTGAACGAGCACCGACAGCACCGCCGGCGCGGCGCCGCCCGGATCGTCCGCGGAAATCGCGTAGCTCATCAGGTGGCGGGCTTGACCAGCAGCCCCACCCGCCGGATGTTCTGTCGCTGCAGCTCGTCCATCACTTTCAGCACCGCCTCGTAGCGCACGTCCTTGTCCGCGGAGATCACCACCGGCTGGTCGGGGTTCTTCTTCTGGCGCTCGCGCAGCGCCGCGGTCAGCTGCGCCGCGGAAACGGAGCGCTCGTCCGCCCTGCCCTTGTCGCGCTCGCGCAGCGTCAAGGACTGGTCGCGCCGCACGATCACCTCGAGCGGCGAGGCCGGCGGCTGCGAGGACTTGCCCACGCTCGGCAGATCGACCACGCCCGGATTCACGAGGGGCGCCGTGACCATGAAGATGACCAGCAGGACCAGCATCACGTCCACGTAGGGGACGATGTTGATCTCGTTCATCAGGCGACGCGCGCGCATCGCTCTAGGCCCCCTTCGCTTCGTGCGCGCTGGCGAGCCGCGCCTGAGCCTGCCGCTGCAGGATGTTGGAGAACTCCTCCATGAAGCTCTCGAAGCGCACGGCGAGGCGATCGACGTTGTGGGAGAAGCGGTTGTAGGCCACGACGGCGGGTATGGCCGCGAAAAGGCCGATCGCGGTTGCGACCAGGGCCTCGGCGATTCCCGGGGCGACTGCGGCGAGGGTCGCCTGCGCCATGTTGGCGAGGCCGCGGAACGCATGCATGATGCCCCACACGGTGCCCAGCAGCCCGACGTAAGGGCTCACCGAACCGACCGAGGCGAGGAAAGAGAGGCTGGATTCGAGGCGGTCCATCTCGCGCTGATAGGTCGCGCGCATCGCGCGGCGCGCCCCGTCCACCATCAGGCTCGGGTCCCCCGCACCGCGCTGGCTTTTAAGCTTCTGGAACTCGCGGAACCCGGCCTCGAAAATCCGCTCGAGGCTCCCGGTCGAATGCCGGTGGTTCACCGCGCTCTGGAACAGCGCGGCGAGGTCCGAGCCGCTCCAGAAATCGCGCTCGAAATGCTCGGTCCTGCTCTGGGCGCGGTGGATGGTGAAGAGCTTGAGGAAAATGAAGTACCAGGACATGAACGACACGACGAGCAGCAGCAGCATCACCATCTGAACGACGACGCTCGCGCTCGCCATCATTGCGAGGATCGAGAGGTCCTGGGTCACGCTCATCGCAATCCCTCTAGTTTTTTTCGAATCGCCTCAGGCACCGCGACGGGCCTGATCGAACTGGAGCCCGCGCCCGGGCTACGTGCTTCACCTGCGCCGTCACGGTCAGAGAATCATTCAGCAGCGCCGGCCTATGGTAGGCGATTTGCGCCGAATGCACCACGGACATGGTCCCGGCCTGCCCGCTCATTGTCCGAACAGCGCCCCGGAATCGGACCGCTTCGGGGCGGAGAGGCCCAGATGGCGGTAGGCGGAGACGGTCGCGACACGCCCGCGCGGGGTGCGCTGCAGGTAGCCCTGCTGGATGAGGTAGGGCTCGAGCACGTCCTCGATCGTGTCGGCCTCCTCGCCGATCGCGTGCGCGAGGTTCTCCAGGCCCACCGGACCGCCCGAGAATTTCTCGATCACCGCGAGAAGGAGCTTCCTGTCCATCACGTCCAGGCCCAGCACGTCCACGTCGAGCATCTTCAGCGCAGCGTCCGCGACCTCGCGCGTGATCGCCCCTTGCGCGCGCACCTGCGCGAAATCGCGAACGCGGCGCAGCAGCCGGTTCGCGACGCGCGGCGTGCCGCGCGAGCGCTTCGCGATTTCCAGCGCGCCTTCCGCGGCGACTTCCACCTTGAGCAGCCCGGCGGAGCGGTTGACGATCTTCTGCAGCTCGGCGTCGGTGTAGAACTCCAGGCGCGCGACGATGCCGAAGCGGTCGCGAAGCGGATTGGTGAGCATGCCGGCGCGCGTGGTCGCGCCCACCAGCGTGAACGGCGGCAGATCGAGCTTGACCGAGCGCGCAGCCGGCCCCTCGCCGATCATGATGTCGATCTGGTAGTCCTCGAGCGCCGGATAGAGGATCTCCTCGACCACGGGCGAGAGACGATGTATCTCGTCGATGAAGAGCACGTCGTTCGGCTCGAGGTTGGTGAGGATCGCGGCGAGGTCGCCCGGGCGCTCGAGCACCGGCCCCGAAGTCTGGCGCAGGTTCACGCCCATCTCGCGCGCGACGATATGCGCGAGCGTCGTCTTGCCGAGGCCCGGCGGGCCGAAGAGCAGCACGTGATCGAGCGCCTCCTTGCGGTTGCGCGCGGCCTCGACGAAGATCGAGAGCTGCCCGCGGATTTTTTCCTGGCCGATGTACTCGGAAAGCGATTTCGGCCGCAAGGCGCGCTCGAACGCCTCTTCCTGCGGCGAGGTGGGCGCGGCCGAGATCAGCCGGTCGGTTTCAATGGCCATGCGTCATCTTACCCGCGGCCCCGGACCGGTCGCTGAAAGAGATGAAATCTGGAACGTTCGTTTCGCTCATCGCAGCGGCGTCGTGCCTTCGTCGAGTATCCGCAGATAGTGCTGGTAGACGTATAGCTTGTTGCGCTTGCGGCCTGTGAGCTCGCGCACGATACCCAGGGACTGCAGATGTCGCATCGCCGCCGCCACAGTCGGCTTGGTCACGCGAAGCGCGCGAGTGGTCGAAGGTATGGCGATGATGATCTTCTCGCACAGCAGCTGGTGCACGCGCAGCGCAGACACCGTCGGGCGGCCCAAGGCTTCGATTCGAGCGCGATCGGCCTTGAACAGGTCCATGATGCGCTTCGCGGCGCGGATCGCCTGCTCGCTCGTGACCAGCACGCCCTCGAGAAAAAACTCGACCCACGCTTCCCAGTCTCCCTGCGTGCGTACGCGCTGCAGCAGCTCGTAGTAGCGCTCCCGATGTGCCTTGAAATGCAGACTCAGATAGAGCATGGGCTGCGACAGGGCTTCTTCGGCGCAGAGGAGCAGCGTGATCAGCAGCCGTCCCAGCCGGCCGTTGCCGTCCAGAAACGGGTGGATAGTTTCGAACTGCACGTGCGAGAGTGCCGCCTTGATCAGGAGCGGCGTTTTCACCGGATCGTCATGCAGGAATTTTTCCAGCGACCCCATGCAGGAGGGTACGCGGTCGGGCGGCGGCGGCACATAGCGCGCATTGCCCGGCCTCGTGCCCCCGATCCAGTTCTGCGAAGTGCGGAACTCGCCCGGGGCCTTGTTGCTCCCGCGGCCGGTGGAGAGCAGCACCTTGTGGATTTCGCGGATGAGCCGCAGCGACAGCGGAAACCCTCCGCGCATGCGCTTGAGGCCGTGTTTGATCGCGGCGACATAGGTGGAAACTTCCTCCACGTCGTCTATCGGCACCCCGGGCATCTCCTTGCTCTCATACAGCAGCAAATCCGAAAGCGTCGAATGCGTGCCTTCGATTTGCGAGGACAGGAGCGCCTCCTTGCGCACGTAGGCGTAAAGGAAAATCGGCGTTTCAGGCAATAGCGTCGCGACTCCGTCCAGGCGCCCGAGCGCGCGGTTGGCCCTTTCCATCAGGTCCTGACGCCGGGGGTTCAGCTCAAGCGGCGGATCCGGCGGAAGAGGGGGCGGGATGTAGGCGTCAAAATGTTCTCCAGCCGTGCTGGACCGAACATAACTTCCGAGCCGGGATCCGATTTTTTTCGCCGTCACCTAGTAAAGGCTGCTTTACTTGTCGAAATTTAAGTAAAAGATAACACGTTATCTTTTACTTTGGTAGCGGCTGAGTAAAGCCCTATCGCTCAGCTTTTAGCGAGCGACTTCAACGCCTGGCGGATGGCGTCGGAAACCGAAAGGCCGTCGGGCAATTGCTTCATGGCGAGCTGCGCCTCCTTGTCGCTGTAGCCGAGCGCGAGGAGCGCGGTCATCACGTCGCTCGCCACGGGCCTGGGCCGGTTCACCGAGACCGCGCTCAGCGCGTCGCCGCCGAGCTTGTCCCGCAGCTCGAGCAGCAGCCGCTCGGCGGTCTTTTTTCCGATTCCGGGGACTTTCACCAGGCGAGCGGATTCCTGCGCGGCGACCGCAGCGACGAGCTCCGCCACGCTCATTCCGGAAAGCACCGAGAGCGCGGTGCGCGCGCCGACGCCGGAGATCTTCAAGAGCTGTCTGAACGCGCGCCGCTCCGCTTCGGTGCCGAAGCCGTAGAGCAGATGCGCGTCCTCGCGCACGACGAGGTGGGTGAGCAGGGTCACGCGCTCGCCTGACGCGGGCAGGTTGTAGAAGGTGCTCATCGGCACTTCGACCTCGTAGCCCACGCCCGCCGCCTCGACCAGGATCTGGGGAGGATTTTTCTCGAGGAGCACGCCCGCGAGTCGCCCGATCATACGAGCCTTCCTCTCTTGACGCGAAATCCGCCCGTGGGAATCGCGCCCAAACCCTGCCCGCCGTGCGCGTGGCAGATCGCGCAGGCGAGAGCGTCGGCGGCGTCGGCGGAAGGCGCGCCCGCGAGCCCGAGCAGGCGCTTCACCATCTCCTGAACCTGTTCTTTTTTCGCGTGTCCGTTGCCGACCACCGCCTGCTTGACCTGCAGCGCGGTGTACTCGGAAACCGGCAGGCCCGCGTCCACCGCGGCGCAGATCGCGGTGCCGCGTGCCTGACCGAGCGCGAGCGTGGAGGCGGGATTGACGTTGACGAAGACTTTCTCCAGCGCGACCTGCTGCGGGCGGTGCGTCTCGATCAACTCGCGCAAGCCCTCGAGAATGGCCTTGAGGCGATCGGGCAGATCCGCGTCGCCGGATTTCACGCAGCCGCTGGCGATGTAGGAAAGACTCGCTCCGTTTTTCTCGATGACGCCGAAGCCGGTCACTCGCAAACCCGGGTCGATGCCCAGGATTCGAACGGTAGCGGCCGGCATTCGGCGATTATTCAGGATAGAGGATCAACGATCAAGGATTCTAGTTTCTTCTAATCGAGAGGGTGAGGATAAAGAAGCTATTGATTCCATAAAGGATGCGCTCGTCCCCTATGCCGGTGCGCTTAAAGGTCGGTGCGTGAACCTAGCTCCAACCGCGTGCAATCTGTCTTATGTTTAACTTGCCGGAGCAGGGTGAATTGTGCTCTGATACTCTGTTTGCCGAAGCGGCGGGAGCGTCCGAGCCGCGTCATGGGCGCCCCTCCGTCAGAACAAAGAACCGTCCTGGGGGGAAGAAGAATGGGAATCCGAAACCTGCTGCTGGTCATCGCGTCGTTGCTCCTCCCGCTTTCCGCTTCCGCCGCTCCGCCCGCCACCGGCCTGGGCGCGCAGGGCGTCTCGTTCGATCGTTTGCAGCAGCAGATCGACAAGCTGAACCAGCGCATCGAGGCGCTCGAGGCGGCGAGTCCCGCCGGCCGGAGCTGCCCGCCCGGCCAGTTCGTCACGGGCTTCAACAGCGCGGGCGCCATCCTGTGCGCGACCACCACGGGTACGCCGACGCCGCCGCCTGCGCCCGATTCAGTCCCGCAGGCCGTGCTCGACGTGCTGCGGCAGGCCATCCTCGGGCTCGCGGGCCAGGATGTCCCGATCCAGCAATCGGTGCCGACGACGACCAACAACGGCCTCTTCATCATCACCACACTGCCGCACGCTTACAGCCTTACCATCGGCACGATCAG